>JABAOC010005893.1_pt9 | contig 11041 bp, 13 predicted proteins | sample 7062161 | NCBI WGS metagenome assembly JABAOC01 (sample SAMN14538625, study PRJNA623070) | marine sediment metagenome | biome: marine biome [ENVO:00000428]; feature: marine pelagic biome [ENVO:01000023]; material: deep marine sediment [ENVO:00002113] | place: India: Gulf of Khambhat ...
GAACATCTCCGAGCCATCGGAGTGCGAGAAGTTGGTGCAGGCGGCCCGTGAGACCTACGGCCCGGTGGACGTGCTGGTCAACAACGCGGCCCTAACGTACTTCGTGCCGGTCAAGGAGTACCCGCTTAACCGCTGGATGCGCTCGTGGGCAGTGAACTTCCATGCGCCCTTCATACTCAGCAAGCTGGCCCTGGAGGAGATGATCCCGCGTCGAAGCGGCAGCATCGTCAACATCTCGTCCGGCGCGGCCATCGGGCCCGGGCGCGGCCCGTATCCGGAGCCGCCCGAGAGCGTCGGCGGCACGTGCTACGGGGCCCAGAAGGCAGCGTTGGAGCGCTTCACACAGGGACTGGCGTCGGAGGTGTACGAGTACGGGATCTCCGTCACCTGCGTCTCACCGTCGCTGGTGGTACCGACGCCGGGGACGGTGTTCCACCACCTCGTCGCCGGCCTGGACGATCCCAGCGGCGAGCCGCCGCAGTTGATGGCCCAGGCGGTGCTGCTGCTGGCCACGGAGCCGCTGGACAAGGTGACCGGCCGAGTGACCTACAGCCAACTCATCCTCAAGGACTACGGCTGGATCGCGGAGGCGCAGGGGATCGGCGTGGACGGGGAGCGACCGGGGAGCGGCTACAGCCGGATGTAGCGCAGCTGAGCCCGTTGCTTGACACGTCCGCGCGCGGCCGCCTAGACTGACCAATCATGCCGCGCCAGTCCTCCGGGAGGGCATTGTGGGCTTCTTGAGATTCTTTTGGTTGTCCCCTCTGGGCGTGGTCGTCGGGGCGATCCTCACCGTCTTCGTGGCTGCGGTGATCTTCATCGCCGTCAACGTCATTCTCGCCTTCACTGGCGGCCCCGGCGACTGCACCCCCGGCAGCGGCACCATCACTGTCAATGACGCCAACGCGCAGGCGTTCCGGGAGAAGTGGGACGCCTCCGACGCCGTATTGGACGGCGGATCGGCATCCTCCGTCACCCTCAACGAGAGCGAGATATCATCTCGGGCCGACCAGTATGTCCGCGAGGAGACGGACGTGGACTTGGAGAACGTCCGCGTGTGTATCCACGACGACTACGCCGAGGTCACCGGCTCGCTGGAAGCCTTCCTGGGGCTGGACACCAAGGTCAAGGTGAAGGGCAGCTTGGACCTCACCGGCGAGAACCCGGAAGCCCGTGACCTCGAGATCGAGATCGGCAACGTACCCGGCTTCACCACCGGTGCCGTCGAGGGCTTCGTCGAGGACGCCCTTGACGAAGCGCTTGAGGACATCGAGCTGAAGTACATCTACACCCTCACCCTCACAGAGGGTGAAGCGCAGATCGACGGACAGCCCTAGCGGGCCAGCTTTTCCGCCAGCCGCCGGAACCTCAGGTTCGCCTCGCCCTTCAACACACGCCCGTGCCCGAAGCAGGCGACATCGAACTCCAGCGCCGCCAGTTTACGGATGCTTTCCTTCGCCTGCTCGGGGTCCACCGTGTACATGCCGAGGGGCGTGCGCAGGCCAAGGATATTGGCCGCCGCATCCCCCACGAACAGCACCTTCTTCGCAGGCAGGAGGAACGCCAGATGGCCCGGCGTGTGGCCCGGCGTGTGGAGCACCTTGATGCCACCAGCGATCGGCAGCTCCTGGCCGTCTTGCACTTCCACGTCCACCGCCGCCGACGGCGGCTCAGGCGACAGGCGCTCCATCAACGGCCCTACGAGCCTCCCCATCAAGCTCGACGGGTTCGGCCCCGGCTGCGGCTCCTCCCCCCGCACTATCGGGCAGTCCGCTGGGTGCACATATGACTTGGCGTCGCTGGCCGCCTTCAGGTCAGCCAGGCTCCCAACGTGATCGACGTGGTAGTGGGTGATCAGTATGTCCTTGAGGTCCGCCGGCTGACGGGCGATCCCCGCCACGGTGCCCAGGATGGTGTCTTTTCGCTTGGGCAGACCGGAGTCGACCAGCGCCAGCCCACCCTCATCGGCGATGAGGAAAGCGTTGACGTAGGCCATCGCGATGCCGTAGACGCCGGAGACGATCTCTTCAGCCGCCATGGTCAGCCCTCCCTGTCGAGCTGTGGACTTCCCTGACCGCGGCGGAGCAGGCTCCCCGGCCGCGCCCCCGTCTGCCTGCCCTTCTCCGCCACCACGTGTCCGTTGACGACCACGTACTCGATCCCAGGCGGGTGCTGTCGTGGCTCCTCGTAGGTGGCCGTGTCCGTCACCGCCTGGGGATCGAACACGACGATGTCGGCACACCAGCCCTCCTTGATCTCCCCTCGTCGCTCCAGCCCGAAACGCCGCGCCGGCAGCCCGGTCATCTTGTGCACAGCCTCTTCCAGAGTCAGGAGGCCCTCCTGCCGGGCGTAGCGGGCCAACACACGGGGGAACGTCCCGTACAGCCTCGGATGGGGCTTCCCGCCCTCGGAAGGCAAGCCGTCCGAGCCGATCATGCACACCTCATGCTTTAGCACCCGCCGCACGTCTGCCTCATCCATGTCGAAGATGACGGCCACGGCGTTCCGCTCCTCTTGGACCACACGACTGAGGGCGTCGGCGACAGGCAGGCCCAGCATCTCGGCGATCTGCGCGATCGTCTTGCCCTCGTATTCCCGGCGCTCCCGCACAGTCGCCACCATCACCGTGTCGGCTTGCGTCGTCTCCATGGCATGGGCCACCGCCCACAGGACAGTGCTAGCGGCCGTGTAGGGGTAGACGTCGAACATGACGTCCACTCCCTCCGCCCGCGCCTGCTCGACAAGGCGAAGGGAGTCCTTGGTGCGGCCCCAGTTCTCGCGGCCGGCCGCCTTGAAGTGGGAGACCTGCACTGGCAGGCCAGCCCCGCGTCCGATGTCGATAGCTTCGGCGACGGCATCAAGTAGGCGCGACCCCTCATCGCGGATGTGGCTGGCGTACAGGCCGCCCGCCTCGGCGGCGGTCTTCGCCAGCTCGACGAGTTCCGGGGGCTGCGCGAACGCCCCCGGCGGATAGATAAGTCCCGTGGACAGACCCAGCGCGCCCGCTTCCATCCCCTCCTGGACGTGCTCGCGCATGGCCGCCAACTCGTGCCGCTCGGGCGGTCGCAACTCCAGCCCCATCGCGGCGAAACGGACCACACCGTGGGGCACCAAGCAAGCCACGTTCAAGGCCGGCCGCGCCGCCTCGACAGCATCCATATACTCGCCGAACGTGCGCCAGGTGATCTCTGGCGGCGGGCCAAGCACGTTGCCCACACCCGCCTGGAAGAAGGCCTGGAACGCCCCACCGGCGGGGGCCATGCCGACGCCGCAGTTGCCCACGATCGCCGTGGTGACCCCTTGCATCACCTTGAAGTCCACGTCGGGATCGACGATGACAGCCGCATCGTCGTGGGAGTGCACGTCGATGAAGCCGGGCGCCACGGCCAGGCCCCGGGCCTCGATCACCCGGGTGGCGGGGCCACGGGCATCGCCGACGGTGGCGATACGCCCGTTCCGCGCTGCGACGTCGGCGGGCACAGGCGCTGCTCCCGTCCCATCGATGACGGTGCCGCCGCGGATCAGCAGGTCGTATGGCTGCTCAGACATGTCACCGGCCTACAGCCACGGCGGTAGCAGTCGCTTGGCCAGCAGCCACAGCCGTGCCATCGGCGGCGTGTCCGCGGAGAAATTCTGAGTCAGCACCCGCTCCGGCCGCATCACAAGGGTTACTTCGGCGCTCTGCTCCACCGCCCCCCGCGCCATTCGCAGATAGGCCGCCCCTGCCACCGCCCCCAGATAGCGACGAGCGATGGCAGCATCCAGTCCCTCCTCTGCCTGTTCAATCGAGGCGCGGCCATAAACCGTGACGCTCCTGTACGGGGGCCGTTCGTCTTGCACGCAGACCGTCACCCGCGCGTCTCGACCGACGTTGCGGGCCTTAACGCTCTCCCGGCCTGTGCGCATATAGAGAAGCCCGTCACGGTACAGATGCCAGATGGGCGTCAGCACGGGCTCTCCATTCGACCCCAACGTGGCCAGCACCGCTACGCGCCGTTCGGCCAGGAATCGCTCCCACTCCGGCCGACTCATTCGTCCAGGCATGGCTGCCTGCAAGCTATCAGGCAGGCCGACCGGTGTCAACGCAAGGCAGGCGGTTGACGCTTGTGGCTCCGGTCCGGGCCGGTCGCCATCAGCGCTGCCCGCTGTCTTGTCACGAATGACATGCCCGTGCCTGCGGCGCCGGTTGTAACATGTTGAGCCGTCCCATCGTCCTCATCATTGAACCATTCGTAATTCATCGGGGGTCATGGAAACTACTACGGCACAGGCAACACAGACCAGAGCCGGACTGAAGCCAGCCTACGTGCTGAGCGACCCGGACGTCTGGTCGTCAGCGTTCAAGATCGCATTGGAGGATCAGGGCTTCGCCGTCGCGGCATTCCGGGAGCTACACGAGCTGTTCGACCGATCCCACGATGCGGCGCCTGAGCTTCTCATCCTAGCCAAGCGGAATGCGCCCTTCGTCGTCCGGGCCTGCCAGGCCGTGCGCAGCCTGCGGGACATACCGATCATCGTGGTCATCCCCAGCGAGAGCGACTTCGTACCGGTAATGGACGCTGGCGCCGACGACGCGGTGACTGCCTCCAGCGACGCCGCTGTGTTCACAGCCCGCGTTCGCGCTCTCGTTCGTCGGGCCCAGCATTGGCCGACCGGACAGACCGCCGGCATCATCGCCATCCGAGACCTTCTCGTCGACCTGGACAAGTGTGAAGTGATCCTGCGGGGCCGACCCGCTTCCCTGACACCCACAGAGTTCCGCATCCTGGCCGTCCTGGCCGAGAAGGCGGGCAAGGTGATAGACGCCCGCTCCCTGCTGTCCTCCGTCCACGAACACGACTACGATGACCGCGAAGCGCAGAACCTGGTCAAGGTTCACATCGCCAACCTCCGGCGCAAGCTGGAGGACGGCCGCCACAGCAACCCCTATATCCTCTGTGTCCGCGGCTTTGGCTATATGCTGGAGCGCCGATCCGAACGGCGTGCGAACGATCCCCTCACCGCTCTGCTGGAGACCTCCGGCGACCAAGACGCCAGCTAGCGGCCTTTACGCTACCTGAACCACTCCTTTACTCGACCTCTACCCTCCGCTTGTCACGGCTCCTCGCGTCTCTGCTAGCCTGAGGTTACACCAACGCCCCAATAGTCAACGGGAGGCAGCGATGGGACTCAAATTCTTCAAGCACGGGCAGAAGACGACACGTCCGCAACAGCTAGATATGGGGAGCAGGAACGAGCGCTTCAGCGCCTATTTCCCTCGCCTGTTCGCCTACATCACCTCCTGTGTCGGGGGCCACGTGGGTGCTCAGGAGATCATCGTTGAAGCGTTCACGCGCGCCTTCATCAAGGCGGGCGGCGCCGGCGAGGACGACTTTCGCACCGTCCTGTTCAGGACAGCACGATGCCTCTGTCGCCCGGCCCTCAGGCGCGACGCATCCACCCTCGACAACCCCCTCAGCCCACAGGAGCGTGAGGTCGTCTCCCTCATCTTCGACGCGGGCCTCACCCGGGAACAGATCGTGCGGATGTTCCGCATCCGCGCGACTACCGTGAGCTCGGCCCTCCTGACCGGCCTGCGCAAACTGAAGGAGCAGACTTCGCCGGCGGGGGCCCATCTCAAACTAGCCTAGGCCCCTTTTCCCTTCCTCAGGAGGAAAAACATGGACACACCGGAGCCGGCGGCCATCATCAGCGCTGGAGTCACCGTTTGGACACTGCTTCTCCTGGCCGCCATGGTGGCGATCGTCAGGGCCAGGGGGGCCGCCCAGGAGATGGAAAGGAGGACCGTGGAACTGGCCCGTCGGGCCGAACAACTCCGCCTGCTCAACCGTATCTCCTTCCTGCTGTCCCGAGAGAACCAGCGCCGCGGGGTCGCGCGCGTCGGGACGGAGTTCCTTGTGCAGGAGATGGGCGTCGAGCGCGCCGTCTTCTGGCGACCCGACAGTGAAGGCGAACCTGAAACGCCCTGGCTGTCCTTCCCCGAGGACGGGCAATCGGCGGCGCCCCCGCTCCTGCCTGAGGCTCAACGCATCATCCTAGCCCGCACCGCAGGCCGCGGCAGCACCCCCGTCATCCTCCGCCGTGACTCGCAGGACCAGCGTCCGCAGCCACTGCGCATCACAGGCGCGCCAGCCAGGGGCTTCGTGCTCTATATCCCCCTTCGCGGCGGCTCTCCCCGTGAGGGCGTCCTGGAATTGTACTCCGGCGAGAACCCCTGGACGCCCAGCCACTGGGAACTGATGGCCCCGGTGGCCGCTCAGTTCGGCGGTGCCCTCCAACGCGCACGCCATTACGAGGAGATGCGCCAGCGGGCCGACCTTGACTTCGTCACGGGCCTGTTCAACCACCGCTTCATGCAGGTCTACCTCCAGCGCCTGGTCACCGCTGACGGCGCCCGCAAGCACGCTTTCGCGCTGCTGCTGATGGACGTGGACGACTTCAAGACGATCAACGATACGTACGGTCACTCCATGGGCGACCGCGTCCTGCAGGCCGTCGCAGACCAACTGAAGCTGATGACCGACCGGGTGGGCACGGTGGGCCGCTTCGGAGGCGACGAGTTCATCGTCGTCCTCCCCAACCACTCGCGCCAAGAGGCCTGCGCCTTCGCCCAAGCCTTCCAGGACTGGCTGGCCAACTATGCTCTCATGACGCCCGGTGGCCAGAGCATAGCCATCGTCGTCTCCTGCGGCCTCGCCCTCTTCCCCGAAGAGGGCGAGCGGCGGCAGGAGCTGCTGGCCGTGGCCGATGCGCGGCTCTACCAGCGCAAGCGCCCTGATCCGCACTGCGGCGGCCACCGCCGGAACCGGCACGAGCGGCCAGCCCCGGGAACCTTCGGCTTTCTAGAGGGGCTGGTCACATCGGTGGACAACAAGGACCACTACACCCGTGCCCACTGCGAGAGCACGGCCGAGTACGCTGTGATGCTGGCCCAGGAGATAGGCCTCTCTCCCTCAGCCCAGCGGACCCTCCGTCTCGCCGCCCTCCTTCACGACGTGGGAAAGATCTGCATACCGGACGACATCCTACGCAAGCCCAGGCAGCTTACCCCGGAGGAATTCGCGGTGATCAAGCACCACGCGTGTATGGCGGAGCACCTCATCGTGGACGTGCCCGGCGCCGAGGAGGTACGAGAGATGGTTCGCCACCACCACGAGCACTTCGACGGCAGTGGCTATCCGGACGGACTCCAGGGAGAGCAGATACCACACCTGGCGCGCATCCTGGCCGTGGGCGACGCCTTCTCCGCCATGACCCTTGACCGGCCCCACCGCAAGGGGCTCCCTCGAGAGGAAGCGCACGCGGAACTCCAGCGTGTCGCAGGCACACAGCTCGACCCCGATCTGGTGCAAGCGTTCGGCCGGGCCCTGACGACGCTGGAAGAGGACCTCGCCGTGTCCGCCACCCTCATCTAGGGGCCAGCACCTTGGTTCGCAGGGGGAGCTGGACTACCCATCCTCAGTAAGACGCCCTCAGGAGGAGGGCGGCGCTACCTGGTGCGCCTGCGGGCGGAGCCGCTGCGGGCCGCCTTGGCGGCGTACATGCGGCCGTCGGCCTGGCGCAGGAGTTCGCCGGCGTCCTCCGCGTCTTCGGGGAAGGACGCGAAGCCGAAGGAGACAGCGATGCGAAGCTGGCGACCCTTGGTCGCCACCGCAACCTCGCCCTCAACGGAGTTCTGCAAGCGGCGGGCGATCTGTACGGCCCCCTCACTGTTGGCGCGGGACAGGATGACCGCGAACTCATCGCCGCCCAGGCGAGCCACGATATCGGAGGCGCGGGAATACCGCATCAGTCGCTGGGCGAGGGTGCGCAGGGCCTCATCTCCGGTCTCGTGGCCGAATCTATCGTTCACGCCTTTCAAGCCGTCCAGGTCCAGGATGAGGACGGATACCGGCAGGGAGTAACGGCGGGCAGCAGCCAGTTCTCGGTCCAGTTGATCAAAGAAGTGGCGCCGGTTGTAGACCCTGGTGAGCTCATCCACGACGGCCATGGTGCGCAGCTCGTCGCGCTGGCGCAGGCTCTCGAGGGACGTACCGACGGCGTAACCCAGGGAGGTGAGGAGTTCCACATCGCGGAGGTCGGGATTGGACTTATCCGCCAGCAGGCCGAGAATCCCCGTCGCTCCTTGGAAGGACTGGACGGGAACGAAGATGATCCGCTGCCCAGGGGGCGTGATCATCTCGGCCGGGAACTCGTCGTGGGGGGGAAGGGCAACAACCCGCTTGGCGGACAGAGCCTGCTGGATGCAGGCGGCGCCCAGGCGGAGGTAGCGATCAGCATCGACGCGGCTGACGCTGCTGAGCGCCATCAGGCTAAGGAACCCGCTCTGATTGTGAAGGGCCAAGAAGGAGCCCCTCAAGCCGAGGAGCCTGTCCATGATAGCCACGGCGGCCTGACAGCCCACATCAAACGTGGGCAGCGTGCCCAGCCGCAGGGAAACCTCCCCCGGATAAGCGCTACGCTTGCGCAGCTTGAACACCTGGGCGAAGGCCAGTTCGATGGCGAGAGTGGCAATAGCATATCCTCCCAGGTGGACGAAAAGGGCTTGCTGCCAAGTCACCCCCCATAGGAAATGGTCCAGGGGAATGAGCAGGGTCACACCGGGATAGACGATCATCCGCGTCCACCATTTGACGATCCGGAGATCGTGGAGATGGTCGGGGATTGCCGAGTCCGGAGGAGGCCGGGGGTCGTCAGTGATACGGTCTAGGACCCCTTGCGGGTCAACTTCAGCGCTCATTCAGGTGGCAATTCTCCTAGTCCGCGATGCCTTTGCTAAGCAAGACGTGTAGCGGGCTCGACCGTTACCTGTAAGCCGTCAAGCGAGGCGACAAAGCGTGAAGCTCCACTCAGCGGGGGGAGACGAAGTGGGAATGACGAACGAGGGTTCTTGTTGACAGTTTCGCCATTGGCATGTATGATTATGGCTCGGACGGCGACCGCAACAGGCCGAATCCCGCAAGGCAGGCGGGAACGGGGGAACCGTATACAGGGGTGAATCCTGACGGTAGTCAGGAAGGGCAACTCTTTCAGCCCTAACCCGTCAGCTAACCTCGTAGGCCGCTGAAAGAGGTCATAGCACCCCGCAACGCCGGGCGGAGGCTATGCCCTCTGGCCCGGTTTCCAGTTAGGTCGCCCTAGAACGGAGGTGCGGGTCATGCAGCGAGTGCTCCACTGCTGTCCCCGTTGTGACCAGCCTCTGGGGATTTCGTGGGACATGTGGGGGAAGTATTACCTCTGCGGCGGCTGCGGCTTCACAGCGGAGGACGACGACGAACTGAACGGCAAGGGCCACGAACCGTTGCTGCCACCCACTTCGGAGTTGATCCAGAACGAGGCTCAGCGGTTGTGGAGCGCCTCCTCCAAGGGGCAGTGATGGCAGGGGCAGTCAAGTTTCTCTACGGCTTGGCGCTGGGCATCAGCCTGGGTATCATCGGCTCCAGGCTGCTTGCGGCCGCCTCATCGGGTACCCACCGACACGCCGTCTGGAACGGCCACCAGCGGCCACTGGCTGGGGACTCGCGCCAGCAGCGATCCAGGGAAGAGGCCACGGCCCGCTAGAGGGACGGCAAGACGACAGGCAGCCGCCCTGCCGTGTCAGGGCGGCTGTTGCGCTCTAGAGCACCCGCAGCATGAGCAGCCAGGAGTAGAAGATCAGTTTCACCAGGTCGGCCAGAAAGGCGATGGGGTTGCTGGGCTTCGTCAGCTCCACGTGGTTCAGGAAATCGAACTCGGCGAAGTAGACCTGCTGACTGTTCCCCATGGTGGCATCGCGGAGGCGGCGCGACTCCACGTAGGGGATGTACGGGTCGGAGCGGTCATGCATGATGAACAGCTCCGTATCCAGAGCGGCGACGGCGCTCGACGGGGAGAGCTGACGCAAGGTGGCCACGTCCTGAGGGGAAACCTCGCCCCAGAAGGCGAGGATGCGGTCGGGGTCTTTGTCTTCGAAGGCATCATATATGTCCCGCGCCTGAGGAGAGAGGCGACCGACCAGGGCGCGGGCGCTGGGGTCCTCATCCACGAAGATACGGGTGAGGATCTCCCGGTCCTCGGCGTCGGGCAGGTAGGAAATGATGCTGTTGTAAAGGACGTGGATGCTCTTGAGCCAGGGCTCCCAGGGCTCGCTGCTGCCGTTGTAGTGAACGGACTCGGTGGTGATGGCGCTGATGAGGTCCACCAGGTCGTAGTAGGTGCCCAGGGAAGCGAAGAAGTCGACCTCACGGCGGATGCGGGGATCAGCGGCGGCGACGAGGCCGATGCCGGCGCCGGCGGAGGCACCGAAGACGCCCGCTCGGTCAGGGTCTACGTAGGGCTGCTCGCGCAGCCACTGGAAAGAGGCGACTATCTCCTCCACGTTGGTGCCGAAGGCGTTGACTAGCCCCTGGACGTCTTCCGGCAGGACATTCTCCCTGAAGGGGTAGTAGAGCTGGGGGATCATGACGACCATGCCAGCGCGGGCGGCGGTGGTGCTCAGACGGACGACACCGGGGTGATCCCGAATGCGGGGGGCAGCGCCCACGGAGATGACCATGGCACCATGAGCGTCGCCGTCCTTGGGTCGATAGACATCGGCCACGAGGCGTCCCCGTCCCTCGGCCACATCCAGCCATACCTCCTCGCGCACGGGCTCCTCGCCAATGATCCGGAGGACGCTGACCGGGGAGCCGAACAGGTCAGGGGCGATGGCGACGGTGGTGATGGCGACGCGGCTGTAGCGGACGCCCCACAGAGCACCCCACGTGGCCACGAAGGCGATGATGATGGCGAATGCCAACCAGTAGCGACGGAGGAAGCGGATAGTGTGCTCGGCCATGGTCTGCTACCATTCTACTGCCCACCCGAATGGCAGGAAACGCGAGAGGTGAGGAGTGAAACAGAGGCTACGCGGCCTGTATGTGATCATCGATCCGGACGTGGCCACGGGCCGCGACGAGGTGGAGGTGGCCCGGCAGGCCCTGGCCGGGGGAGCGCGGCTGCTCCAGCTCCGAGACAAGCGGCGCGACAAGGGTGCCCAGCTCCCCATCGCCCAGGCGCTGCG
>JABAOC010027421.1_pt2 | contig 11040 bp, 10 predicted proteins | sample 7062161 | NCBI WGS metagenome assembly JABAOC01 (sample SAMN14538625, study PRJNA623070) | marine sediment metagenome | biome: marine biome [ENVO:00000428]; feature: marine pelagic biome [ENVO:01000023]; material: deep marine sediment [ENVO:00002113] | place: India: Gulf of Khambhat ...
CTTTTCGAAGGGCATATTGACCATAACAGCGGTCCCTGTGTCCATGGCGGCGGGCAATATGCGTTTCTCAGCGACGCGTGTCGCCAGCGAGTAACGCACCTGGACGAAATCGAGCGTACCTTTTTCAACGAACGGGGCGATGAGATCGAAATACGAGGGCTGGTGATGTGTCACGCCCAAATAGCGGATGCGACCGTCTTTCTTCCATTCCTGCATGACTCGCAGGACTGTGCCCGCGTTGACCAGGCTGTGGCACTGCATGAGGTCGATTTGGTCGCGCCAGAGCCGTTCCATCGAGCGCTGGAATTGCCGCTGTGCATGGCTGTCATCGCCGAGCCATTCACCGGTCACCCAGATCTTGTCGGCAATGAACAGCTCACGGGTAATACCGAGCGCGGTGGCATAGTCGCCGATGCTTACCTCGGCCAAGCCGTAGAGTGGCGATGTGTCGATAACACGTCCACCGCCATCGTAGAAAATCTTCATCACTTCGCGCAGGTGTTCGCGGGGTTTCCCCGGTTTGACGTCGAATGCCATGTGCGTACCGAGGCCAATGGCGGGCACCTTCTCACCTGTTCGTGGAATCGCCTTCATGTTGATGTCCGCCGCCTTGGCGAGCGCGGGGGCGCTGCGCAGCAAGCCCGGGGCCGCCAGCGCGGCAGTTCCGAGGCCAAGGGCTTTGAGAGCGTCACGCCTAGAAATGTTGACCGTCTTCTTAATATCGCCGTTCATGGCAGTCCTCCTGAAGGTGATTAATGTGCTCTGGTTTTCAGCGCTGCGAAATCTTATCGATGGCGGGACCATTTGACAATCGGGACCAGCAACCCTGCGATTAAGAGGCGATAGGGTTGCAGACCGCAGAGCGGTATCAAACGGCTCGGCCTGCCGGGCCCATTTACCTTAGCGTCACGCCCGGAGCGCCCGTGCCTGTGGGCTTTTGTACCGTTGATTGGATGGGGAGCCGGACTACACTGATTGTTGAATGAAATCGATGTCCGCACGGGGGGCGACATGAGCAACAAAACGCTACCAGTCGAGCGGCGATTGGACCTGCGCCGGGTGACCGACGTCAAGGTGTTCGCTAATGACGGCGTGCAATTGAAAAAATGCCGATTGCGCGATATCAGCGTCAGCGGCGCCTTTATAGAAACCAAGGAGTTTCCTCTTGCCAAGGGCGCGGAAGTAGAGCTCGTGCTTAGGGTTCGCCGCGAGGGGCGGCTGACGCATTTCCGTTTGCCAGCAAAAGTTATACGCGTTACGCCAGACGGCGCGGCGCTAGCATTTGTCGACCTCGATGAAATGCTGCGCCAGATCGTCTTCGATATCGTAAACGTCGACCAGAGCGAGCAGCACTCCGACCCGTCGTACTAACTATCGTAGTAACTAAGGTGGGAGCTGCCGCTACTCAGCGCCCGTATTGTTCGGCGCAGCCTGCGATTGGTTACTGTTAGCCCGCGCTTCTCGAAGGATTTCTAGCGCGCGCTTCAGAAGCGCTTCGCTGTCGGCGTATCGGTCCTGCGCATAATACAATGCTGCGAGATTGTGCAGCGTTTGTACGACGTCCGGATGCATCGCTCCGAGCACCTTTTCTTGAATGCCCAACGCACGCTTGTGCAGCGGCTCTGCCTCGGCATCCCTGTTAGCCCGGTAGTAGTACAGTCCCAGGTCGTTTAGAGCGAGGGCGACGCTCGGATGCTCGGGCCCGAGTGCTTCCGCTTTGTCCAATGCCGCCAACAGTTCTTGCTCCAACGCCACCGCGGCGGCCACGTCTTGTTCACGGCGGCCGAATCCGCGCCGACGATCGGGCTCGATGCGAATGCGCCCGCGGCGTTCGCCTATGAAGCGTCTGTCACCTTTGCGGCGCTCCGTAAAAACCGTAGCCGGTTCTTTCTTTGGCATCGTCGCCCCCCTTATAGCGCTAGGTGCCAGCTACAAATATAGATCATAAATCGAACGACGGGGCCCGGGGCCCGGGGCACGGAGGCCCGCGGCGTGCCGGGGTCGATTACCGGTAGCCGCCGTGGTAAAAAGCTTAAGTTAGCCCACAGATAGGACGTTTCGCGGAACGCACAGATGGGATCGGCACAAGAACGGGCAAAGGCCTTGGCCGATGAGATGTTGAGGGCCATGAGGGAGGCGAAGGCCGCCGAGGCGCGTGTGAGGCAACTTGGCGAAGCCGTATTGCAGGCATTGGCCGACGCCAAGGCAGAGGCCGAAGCTGCTCGCACCCTGGTCGAATATCCAGCCGGGCGCTACGAATGCAAGAGCTGTGGCCATAGTGTGCTGTTTACGGAACCGGCGAGCGCACTACCTGCGTGTGATAATTGCGGCGGTGGAGCATACATAGGTTCTGAACCTGTGATCACACGACTCGAAGCACCAGCGCCAAAAAAATATTCTGCCGGCATCTATGAGTGCGCGGCCTGCGGCGCACGCCTCGCGATTCCGGAGCAGACGGATGCTCTATCGCCGTGTGATCTGTGCGGTGCAGATCGGCTCAAGGGGCTCTAAGCGCGCAGCCTAGGATGACGTAAAGACGGCATCGGCATCGGCATCGGCGTCGGAGTGGAGTCGGCGCGTGCACTTTAGGCGGGTTCTTGCGTACAATCCGCCGTTCGGAACTGCTGCGTTGATGCCGTTTCCCCCCACCAACCATGACAATCTTAACGCTGCGTGACGTGTCTCTGGCTTATGGCCATTTGCCCTTGCTGGATCGGGTCAACTTCCAGATCTCCGCCGGCGAGCGCGTTTGCTTGATCGGTCGTAACGGCACTGGCAAATCCACCTTATTCCGCGTGCTGAGCGGCGCTGTGCAAGCGGACGATGGCGAGATCTGGNNCACCTGGAGCAAGAAGTTCTTGTGGATACGCCGGCAACCGTGTTCGAGACGGTGGCGATGGGATTAGGCGAGCTGGGTGAGTTATTGACCGAGTACCACAATGCCTTGCATCACGTCGGCACGGGCGATGCAGCCTCGCTTAACACGCTATCGGCACTGCAGCATCGCATCGATGCCTTGGACGGTTGGAACATAAACCACAAGGTCGAAATGGTGCTGAGCCGTCTGTCGTTACCGGCGGATAAGCGCATTGCCGATTGCTCAGGCGGCGTACGTCGCCAGGTCATGCTTGCGCAGGCGCTCGTTAGCAATCCGGATCTGTTGCTACTGGACGAGCCCACCAATCACATGGACATCGCTGCCATTACCTGGCTGGAAGAGTTCTTGGTCTCGTATCAAGGCGCGTTAATTTTCATCACGCATGATCGTACCCTGGTTAGACATCTGGCGACCCGAATCATAGATCTCGATCGTGGAAAACTGACGTCGTTCCCAGGAAGTTACGAGTATTACCTGAGAAAAAAGGATGAATTGCTGGAGCTCGAAGCAAGGGCAAACGCGAAATTCGATAGGAAATTGGCGCAAGAGGAGGCCTGGATACGCGAGGGGATCAAGGCGAGGCGCACGCGCAATGAGGGCAGGGCGAGAGCTCTGCAAGCGATGCGAAAAGCGCGGCGCCGGCGGATCGAGGCGAAAGGCAGGGCCCAAATCGATATAGACAGCGGTGATCTATCCGGCAAGCTGGTCGCAGATCTGCGGCACGTCGATTTCCGCTACGATGATCATTGGATTATTCGCGATTTGTCTACGCGAATCCTCCGTGGTGACCGCATTGGCATTATTGGCCCCAACGGTTGCGGCAAGAGCACCCTGCTGAAGCTGATCGTAGGCGCAATCAAACCGTTTTCGGGACAAGTCGTGCTGGGGACACGCCTGGAGATGGCATACTTTGATCAGCACAGGGCGCAGCTGAATACGGAAAAGACCGTACGCGAAGATATTGGCGAAGGCAAAGACTACATTCAGGTGCGAGGCCGTTGGCAGCATGTCATCGGTTACTTAAAGGATTTCTTGTTTCCGCCAGAGCGTATCGATTCTCCTGTGAAAAGCCTGTCGGGCGGTGAGCGCAATCGGCTACTTTTGGCGAAGTTGTTTTCGCAGCCGGTGAACATGATGATCTTGGATGAGCCCACCAATGATCTTGACGTCGACACGCTGGAGTTGCTCGAGGAATTATTGACGCATTACGAAGGTACTTTGTTGTTGGTAAGCCATGATCNNGGACAACGTGGTGACCAGCACTCTCGTGTTTGAAGGCCAAGGAAGGGTTGGGGAATACGTCGGAGGTTATGAGGACTGGATTAAGCAACGAGGGGCGCAGCCAGGGTCGCCCGCCGAGGACGCGATGCCTTACGCCGCCAAGGAAGCGGACAAGCACAGAAAAAATCCGGCGTTGCAACGCAAATTAAGTTACAAGGAGCAACGTGAGCTGGAAACGTTCCCGGCGCGAATCGAAGCATTGGAACACGAGCAACAACAACTGGAAGAGCAAGTCCAGCGCGGGGAGTTTTATCGCCAAGAGAAGGCAGTCATCACGAAAACGCTGGCGCGTCTGGACGCGGTACGCGAGGAGTTGGAAAAAGCCTACACACGCTGGGGGCAGCTCGACGCCATGACCAGGTAGATAGGCGGGGTAGTGCCGCCGGGCTGATCGCGGCAGGCGCGTGCACCGGAGCTTTTTCAGCGCTTTGTTGACGTTCGGCGCACCGGTGCCCAGAAATCGTCGCTGTCCCGACGTCCCGCGCCGCGTCGACGATTACCCTCGTCCGGTATGGCGCGCGCCTTGACCTTCGCACGCCGCCGCTGGCGGCGGCGTTCAGGTCCGGCGTAGGATGCCCGGGTGCGTCCAGTTCTTGCCATTGCTCCTGACTGGGCAGTGCGCTTGGAACAAGTAAAAAATAGCAGGCCGCAGGCCGGCGTCCAGCGCGCCGCCAGCTCTGGAAATTGGCGGTGTTAGGTCTCCGCCTGTTGCCTTTTCCCGGTCTCGATGTTAGGTACTTGCACCGGTAGTCTTAGGCGAATGGATCCGGCCGGCACATTGCAGACACTGGTGGGTACCCTTGCGGGCCAAGGCGAGCGAGCAGCGCTGATTGCGCTAAGCCGCGATGGGCTGGAGAGCTGGACCTACGCGGAGCTGGCTGACCAGGTCAATCGCCTTGCCGCGGGTTTGCGCGCCAAGGGCTTCGAGCAGGGGGACCATGCGGTGCTATGTGCGCCCAACTCGGCGCCATGGGTGGTCGCGTGTCTCGCGTTGCTGCAAATCGGGGCGATCCCGGTCCCCGTCGACACCCAGGCCTCACGCGAAGATCTGGCCCACATCCTTAAAGACAGCGGCGCCCGTTGGGCGTTTGTCTCGAGCGCGTTGGCGTCCCAGCTGTTGCAGACACAATCTGCCGCAGGCCTGCATCTCGTGTTGTTGGACGAAGAAGCCCGAAACGAGCCGGATCACTGGCGGCGTTTGCTGACCCAAGGTGGCACGGATTTTCGTGCTACATCCCCCGAAGATTGCGCAGTGATTTTCTATACATCGGGTACCACTGGGCCTCCCAAGGGCGTTCCGCTCACTCACCGCAATCTCAGCAGTAACATCGCCGCACTGGTAGCGCTGAACATCGCGCATGCGGACGACCGCTTGTTGCTTCCCTTGCCACTGCACCACGTCTATCCGCTGGTGGTGGGACTGCTGGCGCCGTTGGCGATTGGGGTGGCGGTCATCATTCCGTACTCGTTGACGGGGCTGCACATTCAGCGGGCGCTGCGCGAAGGACGCGCAACGGCAATACTCGGTGTCCCCCGTTTATATTCCGCCCTGTGCGGAGCGATCGAACAAAGAATCAGTGCGCGGGGTCGGATCGTGTGGGCGTTGTTTCGCGCAATGCTGGCTTTGTCGATCGGGGCGCGACGCAGCTTCGGCCTGAATACGGGGCGATGGTGTTTCGCCGCGCTGCGTCGGCGCGTGGCACCTGACGTGCGTCTGGTCATATCGGGGGGTGCAGCCCTGGAACCGGCATTGGCGTGGAAGCTGGAAGGCCTCGGTTGGCAAGTCGCCACGGGTTACGGTCTCACCGAAACATCGCCCATTCTCACTTTCAACCTCCCCGGCGAGCGCCGATTCGACAACGCGGGACGGCCGCTTCCCGGCGTTGCTCTGCGCATCGACAAATCCGATCCCAATGCGCTGCTCGGCGAGGTGGTGGTCAAAGGGCCTAACGTGTTCTCCGCGTATTACCGCCTGCCCGAGCAGAGTGCTCAGGCGTTTACGGCGGACGGCTGGTTTCGTACGGGCGATTTGGGTTATCTCGACGATAAAGGCTATCTGCATCTCAATGGGCGCGCTTCTTCCATGATCGTTCTGGCAGGCGGTACAAACATCAATCCCGAAGAGGTCGAGGCGGCCCTGGAATGCGGGCGCTATATCAAGGAAGCCGGGGTCTTGGAACGGGATGGCCGTCTGAGCGCCATCATCGTTCCCGACAACAGTGTCGTGCGCGACCTCGATCCGTTAAGTCTCGAACAAGTGGTGCGGCAGGATGTGCGCGAACACTCTCGAGGACTTGCCTCCTATCAGCAGGTCGGCAAGATCCTCATCGATCGCACGCCGTTGCCGCGCACGCGTCTGGGCAAATTGCGCCGTTACAAGCTGAACCGGCGTTACGAGCAGATTCGAAAGAGAGAAGGCCCCTCGCGGCCACCAGCGGGGCCGTTACCCATCGACGCTTTGGCACCGGAGGATCGGGAGTTGTTGGAGGATCCGATTGCCAGGCGTGTGTGGGCATGGCTAGGCGAACGCTATCGAGCTCAAGCGCTGAGTCCGGACACCGACCTTCGACTTGAGCTCGACGTCGATTCCATTGAATGGTTAGGCCTGGCCTTGGAGATTCGCGATCACATCGGCGTCGAGCTCGCTGATAGCGTCATAGGGCGCGTCGAAACCGTGCGCGACTTGCTGAGGGAGTCCATCGCGGCCGTCTATACCACCGAGGCGGCGATTGAACCCAAAGCGCAACTGCGCGAACCGCAGACACTTTTGGACGAGCAGCTGCGGCGATGGTTAAAGCCATCCGGCGCCATGGCCCGCGGATTTAGCCGCTTGTTGTACGCCATTTTCCGACCGCTGATGCGATGGATATTTCATCTGGAAGTGCGAGGCGAGACCAACATCCCCTCGACGGGGCCGTGCATCATTGCCCCCAATCACCAGAGTCTGTTAGATCCGCTTGCGGTGGGCGTGGCATTGGGTTCAAGGCGTTTGCTGCACACGTTCTGGGGCGGGTGGACGGGCATCATGTTTAATAGTCCGCTGCGACGCGCATTTAGCCGCGCGCTACGTGTACTGCCTGTCGACCTGGGCAGGGGGCCGCTATCGAATCTGGCGTTGGGTATTACGGCACTCCAGCAAAACTCTAACCTGGTCTGGTTTCCGGAGGGCGAACGCTTCGCCACAGGCGAGCTGCATGCGTTTCAGACGGGCATCGGTCTTTTGGCACAAGCATATCCGGTACCGATCGTGCCGGTATNNAACGGCGCTGTGCGATTAGTGTCACATTCGGCGCGCCTCTCGACGTGAAGCACCTGGAACAGCAGGGAGTCGGTACGCAATCGCATGACCGTATCGCCAACGCCTTACATAGCGCGGTCGCAAGCCTGCGTCCCAAGGCCCCGCCACCTGGGTGAGGGAATCTTGCCGGCTAATCAGATCCAGCATCGTGGACGCCGTGAATGACATATCCCATGGAACGTGTGCGAACGCAGTCGGTTGCCGTTCCTTGACTGCGATGGGAATAAGGCGTGTCTTTTTAGCGATCGCCCTCGCCGTTATGGGCGGCTGCGCCGCACCGGTCAAAGGACTCTTTCCGCCTGCGGAGAATGCCCCTAGCAAGCGAATCTATTTGGTGAGCCACGGATGGCNNGTCATCCGGCGCGGAGATATTCCTGATGGGGTGTGGACGGAACACAGGCGTGACTTTGCTCAGGAAAAATATCTGGAAGTGGGCTGGGGCGATAGGGATTTTTATCAGGCACCGGAACCGACTGTGGGAATGAAGCTCAAGGCGGCGCTGCTTCCGACCAACAGCGTGTTGCATGTCGTCGGGTTCAGTGATCCCGTAACCGACTATTTTCCGTACAGCGAAATTATCGAGATTGCGCTGTCCTACGAAGGCTTCGAACGATTGTGCAGGTACATCGCACAGAGCTACAAAAAGGATGAGCGAGGCGAACTCATGGCCTTAGGACCGGGATTATACGGGAACAGTCGGTTCTATCAGTCGAAGGAAACTTATCACGTTTTCAAGACGTGCAATGTCTGGACCGCCCGAGCGCTGCGTGCGGCCGGCTGTCCTGTTAGGCCAGGTAGCTTAATCAAGGTGAAAAGCCTGATGTCTAGGGCGCAGACGTTCGGCAAAGTCATCCAATCCAAGCGCGATTCTCAGTGACTGTCGAAACCTTTGGTCTCGAGACTCGCGTCCGGCCCGGCGAAAGCAGGCATCCGGTGGCAAAACACCTCACCACGCAGCGGGATCTGTTGGATTTTTTATGACCGACGCATTGATGCGATAATGCCTTTCATTGATGGCCCGTACCGCTGACATTCCTAGGGTTCATTCTGCCTGTCCACATGACTGCCCGAGCACCTGCGCGTTAGAGGTCGAGCGTCTGGATGCCCACACCGTGGGACGGCTGTACGGAGCTCGGGACAACGATTACACAGCGGGTGTCATCTGTGCCAAGGTGGCGCGTTATGCGGAGCGCGTGCACCATCCGCAGCGCTTGCGCGTGCCGTTGCGCCGCGTGGGTCCTAAGGGCGAAGGAATAAAGGCGTTTCAACCGCTGTCCTGGGACGCTGCCCTGGACGAAGTGGCGGAGCGGTTCACCGACGCGGCCGCGCGCTACGGCACCGAGTCGGTATGGCCGTACTTCTATGCCGGCACGATGGGGCTTGTGCAGCGCGACGGTATCGAGCGTCTACGNNNACCTTGGTGGACGCAGGCTGGAATGCCGGTACCGGGATGAAACGGGGCGTGGACGCGCGCGAGATGGTCGACAGCGATCTCATCGTGGTCTGGGGCTGCAATCCTGTGAGTACCCAGGTCAATGTGATGCATCACATCGCCAAGGCCAAGCGCGAACGAGGTGCCCAGCTGGTGGTCGTCGATCCTTATCGCACGCCCACAGCCGAGAAGGCGCAGATGCACCTCATGCCTCGCCCCGGCACCGACGGAGCGCTTGCCTGCGCGGTCATGCATGTGTTGTTCAGGGATGGCTATGCCGACCGCGAGTATATGCAGACGTATACGGATGTCTCTGATGAGTTGGAGCAGCATCTGGCGACGCGTACGCCTGAATGGGCCGCCGCCATTACCGGGCTCCAGGCCGACGAGATAGTAGCCTTTGCCCAACTCTACGGGCGCACCAAACGCTCCTATATTCGATTGGGCTACGGTTTTTCGCGCTCGCGTAACGGCGCCGCGAATGTACATGCGGTGAGTTGTCTGCCAGCGGTCACGGGGGCCTGGAAATACCACGGCGGCGGGGCCCTCTACAGTAATCACAGCCTTTACAAAATTGACGACAGTTTGATCAAGGGCACCGATCTGCTCGATCCGAGCATCCGCATATTGGATCAGTCGCGGATCGGTCCGATCCTCACCGGCTGCAATGAGGATCTCAAGGGCGGCCCACCTGTGGTGGCGCTATTTATTCAGAACACCAACCCCATGGTTGTTGCTCCCGAGTCGCTCAACGTCCGCACAGGGTTCGAAAGGCAAGACTTGTTCGTGTGCGTGCACGAGCAGTTCATGACAGAAACGGCGGCCATGGCCGATATCGTGTTGCCGGCGACTACTTTCCTGGAACATGACGATATTTACAAAGGCGGTGGACATACCTATCTGCAGGTCACGCGCAAGGTGATCGAACCGTACGCTGAGAGTCGGTCCAATCATTGGGTCATCTGCGAGCTCGCCAAGCGCCTCGGCGCCAAGCACCCCGGGTTCCAAATGACGGCATGGGAACTGATCGACGAAACCCTGAAGCGGTCCGGTTGGCCCGACGCCGAGACGATCCACGGCAATCATTGGCACGATTGCGCGCTAGATTTCGAAACGGCGCATTTTCTCAATGGCTTCGAAACGCCCGACAAACGTTTTCACTTCAAACCCGACTGGGCCCGGGTGGGCCAGGCGCACGCGCGCATGCCGGCACTGCCCGACCACATGGCAACGATCGATGAGGCTGATACGGAACATCCATTTCGTCTGGTCGCCGCACCGGCGCGCAACTATCTGAACACAACCTTCACCGAAACGCCGACCTCGATCAAACGCGAAGTCCGGCCGACCGTACTGATTCATTCGCGGGACGCGCAGACGCTCGGGATCGACACGGGTCATCGTGTCCGACTCGGTAATCGACGCGCCAGCATCGTGGCGCATGCCAAGCGGTTTGACGGCGTGCAGCCGGGTGTGGTTATCGTGGAGAGTGTTTGGCCCAATCACGCCTTCGAAGAAGGCATCGGCATCAATGCGCTGGTCAGCGCCGAGCCAGGGCCACCAAACGGCGGCGCGGTGTTTCACGACACGGCCGTCTGGATCGAGCGAGCCTAGCGTAGCGGTTTTTGCTGAATCGTCGTCGCGCAGCCTTATGTTGGTTTACCCCTTATCTTTCTTCCTCATTAATGTCACTCCGCAGCGTTCGAGCTGCTGTTACGGGCATCTTTAAGCGCCCATCCAGCAAACGGGCTGAACCGAATGATCACGGAATTGGGCGAACGCGTGGAGAGGTACCGGTAAAATAGCCATCGCCGTTATAATGCAGGCAGTTTGCGTTGTTAGGGTGTTCACTTACGGCAACGATCGGGCGAAATAAATCGGGCGCTGCGTCGCACATCATGGCTAAAGCGGCGTGGCGTCTCAGGCAAAACGATGATTGATTCAGTTGCACAAGCAGCACAAGGGCGATCCGGACCGCGGCGTGACTACGGCACGTCGATTCTCCGTACCGATACGACAACGCAAAAAGCTGAGCTTGCTGCCATGTGGGTGTTGCAGCAATTTGACACCTACTACGCGGAGTCCCGAGACATACCCTATCGTGCCAAAGAAGCCTTTGAAAAGAAGGACCCTCGCAGTTCGCTCGCGCTA
>JABAOC010021183.1_pt3 | contig 11039 bp, 7 predicted proteins | sample 7062161 | NCBI WGS metagenome assembly JABAOC01 (sample SAMN14538625, study PRJNA623070) | marine sediment metagenome | biome: marine biome [ENVO:00000428]; feature: marine pelagic biome [ENVO:01000023]; material: deep marine sediment [ENVO:00002113] | place: India: Gulf of Khambhat ...
CCAGCACCAAATCTGACTCTGCTCAACAATGCCCTGCAACAGAGCGGCTGGGAGGCAGAACCGTTGACGGGAGACAATTGGCGAAGGATGGTGCGACACCGACTCCAAGCCGTTGACTGGGAGCAGGTCGTTGCCGATGTGAGCCCTTTCCTCGAGCCAGCCGCTGATCCGGGTATCCTGAGGTTGGAAAACCTGATGCGGGTACTCGAATAGGACTCGGGGAAGAAAAGGACGGCTGGCCGGAGCTCCTGACACCGGAACAGCACAACAATAGCAGGGGCAACAGGTCCATCTTAAGTGATTTTGAGATGGATTTTTTCATTAGCACGCTTGTTCAGGACGGCGGGGCCGCCCCCGGAGCGCTGGCGGAGTCGGGATGGGATAAGACTCGATGGTCACGAGCGCTATCTTCCCGCCAGTCTGCCCATAGGTTCCCTTTCATTACTCGCCAGACGATACGCGGGTGCAAGATACTGGGCGGCGGGGCGACCATATTGATGACCTTAAGGAAAGCGATAGACACCTCGGCGTCGTGATGGGCAGCGACATGTACCTTGCCCATGTACCAGTTAAGGAAGCGAACCATTGGCGTACGTGGTCCCTCTACTTCGGGAAAGCACAAATCGTTCCCGACGGCCGCACTCCAGGAGACGTCAATGATTTTGCTGGCCTTGGCAAAGAAATGTTTGGCCAGCCGGGTCCGGCTGTTGGCCAGACATTCTCCGAGGGCGACAGCTTCCATAGCCGCTACCGTCATCCCCTGGCCGTAAATGGGATTGAAGCTGCACACCGCATCTCCAAGCACCAGATAGCCCTGCGGGAAACGAGCCAGCTTTTCGTAGCGGCGGCGCAAATTGGCCGGGAATGTGTAGGCAACCGGCCCACTAAGCGGCTCCAAATCCTTGATGACGTTGTAGATGTGAGGAGTCGGCAATCTTCTGGCAGATTCAAGAAAACCCTGATAGTCCGTGGGCGTATGATCGCCCAGATAACCGCCAATCGTAACCACCCAACGATTGCCATCCTGGGCCAGTAGGATAGCCAAACGCTTGTTTGGCGGCGTGACCAGGAAGACGATCCCGTTCAGCCCTGGTATATGTTCCGGTTGGCGGCGATGATAGCAAGTCGTATATCCCATCCCAATCCGAACTTCCTCTACCGCCGGCCGACTGTACCCCAGTTCTTCCAACCAGGCCGGGCTGCGCGAGCCGCGACCGCTAGCGTCCACCACCAGATCGGCCATCATCGTTTGTTCGCCATTGCCGGCCTGACGGTCGATCAAGCGCACGCCGGTGACGCGGCTGTTGTCGGCTGTCGCCGTCAGTCCCAAAACGTTGCCGTCCTCGACAGCCTGCACGTTTGGCAGAGCCAGCACACGAGCGCGAACTACTGCCTCCAACGTAGGCCGGGAGACTCCAACGCCAGCTAAGTCACTGGCGCCGGGCTGATGATAACCACCACTGTGGAACCAGCGTATATCCGAGCTGACGTCAGCGATGCTGGTGGCCCCCAGTCGAGTCAACTCATCCGTCAGACCGGGGAGATACATTTCCATAATTTGCCGCCCAAGCTCCAGCAAAACGTGGGTATGCTTCCCCTGCGGTACCCCTTTGCGGTTTGCGCCCGGCGCGGGAAACCTGTCCCGCTCCAGTAGGGTAACCTGCTCGAAATGGTCAGCCAGTATCCTGGCCGCCAGAAGCCCCGCCATGCTTGCTCCGATCACAACAACGTTTTTACCTGTTTGATCTGACATAGCATCCTTCCTTTCTTACGAGAACTATCCTTCGTCCGCTCAATCTGCTACCAGTATAAAGCAAGGAAAGGACGCTGTCATTCCCTGAACGGGGTATTCAAGCGGGGTATTTCCCAGTCTACCTCATATCGTCCGTGATGACGCGGTGATGGGGTGATGCGATACAGATTGTTCGAGACATCACCCGTGACGTAAATGCTGGCCGCCGGACCGACCGCTACCCTGTTGAATATCCAGGTCGGCGGAACGTTCGGCAGCGCCTTAGCGCCCAGCTCGAGCCCTTCCACCACAGTAGCAACTTCACCGGCCGTAAGATTGATCCGTGATAGACGACCGGATCCGTATAGCGAGCTTGCGTGCCGATCAATGACATGCCGTGCTCTTACTTTCGAGCACTCGCAACTACGATGCGTTGCTGATACCTCAAGGTGCCATTTTTCTCAAAACCCTGCCACTTTTCGACCACGTCGCGCTCCAGTGCGGCCAGATCTTCCTCCTCCGCTTTCGCCACAACCCCGGCCAGGGGCGTGCTATGCACGTACTGCCAGAGGAACTCCTTCGCCGGCGGAAGGTCTAGCACTTTATTGTTCGCCTGAACAGCAATGTCGCGGAAGCCGGCTTCGCTCATAAGCTGTTGAATCTCCGCGGTGTCGTACAACGAGAATACGTGGTTTACGAATCCCGCAGCCTCGGAGCTGATGTGGCGCTCCATTGCCTCGGCCAGAATAGCGAAGACTCTCCCTATCGGTCCCGGTAAACTCAGGAGGATACGACCACCGGACACCAAGACACGTCGCATCTCCTGAAGGGCAGCGAGTTTGTCCGTCATGAATTGGAGGCTAATTTGGCACAGGACAACGTCGAACGCCTCATCCGGCAGCGTCATATCTTCGGCACTCGACACGTGCCACTCGATTGACCTATCCGCCGGCGTGATTGACCGTGCAACCTCCAACATTCCGGGGTTAACGTCAACTCCGGCGACGGTCCCGTTGGAATCGACCTTTTCTGACGCGAGCCGGGCCACGATACCGGTGCCACAGGCAACATCCAATACCCGTTCGCCCGGACGAACTGCGGCAAAACGAATGAGATCATGGGCCAGGGGTTCGCCAATGGCCGGGACAAAGAAACGCTCGTAATTTTCCGGTGGTTTTAATCCGTATGTTTCATCAAAGTATTGCTTAGACATTCTCGTTACCTCTTTAAGTCTGTATGGCTTTCAGCTTCTACTTCCCATATAAGGCAATTCAGGGTTTGCTTGAATACCATTTGCCATCACGCTAACTCCTCTTACTCTGCCTATCCTGGCGCAGGAACAGCGCCGAGTTGCTGCAACATACCGAGCACATCCTCATTCGTCCATCCCTCGATCAGCTTGCCGTTGGCAATGCGAAAAATGGTGATGCCGGTCATCTCGATTTGTTTACCGCTGGGCGGCATACCCTGAAACTCGCCTTTATGTGTGCCGCGAATTGTCCATCGAGTTGCAACTTTATCTCCTTCAGCAATCTGATCCAAGATCGAGAATTGGAAGTCTGGAAAGGCGTTCCGAAGCCTGGGGACGAATTCCATTGCCCCTTCTGGTCCGCAGATCACCGTAGAGGAATGTCCGTCGTAGTCGCTAGCCAACAATTGGTCGACGAGCCCAAAATTGCTCCGGTTCCAAAGCTCATCAAGGAACCGTCGTGCAATTGTCTTATTCTCTTCGCGCATCAAATACCTCCAAAAGATTACTTGACCCTGGATAAAAAATGGAGCGAGGGGTTGTCCTGGGCATCCTAGAAACTGTGAATTGGTAACATCTACCTAATAGTGTAAGGCAATGGAGGGGCGCTGTCATGCCCCAAATGGGGTATTTGAGCAGGGTATTTTGTCAGTAACCCGTTCCCCCGGTTGCACACAGGAGCGGATTCTGAACACCTGTTAGTCGAGCAGGTCCAGGTCCCTGGCCCTGGCTGCGGCCTCGGTGCGGCTGTGGACACCCAGTTTGCCGTAGATGCTGGCGGCGTGCTTCTTGACCGTCTCCGGGGAAATGATCAACTGTTCGGCGATCTCGCGGTTCGTCAACCCGGCTGCCATCAGCTCCAGGACGTCCTCTTCCCGCCGGGTAAGCGGTTCCGGCAGGGCGACTTGCGCGGAGGAGGGGAAGGTGAGTTCGGCGCCGCAGGCCGTTAGCAGCTTTTCAACATAGTCCGGCATCACGTCGCGGGTGCGCGCTTCCTGTAACAGCCGGGCCATAGGGATGCCCAGGTCGGCGAAGCGACGCACGTAGCCTTGGGGTTCGGCCAGCCGCAGGGCGTGTTCCAGGGATGTCAGCGCGTCCGCGCGCTCGCCGCGTCTCCAGTGAGCCAGGGCCCGAAGCGCCAGCCCCTCGATATGCACGCCTGTCCGGCTCTCCGCTTGCGCCATCCAGAGCAGTCGTTCAAGCAGCGCCAGCGCCCGCTCGACAGACTCACTACCGCCTTTGACGATCAGCACCCGGGCCATGGCCAGTTGAGCGACCTCACTTTCTGGCCGTCCCGCGAGTGCATCGTCCCGCAACATCTCATCGGACCAATTGGCGGCTGCGCGGAGCCTGTCCTTCGCCAGCCACAACTCCAATTGGAAGCGCTCGAAGCGGCTGGTCCAGTGAGAGAACTGTGCGCTCGCCACCAGCGGGCGCGTCCGCTCCAGGTACTCCGCCGCCGCCTCGATGTCGCCTTCCGTCAGCTTCAAACGACCCGCAATCAGGTAGCCAGCGATCATCGCACGCACGTCGCCGCCCAGCTCGGCGCGCTCCAATCCGCGAGACAGGTGGTCCCAGGTCTCCGCCAGCTCGTTCCACTCGTAAAGAATCTCGCCCATGCGCACATACACCCAGCCACTGACCGGGAGCGGAACGCGACCCCAATTCTCCCGCTCCCGGATGGCGGCCAGAGCCTTTCTCCAATATCCAGCAGCTCGCCTGAGATGACCTTGCCTCAGGTCGAGGTCAGCCAGGGCACCAAACACATGCACCGCCTCCACACGAAAGACCGGCGCGTGGGCGAAGTCAAGCAACTTGAGGTAGCATTCTTTCGCTTCCTGCCAGCGCCCATTGCGTCGGTAGGTATCCCCAAGCGCCCCATAGACGCCGGGGCGAAAGCCAATATCCTCTTCCGGCAATCCCCGCAGCGCTTGGTCGGCCAAGATCTCTGCCCGCGCCAGATCGTTTTGAAAGCATGCAATGTAGCAGCGCAGCGCGGTCAACCTTGCCTGTTGCCGGCGCTCATCCGCGGTCTCTGTGGGCGCCAACCTACCTTCAACTTCGTCGAGGTGGCGGGCACAGGCATCAAACTGCCCCGTAGCGAGCAAGATCCCCGCCCGGACCAGGCCGATCATCGGGTAGCCCGTATACCACTCCTCCGGAAGCGCCTCGAGCCACCCTTCCACGACCCTGATCTCGCCGCCCAATAGCTTGGCAGCGAAATAGCGTTCGAGGATTTGAATCACGAGTTCAACGTCATCCCCGCCAACCGCGTGGCGGAAGGCCTGTTCCGGCAGGTCATGAGCCAGATACCACAAGGCTGCCCGGAGATGGAGGCTGGGGACTTCATCGGGGTGGCGCCGGTTGAACTCTTGTTGGAGGAAGTCGGCAAAGAGATGGTGATAACGGAACCATTCTCGCGCCTCGTCCAATGGCACGAGAAACAATCTCTCTCGTTCCAGGATTTCCAGCATCTCCTGTCCATCTTCCCTCTCAGTGACGGCATTGCACAAGGGACCGCACAGGCGATCCAGGATGCTGGTCTGGAGCAGGAACTGCCGCAGACCGTCCGGCAGGGGTGCAAGCACATCTTCGCTCAGGTAATCGGCGATGAAGCGATGCCCTCCACTGACGACCAGCTTATCCGCCCCCATGAGACGCTGTTGGAGGGTAAGCGCCACCAACTGGAGACCGGCGATCCAACCTTCCAGTTGGGCTTGCAGCCTGACGATTTCGTCGTGGGCTAGATCAAGCCCCATCATCTCGTTCAAGAAATCCTTCGTCTCTTCCACCAAGAAGCTTAAATCCCCCGCTTGAAACTCCAGCATCTCATTGCGGGCGCGGTAGCGGGCAAGGGGCAGCGGCGGCTCCCCGCGACCCACCAGCACGAAGTGCAACATCGGCGGCAGATGGTCAAGCAAGAAAGTCAATGCCTTGTAGATAGCTGGATCTTCAATCAGGTGATAGTCGTCGAAAACAAATACAATCTGGTGGGGTGTCTCGTTGGCGAGGTTGATGAAAGCCGACAGGACGGCTTCGCTGTCCGGCGACCTCGCACCCAGGCGCAGACCCAGCGGGCTTTCACTGATGCCTGGCTGAACCTGCTCCCATCCCGCTAGCAAGTAGCGGAGAATGCGTTCAAGATCGTTATCCTCCTTGCCGATTGACAGCCAGGCAATCGGGAAACGACTCGCACGAGCCCATTGTGAAACCAGCGTCGTCTTGCCGTAACCGGCGGGAGCCGAGATCAGGACGACCTTGTAGCGAGGGATTCCGCCCTCAAGGGCGTCGATGAGTCGGGCGCGGCGCACCACGCGATGAGGTTGTGGCGGAATCCGCAGTTTGGTTGCCAGAAGAAAGGTATCCATAAGGTCACCTTCATTTCTTTTAGGCCTTCGTCTACACCAATTATACCGACTCTGCGCGAGTTCCGCATGTTCAAGCAGGCAGTCGATAGTTTCACCACATCTCCTGGCCTCCTCGGTTAAGGGTCTGCATATCGCCAATGCGACGGTCCAGGCACTGCCTGCAGAGAACAGACAGTTCAATCTCGACCATGTCCAGCCAACTGGCTTTGCTGGGCGTTTAATGTATCTCGAAGCGTTGAGCGTGTGCAAAAGCCTATTCCGGCCTAAAGGCGGCCTAGAAGGAACCCGGCGAATGAGTATTTTGGCACAAAGAGTTCGCCCCTCGGTAACTGACGAGGGACGAACTCTTTGCGATCTTGCCAGGCGGGAAGTGTCATATCAGGTCCAACGGGGCTCGAACTCGCTTGAGACATCGTAAAACACAACGGCCGGAGTGTCGCTCCCCTCACCGCCTGGTAAGCTGCCAACAGATCGGCGGCCAGCAACAGGGTACGGTCAAGGGCGGACTTGGTTTTCAAACTCCTCCTGCTGCCATTAGCAACATCGAACCCAGCATATATGTCGAGGCATACTTGAACAGACCAATATTCAGGTGATCGGTTGGGCGCACCAGGCTGGCTACGGCCAGAGCCAGCAGGCCGGCGTCGAGCACGGCCAACAGCCGCAGGTAGCCCCACGCCAGGCCAATGAGAACGGCGACTGCCGTCATAGCCGCAGCCGCAGCCAGACTGGACACAGCGATGATCACGCGTGTTGCTCGAACGCCGTAGCTTCCAGGAAAAGTCGGAACACTGGCGTGTCGGTAGTCTTCCTGGTAACGCAGGCTGAAGGTCATAATGTGGATGGGGATCCAGAGCAGCACTGCCAGCGCCAGCAGTAAGCCCACCAGGTCAATCCTGCCCACAGCAAGAGTGCGCCCGGCCAGGGCGGGCATGCCTCCCGCCAGGCCGCCGACAACAATCGCGTACGGCGTACGCCGCTTGAGCCAGATGGTATAGACCACCACGTCAAAGAAAAGCCCGGCAAAGACGATCAGGCCATAGAGCGGTGAAAGTGCGAATGACCAGGCTACACCTCCCCAGGCCAGCGTCAGACCAAGCAGCGTCGCTTCACGCACGCTTACGCGCCCGGCAGGCAGCGGGCGCGTACAAGTGCGCTGCATCGTGGCATCAATGTCTCGGTCGTAGACCATATGGAGCACAGTGCTGCCGCTGATGGCCAGGAGCAGGCTACCGGTCAGAGCCAGCAGTGTCTGCCACGTCGTCACCGGGCAGCGTCCGCTTATGTATCCCGCCAAGCCGGTGACCAGCAACAACCCCGTTTGCAAACTCTTGATCAGCATCCAATAGGCACGAAGTTTGGTGCGCAGTCCGCTGAAGACGACTTGCGGCCTTTTCGCCAGCGCTGTCATATCTTCCTCCTGAAAGTACCCTGCACTGCGCAGGTCTACAGTGGACGTAGTACGCATTGCGAAATGGGCATCACGTGTCACTCCCCCCTCGAACGTACACATCGAAAGCCGACACTTGGGCCATAGTAATCCGGCCCAGCGCTGTTGCGCGTCCAGACGCGCAGGTTGTAGGCGTAGTTGGCTTTGCTACCGCCGCGCATGTAGCGGTAGTGGATGCCTTCGTACACGTCGCCTGTCCACTCCCAGACGTTGCCGGCCATATCGTACAGGCCGTAAGGACTGGCTGAGTCAAGCGATTGATAGCTGCCATAAACGCGGCCATTGTAGAAACCCACCGGTGTGGTGTCACCTTGCTTGCCAGCGCTCCTTTCAAAAGGGTCACGGCTGGCATAAAAATTGGCGTGGTTGCGCTCGATCTCGTAGCCCCAGGGGAAGGGGCGACCGTCAACACCACGCGCCGCCTTCTCCCACTCGATCTCTGAGGGCAGGCGCCAGCCATAGAACTGACAATAAGCCCTGGCGCCAAACCAGGTGACCATCACCACCGGATGATTTTCATAATCCGCCTTGGGGGCGAATCCCTCCCCATCGAAGGCTAGCTGCAGGCCATCCTCGTCCAATGGAAGATGTAGCCAGTCCCCGGCCTTGATTTCTTGTTCGTGCTTATAGCCGTGGAATTCGTCGCCCGGGTAGTAGCCGACTACCTGATTGTCCGCAATCTTAACTGCCCCTGCCGCCAACGCCTGGTTGAGGTAGTAAGCGTACTGGACATTGGTCACCGGCGTGACCATCATCTCGTAGTCATAGTCAATCATGATCTCGTGCTCGTGTCGACCGTTCAGGAACTCGCCAGATGGAACCACGGCCCAAGTTGCCGGATTAACTCCGGTTTCGATCGGAGGCGGTGAAGTGACTGCCAGGGGTTGCGCCCCACATGCCGCTGCCAACAGGCCTACACACACAAGAACGATTGCCGTGCGTTTCATAGCACCACCTCCTCGCCCTCTATAAGGTGGCCCACTTCGGCCAATTCCTTCGACCAGCGCCCTTTCTTCTTAAAGAGATCGACCAGCCGCCAAAGCATCAGGGCCGCCAGCACCAGCAGCACCAAGCCCAAGCCCAGGTCGGTCAGGAGCATAGTCCAGTCAACCAGGGTCTGTTGTGCCGATTCGTTCACAAAGAGACGCTTCAAGCCAAAGACTGTGACCGCACCAAAAGCCAGGTCCGAGCCCAGGATCACCAGCCAGCCAAACCAGCGGCGCACCCTCCCCTTCAGCCCAATCAGGTCGGCGTAATAGAGGAGGATGATAGTGGCGATGATCCCCGACAGGATGTGCCAGTGCCCGGTGAGGGTGATGCGCTCATCGCGGGCCGGCCACACCCGGATGATCTCATCCAGCTTAACTGCCATGAAAATGCCCACGCCGCTGACAGTGAAGTTCATATACACCATCTGCCATAGCGCGCCGAATTTGAGGGGATCGTGAAGCAAGGCAGTGACCCCCTGCCATACGTTAGCCTTTTTGATCCCCTGCTCGGCCAGACGCTCACGGATCAACTTGTTCCAGCCGAAGATGACCAGCATCAGCGCAGCCAGCATCACCAAGGTCGAGCCGGCGTAGATAACGGTGTGAGCTGTGGCTTCGAAAGGCACCACCAGCCAGGCACCCAGAGCGAGGATGAAGGTGCCTGAGATCATAAGCGGCATAGCTACTTTGTGTAACAACCCCTTGAAATCCAGCCAGCGTCCTACGATCAATGCCAGCGCTACCGCAATCAGGGCCAGCATAATGTGCAAGTGGCCGATGACCGACAGTTGCAGCAGCGTCTTGTGCGGCTCGCGCACCACGTCCTCGGCCAGGAAAGATTCGAAGCCATTGCCGAAGTAGGCGCCTGCTGCAGCGCCGAAGAGAACCGACACCAGGGTCGCCACCGTCATGGTGAAGAAGGCAGCCCGTTCCAGGTCAACCCCACCCAGGCCATGAGCATAGGCCGGGTCTTTGACGCGATATTCCCTCCGCCAGGGCCACAGCGCGGCCGCCAGCAGAATTCCGGCGAAAAAGACCAGCGACTGCCCAAAAAGAAACACCCCATGGAAGAAGAAATCGCGACCGAAGTACCCGAACCACAGCCCGAAGATCATGGCTATGATGTAGCCCAGGGTGATAGTGGCATTGATGATGGACTGCTCGTGGCGCTTCATGGACACGTTGGCGGTGATGATGTACACCTTAATGGCGACCACCGCCATAGCGATCACGTGATAGAGCATGATGATGCGTCCTTCACGTTCAATTTCCACCAGACGCATGCCCATCAGACGCACCGTGATCTCTTTGACGCCCCATTCCGCCATGGGGCTGGAAAGGGTGCCCCAGACGGCCGTGACCAGCGAGATCAAGGCGATGGCCACCAGGATCAGGCCCTTAGTAGAGCGAAACAGATAATTGAAGCGAAACGAAAGTGCTTTCACAGTTCTTCTCCTGGAGATCGACGAACCGGCGATTACGCTTCTACAGTTTGATTACCCGGGCGCCCACCTATAGACGGGACCAGCAGCAACACCAGTGTCACCAGCGCCATAATGATACCTACCAGGAATTCCTTCGTACCGGGGTGTGCCAGGAAAAGTGTGGCGCCGCGATGACGGCGATCACCGCCATAACCAGGCGGCCGCTAGGCGTCGTGCTGCTGGTCATGATACTTCTTTCTTGGGCTGGGTATAGAGGCGAGCGTACCCTCCCAACCGTTCCGAACCTGCCGTCTGCTTACCCTGCGCCCAATCCGCTAAAAAGTTACGCGTGGCCGGAAGCAACAGGACGATGATCAAGGCCGTGCTGAGAAGCGGAGAGGGAGCAAAGAGTGAGAAGCGTCGTTCCTCCAGCATGCTCACTACGGCCAACGGATAGCCGCCCAGGGAAGCCATAAGGCCTGCGCCCAGCCCGACGACTTGCGCCCAAGATTTGCGTCCCAGCAGGGCGAAGATGAACACCGCCCAGGCCGCAGTGGCCCACCAGTTGATCTGCTGTACCATCACGTACATGCCGTTGAGCGCATCCTGTCCCACGCTGAGCTGGATCTTGTCAATGGTCGCCACGCCGTCCATAAATGACAGCACAAAGGCCAGCCCGGCTGCAAAGCCAAGCGTGCCGATCCGCCAATCTGTCCGGCGCACGAAGAGCAGCGCAATCCACAGAATCAAGTTGGGGAAAAAGACAGCCGCAGTCACCGGCGTGGCGTCGCGGCTCATGGCCGGGATCATGGGGAAGAAGCTGGCTA
>JABAOC010010900.1_pt6 | contig 11034 bp, 11 predicted proteins | sample 7062161 | NCBI WGS metagenome assembly JABAOC01 (sample SAMN14538625, study PRJNA623070) | marine sediment metagenome | biome: marine biome [ENVO:00000428]; feature: marine pelagic biome [ENVO:01000023]; material: deep marine sediment [ENVO:00002113] | place: India: Gulf of Khambhat ...
TCTTTGATGTACTTGACGGCAAGATTGCTCGATTATCTGGAGCCAATAGCCGGTTTGGAATCGAGTACGATTCTCTCGCAGACCTAATCTCTTTCGGCCTCGCTCCAGCCCTTCTGGTTTATTCATGGGCCCTCAAACCCTATGGGAGAATCGGCTGGCTCGCCGCTTTCCTTTTCATCGCCTGTGGAGCGCTCCGTCTCGCCAGATTCAATGTGCAAACGGTTACCCTCGATACCAAGTTCTTCACGGGGCTTCCTATCCCGGCAGCTGCCTACATGATCGCCCTAACGGTTCTCCTTCAACACCGTCTCGGATTCTGGATTACACACGAACAGGTCTCCATCCTGGTGATGATGTATGTCCTCGCCTTTCTCATGGTCAGCAACATCCGATATTTTAGCATCAAGGGATTAGATCTATTTCGGAGAAAGCCATTTCGCGCCCTCGTGATCCTCATCCTCTGCATTATCATCGTCGTCGCTGAACCAGAAATCACCCTCTTCGCCATCTTTGCATTATACGTGCTTTCAGGTCCGGCCAACCTCCTAGCGTTCCTTTGGAAGCGACGCCTAGCCAAGCGGGTCCCGCAGCAGCAAACGACCCCCTTTTCTCGATGATTGATGATATTATGAGAGGATTTGCCGGACCCTAGAAGACTCCCTCTTCCCAGGGCGCCTCTGGGGAAGAAGGGAGAAAGGTTCCCCCCTTCGGCGGCATAAGGGTCAGCGCGAGATTTGCTTTTTCATTTCCTCAGCAAAGTTTCCCTGGAAAACCGCCGAAACCGTTCCTCGCATCTCCACAGAAAATCCCGCCGATATCGAGATTTCCAGCTTTCCTCCGGGCATGTGGACCCGAATGTTTCCGTCGCAGTATCCCAACCTATAGGCAACCCCAGCAGCAGCGCAACTACTGGTTCCTGAAGCCAACGTGTATCCGACACCGCGTTCCCATATCTCGATCTGAATGTTCTCGCGATCGAGGATCTTCATAAATTGGACATTCGTCCGGTTGGGGAAAAGACTATGCTCTTCAATCAGGGGACCGAGTTCCAAAGCAAGGCGCCGATCAATGTCGTCACTGACAACAACGCAGTGGGGGTTCCCGATGGAGACCGCACAGATCTTGATCACTCGGTCGTTCACCTCAAGGGGCTCGAGAAGGACCTCTCTTTTCGGTCCCTTAACTGGGATCTCTTCCGCATCAAAAGTCAAACGCCCCATGCCAACCGTCACGAGGCTGCCATCTGGAGCGTCAAGATGAATGGAAACCTGGCCTCCCTTGGTGTTTAACGCAAAATCCGGTGACGTCACGTACCCGGCCTCAACGAGGTATCTGGCGAATATCCTCACGCCATTCCCGCTCTTTTCTGCCTCGCTTCCATCGGAGTTGAAAATTCTGAGAGCCATCGATCCATCTTCAGCCATGATCGGACCGTGAAGAATACCATCAGATCCAATGCCATAATTTCGATCGCAGATGAGCCTCACCGATTCTGCACATAGATTCAGGTCCAACTTGGCAGGATCAATGACCAGGTAGTCATTCCCCAAACCATGATACTTGTAGAACTCGCTCATTGAGGCAGCCTCCTCTTCTCATTTGTCTGCATAAGTACCACCTCTTGCGTCCTACAGGGGACCGGTTTTCGATGGATCATAGCATCGGAAACAAACCAGTGATACTCACCGTTCTTTCCAAAGGGGCCGATCCCAGAAGGAAAGGGCTGCAAGGAATCTGAATCGACCCCGACCCTCCCCATTACAGCCGATCCAATGCCCGGGAGAGATCGGCTATGAGATCTCGTGAATTCTCGATACCCGCTGAGTATCTTACGAGTGTCTCGGGGATGCCTGCGGCCTTCCTTTCATCCTCGGTACACTCAACATGAGAGGTCGTCGCAGGGGAGCCCACCAGACTCTCCACGGATCCGAGATTTGCGGCTCGATGAGGAATCTCGAGATCCTCTAGAAATCGCTTTGTGGAGGCATAATCCCCCTTGAGTTCAAAGCTCAGCATCCCACCAAAGCCCTTCATCTGTTTCTTGGCAATAGGATACTGCGGATGGCTTTCTAGGCCCGGATAAAACACCCGCGCGATTTCTGGTCGGGTCTCCAGGAACCGAGCCACCTCGAGGGCGTTTTTGTTCTGTCGATCCACCCGGAGGGCCAGAGTCTTCATGCCCTTGATTAACAGCCACGCGGCGTGAGGATCAAGACAACTCCCAGTAATGCCCCGGAACTGATCAATCACTCTAATCCAACGCGATGAGCCTGCTACGGCCCCGCAAAGTACGTCACCATGGCCGCTCAGATATTTCGTGGCGCTATGGATGACAAGCGTTGCACCCAATGCGAGGGGCTGCTGATTGATCGGCGTTGCCAGTGTGTTGTCCACGATCACGCAGATGTCTCGCCCCTTGGCGAAATGGCAAACGCGCTCCAGATCGATCAGCTTGAGCGTGGGATTTGTTGGCGTCTCGAGGAAAATCACTTTGGTTTTCTTGCCGATCGCTCTCTCAATCGCATCCAGATCTGTCGTTTCCACAACNNNNCCTCCGTAGGAGTCTTTGACGGAGACGACATGGTCTTCTTTTGAAAGGAGACACAGAAGGGTGGCAGCGATGGCGGCCATTCCCGATGAAAAAACCAAAGCGGCCTCAGCGCCCTCCAAAACAGCGATCTTCTCCTCAGCCACCATCTGGGTTGGGTTTCGGTTTCTGGAATAGATGAACCCACTCTCCTGGCCAGTCGCCGCGCGATGCCACCGATCGATGCTGAAATAACCAAATGCCGCCGTCTGATAGATCGGCGGCAGGGTAGCCCCAGTTTCTGGGTCGATTGACTCTCCGGCATGGACAACCAACGTATCCAATCTTTCCTTTCCCCTTTTCATAGGATCCCCCTCAATCGGCTACATTTGCTTCAGGAAAACGTTTCTCTGAGTCGATGCTTAAACATTTGGACAGACCTGAGTTTCCACAAATCCGTTCATCAAACTGACGACAGCGGTATCATCAAAATAATCGATGATGTTGAGGCACCCGTTACCCTGTGTGATTCTGAAGAAGTTTGCAAGTTCTAGATTTATCGCATCGCAGAGGATAACCATATTCATACCACCGTGACCGACAAGAACGATTTCGCGACCTTTGTTTCGGTCAATGAGTTCTCGAATCTTGGGAATTACCCGGTTTTTAACGTCCATCACGTTCTCTCCATCTGGGATGCGGTAATGGATAAAGTCATCAAATTTCTGCCTCACCTCCTGAGGGTACCGGTCCTGGATCTCCTGAAAAGTCAACCCTTCCCAGATACCCATTTTGATCTCCCTGAATTCGCAAAATGCCTGAACCTCGAGATCGTGGTATCGCGCGACGGCCTCGGCCCCCCGTTTTGCCCTGAGAAGGTCACTCGAGTAAACCTTTGAAATGTCCTTGTTCCTGAGGTATTGGGCGATCCGCTCCATTTGTTCCGCCCCTCTCGGCGAGACGTCCACATCGATGTGGCCGTTGTACCGAAATACGCCATCAGTCACGTTGGCGGCCTCGCCGTGACGAACCAGATAGAGTCGAACTCCCCTGGTTCGATCCAATCCCAAGAGCCTATCCCTGAGACTAACGGAGTCCATGTCCAAAACCTGCGGTCAGGGGTCATCGCTTCAAAATGTTTAATGGTCCAGCCCTGACAGACGGTTGTTTCTTCGCACCCTGCTGGCAACTGATCCCTGATCCCTGAAAACTAGCTCTTTTGGTCCGGAGCCACCTTGAAACCAGAGAGGGTCACCGTGACGACAAACGTCCGGTCCTCGCCCGGAAATGTGTAGGCTGTACTTCCATACACAGCCCCAACGAAAGGAATCTCATCATGATGCCGGTAGAGCCAACGCCACATAACCTCTGTTCTTGAGTTCCCCATATCAAACACGGTTCGAGGCTCGGAGAGTTCATCTTCAGGCTTGAGATATCTTCCTTCGATGCGTGTAATCCGATATCCAGTGTGAAGTCCGAGTATGTTGAGCCAGGGATGCCACTGGAGGATATGCCCACCCACCGCCCACTGGTCACCCCTGAGACGGAAAAGCCGGGGAAATCCCTCCTGCTCACCCCCTATGGGCACAAACCTCAGGACCATGTCATAGTCCAATCCCTCCACGGATACGCATTGGACTCTGGCAACGGGCTCTTCTCGGGTAAAGGCCTCGTAAGTCTGGGCAAATAGGACAACCATGAGCAGAAACAAACCCAAAAGAAATACACAGGCACTTGCCAAGGCCTTCATGGCCTGGAAGATCAATCCCCCTTTGGTTCTCTCTCTCCGTGAGAAGGGAAGAAGACGGAAGGCATGAAAAATAAGCAGGATCCCCCCTAACACAGTCATGGTCGCTGCAACAAAAAAAAGTGGGCTCGTCTCCTCCAAAATCGATGAAAAAACCATTTCCTTTCCTCATCTTCTCGAGGAAAAATACTCGGCCATAGCGTTGGTCAGTGCTGGAATCGTGTATTCGGCCGGACTCACGTGAACTGGAAGGCCCAGCGCAACCGCTCTATCACGCGTAATTGGGCCGATGACAGCGATGGCTACATTTTTGAGTCTTCTCAGGAGGTCATCCTTCGAGGAAGGAAAGAGATCCACGAAATTGGATACTGTCGAAGAACTCGTGAAAGCAATCGCATCGATCCTCCCTTCCTCCAGAAAGCTCAGAAATTGTGAGGTCTCCACTTTGGGTTGGACAGTTTGATACACCGCAACCACGTCGACCCTTGCTCCGAGGTTCTCGAGCTCTCTCGGAAGAATATCTCTGGCCTTCTTCGCCCGAGCGAGGAGAATTCTTCTGCCCTTTAGTTCCTCCCCTTTCAGACTCTGGATGATCGCCTCGGCCCTGTATTCACCGGGAACAACATCTACCTCTATCCTCTCCGTCTTCATTTCCCCTGCTGTTCGGGGCCCAATTGCGCAGAACCGAATGCCCTCTAATTGTTGGATGTCCTTGCCTCTGGCCTTGAGCCGCGACACAAAGGACCTGACACCATTGGCACTGGTGAAAATCACCCAATCATAGAGTTGGAGATTGTCAATGGCCGTGTCGAGAGGTTCCCAACTGTCCGGAGGGACGATCTCTATGGTCGGAAATTCGATGACGTGGGCGCCTAAATCTGTCAGCAAACGATGGAACTCAGCAGCTTGATGCTTGGCCCGTGTGATGACAATGGTCTTTCCTTTTAGCGGCTTCGGATTTTTCGTAGTCATCTTTGACCGCCATTCACCAAATGGAGGGATCTCCGAGGCTTATCGAAGATCCCGGATCCCTGAGCGAGATTTGAGAAAGCGGTGAGGTACCCCTAGACCGTGAGCGGTAACTCGGCTCACGCACCGTGGCTGTAAATCTCTCTTAGGATCTCATCCCCTCCAAGAGACAGTATCTTTTCAGCTAGCCGAACACCGAGAGTTTCAGCTTCTTTGGAACTGTCCCGCTCGGCTTGCCGTACCATCTTCTTTCCGTCCACCGACGCTACCATACCCTCGACCTCCAATTCACCGTCGACGCGTCGAGCATATGCAGCAATGGGAACCTGACAGCCTCCCTCGAGTCTTTTGAGAAAAGCCCGTTCCGCTTCCATGGCAAGAGCAGTCTCTGAATCATTCAAGAAGTCGATCCTTTCGTGTACCCTCTGGTCATCCAGCCTGGTCTCAATTGCCAAAACACCCTGACCGATGGCCGGTAGGCAAATCTCGGTTGAAATGGTTTCAGTGGTTCGATAACCGAGACCCATGCGTTTAAGGCCAGCGGAGGCCAGAATGATTGCGTCGAGGTTTTGTTCTTCCAGCTTTCTGAGTCTGGTGTCGAGATTTCCCCGGATCGGAACGATGATCAGATCCGAACGGAAATGGAGAAGCTGTGCCTGCCGTCTGAGGCTACTGGTTCCGATTCTAGCTTTTCGTGGCAAACTTTTGAGCCCATTGCCACTCCGGGAAATCACCACATCGAAGGGTTCTTCTCTCTTCGTCACACTGCGCACCGAAAGACCCGGCGGAATGATGGTCGGAACGTCTTTCATGCTATGAACAGCAAGATCAACGCGGCCGTCCAGCAGGGCATTCTCAATCTCCTTGACAAAGAGACCCTTCCCGCCGATTTTGGCAAGAGGAACTCCAAGAATCATGTCTCCACTCGTCTTGATGGGGACCAATTCCACGTTCACATCAGCATGGGCCTCGATCAACCTAGACCTGACCCACTCGGCCTGCCAGAGGGCCAACTTGCTCCCCCGGGTGCCAATTCTAAGGGTTCTCATCCTCTGGTTCCCCACTCGTCTCTGATTCGTCTAGGTGGAACAACTTCCTTGCCGCATCCACCAGCATTTCGCCAGACGAATCCTGGTCTGATCTTTTCAGGGTCGTGATGGGGTCGTGGAGAATCTTCTTCACAAGGGCCGACGTCAATGCATCGAGCACCCTCCGGTCGCCCTCGGTCGAGGAGGATAGAGCTGAATAGGCCTTCTTTAGCTCAATTTGACGAATCCCTTCCAGTTTAGCGCGCAATGAGCGAATGGTCGGAACCGTTTCCAGCGACTCACACCACTTCCAAAACTTTGTGACCTCATTCTCGACGGTCTCTTCTGCTTTTTCAGCTTCCTTTTGTCGGTCTTTAATATTCGCCTCAGCAACCTCCTGAAGGTCATCAATATCATACAGGTAAACGTTCTCAATCGCGTTGACGCGTGGATCAATATCTCTGGGAACTGCAATGTCGATAAAGAACATCGATCGGTTTCGCCTGGCTTTGATGATACGAGCCACTTCAGCGTGGTTGATCACGTAGTGGGGAGATCCCGTGGAACTGATGATGATATCGGCCGGCTTGAGTGCCTCAATGAGTTGATCGAAGGGAATGACGCTCCCGTTGAAGATCTTCGCCAGTTCCCGAGCCGTCTCAAGGGTTCGGTTTGTTACCGTAACCCGAGAGACCCCATGATTTACGAGATGCCTCGCAGCCAGTTCGCACATCTCGCCAGCTCCAACGAGTAAAACGGCCTGGTCCTGAAGATCACCAAATATCTTTTTCGCCAACTCAACGGCGACGAAGCTTACGGAGACGGCCCTGCTACCAATGGTCGTCTCAGTGCGAATCCGTTTGGCAACGTAGAAGGCCCTGTGGAGTAACCGATTGAGGATCGCACCTGCGGCCTGGTGGTGGGACGCTTCGCTAAAGGCGCTTTTGACCTGTCCGAGAATCTGCGGTTCGCCCACCACCATGGAATCCAAACTGGAAGCAACGCGAAAGACGTGACGGACAGCCTCCTTACCCTGATGGACGTAGAGGAATTTCTCCAAATCCTTTCTCGGAACTCCGTGGAAATCAGAAAGGAATTCCTTGAGGACATGAATCCCCTCACCAACATCGCTCGCCGTCGCATAGACCTCCACACGGTTACAAGTCGAGAGGATCATATCCTCTTTGATCGACGCCAGGGAAAGGATCTTTTTCAGGGGCTCTCCAAGCTTGTCTTCCTCAAAGGAGACCTTCTCCCGAATCTCGATGGGCGCGGTCTTGTGATTGAGTCCGACGACAATGATATCCATTTCAATCGTTCGTCACTCTTCCTGTAGAAAGGGGTCGATCCGAGGCCAGTATGGCTCGAAAAGGTTTTATCTCCACTTGGCGTATGAATGAAGTCCGCTGAGTACGAGATTCACTCCGAGAAAGGTAAACAGAACGGCCAGAAAGCCGACGATTGCCATCATGGCAGCCTTTTTCCCTCGCCACCCGATAGCCAACCTCTGGTGTAACAGAGCCGCGTAGAGAAACCAGGTAATCAGGGACCATGTCTCCTTCGGATCCCAGCTCCAGTAAGACCCCCACGCATAGCTGGCCCAAACAGAACCGGTAATAATTCCGACCGTCAAAAGAGGAAAACCGAATGTGAGCGACCGGTAGTTCAGTTCGTCCAAAATTTTCAGAGAGGGAAGTCTCCGAAGAAAAACACCCGTTTTTTTGGACTTTATCTGGTGCTCCTGAATGAGATACATAATTCCCGTACAAAAGGCGAGGGCGAAAACGGCATTACCCAGAAATGCAAGTATTGCGTGGAATGGAAGCCAAAAACTTTTCAGAGCAGGGTGAAGCGGAAAAATCTCCTTGGGAAGGGCGAGGCCGACAACAACCAGGATCAATGCAACAGGTGCCACAAAGGCCCCGAGTACTCTGATTTGGTATTTGTAATGAACCACCAGGTAGACCAGCAGAATGGCCCAAGAGAAGAATGAAAAAGATTCATAGAGATTCGTAATGGGTAGGTATCCCGCTTCGTAGTACCGAAAGATCAAGGCGGTTGTGTGCAGGATAAAACCAACGGAGAGAAAGCCCACACCGATTTTGGAGAAAAGGTCTCTAAGAGAGACAACATAGATCAGATGACTGACAGCTCCAAACGCGTAAACAAAAGCCGCTAAGTAGTAAAAGATAAGGTTCATGGCGCCGCAATGGTCCTCGAATCTGGATTCTCTTGATCATAGCGGGCGATGGGGCCCCTTGGGCAGGCCTCGGACACGCTCTGGCAACTCGGGTCCGCTGCCTGATTCAAGGATGGTAACTTATCCGTTACCTCGAAAGAACTGAATTTTTCAAGTCCCAGCAATCAGCCATACCGAACGCTAAAGCCCTCGAACTCCCCGGTGCAAGGTTCTTCCTCCACCTGGACACGGGTGACACTCGCACCGGGTGGCCCTTTATGGCACCACTTTACGAGCTCATCCACGCGATTCTCCTCTCCTTCAACCAAGACCTCCACCGAGCCGTCCCAACGGTTTCGCACCCATCCCGAAACCTGAAGTTCACGGGCTACTTCTTGCGTCGTAGCTCGAAAAAAAACTCCCTGAACGTATCCCTCCACGATAAGCCGTTTTCTCACGCTAGCCATTGAAACTCCGCCGACGAAACAATCCTGAAATTAGCATACAGGCACCTTGAAATCAACCTTGGCGCTTTTCGGAGCGGTTTCCCATAGTTGACCCGCGGCCAGACTCATCACGGATGTGATTTGCCGAGCGCCCTTGCCTGTGGTGAACTTCATTGTTCGTGAGCGACGTTTGCGGGAGCGGTGGGGCACCCATTGGAGATGAACAGGGAGGGGAAAGATTCGCCTTCAGAGCGGGGAAGGGGCAGGTGTTCCCCGCCTGCGAACTCCAAAAGGGGTCAACGCGTAAGCAAGGGAGCGAAGGGACAACGGTGTTCTCCTCCGAAAAACTAAGACGGACAGGAGTCAATGAACAGCGAAGTCATTCATCATTGAAACCGAGGAACTTCCCATGCACCCCTCTTGAAAAGGAAAAGGAAGATCTTATATAATCATCGCCGAATTTCTCGACAGATAAACACACCCCTTTACGGCTTCATAGAGAATTATCTTTCTCGAATCAGAACAACCAGGATTCTCAGGAGAAAAAAGATGAACAGGCTCTTTGTGGGGATCGATGTCGGCTCAATCAGCGCGGACACGGTTGTTGTTGACGAGGAGAAGCGCGTCCTCGAAAAACACTATACCCGAACAAAAGGGCAACCTCTGAGAACCGTCCTGAGGGTCTTGAAGGACCTTTTGGGTCACATTTCCCGGGAACAGATCGCGGGCACCTATTTTACCGGCGTTGGAGGAAAGCTTCTGTCCGAGCTTCTGGAAGGCGAATTCGTCAACGAGATCATCGCCCAAGCGCGGAGCGTTGAGCATTTTCATCCCGACGTGAGGACGATTATCGACATTGGCGGAGAAGACTCCAAGATGATTCTGATCGAGGTCGAGGAAGATCGATGGAAGATCAGCGATTTTGCGATGAACACGCTCTGTGCGGCGGGGACGGGTTCATTTCTGGACCAGCAAGCGAGTCGATTGGGATTGACTATCGAGGAGTTTGGCAAGCTGAGCTTGCAGTCAGAGAATCCCCCCCGAATTGCTGGACGTTGCAGCGTCTTTGCCAAGTCTGACATGATTCATCTCCAACAGATCGCCACGCCCGACTACGACATCGTCGCGGGACTCTGCTATGCCCTGGCCAGGAATTTTAAGAGCAACATCGGCAAAGGGAGGGCTTTCATTAAACCCATCAGTTTTCAGGGAGGTGTGGCCGCCAACGCAGGCATGCGCCGGGCGTTTCTGGATATCCTGGAACTCGAAGAGAGGGATCTGATCATTCCGGAATACTTTCCCTTCATGGGGGCTCTCGGTGCCATCTGGGCTGGACGCGACAACGGGATCGAAAGGCCTTTTAAAGGTCTCGAACAACTTGAAGCGCATCTGGCCCACTACCAGGAGGAACGAAAATTTCATAAACCCCTTACCCTCTCAAGCCGCCATGCCAATCGCGCCTATCCGATACGAACAGACTTGCCCAAATCAGAACACATCGAAGCCTATTTAGGGCTCGATGTCGGATCGATCAGTACGAACCTTGTCGTCATCGATAAAGCAGGGAATGTCCTGGCAAAGAGGTATCTGATGACAGCCGGTCGCCCTATCGAGGCGGTCCGACGAGGGTTGAATGAAATCGACGAGGAAATCGGGAGCCGAGTGGATATCCAAGGGGTTGCGACGACCGGTTCCGGCCGATATCTGACAGCTGATTTCGTTGGAGCCGACATCGTGAGGAACGAAATCACAGCCCAGGCGACGGCCGCCGCATTCATTGATCCTGAGGTCGATACCATCTTCGAGATTGGGGGTCAGGATTCGAAATACATCAGCCTCAACGATGGGGTTGTCGTCGACTTCGAGATGAACAAAGTCTGTGCGGCTGGCACGGGCAGTTTTCTCGAGGAACAGGCTGAGAAGCTAGGCATCTCGATCAAAAACGAATTTGGCCAACTCGCTTTGTCATCAAAAGAACCCGTTCGCATGGGAGAGCGGTGCACAGTCTTCATCGAGTCCGACCTTGTCCATCACCAACAACGTGGTGCCTCAACGGTCGATCTCGTGGCCGGTCTCAGCTATTCCATCGTGGAAAACTACCTCAACCGAGTTGTCGGAGATCGACGGGTCGGAAACCG
>JABAOC010019532.1_pt3 | contig 11034 bp, 15 predicted proteins | sample 7062161 | NCBI WGS metagenome assembly JABAOC01 (sample SAMN14538625, study PRJNA623070) | marine sediment metagenome | biome: marine biome [ENVO:00000428]; feature: marine pelagic biome [ENVO:01000023]; material: deep marine sediment [ENVO:00002113] | place: India: Gulf of Khambhat ...
AGATTCTGGTATAGGAGGAGAAACTGCCTCAAAAGTTGGAAAGAAGCTATTAAAACTCTCAAAGTCCCATCAAATTATTTGCATAACTCATCTTCCCCAAATTGCCATATTTGCTGATTATCACCTAAAAGTTGATAAGATAAAGAAAGATAACAGGACTGTAGTTTCTGTAATGGAGATGGAATCACATAATCGGGTTGATGAGATTTCAAGGTTGATGGCAGGAGAGGGGAGCTCATTTGTCTCGAGGAAAACAGCCGAACAATTAATAAAATCTGGTCAGAAAGTCAAGGAGAAGATGGAAAAGTAAAAATATATGAAATATATTTTCAAGCAAAAGAAGGAATTTACTATACAGAAAAAAGTCATTTCAATCATAGCTATTTTAGCTTCTGTTTTTACAATAGGATTACTTATTCCGAAAGATGGCCAAATTAAAACTGAAGATTCTCTTTTAAAAAATCTTAGTAACCGAAATAATATTTTTTCAACTTTAACTGAAAATCCTCCCTTTGCTAATATTGGTCAATACCAAGAATTATTATTTCTACCTGCTAAGGAAAGTAATTTAATTGGTATTGGTTATCATCAAGCAGAAAATAGAAAAGCCCTTGAAATGATACCAAAAGATAGCTTTAAAGCTATAAGAGTTGATGATCCGAGTAAATTCAATCCAAATAAACGATCTGTTATTATGGCACCCAGGGGTAGGGGAAGTCCTATATGTTCAGCTGCTGATATCGCTGTTAAAAGAGATTCAATTATTTATGCTCCGGTCAGTGGAAAAATTGTTAAAATTAAAGAATACTCTCTCTATGGAAAATATCTTGACTATCATATTGAAATTAGACCAAATAAATTATCAAATATTAGAGTTGCCATAATCCATATTAAAGATTTAAAAATTGAAGTCGGACAAGAAGTAAATAAAGGAATTACCGAGCTTGGAAAGGTAAGAAGTTTATCTAAGTATATGCATACTCAAATATCTGATTATTACGGCCCAAATGTAGAACATATTCATATCCAGATTAATCCAGCTGAAGAACCAGAAGAAAAAATTAGGAGTTAATATGTTTTATCAGGGCACAGCTAAATTAGATAAGAGGACAAAAAATTTGGTTACCAGGCTTAACTCTAATGATATTGCCATAATTGACCACAAGGATATTGATAGAGTAAGCGCAGAAGGTTTAATTGATTCCGGCATTGAAGTAGTTATAAATACTAACCAATCAATCTCAGGCCGTTATCCAAATATAGGTCCTTTATTAATCGCCAGCGCTGGCATACNNTATTCAATAAAATATCAGAAGGAGAACAAATAACTATTCAAAACGACAAGATTATTTCAAAAAATAAAATTATTAGCCAAGGTAAAGTTATGACAGTTATGGATATTCAAAAAATAATGGAAGATGCAGAAATGAAAATTGGTTTAGAACTTGAAAAATTTGCTCAGAATACTCTCCAATATATGCAAGAAGAACGAAGTTTTCTTTTAGATGGAACCAGGATTCCAGATATAAAGACAAAGATTAAAGATAGGCATGTTCTGGTCGTAACTAGAGGTTATGAATACAAGGAAGACTTACAAGCACTTCGTTCATACATACGCGAATTTAAGCCGCTCTTTATCGGGGTTGATGGGGGCGCTGATGCCATATTAAATGAAGGATATAGGCCTGACATAATAATTGGAGATATGGATTCGGTATCAGACAATGCCTTGATGTCAAATGCTGAATTGGTTGTTCACGCTTACGTAGATGGTCGAGCTCCGGGAAAAGAAAGGCTTGACCAATTGAACCTTGATTCAATGATTTTTCAATCTCCGGGAACAAGTGAAGACTTAGCTTTGCTTCTTGCTTATGAAAAAGGAGCTGAATTAATAGTAGCTGTTGGTACACATGCTAATTTAGTTGAGTTTTTAGATAAAGGCCGAGCTGGAATGGCCNNATTGGTTGACGCCAAAGGAGTTAATAAACTATATAGAGCAAAAATTAAGATATCTCATCTTATTCTTTTAATAGCCGCGGCTATTTTGACATTAACTATAATCATCTTATCCTCACCTTCGATTCAACAATTAATCAGATTAGTAATTATGAGTATAAGATCAAAGCTAAGGATTTAATATTTGCTATAATTTTATAAATAATCTGGAGTGATTTTAGATGATTGATATAAGATACCACCTGGTTTCTCTGATAGCAGTTTTCCTTGCTTTAAGTTTAGGCATTATATTGGGTACAGTTATTGTTGATAAAGGTATAATTGTCGAACAACAGAAAGCATTAGTTTCAGATTTGCAGAATGAATTTGATGAATTACGCCTGGCAAACAGAGAACTTCAGAGAGAGCTTGATCGAGCAAATGAATTTGAAAGTGCTGTTTATGATCAAGTTATTTCTGGCAAACTGGAAGATAAAAATATTGTTATAATTTCAACGACTAATATATCTGAAAGCTTACAGGCCGAGATACGCAAATCTTTAAATAAATCAGGTGCGGAAGCTTTTTTTATAAAAATAAAGAAATCAAATTATAATAGCAAATCTGTTAGTAAAATCGAAAATTTTTTCACCGAGGAAAACCTAAACCAAGATGAAATGTGGCAAAAACTTTAACTAGGGTCGCTAGCGACATCTCTACTTCTAGAGATTCAAATTTTCTCAAGTTTTTAGAAAAGGAAAAAATTCTTTATATCTCAGGTAGTTTAACTATTCCTACAAATAATGTTGTAATTTTCGGAGGGAGAGACAAAGATGAAAAAGTTAAATTTGAAGATATAGATAAAATATTGATTGAGAGTTTTTTAGATTTTGAAGTAAATGTTGTTGGTGTTGAAACAACAAAAGTCGAAAAATCTTTTATGCGCAATTATCAGAATGCTGGATTGAGTACAGTCGACAATATCGAGACTATACCTGGAAGAGTAGCAATGATTTACGTAATTGCCGGTAATTCTGGCCGTTATGGCATAAAAAATACAGCACAATCACTTCTTCCTCCCATAATGAACGGAAGCGGTATTTGATGAATTTAGAGGAAGAAAAAGAGATTGTTGCATTAATACCAACTTATAATGAAGTAGGCATAATTAATTCAACCCTTGAGACTTTAAAAAGATTAAAAATTTTATCAGATATCGTTGTCGTAAATGATGGTTCAACTGATGGTACAGAAAAAAAAGTAAAAGAAGCCGGAATAAGGATAATCTCATTTCCTAAAAATCTTGGAAAAGGAAATTCACTTAATAAAGTAATTCCTACTTTAAAATATGATATTTTGGTAATGTTAGATGCTGATCTTGGATATTCTGCAGTTGAAATTGAGAAATTGATAAATCCTATTATTAAAGGGAAGGCAGATATGACTATTGCTGCTTTTCCTCCGGCTGAAAGAAAAGGTGGATTTGGCTTGGTTAAGTGGTTAGCCCGATGGGGGATAGATAAATTATGCGGGAAAAAAATGGTTACTCCTCTTTCAGGACAAAGAGCAATAAAAAAAGAAGCTTTTAATAAGATCAAAACATTGGAGAATGGTTTTGGGCTTGAAGTCGCCTTGACAATAGATGCTTTTAAAAACGGACTAAAAGTTGTAGAGGTCCCAACGACAATGACTCACGCTGAAACAGGTCGTAATTTAAGAGACTTTTTTCATAGGGGAAAACAGTTTAAGGATGTCTTGATTGCCCTTTTAAAAAGGTGGTAGTCAATGACGGCCATAAATTATGCTGTTGTTTCACTCATTTTATCAATTTTAACATATAAATTTATACTTAAAATACTTAAGGTGAGTGGAAGTACACAAAAAAATTATAGAGGTAAGCAGATTCCCAAATCTACAGGAATTCTTATTCTTTTTAATACAATTATTATCTTTGGGATTCAAATTATTTTTAATTTTTCTTCTATAAATAGGAATTTATCAAAACTATATCCGTTTTTTATTCTTATTATCGGTTCAACAATAATAGGTTTAATAGATGATATATTGGGTAATAGAGAACACCTGGGTTTTAAAGGCCATATAAAAGCTTTGAAAGATGGGGTTATTACCAGTGGATTATTAAAAGCTTTAAGCGGTTTAATATTATCAGTAATTGTTGCAACCTATTTAATTACAGATCTTTATCTATTAATTTTAAATACTCTAGTCATTGTTTTGTCAATGAATTTTTTCAACCTCCTGGATTTAAGGCCAGGCCGCTCATTAAAGATTTTTATCNNTAATAATAGCTTTGTTATTTTCCTATAAAGTTTTTTATTGGCCATTTATGGCTTTTTTGATTGGGCCGATTTTAGTCTTGCTCTATCTTGACTTATCTGAAGAATCCCTAATAGGTGATACAGGTTCAAATACTATAGGTGCCATTTTTGGTTTTATAATAGTTGTAAGTTTTTCAATATCCGTTAAAATTGTTTTTTTAGTATTATTAGTAATTTTTCATGTCTATACTGAGTTCTATTCTTTCTCAGAGATGGTTAGAAATAATAAGATATTAAGCTGGTTTGATTTATTAGGTAGGAAATACAAAGATTAAATGATAAAATAGCCTGCAGGAGGGAAACTTGGCAAAACATATATTTATAACAGGAGGAGTTGTCTCCTCACTTGGAAAAGGTATAACAGCCGCATCCCTCGGCCGCCTCTTAAAAAGCCGCGGATTAAAAGTGACCATTCAGAAGCTTGACCCTTATTTAAATGTCGACCCTGGTACAATGAGCCCCTTTCAACATGGAGAAGTGTTTGTTACTGATGATGGAACAGAAACTGATCTTGACCTTGGTCACTATGAAAGATTTATAGATGAAGACCTGCATCATTATTCTAATGTTACAGCAGGTTCCATCTATTGGTCAGTTTTGACTAAGGAAAGAAGGGGTGATTTTTTAGGAGGGACAGTCCAGATTATCCCTCATATCACCAATGAGATAAAAGAAAAAATTCTAAATATTGCTGTCGAAGATGACCCGGACATAGTAATCACGGAAGTGGGAGGAACTGTAGGAGATATTGAAGGACTGCCTTTTCTTGAAGCTATTAGGCAATTAAGAAAGGATATTGGAAGGGAAAATGTTCTTTATATCCATGTAACTTTGCTTCCGTTTTTAAAAATGCCATCGGAATTAAAGACTAAACCTACTCAACATAGCGTTAAAGAATTACGTTCTATAGGTATTCAACCAGATATAATTGTCTGCCGGTCGGATAGAGCTATTGATGAAGATTCCAGGAAAAAGATTGCGCTTTTTGGAGATCTTGATCCAGAAGCAGTTATTATGGCTCTTGATACTGACAATATATATGAAGTTCCACTTAAACTACATGAAGAAGGAATTGATGATATTGTTGTCAAAAATTTAAATCTTAGTTGTAATAAGGCAGATTTAAATGAATGGAATATATTGATTGAAAGAATCAAATCAATAGAAAATGAATTAGAAATAGCTATTGTCGGTAAATATGTTAAACTGCCCGATGCTTACCTGAGTGTTGTTGAAGCTTTAAGCCACGGTGGCTTTTATCATTTGGCTAGAATAAATGTTCAATGGGTAGATGCGGAAAAAGTATCATTTGAAAAGATGAAAAAAATGATCTTAAAAGCAGATGGTGTGCTTGTACCGGGAGGATTTGGAATTCGTGGGATAGAAGGAAAGATTAAAGCTATTAATATTGCCAGGGAAAATAATATACCGTTATTTGGCATATGCTTAGGTATGCAGTGCTCGGTTATAGAATTTGCCCGTAATGTTGCTGGAATGAAAACAGCAAATAGCTCAGAGTTCGATCCAAAGACCCCCTATCCGGTAATAGACCTAATGACCAATCAGAAAAATATTGCTAACAAGGGCGGGACAATGAGGCTTGGAAACTATCCGTGTGTTGTTATGCCCGATACCAAAACATATAATGCTTATGAAGAGTCAGTTGTTAATGAAAGGCACAGGCATCGTTATGAAGTTAATAATGAATTTCGGGAAATATTGTCTAAACATGGGATGATATTTTCAGGGAAGTCACCAGATAAAAAACTTGTTGAGATAATAGAATTAAAAGACCATCCCTGGTTTATTGCTTGTCAGTTCCACCCAGAGTTTAAATCAAGACCCACAAAACCGCATCCACTGTTTCGTGAGTTTATTCAAGCCGCTCTTGAGAAAAAATTAGGTCATAAAATTATTCCAAAGCAGTGGGTTGAGAGATAACCTTAATATGGTAAATATTGATAGAATCACCAAAACATTCCTTGATTTAGTTACAATTAATAGTCTGACTTTCAGAGAAAGAAAGGTAGCAGATTATATTAAGAATAAGATTAAATCATTTGGTCTGGCTGTTATAGAGGATGATGTAGGATCTAAAATAAGTGGTGATTGTGGAAATCTTTTAATTCGTTTACCGGCAAATACTAAAGGACCTTGTTTGATGTTTTCTGCTCATATGGACACCGTTGATCCGGGAGTAGGAATTGAGCCCCAAGTTGTTAATGGTTTGATTACAAGCAAGGGAGATACGATTTTAGGTGCTGATGACAAATCAGGAATAGCCTCGATAATTGAACTAATAGAAGTATTGGTTGAAAAAAACATTTATCACCCGGAAATTGAGATAGTTTTTACAGTCGCCGAAGAAAAGGGGCTATCCGGATCAAAGAATTTAGACAAAGATTGGATTAAGGCAGACTATTGTTATATTTTAGATGGTGAGGGAAAGCCAGGTAAGATAGTTATTAGATCACCATTCCAGAATTCAGTTGAAGGTATGTTTAAAGGAAAATCTGCTCATGCCGGGGTTGAGCCGGAAAAGGGTATAAATGCAATACAAGCTGCTTCAATTGCCATCAGTAAGATGAAACTCGGGCGAGTAGATGAAAATACTACATGCAATATAGGTTATATTAAGGGAGGAATAGCAGTTAATATAGTTCCTGATAATACAATTATCAAGGGAGAAATAAGAAGCCACGTTCTCAAAAATTTAGAAAAATACACAGAGAAAATGATTAGAAATTTAAATAAAGGTGCGGAAGATATAGGAGCAAAGGTTAAAGCAAAAGTTGTTCGAGAATTTGATGGTTATAATTTTGACATTAATGATGAGGCAGTAATATTAGCTAATAAAGCGATATCCGAACTGAACATTAAAACTAGAACTAGTTATGCAACCTCTGGCGGAGGAAGTGATACAAATATATTTAACCAGGCAGGAATTAAAGCGATTACTCTAAGCACCGGCATGAAGAACGCTCATTCCGCTGGAGAAAATATACTTATTCGGGATATGGTAAAAACGACTGAAATATTGCTAAATATTATTAAACTATCTTCAAGAACCTAAATGATTATTCTCAAGAAAGCTAAAGTAAGAGAGGTATTATATGAGGATATATCCCATCAGTTAATTCTGATTGATATAGATGGAAAGATTGAAAAAGCCATAAACTATCTTTGTTTTTGCAATCAAGCTAAAAAAGGAGATAGTGTGATTGTAAACACACTGGCGACAAGACTTGAGTTAGGTTCTGGCGGTTACCATTATATTCTTACAGTATTAGAAAAATCAGAAAAAGTTGACCCGATTGATTTGGGCCACATAATAAAACTCAATTATACTCCACTCCAATCAGCATCACTTAGCGCTGAAGAAAAAGATAGCCCTCATCATGATTCATTTAAAAAAGAAGTTGACCTTAAAAGGAAGTGTTTGATTATTGGTGGATTGCATAGCCAAATAGCCCCAGCTGCAGCAGTCGCAAAATTTTTAAACCAAAATAATAGAGTGGTCTACATAATGACTGATTCTGCCGCCTTACCTATTAGCTGCAGCAATCTGATTAGAGAATTAAAAGAAAAAAATTTGCTTGATTTTACAATCACTACAGGAAATTCCTTTGGTGGAGATTATGAAACTGTAAACATTTTTACGGCTATACAACTTGCAGAAGATATTTTAAAAGCAGACCTAACAATAATTACCTGCGGGCCAGGATTAAAGGGAACTTCCAGTTTTTTTGGATTTGGAGCTATGGAAGTAGGTACTCTAATAAATACAATTGCCGCTTTAAATGGAAGGCCAATAGTTATTCCCCGAATTAGTTTTAAAGATAAAAGAAAAAGGCATCTATATATTAGCCATCATACTTTGACTGCTCTTAGCATAGCAGCACTATCATCTTCGGAAGTAATATTCCCAGCAATGAAAGACGAAGATTGGAATAGAATAAATGATAAAATATCGAAATCAAAAGTGATTGATAAACATAAAATTATTAGATATGGCTCCGATAAAACAAAGACTTCATTAAAAGAATTTGATCTAGATGTTTCGACTATGGGAAGAAACTATCAGGATGAACCTTATTTTTTTAATGCGGCTGGAGCGGCAGCAGAATTTGCTTTAAGGGAAGGAAGACTATGACGGGTATTAGAACAGAAGAATCAAAGGAAATTTACAACGGTGAGATCATTAGTTTATTTCGTGATGTTGTTAGTTTTCCTGATGGCAAAAAGCGAATTAGGGAAGTGATAAAACATCGTGGAGCAGCTGGAATAGTTCCAATATATAAGGGAAATATCATTTTAGTGAAACAGCATCGATATCCGATTGGCCAAGCTCTTTTGGAGATACCTGCTGGAATACTTTCACCAGGTGAAGATCCACAGAAATGCGCCATAAGAGAACTGAAGGAAGAGACTGGTTTTAAAACTGAGCGAATAATAAAATTATGCAAGTTTTATACAACACCTGGTTGCAGTAATGAAGTTTTTCATCTTTATTTAACTATGGATATGATAGAAGGGCAGACGGAAACAGAAGAAGATGAAGATATCGAAATAAAAAAAATTTATTTCGCTGAAGCAGTTGATATGGCTATGAACAGTAAAATTCAAGATTCCAAAACATTAATTGGCATTATGATGGCCTGGAAATATATAAATGACAATAAGCATAAATAAATGAAAGAACTGATTGAGGAATATTTAAATTACCTACGCTTAGAGAAAGGTTTATCAGAAAATACCATTATTTCTTATAATCAAGACCTGAGTAAATATTTGACTTTTTTAAATGAAAAAAAAATCGATTCTCCCGATAAAATTAATCATAATACGGTTACAGAATTTTTATTAAAAATGAAAAATGAAGGTTATTCAGACTCTAGTATTTCCAGAGTCGTTGCTCCGATTAAAAGTTTACACAAATTTATTGTCAGAGAAGGTATTACTGATTTTTATCCATTGGCGGACATCAGGACTCCTAAAAAGAGAAAAAAATTACCAGATGTTGTTTCGGTTAAGGAGATAGATGACTTAATAAATCAAGCACAAGGTAGTAAACCACTCAAACTCAGAGACAGAGCAATGCTCGAAGTCTTATACGGATGCGGTATTAGAATTTCAGAAATGGTAGGTTTAAATTTAGATGACCTTGATTTGAACAGGGGATACCTTAAAGTTTACGGGAAAGGTTCAAAGGAAAGGATAATTCCACTTGGCCTAAGAGCAGCAGAGGCATTAAGTTACTATATTAATAAAGGAAGAATGATAATTAAGAAAAAAAGATTACCAGAGGCTCTTTTTTTAAACTTCAGAGGGGAAAGATTAACTAGGCAAGGAGCTTGGAAAATAATAAAAAAATATGCAAAAGAAGCAGGCTTAATTAATTTAACCCCTCATACATTACGACATTCATTTGCAACTCACCTTCTTGAAAATGGCGCAGACTTAAAAGCAGTTCAAGAAATGTTAGGCCATTCTGATATTTCAACTACCCAAATATATACTCATGTGTCGAATAAATATCTAAAGGAAGTATATCTTTCTTCTCATCCGAGGGCTATTTAATAAGTTTAAACTTTCAAAAGGCGGAATGTATTTTCAAAATATATTACATCTGTCATTTAATTACGGCCACCAGAGCTATTTTGGCCTTCTCTTTTTTGATATTGATTTCCATTTTGATTAGTCTCAGTANNACTGTGATGTTTGTTGACTTTCGTTAATAGCCTTTGTAATCTCATCTTTATCTTCTGCAGGTGCGCTTTCGTATTTATTTTCCAACATTATAATTTGATCTTCGGAAAGATTTTTTATTCTATTCTTTAACTCTTCTTTGTCGCCATTTTGAATTTCATCTAAAAGCTGATCGGCTGACCTTAAATTATCGACCATTTCATCTATAGTGTTATGCATGTTATTTACGGCAATTATTCCTGACATATTCTTAATCTCATTCATTCTCCGTTCAGAGAATTCAAGTTGGAGCCTGGCTTTTTGGGCATGATTTAAAGTCATAAAGAGCTGAATTTTTTCAACTGTTAATTTTAAAGGATAGAGAGGACTTCCAGGATTACTTTTAGTTGAAGCATAAACAGTACCGCTTCCAATTATAAAAACAGCCGCTATGGAGGCAATTGCTTTTGAAAGTCGTGTTGTAAACCAGTGATTTCGGGAAAAATATTTATCTCTATTAGTATTCATTGCTGCTTTTTTAGATATTACCTGATTTAAAAGAGTAGATTTTATTCTGTCTTTAGAAACGGATGGATCAATTTTCTTAGATTCTTTAATCAAGATTAGTGAAGATTCGAGTACGGGAAGTAAAAAAGCTTTATGCTCTGGATAATCATCAATACATTCTTCAATAGTGGCGTTCCGATTCTTAATTCTATATAAACAATCTTCGACTATCTGATTAAAATCTGAAGTTTTCAATTTGATTTCCTTTTAAATTACTTAAACTAATCTGCATTCTCTTGGCGCTTTGAAGCATAGGTATAATTCTTTTTTGAAAATGAGGATATGATTTTGTACATTTTTCAATGTTATCTTTCTCCTCTATCATTTTAAATAAACAGTCTTCCAAAGCTAATAAAAAGTCGCTATTCATTTGATACAACTCCTTTCAAATACTTTGAGAGTGATGTTAAAGCTCGAACCTGTAATGATTTAATAGCTCCTTCTTTCTTTCCGAGTAATAATCCAATCTCCTTATTGGACATATTGGCTAGAAACTTATAGATTA
>JABAOC010018100.1_pt1 | contig 11033 bp, 9 predicted proteins | sample 7062161 | NCBI WGS metagenome assembly JABAOC01 (sample SAMN14538625, study PRJNA623070) | marine sediment metagenome | biome: marine biome [ENVO:00000428]; feature: marine pelagic biome [ENVO:01000023]; material: deep marine sediment [ENVO:00002113] | place: India: Gulf of Khambhat ...
AAACCCTTTGTTTTCACCCATGTTGTCTCTATTCTTCACTCAGTGATACTCATAAGCCCCAATGTCATACGCTGAACCCTGTGGGCGAGCGACACCATCCTTGTCTTCTGGGACTTCAGGTATAATTATGCCGGCATCTATCGCAGCACTTCCAGACTGAAGATAGAAATTTCCGTTATTGGCATCTACAAAAGAGGGATTACCAACGATGGGGTTAGAGTCTGTTGCATTTTCCAGCACGGGGGTTTTATCATAAAGGTTGTTTCCAACCGTTATGCTTGGGGAGTTCCCCTCATTGCTTACGTGGTTCCATCCATTGTTACGGCTGTCATATATTATGTTATTTTTTATATCTACATTCGTGATTTCAGCATCCCTAAGATAAATACCATTCGTGCCAAAATCATAAATGGTGTTGTTATAAATCTTTATATCGTCCAATTTAACAGGAACCTTCTTAATGTTAATCCCATGGTCGGCAACATTTGCGATCACATTATTTTTTATGGTCACATGCTGTATCTGAACGTTGTTCCCGCAAGCCGCTATTATCCCACTTCGGTCCGTAGAGTTCGTAATGTAATTACCATCTACCACAATATTCTGGATCGTCTTTAAGGGGTCACCGGTGCTTTTCAATTCATCATAAATGTGGATGCCATATCCGGTCATTCCCCTAATATAGTTGTTCCGAATTACTATGTTATCAGACATCGAATTAGGCCCAGCGTTCAGATATATTCCGTGGTCTTTAGTGTCTCCCGTTGGGTTAATATCAATAGTGTTTCCCTCTATCAAAATATTGTACCCACGAGGACCGATTGCCGAATACCTATACGAACCCGTGAACGTGTTGTTTTTAATCACTATGTTATGGGCGTATGGCCCATATCCGATATACATGGTGACGCGAGAGTCCACAAAATGCAACCCCTCTATCCACACCCATTCCGTATTTATTCTTATTGTCCCCTGATCGAGTATGGGCGTTTCGCCAGGATAATTCTTTATGTAAAGATACTGCCCGTTTGCACCACCCTGACCCCGATCTTTCCTGATAATGAGATATCCCGTCCCGAAATCGTAGGTTCCCCCACGGAAATATATAGTATCCCCCGGCCCCGCTACTTCTACTGCGTGTTCAAGGGTGGCCCAAGGGTTATCTATAGAACCGTCGTTGCTGTCCGAACCATTGGGGGAGAGGTAGTATAGGTTTCCTGCAGTGCCAGAAATTCCACAAATCCCAATAATCGAAACAGCGAAAACACCAGTAAAAGAATCATTAGATTCTATAATAAGGTCTGAAGTAAATGTTCCTGTTGATTGTGGGGTAAATTCAACCTCGACTGTGCAGCTCTCACCGGTGGGAATGGTATGTGATGTACTTCCACACGGATTGAGGCCTCCATTTACATCAAGATTAAAATTTATTGAATCTGAAAATACCATGTTTTTGATTAATAATTCGGTAGTGCCTTGATTTTCAATGATTACTTCAAATATAGATGTGCTTCCAAGTGTTAGATTTCCAAAGTCAATATTGTAAGGATTGATTACAATCTTTGGGCCTTCTTCATTTGGGCCTTCTTCAAATGTAGTATTAGATTCCGTTGATTGTTCACCACAACCTGTAAGGGAACATAGTCCTATAAATATGTAAAAAAAAAGAATAAATAAATAGTGACCTATAGTTGATTGATTTTTAATCATTCGACACCTTCATAATTTTGCATTATAAAAAGCAATAAGTATACCTAATGATTAAAATTCTAAAATATAGACAACAATGGGGTTGTCCGAATAATTTCAAAAAGAAATGTTACATATTTTTATTTTTATATCCTTTGGTTTACACATATACTTGGAAATAATTATACCAAAATCCACCAAAACAATAGCCGAGTTTTGTGTATAAAAATTTCCAGATAAATAATCAGCAATTGTTTTTTAATTTCAAAAAATTATCTGTCATTGTCTGCTTTTATTTTATTTGAATACTGCATTATAGAAATAATAAATTAATTTAAACAAATGTAAAAACAAACATTGTGATACCTGCAAAAATTAACCCGCAAGCGATAAGTGCTCTAAGCTTTTTCTCTGATATGCCAATAACAATCTTATTTCCAAAAATAGCCCCTGCTGAAAATGAAATAGCTAGGAAAATGGCTAATTTCCATTGGAGATGACCAAGGTATAAATGCATTATTGAACCCGTGATACTGGTGGTAACTATCGTAAATAGTGCGGTAGCTGCTGCTATTCTTGCTGGAATTCTAAATACAGTGACGAGAATGGGCGTTTTTATAAATCCTCCACCAACACCTAACATACCAGCGATTACCCCGGTCATCATTCCAAAACCTGTCAGAGAGATACCGCTCAATGAATAAGAACCATGTGAATTGGTTCGAGAAAGACGCAATGGCAAACTGTTGAATTTTCTATTTATTAAGGATTTATTATGCGGATCATCAGGATTTTTCCAGAACAAACTCATACCAATGGTGATAACTACAATGCTAAAAATAAGTTTAAGATGGAATGCCGGCAATTTCGTCGTAAAAAACGCTCCCATTATTATTCCAAGAGTCGCTGGAATCTCCCATAATATTCCAACTGGGAAGTCTATTAAACGCAATTTATAATTATAAATAGTTGAAATCAATGCCGACGGAAATAATGCAAAGATGACAGATCCAATTGCGAAATGTATAGGAACCTTAAATAAAAGGACGAGAATTGGAACAATAAATATTCCTCCCCCAAACCCTACTATTGCTCCAAATGCGCTGACAACAAAACCGATGATAAATATCAAGAGATATTCGACCATTCCTAATCCTTTTTATTTGTTTGCTGGGCAACCATAGCAACAGTTGAAGTTTATGAAATGGCCCTCATAAATGTTCTGGGGGAAAATAAAGACTAAAATTTTAGCAAATGCTATTTCTCGAATTGGTTTGGTAAGGTAATTTAAAATCTTAATTGCTTTAGGTAACAATTGGAAGACGGGGAGCTATTTCCGCCACAAACAGGCACCAACGGTCTTTTTTAAAATCACAATTTATCCCTATTTCAGAGTATTTATTTGCTCGAAATTGATATTATTTCTTTGCGAGAATTGAACTCCACTTGCGGCAAATGAAACATGAGTCATTAAGATACATCCCCCTGTTCTAAATTTAAATCGTTAATTGTTGCTTCTGGCACAACTTCATTCAATAGGCGAATTATGTTATTACTATCCCGATTGGCAATATAGTCATTCAGCTTATGGATTTCACTTAACAATTTTTTGGAGTCATTAGTACCGTCCGGCGGTTTGAGCATGGTTATCTTTTTATTTTCTGTTAGCAATATGCCTTCTCCAATCCAATACAACTCCTCATGTAACTTTTCACCCTTTCTCAGCCCTGTAATGACAATTTCTATGTCTTTTCCCGGTTCCATCCCTGACTGCTTGATAAGGTGTTTCGCCAGGTCAAAAATTTTAATGGGCTTGCCCATGTCCAGCAAAAAAATTTCTCCACCTTTCCCCATTGCCCCTGCTGTCAATACCAATTGCACGGCTTCTGGGATCGCCATAAAATATCTATCCACATCCTTATGGGTTACCGTAACAGGACCACCTTCTAAAATCTGCTTTCTAAATAAAGGAATTACACTTCCATTGCTCTCCAACACATTGCCGAACCTAACCGATATAAACTTCGTTTTTTCATTATTTAGCGCCTGCAGTAATAACTCGGCTACTCTCTTCGTTGTGCCCATTATACTTGTCGGGTTTACCGCCTTATCCGTCGATATAAAAATAAATTTATCTACATGATTTCTCTTTGACAGCCCCGCCAAAATATACGTTCCAAATATGTTATTTTTCACTGCCTCGATGGGCTCCCTTTCCATCATTGGTACGTGTTTGTACGCCGCAGCATGATATATAATCTTTACATTTTCCTCCATAATAATTCTGTCCAATTTGTTCAAATCACGAATATCTCCGATCACCGGAAGTAACGATTGGTTTGGGAACCTCTTCTTAAACGCAATTTCAAAGTCATAAAGACTATTTTCATGCCTCTCGTAGGCAATGATCAGTTTTGGATTCAGTTCTGCCAATTGCATGCATATTTCCGCTCCTATCGAGCCCCCCGCACCAGTCACGAGAACAATTTTCCCTTTAATATCTCCTTCAAGAAGTTTCCTATCAGCATCTCTTGAGAATTTAATCATTTTTCGTCCCATGAGTTTATACAATGATATGTCTGCCACCTGTCCCATAATTGGAACACCTTTAATCAACTTATCCAAACCGGGAAGTACTCCAACCTTAACGTTTGATTTTTTCACAATATTTGTTATGTTCATAATATCTTTATAAGGAGCTGACGGAATAGCTACTAAAACTTCATCGACGCGATATTTTTCTATCAAGCTCGGAAGGTCAGTAGTTTTCCCCAATACAGGCACCCCCTGTATGACGGATTTACTTTTATACGGANNTACAAACCCCACTACGGTGATACCCATATCGGCATTCGACTTTATTTCATTTAACGCCAGCACACCTGCTTTACCTGCACCGACAATGATAGAGTGTTTTTTGCCCTGAGATACGGCGTTTCCTCTGTTTTCTATCGAATATTTCCTGACTAACCTGATCAACTTTAATATCAGGACACTAAATATTAGCTCGAGTATGATTACTGAACGTGGAAATCCATATATATTGCTAAAGATTACGAGCAACAAAATGAATAATATTGTTCCAATTACCTGGGCTTTCAGTAAATCCCAATCGTCCTTTAAATCCGCAAAGCTGAAGGAAACATAAATTGTTCGAAAAAAGAGATAAGACGTCATCCTTGAAAGGACAAGAAGAGGTAAAGAAAGGTAGAACAATGTAAAATATTGACTCGGAACACTACATTCAAATCGAATATAGAACGCACAGAAATAAGAAAAAATAGCAGATATGAGGTGTATGCCTCCGACAATGATATTTCGGTATGGCCAAAGTAATTTTTCGATACTACTCATTCCTTTACTGATACTGGTACTGTTCCTAAACACAGGCGGCACCTTTCATGGAAGATCAAACGGTCAAAACCTAAGCAATTTTAGCTGGATTTAAATTCTATTTAAGAAACAAATAAGATTGTCATAACGGCTATGACTTTGAATAATCCGGTTGGTTTACCGGTTAGGTCTTAAAGTATCTTCGTAAATTTGGCTCATCTTGGAACCAATACTATCCCAATCGTATTTTTCAACAATTAGATTTCTTCCTTTTTTGCCTAATTTTACCGCTTCAATAGGATTTTTTAGGAGCCGAATGGTCTCGTGAGCAAACGTCCTTGGATCATCTGCGATAATAAGATGTTGACCGTCAATAACATCGATACCCTCTGCCCCAACAGATGTGGTTACAACAGGTTTCGCCATTGCTAATGNNATTGGTGCTACAAATACCTCAGATGCGTTCATATAAGGGCGAACGTCTTCGACGTATCCAACGGATTTAACGTTTCTGTTTGATTTCGATAACTCGACAAGGGTTTTTGAAGGAGACTTTCCAACTACAGTAAATGTAACATCAGGAATCTCTCTCTGAATTAGCGGAAAGATATCTGTACAACAATAATCGACCGCTTCCCTGTTGTATACACTATCCATTCCACCTACCCATACTATGCTTTTTGGTATTGGCTCGAATCCATCTGGTGAGAAGTAAGATATGTCAACACCATTGGGTAATTCCACATATTTTGCTTCATCATTTAACCTCTTCAAAGCATTTAAATCTTCGGTAGAAACCGTCACAACTATATCAAAGTTTGAGCAACTAATTTTTTCAAATCTTCTTAACTTGCAGTATTGAAGGTACATGAAAGTTTTGAAAACGAAATTTTTACTATTCTGAATAAGTGAGAGAAGTCGTAAAGATTCAACATTGTGTTCTGTTAAAATTTTAAGAGTATTTTTAAATAACCCCTGATACCTCGCAACATGCAATATATCGAAATGAACCAGGTCAATTTTATAGTTTCGTAATATTTTTTTTATCTCATTCCGCATACATTTCTTGTAGTATTTTTGTGCAATAAACGGGTAATGAGAAAAAACATTCAGAAATAGAGATAAAAATAATCTAATCCTTGAAACATCTTCGGGAATCAAAAATACATTTGCCGATTTACAAATAGATCTAATTTGATCGAGATATTTAATATCATCCCCTTTTTTTATGAAAGCGAGAAAATGTACATTATAAATAGTCGCCAGGTACTTCAAAATGTTATACGTCCGAATGAGATGTCCATGATCTGGCGGGTATGGAAGTTGCGATGCTAGAAATAGGATATTTCTTTTTTTCGCCATAGTTTAATTGTTATTTATTTTCCGAACTAATGGTTATCTCTTGAAATATTCAACGTTTAGAAATTATCGTTAATTCTTTATTTACACTTCCCTTGCAATCTTCGACCAAATGTACGTATATATATTTGTCCCTAAAACCTTTTTCACAATAAGTTTGAAACAGCCTAATGCTTTCTGCGCGGTTATAAATCCTAAATCTCCATTTACGATTCTTTTAAAATTATTAAAAGATGTCTTCCTCATGATAATAATGCGTTTAAATATACGCATGTCTTGATTTTTCCCGTATGCGTAGTTTAACCCCGGTTCAGAGGTACAAACACCTTTGTATCCAGACTCTTTTGCGATACGTAAAACTCTCCTTGAATAAAAGCTATCGGGAATTGATATATACTCGATCTTAGAATTTAAATTTTTTTCCAGAATATATTTGGATGTATTAAGTTCTTCACGAAGCATTGTGTGGTCAAGCCTAGGAAGAATAGCATGTGTTAAGCTGTGTGATTGTATCGACATGCCACTGTTCACCATCTCTTTGATATTCGACCAGCTTAAATAGTCACTTTTCCCTACCCAACCCACTGTTACGAAAAAAGTAGCGGTAAATCCGAATTTTCTCAAAATAGGATAAGCAATAGAGTAATCACTGAAATTTCCATCATCAAAGGTGATAATTATTTCCTTCCGCTCTTTTTCGTTATAATCAGATTGCTTAAAAAAATGATCCAATGATAAACTTCGAAATCCATTTTCATGTAAATATCTCATCTGTTTTTCAAATTCCCCCTTACTGATCGCGTAAGTTTCGCGATTAACTTCCCGATCAAATAAAGCATGATAGTATATTATTGGGATTTTTCTCAAAGATCTCCAGCTCATCTATGATTCAATTCATTATATAAATAAAGGTAATCCCTACACATTTTTTCAGAAGCAAAATTACTTCTTACTCTTTCATATCCACTTCTTGATAAATAATCCCTCTTATTCGAGTCATAAATTAAATCAATCATTGCTCGATACAAACTGTTCACATCTTCTGGTTCAATCAAGATGCCGTTTTCATTTTCCGTAATAACCTTTGGAATTGCACCGACCTTCGTGGCTATTACAGGTTTCCCAGCCGCCATTGCCTCAAGCAAAACCATAGGAAGGCCTTCTTTCAACGAGGGCAATATGAAAATATCCATCCCGGATAGGAGTTCTGGAACGTCCCTTCGATATCCAGTAAAGACAACGTATTCCTGAATGTCTAAACTAATTACATTATTTTCGAGATGTTTTCTCATCGGACCATCACCAATAATGAGAAATCTTACATTCTTAATCTGGTCAACAACTTCCTTTATTGCCCTGAGAAGATAAATGTGTCCTTTTTCCGCATTTAATGTGCCTATTGTCCCAACAATTATCTGACTGTCATTAAAACCAAACTCCATCATACTTTTTTTTGACGAGAATACATTCTCGAATCTGCCCAATCCTATTCCATTATCGATTATTATTATATCTTGATCAGATATTCGGTACTTCAACATTTCTTCTTTGGTTCTCTCAGATACGGCAACGATCTTATCGAAATATCGAATCAACAGAGCATCTATTAAACTATATAATTTCAACTTCCAGTTATATTTGAGCCAGTTATGATTCGTCGCCACTAACAATATATTTTTTCGAGATGCTAATAAACCATAAAAATTTGACTTATAGCCGTGGCAATGGAGAATATTGATCCTCCTTCTTTCTATAAACTCCCTTAGCGAAAAAATAAGGTTAACGTCCAATCGACCATTGCATGAAAAAATAACAGACTCTATTTTCTTGGCATCCGCCTCTTCTGCAATTTCGACATTTGGAGAATGGTCATTTTTTATAACTCCGATGATAGGAAAACACCCATCGATTTCCTTCAATCGGTCCGATAGGTCGAGCACCATTCTCTCTTTTCCTAATAAACCACTACTGCTCAGTAAATGGAGAATACGCATCGCGCTAACCAGAATTTGTACTACTGATTATCATCGAGGAAAGATAATTTACCGAAATAGGGTGCAATTAATAATCAAAAGAAATTGGTGAAACCATCAATTAAATTTAAGGGAATTAATTCCATCTTTCTACTGACACAATTCGTTCACCTTTATTCCAAGCCATGAACCTGGAATTTTCCCAGGACAGAGAATCCGAAGTAGTGTGATAAGTATAAGTCTTAAATCAAAGAAGAAAGATGTCCGTTTAACATACTCTTGGGCCAACCTAATTTTTTCCGGGAGGATTATATTTTTATAAAACTGCTCTGGATCGTTCTGATTTCCCAGTATGCTTTCTTCATCTTTAAAGATTATTGAAGATATATCCGTGATACCCGGTCTGACGCTTACTATTTCCTCGTAATCCTTCATATAACATTCCACATACTTTTGGACTTCGGGACGAGGACCAACGATGCTCATCTCACCTTTGATTACATTGATAAGTTGTGGGAGTTCATCGATCTTCGTTTTTCTCAATATCCGACCTGTACGGGTAACTCTTTTGTCTCCGGAGACGGTTATCTTTAACCCCTCCTCTTGTGGCTTGAATTCCATGGATCTGAATTTAAGGATGAAAAACGGGGCAAAATGCTTTCCTATCCTTTTTTGCCTGAATAAAACCGGGCCCGGGTTGTCAATCTTTATCGCGATTGCCGATATCACAAGTATGGGAGAAAAAACCACTAGCGCGATAAACGAAAACATTATGTCAAAAACACGTTTCATTCCTGTACATTCGTAACCGTGAGCCCCGAGTACATTCTTCTAGTTTCGGTACTTTGATGTTACATCTTTTACAGCTTCAATTACTCTCTCCACATCTTGATCTGTCATTGTCGGATATATGGGCAGAGATATAATTCTCTTGTATACATCATAGGAAACGGGGAAATCTTCTGGCAAGTAACCATAGGTATCTCGATAGTACGGATGGATGTGGATGGGAATAAAATGAACAGATGTACCAATGCCTCTGTGCCTTAGTTCATCGATAAATCGATTCCTATCTATCGATAAATATTCGATGTTCAGTTTTATGACATACAAATGCCAGCTGTGCCTGATACTTGACTGTAAATGTTCTTCTAAGGGCAATTGGGAGGCATTATCAAACTTCTCAATGTGTTCCCAACTACCAGGAATATCTCCCGGCACCTTCAACTCTTCCATATTATTAAATGCCTCTGTGTACATCCGCGCAATTTTTTCCCTTCTCTTCCAGAAAAGATCCGCCTTTTTAAGCTGAATTATCCCCAGTGCAGCTGCGATATCAGTTAGGTTATATTTATACCCGGGGGCCAGTATCTCATAATACCAGGACCCTTCTGAAGTATATCTTTTCCACGCATCTCTGCTAATCCCGTGAAGACTCATAATTCTCATTCTTTCAGCCCATTCCTCGTTTTCGGTGGCCGCCATTCCCCCTTCGCCGGTTGTAATATTCTTGGTCGCATAAAAACTGAAACAGGTAATGTCCCCAATGGTTCCTATCTTTCTATCTTTGTAATAGGCAGGAAGGGCATGTGCTGCGTCCTCAATCACGTTTAACTCGAATCTATCTGCAATATGCACAACTGAATCCATATCGCACGGATAACCCGCGTAATGAACAGGTATTATGGCTTTTAATTTTTTATCGCATGTTTTTCCAATTCTCCTTGATACAGACTCTTTAAGTTTAACCGGATCGATATTCATTGTGAGGGGATCGATATCTACAAATATCGGGTTGGCTTTGAAGTAACGGATGACTTCTGCTGTCGCTGCAAAAGTCATCGGTGTGGTGATCACCTCGTCTCCCTCTTCAACTCCTATAGCATCCAGAGCGAGATGCAGGGCAGCCGTGCACGAATTGACTGCAACCGCGTATTTGCATCCGATATACTCTGCAAACACCTCTTCAAATCTTTTCACCTTTGGACCCGTAGTCAGCCACCCGGATCTTAAGGTATCCACAACCTCCTCGATCTCCTCCGTGCTGATTGGAGTTTGTGAAAAGTGAATGAACTTTTTCTCAATTTTCATGGCACATTTCCCCAAAGCTATCTAAATCTCCTACCTCTTCTGAGAAATCGTTTCACATCACTTCTCTTTGGCCATCCAAAATAACTGCCTTTATTCACGTCGAGAGAATGTGTCTCATATCTGCCTGCGTCGATCTTGTCTATTGCTTCTAACACCATTTCCGCACCTATCCCCTTCGATCGTCTTATGTAAGAGTCGAGAGATTCGTCCTGATAAATAGGGAATTTCCTCTGTTCCAGTATATCTCCCGCATCGATCTTTTCGTTTACGAAAAAAAGCGTGCTGCCCCCCTCTTTTTCACCGTTTAACATCATCCAAAACGAAGGCATAACGCCACGGTATTCGGGAAGCAATGAGCCGTGAAGATTCAGGCAACCTCTGGGGGGAAGAGCTATTAGTTCTTTCTTGAATATCTGTGGGCATGATATGGAGATTATCAAATCGCAACCCCATTCTTTTAATCTACTCAGGCAATGTACGCTATTTACATCACCTTCATAGGAATAGCCAACTCCGTATTTATCCAATACCGACCGGAGGGAATAAAATTTATTTCCGTTACTCCTTACCAGAGTATCGAGTATCTTA
>JABAOC010011373.1_pt1 | contig 11029 bp, 8 predicted proteins | sample 7062161 | NCBI WGS metagenome assembly JABAOC01 (sample SAMN14538625, study PRJNA623070) | marine sediment metagenome | biome: marine biome [ENVO:00000428]; feature: marine pelagic biome [ENVO:01000023]; material: deep marine sediment [ENVO:00002113] | place: India: Gulf of Khambhat ...
CACCGCCCGGATGTCGGAATCCGGGACCTGGTCTGTGAGACCGTCCGTGCACAGCAGGAATTGATCGCCCGGCCTCAGCGCATACGAGCGCACATGTGGCTCGGTCTGGTCGGGCATGCCCAGATGTTGAGTCACCATGCCCACCGCCCGATGGTTTGCCGCCTCGCCCGGCCCGATCCGCCCCTGCTCCACGAGCTCACGAATGACGGAATGGTCGCGGCTGAACTGAACGAGCTGGCCCGCCCGGAACCGGTACACGCGGCTGTCGCCCAGATTCGCCACGTAGGCACGCCCGTCCAGAAACAGGACCAGGGCCAGCGTGGCTCCCATACCTTCACAGCCGCCCGGAGTCAAACCCTGGAGATGAATCCGGCGGCTCTGCTCGTCGATGACGCGGGCCAGCCACCGGCGGACCAAGCGGGGCCCACGCGTCTTCATCGACCCGAGCTGCCCGGCAATCGCGACGGGCAAACCGTCCGCGGCCGCTTGGGCGGCCACGTCCCCGCATGGATGGCCCCCCAAGCCGTCCAGGACAACGAACACCCCGAGTTCCGGGGCCACCACCAAAGCGTCTTCGTTCTTCTCGCGCACGCTTCCGATATGGGTGGCTGCCCCCCAGTGGAATGGATATGTCATCTCCAAGGCTCCCGTCATTCCGTGACGAGTCGATCCTGCGCCGCACCGGTTACGTCACCAGGCGCAGCTCGCACCACGGACAAAATACCCAGAACTGCGAATCCACGGACCAATGGCAGCGTCCGCAGACCTCCGGAAACGGCCGGACGCGCCAGGGCTTCCGCACCTTCCGCCGGCACCACGGACAGTAGCGCATGAAACGCATCAGCTTGCCGCCGCAGTGGCTGCACTTCCTTTGGTACCGCACTCCGGGCGTATGGGTCTCGCTCGGTTCCTTGAAGCCGGGGCCGTAACACCATGGACAGAACCGCCACTCGGGCAGGACGCCGCGATGACAGCGCGGGCACACGTAGCTGAAGGATGTATTCGCATCGAAACGATTCCGGTCGCTCCCGCACCAGGGGCAGACCTCCATGCTCTCCGCCATTGGCTCGCCGCAATCGACGCAGCGAAACGGCACGGACAGCACCTTGTCGTAACGTCGAATGAACGCGCCGCGGCGCATCTTGCGCCAGTCGAGCCTGCGCCGCTCGATGATGCGATGCCCCGGGTGCGACGGCAGCCCTTTGGGCACGGCCTCCAGCAGCGCCGCCAGCATTTCTCCCGCGTTGGCGAAGCGCCGGGCCGGGTCCACGGCCAAGGCCTTCTTCAAAAACGCGACCATCGCCATGCTCGTCCGCTGGCGCAGCCGTTGATGACCGCGCGGGGGCCAGCGAAACGGCCAGCGCGGCAGGAAACCCGTGAGGTACTCGTACAGAATCAGGCCCACGGCGAAGCAGTCGCTCTGATACGAAGGTCGGCCGTACGCCTGCTCCGGCGCCACGTAGCCGGGCGTGCCGAAGTCTTCCACCGTCGCCATGCGGCCTTTGAGCCGCAGGCTGATGCCGAAATCGCCCAGGGCGGCCCGGCCGTTCGGGAACAAAAAGATGTTGCCGGGCGTGACATCGCAGTGCACGACCCGCTGGCCGTGCGCGTAGGCCAGCCCTTCCAGCACCTGGATGACGATCGAGAGAATCCGGCGCACGGACATCGGGCGGGAACAGTCCTCCAGCGTGCCCACGGACAGTTCGGTGGCCAACACGGCGTAGCCGTCGATGATATCGGCGTTCTTGACCGGCATGATGTGCGGGTGGCGCAGCCGGGCCACCAGCCGAACCTCACGCAGCAACTGCTCGCTCGCACGCTTCCCATCGAGACCCACCAGCGGGATCTTCAGGGCCACGGGAATGTCCTCCACGCAGTCCTTCGCCTGCCAGACTTCGCAGCTCCCACCCGTGCCCAGGTGCTTCTCCAGGCGATACTTGCCCAGGCATCGTCCGGGGGCCAAGGGGACCTTTGTCTTGACCGGAGATATTGTGCCATTCTTACGCAAAATGCTGCTCCGTTGCTGAACCTCACGGGCGAAGGACCGCTCCCGTCACGCCGCCTCCGGAAAGGCCCAATGCCTCCCGGCGAAGCCGGACATGAGCGGCCGATTCTACCGCCATCCAGGGGCCGCGACAATAGGCTCTCACGCCGGCTTCCACCACGATTGGCTTTGTTCTGCAAGAATTGGCTTTGTTTTTCCGCCAGCGTAATCCACAGTTTTACACGTAACCTCTTTTTCGATGGATACTTAACGTCCATCGCGCCCACGGCAGATTGGCTTTGTTTGGCGCCGGGCGTCCAGCGAATTGGGTTTGTTTGGCGCGCACGGCTCGGGGCGAATTGGGTTTGTTTGACATAGTCCCGTTTGCCGTCCCCGCCCGTGCGGGCCCGTCGATGGAATAGTGGAATGCTGGAACGATGGAGCACGTGGGCCTTACCGTCACCGGTTTGCCCCTCGCGACTTCGTATTTCCTGTGGCCTGCTCGTCATCGAATCGCTATCCTGAATGTTCTGTGAACATAATACAGATGGCCTTGTTCGGCGTCAAGTAAAAAAGACGCCAGGGCCGTGTTTTTTGTTGGTCATCGACGGGCGCGCATAAGCCGTTTTCTGAATTGTATTTGCGCGAAGTCAATAACCGATTGCAGATCACCAACGATCAACCCAGCCCGGCCTCCGGCCGGAACCGACGCAAGATATCCTCACACAGAGGCACAGAGCCACAAAGAACAACGCATCAGACATGGCTGCCAAGCTCTGTGGCTTCATGACTCCGTGTGAGATTAAGCGCTTTATCTGCCTTGACCTGTATTGCTTGCTCCCGAACCATCATCTGGAAAGGATTTCCAGTTGTTCCGAGTCAGCAGTACAGATTCGACCTTGTCATTCCCGCGGAGGGCCTGTCCTCGACCGGATCGGGGACGCGAATCCACATCTCTTCACCACGAATGGCAGGAAGAACCCGGAGGAAATGGAACCAGCGGCCGGCCTTTGACCGGAACCAATGCGTTTAACGCTTTCATAGGTGCCGGCGGAGACGGCGCCCGGCCGCCTTTGGGTCGGTGGTCGGGATGTTTCTCCGCCGTCATACGGCACGCCCCTCTCCCCGCCGGTACCCCAAATGCGACAAACGCTCCCTTCGCCTCTCACATAAAAAGCAACATGAAAACGACTTATGACACAGCCGTGGAATTATTTGGAGGGAATCTCCCGTTGCTGAGAGTATGCAGTACGGATTGTTCGGGGCTGGCTGCCGAAACCTGGCAACTGCCTGTCAACCGCGGAGGACGCCGTGAAACACGCAGGAAATAATCCATAACGAATCATCGATAATCAATGGAGAGCGCCTATCACGTACCACTTTTCCGCTTGCCTGCTCAGTACGCGTCAGCCACAATACTCTTCAGATACGCACGTTTTATGAAGCTGCGACGAGCGGGCCTGGGCCCCATGTGGGCCGGACGGATATGGTGAGGCGGTAGTCTGGAGAGGTCGACATGATTGGGATGACCGGGCAAGGGCGAGAGCCCAGAAAACGAGACAGAACGAGGAAAGAATAGGTCACCACCCCAAATGCCCCTGGTTTCCCCAGTGGCACATTTTCTTGGGGGCGGGCAGGCCATATGAAACGCGAAAGCGGGCGACTTCTGCGTTACTTAACAGCGTGCAGATTTACGTGCTTGGCCCGTAGATGAATCGCATATAGCCTTGCGTCCTTCTTTCTATTCAACGTTGTGCCTGCGCCTTCAATCTTTCAAAAGTCCTAAGACAGGGTTCCGCTTCTCCTGGCTTCCCCAAATGTACCAGAGCAGACCATTTATTGTACCATGAGTCGGGGAACTCCGGGTTCAACTCAATGGCTTTGTCGCAGCATTCGACGGCAGCTTCGTATTCCGCCCGGCGTATCATGGCAACTCCCTTGTTCGCCCAGGCGCGTTCAAATCTCGGATTTATTTCGACGGCCTTGTTCCAGTGAGCTTCAGCCCCATCATATTTTCCTGAGTCCCAAAGGGCAATTCCTAAATTGTATTCGGCTGTCGCCCATATTCGAGCTATTAATTGTGCTCTCGCTTGAAAGCGGTCGGCTTCCTCCGCTTCTCGAGATTCCTGTAGAAGACAGATCTTCTCTTGATGTGACTTGTACAGTATCGAATACATTTGGACCGCACGGCCAAGGTACCCTATTGCTTTCTCATAATCTTGGCTAAGGTAAGAAGCTTGTCCCTGCTCCACCCACTCAGCGGCTGCGTCAGGGTCATAATTAGGGTATCCAAACTCGTCCAGGGCTTCTGGAAGTTTCGACAATTGCTCGTCTGCTTTCCATATGAGTACGGCCGTAAGAACATTGCAGCAAATCGCCTTTCTATCCTCGGTTCGAAGGTCAGCAGGGGTGGCTGTTTGTTCGGATGATACGCTCTTGCTGATCCCTGCGGGGCGGATGATAGCATATGAATACCCTTTTGCTCCTGCCTCAGTTGCCACAAAGCCAGCGAGGTTACCACAAATCGTTAGAGCACCCACATGGGATTCTGTTTCACACATTCGCCGTATAAAATTCCCGAGGATTGCATATGCACGCTTCTTTTGAAGCTGGATGAATTCATCCACTCGGTTGGATCGCCAGACGTGCAAGGCCTCCACGTACAGCTCTCTATCGTCAACTCCCCATAGTTCGAAAGGCTCGTCGAACACAATATGACAGAACTCAGCTCCTCGAAGGCCCAGGTTTTTGACAAAGTACTCCCCGGTCTCCTTTCGAATATCCTCACCTGGAAAGGCACGGAACCACCTAGTATCGACCGGACCAAAAGCTCCATCAATGCCCACAAGACTGGTGATTCGAGTACTGAGGATCGTGGATAAAGCGCTATGGATCCGTATCCCGATATCCCCGTTTGCGGGATTGTCCTCGAACAGCAGAACAAAACGGGAGTCATCTGCGCGCCATATTTTGTGTACAGCGCCGTACTTAGCAGGGAACATGCCGAGTGCAGGGATTAAGACTTGGTCAACTGTGTGCATTCTTCACCCTTCCGCCAAATGTGTGTTCTTGCTATGTGCTACAAGTTCCGCATAGAACGCCACGACATTCTTAAATCTTGAGTCCCAAAAACGATCTCCGATCCATTGTGCTTGCTTCTCTCCCTTCTCGTTTCTTTTAAATCTATATCGAGCAACGAAGAATTCCTGGAATAACGGGTGACAGAATCGATGGTTACCCATACGATCGGATACCAAAAGGCCGCTTCGGTTCTTAATCTGAGTGATGATTTCGTTTGCCGCCACTGCAGCACGCAGCTTGTGCAGCAGTTCTTGCACACAATCCGTCAGCTCTCGTTCGTCGAAGACACGCTTGCCGCGTTCGAAGAAACGAGAGGCGACTGCTTCCAATATGTGAAGCTTTAGATCCAGAGGAACACCATTCCTGCGATCAGGCACAAGCCCAACGCCACGTTCCAGGTCCCAAAGCTCTAGCAGAGCCCGAACGAATGTCTCGAAAATCGCCGCCTGCGAGGTTGATATACGATTCGTCACCTCAAATTCAATGCACATCATAGTGAGAAATATAGGTCTCGCAGCCATCTGGAGTAATCGTGGCGAGTCATTAAGTTCCTTCATCATCTTATTGGCCCGTCTGGCGTCGCCGCTGGATTTGAACCATCGAAATACAAACTCTCTCTGCTGGTCTGAATTTAGAGGGCTTATACCAAAGCACTCACATTGCCCTTTCGCCCTAAGAACTGCAAAGAGAAGCCCTGCATCGGGTCTCGATGTAATCACAAGCGGGCACTTTGGGGCGGAATGGCGGATCCTGTCAAGCCAGCCATGAATAGCGTTGCTGGCTTCCTCGGGAACCTCGTCAATCGCATCAAACATGATTATTGCATGACCGCAATCGATGGCCGAAGCAAGGCAGTTAGACAGCTGTTCCGAGACTTTTCCATCTGCGCTGGGAAACTGCCTGGCAACCAACTCAACGAGGGGCACGTCCCATGACGGATCGTCACCACATAGCTGGCCTACGAGGCTCAAAGGTATGAGAATTGGCACATGTTCCACCGCGCCCCCTTGGCAGGCAGTTCTCGCCAACGTTAGCGTCCAGTACCGGAGAAGCGTCGTTTTCCCGCTTCCCGCCGGTCCTTCGATTAACAGGTATCGACCGGAATACTTCGCTTGAAGCAGATGGTGGAGCAATTCTGTGTCGCGAACGGTCTCCTTTTCTCGGTTCTCGCGCACGAGATTGCTGCACTTGTGGCCCTGGTACGAGCTTGCTTGCACATAATGAGCGACATACGTTTCCTGGAGCCGAACATTGCGCCCCAGCCCCAGGCCGCTCCATAGGCCAAGGTCACTGACAACAGCGAGAAGGTAATTGCGCAGGATATCGGTATGTTCCTTGAGGAGGCCACCCACTGAGTGACAGGGAGTATTCTGTCCCGCCTGCGCGGAGGGCCCAAGAACCCGGCCTTCACCAATTCTCTCACCCAATCGAGTTATCAAACCTTTAATATCATCTTGCCCAGCGAGGAGGGTTCTTGCCTGCTCTTCGTTGCTCGTGAGCACCCGCTGCACAGCGTTCGTCAACCTACTGGAAATCGCTGCTCCATTAGGGTCTTCTAAGAGAGCAATGACTTGTGCTATCTCGGCAGTGGTTTCCTTGCGGAATTTGGCCTGTTTCGCTAAATCATCCAGTAGTGCATGCAGGTCTATATCCTTCACCTTCGCTTGGCTGACAATCTCGCCCAGAGCGGAATGCAGTTTTCTTGTTTCTTCTTGTGCTGCTTCTTTGTCCAGGGTTCCGTAGATGAGTTGTTCTAGAAATGCGCCCAAAATCGGAGCAGACTTCACGAGGCCTCTGATGAAGTTGTTGACTAAGTTTCTTGTGATTAAGGGTTTATCGCTATGAAGCATGCGTTGCCTCTTCTTCCTTCGAGGGCAATATAAGTCATCCGAGGGAACGGATAAATACTCTTAGCTCCTTGATTTAATTCTAACTCCTGCCGGAAGCAGACGCAACCTTTACCAGCAGTTCCGTTAGAAAGGTGAATTGTGCCTGCGTTCAGCAAGGCACGCCTTCCCAAGTACATAGCCAACAGTTCATTCCTGGCGGATTCACATGCGAAGTACAGCAGGCCGGGGGATTAAAAGCACCGGCGAGTCAAGAGTACGCCGAGAGGCAGCGGGGTCGGAGCTACACATTTTGCGGACGCCACGAAGCTCTGAGCGGCTACTGGCGGTCGAGAGGCCGCCCGGACTGATGATTCTTTATTGACGAGTTTCTCTGTGTACTCGGCGGTTGAGAATACGTGGCCCGTGTCTCGTGGGCCGTGTAGCGGAACCGTCGCGTGAAACGTGCCAAGCGTCTAGTTGTAGCATTTCTTCCCTTGTTTTGGCTTTTTTTCTTGACCTGCCGGGAGCGATGTGGTACGAAGAAACTACTCCGGGCGTGAAAGGCGTTCGTATCTTCTTGAGGAGGATGACTCATGCGTTCCACGACGACTCCGGCACGAACAGCGGCGATCGTTGTCCTGCTCCTGGGCGGGCTGAGTCCCTGTGCTCCGGCCCTTTATGGGCTGCCCGACCTGTCGATCGAGAAGACGGCGAACGTAACCAGCGTTCAGCCAGGCGATCCGATTGATTTCAGTGTGTACGTGGTGAATTTGTACCACGGTCGCAAATCCCACGCCGCGTATACCATTCGGTTGATAGATATATTGCCCGCCGGTCTTACCCTGGAGACGTGGACCTCGTACCCCTTGCTGGCTGGTGATCTAACAGATCCGCTTCGGCCCTACCTGGACGAAATTGCTCCTGGTATTTGGCAGACGGACCGGTTGGGTGTGGTCTACTACTTCTGGCTGTTCATGACGGTTCGAGTCGATCCATCATACGCGGGCGATACCATCGTCAACACAGCGACAGTGACGTGCATCGACCCGGAATACGACTACTCCAACAACGTCGCCACGCTTGTGATCGATGTTATCCATGAGACAGTGCCCGCACCCGGGGCTTTGCTGCTGGGCGGTATAGGCGTCGGCCTTGTTGGCCGGATGAGAAGCCGCAAGGCGCTGTAGGCAACAGGCGGCAGTGCAATGGCGTCTATCGTCTGGGGGACAGACCCTATTTTCTGAGGAAACCCTCGACCATTTTGATCCTGATTTTCTTGGGGCGGTTGTGAGGCCGTCTGGATCGATGATACTTGGTTGACGATACGCAACGTCTTTTGGTGGGCGGCGTGCGGTTTTGTCTGGCCGTGAGGTCGTCCCAGGCATGGTCAGCCGACGAGTTTGACGGTGTGGTTGAGGACCCAGGCGGCGAAGCTGGCGTCATGGTACCGGCAGACCAACGCCCACCAGGCGTTACTGGCGCTGGAAGACGCAGATCCCGTGGCGCAGGATGTATTCGGCGAAGCTGCCTCGGGGTGGTTTGTCCAGGGACGAGACGGGAAAGAGATGCGCTTCCACGTCTGAGCCCACCTTCGCCATAACCAGGGCCATCGCTCCTACGTGTTGGTGGATATCCCACTGCTCTATCCCCTCCATGAAGACAGCGACATCAATATCGCTCCACTCGTCCGGCGTACCCTCCACGTGAGAGCCGAAAAGATACGCTGCCCGCACCGCCCCAAGCTGGGACAGAACCTTGACGGCCGCCAGAGCCCGGCCTTCTATTACAGTGTCGACAGTACCCATTTGACCATCTGCTCCGTTTTGCCAAGGACCTCCCGCGCCAGCCCCTGTGTAATTGCTTCACCTGCCGCCCTGATCTCATCGGGATAACGAGACTTGATATAGTAACCCGACAGCTTTGCGAGAAGATCGATCCGTTCCTCGCTTGATTCGATTCCTGCGGTTTCCGCGAGACGAAGAAGGTTGTGTATGCGCGGAGGTAGCTCGCCCGTTTTCTTCACGATCACAGCCTTCAGTGCCTTCTCCACCGCCTGCTGGCAGCAGAAGAGCACATATAAGTAGCGTCCTGTCTTGAACATTGCGTCGGCGGTGTCCAAGTCGTACCGTGCTCGCTCAGCCCATTGTCGGGATAGATCATCCATGACGTTATCATAGCGGCGGGCACGGACCAAGACAATGGAAAAGGCTGGCAGTCCAGACTCTGTATTTGCAGCCTACTTCTTGCATACAGGGCTGGCTTCGGCTATAACAACCGGCTCTCTCGGAGTTTAAGTGGTTTGCGGCAGGCCAAGGAGCACGAATTACATGCGCTATAGCCAGATGTTGATTCCGACGGTCAAGGAAGTGCCGGCGGAGGCGGAAATAACGAGTCATAAGCTGATGATCCGGGCGGGGCTGATCCGCAAGGTCGCCAGCGGGACGTATACCTATCTGCCGCTCGGCTGGCGGAGCCTCAGGAAGATCATCAACATCGTCCGCGAGGAGATGGACCGGGCCGGGGCCCAGGAGGTCTCCGTGCCGATCCTCCAGCCACTCGAGCTGTGGCAGCAGACGGGCCGTGACATCGACTACGGCGAGAACCTGTGCGTGCTCAAGGACCGGCACGGGCGGCTGAACGCGCTGTCGCCGACGGCCGAAGAGGTGATGACGTTCCACGTGGCCAACGAGATATCGAGCTACCGGCAGCTTCCCATCAACCTCTACCAGATCAACGAGAAGTTTCGGGACGAGTTCCGGCCGCGGTTCGGCGTGCTGCGAAGCCGCGAGTTCATCATGAAGGACGCCTACAGCTTCGACGTCGATGAGGCCGGGCTCGACGCGTCCTACCAGGCCATGTACGATGCGTATTGCCGCATCTGCGAGCGCTGCGGCCTGAAGTACGTGGTCGTCCAGGCCGAGGCCGGCGAGATCGGCGGCACCGGCAGCCAGGAGTTCATGATTCCCTCCGACAACGGCGAGGACATCATCGTCCGCACGGAAGACGGCTCGTACGCCGCCAACCTGGACAAGGCCGCCGTGGACCCCCTGCCGAAAGCTGCGGCGATTGCGGACCCGCCGGCGATGGAGCCGGTCCACACGCCTGGGGTCGGCAGCATCGAGGCCGTATGCAACTTTCTGGGCACGCGGCCCGAGGAGATGATCAAGACGCTGATCTACTCGGCCGGCGAGCGGACGTACGTGGCGCTCGTCCGGGGCGACCACGACGTCAACGAGGGCAAGCTGCGCAGCGCGACGGAAAAGGACGCGGAACTGGCCGCCGAGCCGGTCATTGTCGAGTTGACGAACGCCGCGGTGGGGTTCGCCGGTCCGATGGGGCTGGCCGGGAAGGTCACGAAGATGGTCATCGACCACGCCGTCGCGGCGATGGCGATCGGCGTGACGGGCGCCAACCGCTCCGACTACCACGTGAGGAACGTCGTGCCCGGGCGCGACTTCCCGCTGGAAGGCGAGAACATCGTCGTCGCCGACATCCGCAAGGCCGTCGAGGGCGACACCTACGGGGGCCGGAAGCTGTGCTTCTCGCGTGGAATCGAGATGGGACACATCTTCAAGCTCGGCACGAAGTACAGCGAGGCGCTCGGCGCGACCTTCCTCGACGAGCACGGCCAGGAGAAACCCTGCCTCATGGGCTGTTACGGCATTGGGATCAGCCGGATCATGGCCTCGGCCATCGAATTGTACAACGATAAAGACGGCATCATCTGGCCCATCTCGATTGCGCCTTTCGAGGTAATCGTTACGCCCGTGAACCAGGATGAGCCCGAGGTGGTCCGAGTTGCGGAACAGATGTACCAGGAACTCTCGGCGGCAGGTGTGGAAGTGCTGCTGGACGACCGAGACCTGCGCGGCGGCATCAAGTTCAAGGATGCCGACCTGATCGGCATCCCGATCCGCGTTACTGTCGGCAAGAAATCCATCGTCGAGGGCAACGTCGAGGTCAAGCTGCGCTCCGAGACCGGGAGCGAAAAGGTCGCCATCGATAAGGCCCCGGCGAGAGTGATGGAGCTGATCCGGTCGCTGAAAGAGAAGGCGACCGCCTAGAAACCATCGGCAAACGTGCGATTGTTTCTGTTTGGCCTTAGCGGGGTGGCAGCGTCAAGGCCGAAGGCCTT
>JABAOC010040708.1_pt1 | contig 11028 bp, 8 predicted proteins | sample 7062161 | NCBI WGS metagenome assembly JABAOC01 (sample SAMN14538625, study PRJNA623070) | marine sediment metagenome | biome: marine biome [ENVO:00000428]; feature: marine pelagic biome [ENVO:01000023]; material: deep marine sediment [ENVO:00002113] | place: India: Gulf of Khambhat ...
CCATCGCCAAGCTCCGCTTGACGCTGCCACGCGGAATTCAACGAGTCGGGACGAGCACAACGAGCTGGGCCAGTCATTCTCCGCACGCGGGGGGCGCGCGTGCGTACTGGATGTGATGCCGCTTGTTGCGGCGTCAATAAATGCAGGCTGTGACTTGATCGTGGCTCAACGTGCATTATATCGATGAACAGAACATCTTTCTCTTCCTGCTGCAGCTCTTTCTGCTGCTGGGGCTGGCGCGCGGGCTGGGGGAGATTTTTCNNCATCCTCGGGCGGTTTTCTCCGGGCCTGCATCAGGCCATCTTCCCCGCGGACGCGGTCCAACAGAACATGCTGGAGACCGTCGGCTGGCTGGGTGTGCTGTTCCTGTTGCTGGAAACGGGCCTGGAGATCGACTTCTCCAGCGCCTGGCGGCAGCGCGGCGATGCGTTGAAGATATCGCTGGCCGACATCATCGTCCCGATGGTCATCGCGTTTCCGGCCTGCCTGCTGCTGCCCGATTCCTATCTGGCCGACCCGGGACGCAGAATCATCTTCGCGCTGTTCATGGCGACGGTCCTGACCATCAGCGCCATGCCCGTCGCGGCCCGGGCCCTGCACGATCTGAATCTGTCCAAGACGGACCTGGGCTTTCTCATCATGTCCGCGCTGTCCGTCAACGACATCATCGGGTGGTTGCTTTTCACGCTCGTCCTGGGATTCTTCACCCAGGCCGGCCTGGAAGTCAGGCGGGTCCTGGTCATCTTCGGCGCCACCGTCGGCTTCACGGTCTTTTGCCTGACCATCGGGCGCTGGCTGGCCAATACGGTGATTTCCGAGATCAAGCGACGTCAGATGCCGCAGCCGGCCACGGCACTGACTTTCATCTCGTTGCTCGGCGTGCTGTGCGGGGCCATTACCCAGCGCATCGGCATTCATGCGCTGTTCGGTTTCTTCATCGCCGGTGTCATGGCCGGACAGGCCAGGGCGCTCTCCGAGCAGACCCGCCAGGTCATTGCGCAGATGGTGTATGCCCTGTTCGTCCCGATTTTCTTCGCGGGCATTGGATTGAGAATCGACTTCCTGACGCACTTCGATGTGTTTCTCGTGCTCTTTGTCAGCGTTATCGGCGTTGCAGGCCGATTCCTCGGTGCCTGGCTCGGGGTCGGTATGACACAGCTTCCCCGCGGAGACCGCGTTCCGATTGCCGTGGCTCACACGCCGGGCGGCGCTATGGAGGTTGTCATCGGCTTGCTGGCCCTCGAATACGGGTTGATTACGCCGCCGGTCTTCGTAGCTATTGTCTTCGGCGCCGTATTCTCATCGATCATCCTTGGCCCGTGGCTGAGCTACTCGCTCTCGCGGCGCAAGGAAGTGAGCATCCTGGAGTATCTCACGAAGAGCTCCATCATTGCCACGCTGCGGGCGACCACACGTGATGAGGCGTTGCGCGAGCTGTCGAATATGGCCGCCGCCCAGGAGCGGACGCACGAGCCCGATGATGTCTATGCCGCCGTGCTCCAGCGGGAGAACGAGATGGGCACGGCCCTGGAGGAGGGGATCGCCATTCCGCACGCGCGCTTCCAGAGACTGGCCAGGCCGGTGATTGTCTTCGGCAGGTCCGGGACCGGGATTGAGGATTGGAACTCTCCCGACGGCAAGCATACGCATTTTGTCTTTATGGTGCTGGCGCCGCAGCGTGACGATGTTCAGGTGCAGGTCCTGGCCCACATCGTTCGGACCATGCAAGACCCGCAGCTTCGCGAGCAAGTGATGCACACGGACGACCCGGATGCTCTCTGGTCCGTCCTCTCCAAGGCGTTCGCAGCCCGGCACGTGCTCAGAGCGAAGAAAGGCCGCCGCAAATCGTAGGGGCGAATCATCATTTGCCCCTGCCATTCCACGAGACAGGCCTGATATCCATTTTGCGCATCCGATCACGTCTCGTGGCGAGCCACTCGCCTCCTGTCATGCTGAGCGAAGCGAGGCATCCGGCCATGGAAGGGGAGATCCGCAGCGCATCGGACGGAACCTTTTATGCGATGCCCAGATTCCTTCGAAGCTCAGGATGGGAGAGTCTATGCACGGCTCGCCCCGAATGTCAGTCACACACCATTTCGCAGGAGCTCAGTCATCACACTCCCTGATAGCCTTCCATCATGATAATGGCTTTGTAGGCGGCCTGTTGGACTTCCCGGCTGGAATCCTCGCGGTAGGCTCGTCTCAGGGTGGGCAATGTTCTCTTGTCCTGGAGGCGGCCGAACGACTCCGCGGCTGCCCTGCGCACCTGCACGTCGCGATCGGACGACAGGGCCCGCTGCAGAGCCTCTCTCACCTTGTCGTCATTTGCGAACGGGGCCAGCTCCTGCACGGCTTGAACGCGGTTGTTGACATCGCCGATGCGGAGCTTCCTGAGCAGTTCGCTCCGTCTCTGCTGTTGCTGTTCTGATAGCGGTTGCCGCTGATTGGCCGACGGCTGGGCGGCGTGCGGCCGGGGCGCTTCCACCACAACGTGCCTTTCCCTCACCACCACCGGCCGCGCCACCACGACCGGCCAGCAGTCGTACCACGGGTCATACCAATACGGGTCCCGCCACGCATGCCACCCGTATACGGGATGACAGGGGCCGATGATGGTGCCGAGCCCTATGCTGAAATGAACGCGTGCAACGGCCGCGCCCGGCATTGCCAGCGCGAGAAGCGCGAGTGCCGATACCACCAATAGATATTGTGTCCTGCTCATATGTGCTCAACTCAACCGATCACTCTGCTCTTTCCGGCCGCGCACCATCTGCCTGCGGGGCAGGCCGCGACACTGCCACCATTATAGCATCCCGGCCACAGATGTCCACGCCCGTCCCCATGCCGTCGCTACCCGACGCTGCTGCGGGTGACGGCGTATCGGATACGTCCGCTGGTCTTGCGGTTATTGCCTGATTGACACCCGGCTGGATGGTATAATGACGTTGTACTTGACGATCGCACTCAAAGCCCCTGCGGTGTCTCGCTTCCTCTCCCTCCGCTACGCAGGGGTTTTCTTCTCCTGTCTCGTACTCTTTCAGGCTCTACGGCGTCTTGTCGGTCAGAACCAGCCACAGCGCGTGGATGATGCCGGGAATGTCGCCGAGAAGCCTCAGGATGACAGAGTCTCTGCCGCGCGAGGACTTCTCGGAATCCGCCCAAGAGGGTGTGTGAGAACCTGCGCGTTTTCCGGGTGGCATCGTCAAGGGGTCCCCAACGCGATACATCGCGTTGNNCCATCGCCAAGGCCTTCGGCCTTGACGCTGCCACCCGTCGGGTCGCGGAGGCGCAGTTATTTCAGCTTCTCACACACCTTCTAAGGGCGTTACTGCCGCTGGTCTTTGACGTTGCAGCACCAGAGCGTGTCGTGATAGCGGAGGTAGAGCCGGCCGTCGAGCAGGACGGGGTGGGCCCAGGCGTCGCGGACCCGCTCGGCGGTCAGGCGGAACCGGCCGGCGATTCTCAGGCCGGAGGGCTCCGGCTTGAGCAGGGCCGCTGTGCCTTGTTCATCGAGCACGTAGAGCCGCCCGTCGGCATAGAGGGCGGCCCCGGTCGTCAGGTCTTTCAGTTCACACTTCGTCTCGCCCGTTTCCCAGTCGATGCCGAGCCACCACTTGGTCTCGCGGTAGCCTGCGGCAAAGAGAGTGCCGTCCACGAGCACGCCGCAGCCGGTCACAGTGTCAATCGGTGATGTCCATAAGTGTTCCGTGGCGATCTGCTGCCCGTCGGGACGCAGGCGGTAGAGCCGGCCGTGCTCGGCGTAGGGGGTCACGAAGAATATGCAGTTGGAGCCGTAGATGGGCGTGGCGACGTTGACGCCGTGTGGATTTCTCAATGGGACTGTCCAAAGCAAGCGGCCGGTGTCGGCATCGACGCCGAAACCGTGTGCCGAGGAACAGTTGGCGATGATCCGCCGGCCGGCGCAGCGGAACAGGATCGGCGAAGAATGTGATGTGCGGTCCTTCTCCAGAGCCTCGGTGGTCCAGACCGTCTCGCCCGTGTGCTTGTCCAGTGCGGCCATCAAGGCTCTCTTTCCGCCGGGCGTGACAATGACCCTCGGACCATCTATCAGCAGGCATTCGCTGATGGCCCAGGTAATGTTCTTGCCGTCGAATCTCTCAAGGATGTCGACAACCCACAGTTCCTTGCCCGATGCGGCCTCGAGGCATGCGAGCCGGCCGTGGGCACTGAGATTGTAGAGGCGACCTTCGGAGTATGCACAGCAGGCCCGCGCTCCCGGGTAGGGGCCTTTCCAGGCCCGTCCGTTCCCGGCTCGCCACTGAATTGTCCCGTTGCGGTCGAGGGCGAATACGACCAGCTCATTGCCCGCGTCACCCGTGATGTACAGCCGCTCACCCACGATGATGGGCGAGGACCATCCGGCGCCGAGGCCGTCCACTTTCCAGAGCAGCGGCGGTCCGTCTGGCGGCCAGTTGGCGAGCAAACCCTTCTCGTTCGAGATGCCGTCGCGGCGCGGTCCGCGCCATTGTGGCCAGTCCGGCTCGGGTGTGGCAATCAAGCCGTCGACAGAACTCTGCGCCGTGACAACGCTCGCCAAAAAGAGGAGGGCGAGACCCATACCGACTACGATTGAGAATCTCGTGTCTTCCGGCGGCATCGTCAAGGGTTCCCCGACGTGATGTATCGCGTTGGGGGCCCCCATGCCCAGCTTGGGGATGGCCTTGCTTGTATACACAGGAACCATCGCCAAGGCCTTCGGCCTTGACGCTGCCACCCGATGTCCAGATTCTGGCGCGAAGATTTCAATAGTCATAGACTCTACATGATATCCGTGCGCCGGCCGTTGACGATCTCGATTTTGCACTTGGGGATGGCGGCGAGGAATTTGCCGCCGTAGTGCTTGCCGGCGATGCGGCTGTCGAGGACGACCACGATGCCGGTGTCGGTCTTGTTGCGGATCAGCCGGCCGAAGCCCNNAGGAACGGATTGCCGCCGTTCCGGCGGATCCGTTCGAGCCGGCCGGCCAGCAGCGGCTGGTCCGGGACGGCAAAAGGCAGGCGCACGACGATGACGTTCGAGAGCGCCGCGCCGGGGACATCGACCCCTTGCCAGAAGCTGTCCGTCCCGAAGAGCACGCTGTTGTCCCTGTGCTTGAAATCGGCGATCATCGCGCTGCGGTCGAGCTCCGCGCCCTGCCGGAGCAGCCTGAAGTTGTTCTCGGCCAGCCAGTCCTCCAATCTGGCGGCCATCTTCGCGAGCATCTGATAACTGGTGAACAGGACGAAAGCCCGGCCCGCGGTCTTGAGGAGATATCTCTTGAGCACCTCGGCCGCGGCGGAGATGAATTCGGGATCGTTCGGGCTGGGCAGACCTTTTTCGATGTAAAGCGTCACCTGTTTCTCGTAGTCGAACGGTGAATCGAGCTGCAAGGCGTCGAAGTCGGTCAGGCCGATGCGGTCGGCGAAGAACCCGAAGCCGCCGTTCTTGCCCGTGCTCAACGTGGCGCTGGTGAGGATGACGGCCTGGTACTTGTCGAACAGACACCGCCGTACGTCGGGCCCGACGTCCAGCGGGGCCGCCCGCAGCCGAACGGTCTTGGCCGTTTTGCCCTCCACCTCGACCCAGTGGATGCGGTCCGCCTGCTCCTCGGCGAGGAAATCGTTGAGGTCCTGCATCAGCAGGTCGCAGTGATTCACCGCGCGGACGAGCTCGAACTGCTGGTCGCCGTCCTCGGCTTCTTTGGCCAATTCGCTCAGCGCTTTTCTCAGCTCCTTCAAGGACGGGGAGATCGTGTCGTTCACGAACCTGCCGTGGCAGCGGCCGTTGTTCTTGTCTTTCTCTAGGTCGTACCAGGCCCGGATCTTGCGGAAGAAGTCGCCCGCCGCCTCGTTCGTCTCGCACACCAGGTCCACGGCCCGGTCCGCGTTGCCGTGCGCGAGCAGGCCGCGGTGCGTTCTCGGATTGCAGAGACCGTCGAGCAGGAACTTCACGCGGTAGTTGCTGATGTCGATGCCGAAATGCTCCTCGGCCACGCGCTCGATATTGTGGGCCTCGTCGAGCACGACGAGCTGGTACTTGGGCAGGAACCCGACCTCCGCCTCCTTGAGCACCAGGTCACTGAACAGAAGCGCGTGGTTGGCGACGATCAGGTTGGCGTCGCCCCAGCCTTTCCGCGCCCGGCGATAGAAGCAGTCGCGATAGTGGGAGCACTTGCGTCCGGGGCAGTTGCCGTGCTCGCTGCAGACCTTGTCCCACGTCGCCCGGCTCGGCAGAAAGGGCAGGTCGCTGAGCGAGCCGTCCGCAGTCGTCCGGGCCCACTGATGAATCTGATCGAGCTCCTGCGAGCCGGGCCCGAAGAGCGACCGCTGGCTGCGAAAGGCGAAATCCAGCCGGCGCTGGCACAGGTAGTTGCCCCGGCCCTTGGCCAGCGCGGGCGTGAACGGGTGCGGCAGGCATTTCGCCAGGAACGGGATGTCCTTGTTGATGAGCTGCTCCTGCAGCGTAATCGTGAATGTGCTGATGACGGCCTTCTGCTCGCTCTCTGCAATCTGCTGAATGACCGGGACGAGGTAGGCAAAGCTCTTGCCGACGCCGGTGCCCGCCTCGACGGCCAAATGCCGTCCGTTCGTAAAGGCGTGCTGAATGGCGCAGGCCATCTGCACCTGCTGAGGGCGTGGCTCGAAACCCGGCAGCGCCGCTGCGATGGGCCCGTGCCTGCCCCACAACTTCCGTGCATCTGCAAGATGTTTATCCTGTACCACCATCGGAAACCCCGAGCTGCGCAACCCCAAAATCATACGGCCATGCCCCGAATCCCGCAAGTCCACATTTCGCCCTGCGCACCCCGCGTGTCTGTGAAGATTCTGGGGCATTGAGAATGGGTGGCATCGTCAAGCGCAGCCTGGCGATGGTCTTGTGGCCACCCCGAATGAGCCATCGCCAGGGGCTGCGTCCTTGACGATGCCACCCGGCGTCGTTGGAGACGCCACATGCGGCCAATGACTCGGGCTCGGCGTGTTATCGCCTGCGGTAGTCGGTGGGGCTTCGCCCGGCGCCCCCGTACATCCCTCGCACGAGGCCCGGGAGGCCGCCGGCGCCGTTGTAGCCGTAAGGGTTGCCCGGCAGATACGAAGCGCCCGGACCATAGCCGGCGCCGAGACCGCCGCCATAACCGCCCAGGGGTCCCATCATCTGGCCGCCGTATCCCATGCCGCCGAACAGAAAAGGCGGGAAGAAATACCGGGCAGGCTCGGCCACCAGATCGCTCACGTCGTAAACGCGGGTTTCCCTCTTCGGGGTCGGCAGCGCGTCCGTCGTTGCGATGGTGATCACGCCGCTCTGAACCGTGTAGCCGAGCTTCGCCGCCGACCCGGCGGAAAGCGAGAGCAGAAGCGAATCCAGGTATTGGCCGACGGTGAGCCCCGCAACGCCATCGATGCCGATAGGCGTATCCTGGTAGACCCCGGCGTTCTCGCCGATCTCTCTCCAGAGCACGATGATGTTCAGACGCGGTCGGGTGCAGTTTCGCAGGATGTCGATAGCCTCGCGGAAGGGCATCTCCGGCCGGAACGAGGCCGGACTGCGGAGAACGGGCCGCTCGGACCTGCTCAACGGTGCGACCGCTTTCCTGTTCCCGGAGGGAACGTTCGGATCAGCCGAGACACTGGGGCCGGCGGCAGACAACGTCGCCGGCAACAAAGCAATCACGACCAGTCCGGCGCGTGCGCCTTTGGCTGCTGTAAATGGAATTCCCTTGCTCATCTCTCTTCTCCTGACTCGCTGTGAGCAATAGCAGTCTCCGCGGCCGACGAAGCTGCTTCATGCTTCAAGAGCCGTCTCTATCAGAACACAGGTCGGCCGGGGACATCAAGCAAAAAATGATGATGCGACGAGGGGCAACTGCGTTTCATAGGGCAGTCGGCATCCGTCATGCTGAACTATGAGAAGCGTTCGGCCCACGCCGTGGCAGACACAGGGGGTTGCCCCTATGTATGAACGAACGGCCCTGGATTACCGCTTCTCCGGCAGCGGGGGTAGGATGTGCGGCTCTTCCTTGACCACAGGATCGGCCTTGGCGGTGACCACGTGGGGTTCCTGCTTGATGTCGTCGAGTGTTCTTGTGGCCGCGGCTCGCACCTTGTCGTTATCCATCTCGGCGAGAATGCGCTCCAGCAGGGCGATCGTTTGCCCGTCGGGGTAGTTTTTCAGCGCGAGGATGGCGGCGATCTGGCCGTTTTCGGCAGAGACCTCCTTGCTGCCCGCCGCCGCGTAGAGAAGCGATGTGTGTGCTTCCGGGCGGTTGATCTGTGTAATAGCGTTGAATACCTCCGTGCCTTCTCCGGGTGGTGCGGCCTCCAGTCGCCTCAGGAGATGGCTGACGCACTGGGGGTCGCCAATCTTCCCCAGGGCCTCGATGGCGGCCTGTTGCAGGCTGTCCTGGGGCGCCGACGCGACGTGCCCCGCCAGCGACAGCAGGGCCTCGGCGGCGCTCGGGGACTGGATGTTGCGCACCAGTTGCGCCAGACGCTCGGCCATCTCTTCCGTGCCCGCGGCGTCGTAGTGAGCGACAATCGCGTCCACGATGGGTGTATCGGCCATCGTGGACAGCGAAGCGCCCGCCGCCCGCAGAACGGTGGCATCGCCGGTCTGTATGACGTTGTCGAGCAGGATGGGCCAGCTATCGTGATTGCTGATGCTCGCCACCCGCTTGCCCAGTTCCTCCTTGTACGGACCCTCTTTCGTCTGGGCGAGCTTCTCAAGCAGGGCACTGGCCGCCAGAGGCGTCCCGATGCGGGCCAAGGCCTCCGCGGCCCAGAGCCCCGCTTCATTCTCCGCATTCATGAGATCATTGAGCGGTATGACGGCGGCGTCGCCCAGTGCGACGAGTTGATCCAGGCATTCCTTGATCCGGGCGTGGTCGTTCTCGCCCGCCGCTGTCTGCAGGATGGTGATCAGTCTATCCGTGCCCTGCAACGAGTCCGGAGCCGGTGTCCGGTCTGTTCCATCCGGGGCAGGCCGGCCCGCATCCCCGGCCATCCTGTTCCCCCGCTTGGGGGGCAGGTACGAGGCCGTTTGATTTGCCTTGCCGGACCGGTCCGCGTCGGCGCTTGGCTCCGGGCCCGGCCTGACATAATCGTCGGTCGAGAGACGGGTAGCCGTGTCGGTTGGCCGAATACGATCCGAGGAGGCCGTCCTTTCCTGCCCCGGCGGCTTCGGTGCGGAGACTGCCGGCATTTCTCTCTCGATCGAGCGATTCACGACGTACAGGATTGCGAGCGTGCTCAGGAACAGGAGCGGATAGATGAGCAGGGGCCATTCAGACTTTGCGCCCTTCGCGGCCCGCAGCAGCAGGGCCTCTTTCTCCTGCCCCTTTCGTTTGCTCTGTCGAATGCCTTTCATAACGACCCTCGTACCGGAATCCGGCGCGCCCGGCCTGGACCAAGCCACCGAGAGTTCCCCGTCAACTGTTCCATTCGTCCGGCACTGCCGCGGCGCCACATCCCCGTGCAGGAATGGGGCGGCCGATGGCCTTACGGCTTACCATAGACCTTCTGACGAATCTGGTCGATCTCGCTGGCCGTGAGGACATCCTTGAAGACGGCGCATTCGTCAATGAGCCCGTCCCAGTCACTGCCGGGATACTGGAGGCGCCCCGCGTACAGTGTGCCATCCCCCGCATGGATGTTGTTCGAGGACTTGCCGACCTTCTCGGCGACGGCATCCGCAGTGGCGTCGTAGATCCGTATGCGATACGACTTGTCTGTATTGTCATAGGTGACGCCGACATGATACCACTGACCCGGGACGATAGCCGTGGTGGAGTCGGTGAGGTGCTCCCAGTTCGTCCCGGAATTGACCCCGATGCTGAAGCGTACGCGATACGTGCCGTCCACTTCAGCCACCGTGAGCATGAAAGAGTTCTTCCCGAAGTCATGCTTCGACAGGATTGCCCGACCCACTACCAGCAGACCGGACAGATCGCCGGCGTTGAACCACAGCGTGAGGCTCATCTTCTTGACGGGGTCGCCGTTCTTCAATGGGAATCCCGCATCCAGAAGAGCATCTGCGATGCTCATCTCGTCCGACTTGACCTTCTCCCAGGCGCCTGAGCCAGCCCCCTCACGGAAGTTGGTCGTGTCGGCTTCAACGCCGCTGTTCGTAAGCGTGTTCAAGCCGATACTGTCAACCGTCAATTTGCCCGGTTCGAAGCGCCACAGGGCGACGCAGTCGGGATCGGAGGCGAAATTGTTGGCGACCACGTTGACTCCGTAGGTGGCTTTCAGGGTCACGTTGGAGTACGCCTGGTACGCGCGCAGCATGATGTACCAGGTGGCGGCGGCCGGGTTGGTGAGCTCCACTTTCTCATTGTTGCCGATCAGGTACGGCCGGTAGTCCCAGCTCGAAGTCGTCGGTTTGGAGCCCTTGCGGACGTACAGGTCGGCATCGCCGCTGCCGCCGGAGATCTGGATCGTCAGAAATTCCTGGCCGGCGGGCACGTCGATCTTGTAGAACTGCTCACTACCGGCAGTCCCGGACAGGCCGGTGACCGGCACCCCGTTCGAAAGCGGCGTGACCGGCTCCGGCGCCGCCTCGTACGTCGCCTTCAAGGTCACGCTGTCATAGGCGGTATACCCTCGGAGCATGATGTAGTATGTCGCGGCCAGCGGATTGTCGATGGTGACCGTTTCATTGTTGCCGACCAGATAGGGGCGGTAGTCCCATTCCGTCGAGGTCGGCTTGGAGCCCTTGCGGACGTAGAGATCGACGTCTCCGGTCCCGCCTGAGATCATGATTTCGAGCTTGGCCTGGCCGGCGGGCACATCGATCTTGTAGAACTTCTCACTGCCGGTGGCGCCCGCAATTCCAGGGANNGGTGGCGCCGGCGATCCCGGTAACCGGCACGCCGTTCGAGAGAACGATGACCTCAGGCGGAGGAGGAGCGACACCGCTGTAGGTCGCCACGAGCGTTACCCCGGAGTACGCCTGGTAACCTCGAATCATGATGTGCCAGGTGCCGCCGGTGGGGCTATTGACGGTCACGGTCTCGTTGTTGCCGCTCAGGTACGG
>JABAOC010017172.1_pt1 | contig 11027 bp, 10 predicted proteins | sample 7062161 | NCBI WGS metagenome assembly JABAOC01 (sample SAMN14538625, study PRJNA623070) | marine sediment metagenome | biome: marine biome [ENVO:00000428]; feature: marine pelagic biome [ENVO:01000023]; material: deep marine sediment [ENVO:00002113] | place: India: Gulf of Khambhat ...
ATAAAAAAGAAAGATGGATTCCTGCTTGCGCAGGAATGACAGCCGTGATTTTAATAGAGAAAGGATTTTGAAAATGGCGGAAAGACCCGCAGCAATTGTTACCGGAGCAAGTCGAGGAATCGGAAAGGGCATCGCAAAAGAATTAGCATCACTGGGTTATGATTTAGTGGTCAACCACTTTGATTTTACGACCGAGGGCCAGGCGGATGAATCACGCGCAGAGCAAACTCAAAAAGAAATCAAGGAGGTCGGGGCAAAGTGCGAGAGCCTGCGAGGTGATGTCAGCAGTGCCGGAGACAGGAACAGTCTGGTTGCTTTAGCCAAGAGCAAATTCGGCAGGTGCGATATACTTGTGAATAATGCCGGTGTCGCGCCTTTGAAACGAATGGACATTCTTGAGGTGAGCGAGGCCAGCTTCGATAGAGTAATGGGAATAAATCTAAAGGGGCCTTACTTTTTGACTCAGCAGGTGGCCAACTGGATGATTGAACAAAAAAAAGCAAATCCCAAGCGGGCATACCGGATTGTAAACACAGGCTCAATCTCGGCATACACCAGCTCGCCGGCACGTGGGGAATACTGTGTGAGCAAAGCGGGGATTTCAATGATGACGATGCTGTACGCCGATAGGTTGGCTGAATATGGTATCGGAGTATTTGAGATAAGGCCCGGCATCATCCAGACGGATATGACCAGCGTTGTGAAGGACAAATACGACAAGCTGATAGCTGAGGGCCTGACTCCGATTAAGCGATGGGGCCAGCCGGAAGATATCGCAAAGGCGGTCGGGGCCATCGCCGAAGGCAGGCTTGATTTCTCAACCGGCCAGGTTATAAACGTCGATGGGGGCTTTCATTTGAGAAGACTGTAGGGAGTGAGTAATAATGGATATTAAAAGCACAATCACAACACTGTTAAGAGACGGCTTTATTCTCGTTTTTAACCAGGACAAGCTCGATATTGTCAAGACAGCCGAGGCTCTTATAAAGGCAGATGTTAATAATATGGAAGTAACCTGCCGGATAAATAAACCTCTGGAGAAACTAGCACGGCTGCGTAAAGATCTGGGCGATTTTGCGGCCGGCTCGGCAAGTTTAATCGACTCACCCGCGATGCTCGATGTTTATAACAAGGCCCATCCTCAGGACCCGCTGCCCTCGCTGCAAGAAATCGTTGATGCAGGTGCGTGCTATCTTGTCTCAGCGATTAACTTCCGCAACGAAAGCTTCGAGAAATATGCCGGCCAGATACCTATGATACCGGGATGCGGTAGTGTGAATGAGGTGGTCAGTCAATTTTCCAAAGGAGCGAATCTGTGTAAGATATTCCCGGCAAAGCAGCTTGGTGGGCCCGGCTTTGTCAAAGCAATCGACCCTGCTATTCATAAGACAATCAGCCTGGTGCCCACAGGTGGAACAAATCCGGGTAACATTCCCGATTATATTGATGCGGGAGTACTGGTCCTTGGCGGCTCGTTCAGTATGATTGAAAAAGACACAATGAGAAAAATCATCGACGGACAGGATTACAATCTTTTGGCTGAGGAACTAACCAGGATTAAACAATTGATAGACAGGTTGCGGGCAGAAAAATACCCCGATATCAACTTCGCAACGGCTTCTATCGAACAGATAAGCCGGAGTACAGGCAGGAATTTCAATCTAAACTCGTGAAGCGAAATATGCAGCACCAAAAACCACTGAACATATGGGACAGACCCACAGTACGGGAGCGTTCTTTTGGTGCTGCACAAAACGCCACTCATATCACCTTTTGGCGACAAATTTTATCCGTGACTCTTGTCATCTTTTCGCTGGCAGGGATGCCGTTGTGTGCGAACACAGGGGCCTCTTCTTCGAAACTAACAATCAACGCCAAGGATACCGGCTATCGCGGCATCTGGTATATGAATCAGCCGTCCAATGATGAATACGTCTATAAGTACAGCGGAGGACTTGGGACGTACTGCGCCAAGCACAAACCGTTTGCCGTCTATTGTGAGAAGGTCAAGAAGACCTTTTTCTGTTACGGCGGGACAACCACAGACAGCAATAGAAAGCTGCTGCATATGGTCTCTTACTATGACCACAAGAGGGGAATGGTGCCGCGGCCGACTATACTCCTTGATAAAAAGACCAGCGATGCCCACGACAATCCTGTTATATCAGTAGATGGAAAGGGGTACATCTGGATATTCTCAACTTCACACGGCACAGCAAGGCCTTCTTATATACACAGAAGCAGCAAGCCATACGATGTAAATGAGTTTGAACTAATAAACGCTACGAAAATCATCTGCGCTGGCGAAAACGCAGGTGCGAGCGAAAACGGCAAAGACGCTCCAATGGTCAATTTTTCGTATATGCAGCCCTGGCACATCAAAGGTAAAGGATTCATCTGTTTCTTCACCCGTTACAATTATCCCGTTGACCGTACTATTTGCTTTATGACAAGCGCGGACGGTATCAAATGGTCGAAGTGGAACCGAATTGCTGCGATCGATAAAGGGCATTATCAAATCAGTGCTGCAAACAACAATAAGGCGGGGGCTGCGTTTAATTTTCACCCTGAGGGAAAAGGCCTGAACTGGCGGACAAATTTGTACTATATTGAAACCACCAACTTTGGCAGAACGTGGCAAACGGCTAACGGGCACAAATTGACGCTGCCTCTAAGAGATGTTGAGAATCCCGCCCTTGTCTATGATTACCGGAAGGAAGGTCTGAACGTATACTTGAAGGATATTCGCCTGGACAAAGAAGGAAAGCCGGTAATTCTTTTTATAACAAGTAAGGGCTATGAATCCGGCCCGAAAAACGACCCGCGGACGTGGACGACGGCCCGCTGGACGGCCCGAAAGTGGCAGATAAGAGAGGCTTTTATCTCGGATAATAATTACGATATGGGCTCGCTCTATATCGAAGAGGACGGGACCTGGCGAATAATCGGGCCTACCGAAACCGGTCCGCAGCCGTATAACCCGGGCGGCGAGATGGCTATGTGGACAAGCAAAGACTTTGGAAAAACCTGGATAAAAGTCAGACAGCTTACGAAAAATAGTCCTTACAATCATACATACGCACGGCGTCCAGTAAACGCTCACCCTGATTTTTACGCCATTTGGGCCGACGGCCATGGCAGAAAGCCTTCACAATCATCTCTTTACTTTTGCGACAAACAGGGAAACGTACGTATCCTGCCCCGCAAAATGACCAAAGACCTTGAGAAACCGCAGTTTTTAGAGTATAAGTCGAATAAATAACCTGAATAACAAAGTCATAATTTGCCCTATAGGAAAAAGAAAACTATGGAAAAAAAACAAATAGCAAATCAAGCTATAACATTTTATCGCTACAACACGGTAATTGCAGGTGCAGGAGCGGCGGGAATGAACTGCGCGGTTCACCTGTGTGAATTTATGGAGAAAAAAGGTGTTGACGATCCCAGGGATAGAATTGCCGTAGTAACCGCAGGACTGGGCCTGGGGGCATCTCGAATGAGCGGCTCCGACAAGCAGACTTACTATAAAATAGGCACGAGTCCTGATGTTCCGGATAGCGCAGAAGAGTTCGCCAAGAGTCTGACAGCGGCCGGGTGCTGTCACGGCGATTCGGCGCTTATCGAGGCAATCGGCTCACTTCGTGAATTCTACCATTTGGTTCAGGCCGGAGTCCCGTTTCCAACGGATTCTTCTGGTACTTTCATCGGCTACAAGACGGACCATGACCCCTACGAGCGGGCCACATCAGCCGGGCCTAAAACGAGCAGGTTTATGAGCCAGTGTCTTCAGAAACAGCTCGAACGATATGGTGTCAGGATTTACGATGAGCAGGAGCTGGCGCATTTATTAACCATCGGCTCAGGCGAATCAAAACGAATCGCAGGCGTTGTAACCGTAGATAAGAAAAGTGCCGACCAAACAAACCATGCCATAAACGTCTTCCTTGGTGCAAACATAGTTCTCGCCGCCGGCGGACCGGGTGAGCTGTTCAAAACCACCGTCTATCCGAAAGGCCAGCTCGGAATCCACGGGCTTGCATTCAAGGCGGGGCTGATCGGAGCAAATCTGACCGAGTCGCAGTTCGGGCTGGCAAGCATCAAGTTCCGCTGGAACGTTTCCGGCACTTATATGCAGGCGATTCCGCGAATATTCAGCACCGATGCGGACGGTAAAGACGAGAAAGAATTTCTGACGGACTTTTTCCCGTCAATGAGCAAAATGGCAACGAATATTTTTCTTAAAGGCTACCAATGGCCCTTCGACCCGCAGCGGATTGAGAACCTGCAATCTTCGTTGATAGATATTCTCGTATTCAATGAAACCCAAAAGGGCAGGCGGGTATATATGGACTTTCTACACAATCCAATCGGCAGCGATTCTATGGATGAGTTCAGCATTGATGACCTTGAGCCGGAAGCCAAAGAATATTTGCAAAAGGCCGGGGCACTTCAAAAGACACCTATCGAACGCCTGGCACATATGAACACCCCCGCTATCGAGATATATAAAGAGAACGGCATTGATTTGTATTCCGAACCGCTCGAAATCGCGGTCTGCGCCCAGCACAACAACGGCGGTTTTGCAGTGGATAAATGGTGGCAGTCCAATATCCCACAAACTTTTGTAATCGGAGAAATGGCCGGCACTCACGGGGTGAAACGTCCCGGCGGCTCGGCCCTTAATGCCGGTCAGACCGGCGGACTGCGGGCGGCTGAATATGTTGTAAATGTCTATGGCTGTGAGCTGCCGGATTGCTCTGACAAACAACTTGAGATTGACAAGCAATTAAGCGACATCGTTGGGGATTTCGAGCGGTATGCAAGCCCGGCCGGCCTGGAGCCTGATGAGGTCCTGGAAGAGGTCCGAAGCCGTATGACCGCATCGGGGGGACATATCAGAGAGTTGAATGACGCTCAAAAAGCCCTGAAAGAAGCGGTAAAGCTCTATAAAAACATACGGCAAAAAGGATTCAACGCAAAAGACGCCGATGCATTTATTAAAGCAATACAGGCAGAGCATCTGGCTCTGACCAGCGTTGGGTATCTGAAGGCCGTTGTGGAATTACTCAAACAGGGCAGCGGCTCGCGGGGTTCGCATCTTGTGCTGGCCCGGGATGGTATTGAAATACATCCCGACGTGATTGACAAAGCCACAAACAAGCCTTTGAAGTTCAAACCCGAAAACCAGTCGTTAAGAAATTCTATCCTGCATATCGAATACGATGAAAGCTCGTCCGATTTGTTCAAAAGCAGGCAGGTCGAATTAAGGCCGGCACCGACGGAAAGAAAGGCTTTCGAGCCGGCCTGGCAGGATTACAGGGAAGGAAAAATCTATGGCAGCTAACACCTGTGCCTGTGAACATCCGGGCAGGAAACTGCAGGTGCAAGCGTAAAATCAAAAAGGAGGCTTTCTATGGCGGTAATCGATTTAAAACCGAAATCTGAATGCAAGTTCGACATACTCTCGTTAGGTGAGATAATGATTCGACTGGACCCGGGTGAAGAGAGGATTCATACGACCCGGCATTTTCGCGTCTGGGAGGGCGGCGGAGAATATAATGTCGCCAGAGGCTTAAAGCGCTGTTTCGGCCAAAGGGCCGCGGTTGTTACCGCTCTTGTGGATAATCCCGTCGGAAGATTGCTCGAGGATTTGATGTATCAGGGCGGCGTGATTATGGAGTATGTCAAATGGGTGCCGTACGACGGCATCGGCAGGAAAGTAAGGATTGGCCTGAATTTCACCGAGCGCGGCTTCGGCGTGCGGGCCGCCGTGGGATGCTCGGACAGGGCAAACAGCGCCGCCTCACAACTAAAGAAAGGCGACATCGACTGGGACGGCATATTCGGCAAAGACGGCATCCGTTGGTTCCACACCGGAGGCATTTTTGCCGGGCTCTCGCCGACGACACCCGATGTTATCATCGAGGCCGTCACAGCAGCCAAAAAGCACGGCACTATAGTTTCCTACGACCTTAACTTTCGCAATTCGCTGTGGAAGGACATCGGCGGCCAGGAAAAGGCAATGGAAGTCAATCGTGCCATCGCGCCGCACGTTGATGTGATGCTCGGAAACGAAGAAGACTTCACGGCCGCTCTGGGTTTTGAGGTAAAAGGCACCGGCAAGAGCTTCTCCAAGCTCGACCCGACGAATTTCAAGAAAATGATTGAGCAAGTCGTGAAAGAGTTTCCAAATTTCAAGGTCGTCGCCACAACTCTGCGGAATGCGAAAACAGCTTCGGTCAACGACTGGGGTGCAATTATCTACGCCGACGGTGAATTTCACGATGCCATACTCAGAACGGACCTCGAGATATACGACCGTGTCGGCGGCGGTGATAGCTTTGCCTCCGGTCTGATATATGCTCTTATGGAGGGAAAAACGCCAGCTGAGGCGGTCAATTACGGTGCCGCACATGGTGCTCTGGCAATGACTACACCCGGTGATACAACCACGGCCGGTCTTCGTGAAGTCGAGAAAGTCATTAAAGGCGGCGGCGCCAGGGTTGACAGATAGCCTGAACAAGAGATTCGAGAAAAGATATTTATGATTTTTCAAACACTTAAATGGATTGGCGGCGTTGACGGCTTCTTAGAGCTTATAGACCAGCGGCAGTTACCTGCTGAATTTGTTAAGCTACAGTGCCGGGATATCGAGCAGCTTTTCGAAGCTATACAGACACTTGCAGTTCGCGGCGCTCCAGCTATCGGTGTTTCGGCAGGATACGGACTTGTTTTAGCTATGCAAAAGCTTAAAGCTTCGGACGGTCTGGAGCAGGGACTTAAAGTTTTGTCTAAGTCTGCTGAGTATTTGTCATCATCACGACCAACGGCAGTAAATTTGTTTTGGGCGCTGGAAAGGGTTCGACGAAGTGCTGAGGAGTTTGTGGCCACAAAACCTGATGTAGCGTTACAGGCCCTGCGCGAGGCCGTTTTGGCTGAGGCAAACGCAATCTATCAGGAAGATGTGGATATGTGCCGGCAGATTGGTCAAAACGGGGAAAGATTTATCAAAGAAGGTGCGGGTATTTTGACTCACTGCAATGCTGGAGCCCTTGCGACCGCAGGACAGGGGACGGCCTTGTCGATAATGTTTGAGGCACATAAAAACGGAAAGAAGTTCAGGGTTTATGCAGATGAGACCCGGCCGCTGCTCCAGGGCGCGCGATTGACGGCATGGGAGCTGAAACAAGCGGGAATTGACGCTACAGTGATTTGCGACAATATGGCGGCTTACCTGATGAAGCAGGGCAGGGTCGATGCGGTTATAACCGGTGCGGACAGGATTGCGGCAAATGGTGATACGGCAAATAAGATTGGTACTTACAGCCTGAGCATTCTCGCCAGAGAACACGGAATACCGTTTTATATTGCCGCACCTTCGAGCACATTCGATCTGAATATAAAAAGCGGAGCCGAGATACCGATTGAACAAAGGCCGGCTGAAGAAGTTGCATTCTTTAGTGATAGAAAGACTGCACCGGAAGGGATTGACATTTACAATCCGGCTTTTGACATTACGGAGGCGCAGGATATTACCGCTATCATTACCGAGAGAGGGGTAATTGAAAAGCCCAACACCAACAATGTCTTTGAACATTTGAATTAGCCTTAGGACCGAACTCAGAAACTAAGCTCATGGTTGTGTCAGAAAATCAAACATCACAACCGTCCTACAACAAGAAAGGCGTACAAGCAAGCGCAGAGCTGGAGCCCCGCTGGCGCAAACGCAATTCGTACTATTATAACTGGCTGGACAAAATCTATAAATTCGTTGTTCGCCCGAAAAGCAGAGTTCTACATATTGGCTGTGAATGCGGCGACCTTCTGGCGGCGGTTAAGCCGAGCTATGGTGTTGGGATTGATGCGGACCCTGAGATGATCGAATTGGCAAAGAAGCGATTCGACCATCTGAATTTCTATACGATGGACCCGCACGAGCTGGAGCTTGATGAGAAATTCGATTATGTTTTGATCTGCAATTCCCTTGGTCGCTGGCACGACATCCAGCAGGTATTGGAACGTATTCGTCCGTTAACTAAAGAAAGCACACGGATTGTAATAACCTATTATAATTATCTCTGGGAAGGTATCTTGAGTTTAGGTTCGCTTGTTGGAATTCGCCGGCCTTACTCATATCAAAACTGGCTTCCCCCGGAAGACATTGCAAACCTGCTCAAATTGAGCGACTATGACGTTATTCGCACCACATCCTATCTAATGATGCCGAAGCGTATCCCACCGTTGACTGCTTTTTGCAATTATTTTCTTTCTTTACTGCCCGGGTTTCGTTTTTTCAATTTGGTTGAGCTTGTGATAGCCCGTCCGGCCTCCGCTGCTCTGCGCGATGAGGATTTGTCTGTTTCGGTCATAGTGCCATGCAGAAACGAGCGCGGTAATATCGAAGATGCGGTGAAACGAATCCCCCAGATGGGTCGGGAAACGGAGATAATCTTTATTGACGGTAACAGTGCGGACGGCACAGACGAGGAGATAGAAAATCAGATAGCAAAGAACCCGGAAAGAAATATTCGTTTGATTCGTCAGGGTGAGGGGGCGGGCAAGGGCGATGCGGTAAGAAAAGGTTTTGCCGCGGCCAAAGGAGATGTGCTGGTTATCCAGGATGCAGACCTAACGGCTCGGCCTGAAGATTTGCCGAAGTTCTTTAGAGCGCTGCGCGACGGCAAAGGTGAATTCATTAACGGCTCTCGGCTTGTTTATCCGATGGAAAAGCGGGCGATGCGCTTTTTGAATCTTCTCGGAAACAAGTTTTACGGTGTACTGTTTAGCTGGTTGTTGGGCCAAAGATTCAGAGATACACTTTGCGGAACGAAAATGATTCGCAGAGAAGACTACGAGCTGATAGAGGCAAATCGTTCATATTTCGGTGATTTTGACCCCTTTGGTGACTTTGACCTTATCTTCGGAGCGGTAAAGCAAAACCTTAAAGTGGTCGAGGTGCCGGTAACCTACTGTGCAAGAACTTACGGCAAGACAAAAATAAGTCGTTTCACACACGGCTGGCTGCTGCTTAAGATGAGCTGGATAGCATTTAAGAAAATCAAGTGGCTTGGCATCCCGCACTTACTGTGACCTAAGGGGATTCACCTATTGGGGCCGTTATGAAAATAAATCAAAGTAAGTGCGGGATACCTAAGCTAAAGCTGTTACCTTACCACCAATACGCCAGCGTGGACCGCAATGACCCGCTTCGATTCTACTTTTGGCCTGTTATTGGTAAGATATACCGCCGACGGATTGAGCTGTGCTTAGCAGAGTGCACGGGCGGCCAGCACGTTCTGGAAGTGGGTTTTGGCTCCGGTGTTGCATTTCCAAATCTTAATGATAATTATAAAGAAATTTATGGGCTTGACCTCAACGTGTCGGTCGAAGATGTCACGACCGTGTTTAAGGCAAGACAAATTGAGACGCATTTGCAGAACGGCAGTGTGTTATCTATGCCGTACGAGGATGATTTTTTCGATACCGTTTTGCTGATAAGCATTCTTGAGCATCTAAAGCCGTTTGAGCAAGTGCAGGCCTTTCGGGAGATTCGCCGAATTCTCAGGCCAGGCGGCCAGGCGATATACGGTGTGCCGATTGAGCGAGGCTTTATGGTATTTATGTTCCGGCTGTTAGGCTGCAACATCCGCCAGCATCATTTTTCCACAGAAAAGGATGTATTCAATGCTGCCGACAGCATTTTGGAGAAGGTTCGAGTCTTTCAGATGCAATGCATACCCTCTTTATTTGGGCCGGTCTATGAGGTTGGGCATTTCGTTAAGGGCGGCTCTGACGGGCAGCGGTAGATTTCAATAAGATTAAATGGTCCGGAAATTTATGAAGATAATCGAATGGCTTAAACTTCCAAAGACTATGGGCATTGAAAACCTTGATGACCCTGCTACTACATTATTGCACGCGGAGATTATACAGAAAAAGCCGTTCCTGAAAAAAATATATATTGATTTTTATGAACAGTTTAAAAAGTCGATATCTAACTTCGAAGAAAAAGTCCTTGTTGAGCTTGGCAGCGGCGGCGGCTTTATTAAAGAGGTAATCAGCAACGTGATTACATCCGATGTTCTTGAATTACCGAATGTGGATAAGGTTTTCTCAGTTCTTGATATGCCATTTGAGGAAGCAAGTGTGGATGCTTTTGTTATGTTTGATGTTCTTCATCACATAGCTGACCCGAGGGCTTTCTTCAAAGAAGCCTTGCGGTGCCTAAAAATTGGCGGCAAAGTCGTTATGATTGAACCTGCAAATACGTTATGGTCAAGGTTCATCTACAAAAACTTCCATCACGAGGCTTTTGACACACAGGCCCCCGAATGGGGCTGTCGGAGGCAGGCAAAATGGGAGCTGGAACCACGCAAAGTGGGAACCCTGCAAGAGTCAAGGCGTCTTTCAGGTGCAAATGGTGCACTTGCCTGGATAATCTTTTGTCGCGACCGAAAGATATTCGAAAGCGAATTCCCGTCCTTAAGAATCGTTAGGATGCGCAATCACACACCGCTGCGATACCTGCTTAGCGGCGGCTTGACATTGCGTCAATTAGTTCCATCGTTTAGCTATCCGGCTGTTAAAGCCATAGAATATGCATTGTCCCCCATCAACGACTTGTTGGGTATGTTTCAGACGATAGAGCTGGAAAAGGTTGCTTTTAGCCACATTTAGTCCACTGCGACTACTTCCTTAATCTCAGGCACCCTTTCTCTGAGAATCCTTTCGATTCCCATTTTCATTGTCATCGTAGCCCCGGGGCAGCCCTGGCAGGCCCCCTGGAGACGAACTTTGACGGTGTTGTCATCCTCAATACCGACCAGCTCAACATCGCCGCCGTGGCTTTGCAAGGCCGCCCGTATGTTCTCGATTGTTTCTTTAACCTTCTCCTGAAGGCTATCTTGGGACCCCGCAAGGCGGGAACCCTCGGTGTTAGCTTCGCTGCAACCGCAATTTTCACACATAAGAAATCTCCAAAAAATTCATTTAGCAGTATTATTATATCGGCAATTTAGCTTTTGGCC
>JABAOC010034620.1_pt3 | contig 11025 bp, 9 predicted proteins | sample 7062161 | NCBI WGS metagenome assembly JABAOC01 (sample SAMN14538625, study PRJNA623070) | marine sediment metagenome | biome: marine biome [ENVO:00000428]; feature: marine pelagic biome [ENVO:01000023]; material: deep marine sediment [ENVO:00002113] | place: India: Gulf of Khambhat ...
CGTGCTCAAACAGTCCTCGGGCCCGACTCCGTCGGGTTCCCTCGAGGTCGACTCGGGAAGGCTAAATCTTCCGATGTCGCTTCATCCATCCCTGAATACTCTTCTGAGTTATCTAAGTTAAATCTTGCCCACACTAAATGGAAGAGAACATCTAAAATTTTAAGGCAGTCTGGAATGCGTCCAAGAGTCAGGAGAATGGATGATGAGAAATGTTCGATGGAGGAATGAATCAGACAGGCTTTTTTTGTGAATTCTATCTGGATTTTCCTTGACATCGATTTTAAAATCCCGGATAAATATTTATCTTCACTCATCATGTCTAAATGAAAAGAAACAGAAAGACCACGGAGCTCATCTATGATCAAAGGAGGTCGCTATGAAGAAGTCAGATGCATTATTCATGCCCAGAAGAAAGTTCATCGCTTCTGTTCCCTTCCTGATGCTCGGAAGCCGCTTGCTCAGTGAACCGGAATCTGTGCGGCCGTCTTCTCGGGACTTTCAAGAGCTTAAAGAGGAGCTCACACCCGCGGAATCGAAGCTCGTTAAGAGCTCGGCGCTGGCTCAAGGTTTGTTAAATTGTCTTCATAATGGATACAGCTGTGCGGAGTCGATGTGGATGGTTTCGTTGAAGTTCTTAGGAAAATCCAAGAAGCTCGCCTGGATGGCCAGCGGCTTCGGCGGGGGAATGCGGAACAAAGACCTCTGCGGATTCCTCACAAGAGGATTAATGGCTATTGGTCTCTCCTCGGGGGAGCTAAACATGGAAAGGGAAGCCGCAAAAGCAATATGCGAACAGAAGGTCAAGGAGTATTGGCAGCGGTGGACCTCCATGGCTCCCTTGCATTGTTCGGAAATAAGGACCGAAGATAGAACTTCGGGAACCTGTGTTCGTCTTAGGCAGTTGGCTGCCGTAAAAGTTGAGGAGCTGATAAAATAAAAATAGACATTTTCTGGACTTTCTTTCGAGGGAAGGCTGAATATAAAAAAAGGGAGCTTGTCTGATGAAAAAAAGAATTATCATTGCGATGTGTTTTATTCTTATCATCGCTGCACTTATTCCGTTAATCAAAAAAGCATCAGCGATAGAGAAAAGGCCTTATCTGGAGGCGGCCCTGCAAGCCGCTCGCTGGATCCGGACTTCGGCTGTTCAGACTGAAAGAGGAACAACCTGGCCGGCTGTCCCGGAGGACGAAAAATCCACAAACAATACTCTGTACAGTGGGACACCCGGTGTGGTTCTGTTTTTTCTGGAGGCTTATTATTCCACTGGCGATAAGGCTTTTCTCGATGATGCCCGTTCCGGTGCGGACTACTTGCTCGCGACTTTGGAAGCAGAGAAAGCGCCGGGTCTATACGTGGGAATCTCCGGCATAGGATTTGTTTTGGAAGAAACGTTTAAAGCCACCAAAGACAGAAGATATCGTGAGGGAGTCGAGCGCTGCCTTGAGTATCTTGGAAACAGTGCCCTCAAAAAAGGAAAAGGCGTGGAGTGGAGCCAGACGACAGACATCATCAGCGGCACAGCCGGAACCGGTCTTTTCCTTGTGTATGCGGCCCGGGAGCTGAAAGATCAATCTCTGCTCGACCTGGCTGTTCAAGCCGGAAATAGACTAATGGAGCTGGGACAGGCAGTCGGAGCCGGGACAAAATGGGCCATGAACCCCGAGTATCCCCGTTTGATGCCCAATTTCTCCCATGGGACGGCGGGCATCTCCTATTTTCTGACAGCGTTGTATCGCGAGACTCAGCAAAAGAAATTTCTCGATGCGGCTCTGTCCGGTGCCCGGTATCTTCGGTCCATCGCCCATAAAGAGGACGATGTCTGCTTGATCTTTCACCATGAACCTGAAGGCGAGGACCTCTACTATATGGGATGGTGTCACGGTCCTACAGGAACTGCCCAATTATTCTATCGTTTGTACCTGGCGACAGGAGATAAAGAGTGGATGGAATGGAGCGAGAGGTGTGCGCGCGCCATTCTCCGGAGCGGGATTCCGGAACAACAGACTCCGGGATTCTGGAACAATGTCGGGCAATGCTGTGGCTCCGCCGGAGTGGCTGAGTTGTTCCTGCATTTGTACCGGCTGACAAAAAAACAGGAATACATCGATTTTGCCCGGCGCCTGACTTCAGATTTGCTCAAAAGGGGCACAGGCGATGAAGCCGGGTTGAGATGGGTGCAGGCCGAACACCGCACGCGACCCGACCTGTTATTGGCGCAGACCAACCTGATGCAGGGTGCGGCTGGAATCGGGTTGTGGCTGCTTCATCTGGATTCCTTCGAACAGGGCCAAAAACAGCGAATCGTCCTTCCCGATTGTCCTTTTAAATAAAAAGGGGACAGGTGGACATACTCAGTAATTTGGTATCGTTTTAAGATGTCATTGCGAGTGAAGCGTGGCAATTTCGTAGAGAAAAATTATGTTATTACGAGAATGAAGATATGCTTTTTATGAGATTGTCACGCTGAAAAAAGGGCCTGTCCCCTTTTTATTTACCACCAGCGCCAAAGAGCGAGAATGAGTGTGATCAGAAAAACCAGTATCAGGTTCATGTAGGCCACAAAATAAAAGATTCTTTCGTGGCGGGGGTGTTTTTTTTCTGTTTGTGTCGGGATTAACTTCCCGATTTGAGACATTTCAATGATTTTTTCCTCACCGTGCGGGGCCCGGCTGAGCATTCCCGTCAGGTCAACTCCTGCACTGTGCTTGCTGAAGTGCGTGCCTTTCTTCCAATGTTCGCTTTTGCTCACGTCGTATATTTTTCCTTTATAAGCGAAATAAACGGCTCGATCTTCGGTTCCGTTAAAAAGAATTAAGTCGTCAGTAGTCATATCTCCTTTAGGTTCGAGAGGTTCAGCAGCTTTCTTTTTTTTCAATTTCGGACCGATAAACAGGACGACATAGAACGCTGTGACAGCCATTATGAGGAAAAGAGAGACCTTGATGATGAGCAGTATTCCAAAACGAGTTTTAAAGAGGATGGATAGTGAACTGATTCGATAGAGGGAGAGGATGACTCCTGTGACAGCCATTATGATGATGGAGAAGAGACCTAGCCTGACTTCTCCTTTGGGAAGCCCATGAGCGGCGTAGGATGGTTTAAGGATTATATGAACATAGAGGATGGTGCCAAACCAAAATATGGCTGTGAGAATATGGAGATAGCCAATAAAGAGGCGAATAATATCCGAGGCTTTTTTTCTTCCGGACCGGTCAACTTCTTCCCGGGCTTCTTTGCCTTCAATGGCAGATTTCTTGAGGTAGTCTTTTCCGGCTTCTGTCAGTTCGCCTCCGCCTGAAGGATCTAAATGGCAGAAGGCGCAAGTCTTCCCTGTTTTTTCGGCCATCTCTTCTGTGGCATTTCCGAAGCAGGATAAAAGAAGTATTAACAGGATTGCAGTCCAGAGAGAGTTAAGCCTCATTTAATTTCTCTTGAGGATTTTTGCGTCTTTGACTGCCAGTTTGCCGTTCTTGATGACGTGTTTGATGGGATTGATGCCCAGNNAGACTTCCCACATCCTCATGTCTGGAGAGAGCATAGGCGGCGTTGGCTGTGGCTGCATGTATAGCTTCTTCGATGGACATTTTCATGATGAAAACCGCCAGTTGAAGTACAAAAAGCATGGATTCGGTCATTGAGCTCCCGGGATTAAAATCCGTGGCCAGGGCGACGATAGCTCCTTTCTCGATGAGTTTCCGGACGGGAGCCTTTTTTTCGAGCATGAGGAAAAAGGAAACTGCGGGAAGCAGGGTGGCCACAGTCTGGCTTTGGGCGAGCTTCCGGATGCCTTCATCCGTTATGTTGATGAGATGGTCGGCTGAGCCGGCTCCTTCCTCGGCGGCAAGCTGGGCCCCCCCGAGAGGGGAAAACTCATCGGCGTGAATTTTGAGCTTGAGGCCTGCGTCTTTCGCGGCTCTGACCAGCTTTCTGCTCTCTTCTATCGAGTAAACGCCTTCTTCGCAGAAAACGTCGAAAAATTCTGCCAGTTTCTTTTCTTTAACCTCCGGAAGAATCTGATTGATCAAAAGGTCGATGTACTCGCTTTTTTTAGCCTCGAATTCTTGAGGAACTTCATGAGCGCCCATGAACGTGGAGACGATATCGATAGGATGGAGACTGTCGGCCTCCTGCAGCGCTTCGAGCTGTTTGACCTCATCTTCGAAGTTCAGCCCGTAGCCACTCTTGGCTTCAACCGTGGTCGACCCGTGGAGAAGCATCCTGTCGAGGCGGGAGAGACAGAGGGAGACAAGCTCTTCCTTGGAGGCCTGCCGCGTGGCCTTGACTGTTGTTTGAATCCCCAATCCTTCTTCGGCCAACTGCTGGTAGGTGTATCCCTTGAGACGGAGTACGAACTCTTGCTCTCTGGTTCCGGCAAAAGGGAGGTGTGTGTGAGAGTCGATAAATCCAGGGAGGCCCACCAGGCCTTTTCCATTGATACGGATGCCGTTTTCTTCAACGCGGACCTCTTTATTGAATTGCTTTTCATTTCCGATAAAGATAATTTTTCCTTGACGGGAAGCGATACAGCCCTTTTCTATGATTCCCAGGTCCTGCAGAGAGCCTTTGCGCTTCGGTATCCGGCCTCGGCAGGTGACGAGCTGTTCACATCCCAGAACTGCAAGGTCAGCTGATCTCATCGGGAGTTTTTCTCAAAGGAGTGGTCTTGTTTTTCCTGATGAACGAGGGTGTTTCATACGGCTCCCATTTCTTCTCCCAGGCTGGTCTGTCCCAGAGAGTCTGGTTTCCCTTGGGTTCGAAAAGATAGGGGGGTGTCTCCCGTTGAACCTGGAAAGGAGGAGGCGTTTTTGATTCCGGAGGAGGGAAATCTTCCAGAACATGCGCTTCGGTCCGTGCGGAGAGGTCGAAGCCTGTGGCAATGACCGTGACTTTCACCATTTCTTTCAACCCTTCATCAATTACAGTTCCGAAAATGATGTTGGCTTCAGGATGAGCCTTGGTGTGAATGAGCTGTGAGGCTTTGGTCACTTCGTGGAGAGTGATGTCCTTTCCGCCGGTGATATTGATCAGGACTCCTTGAGCGCCTTCGATCGAGGTGTCAACCAGAAGAGGGCTGGATATGGCTTTTTGTGCCGCATCGATAGCTCTGTTCTCTCCTGATGCCATTCCCGTTCCCATGAAGGCCATGCCCATTCCCTTCATGATGGATTTGACATCGGCAAAGTCCAGGTTGATCAGACCGGGCCGAGTGATTAAATCCGAGACTCCTTGAGCGGCTTGTCTGAGTATGTCATCGGCCATCTTGAAGGCATCCTGGATGGAGGTGTCCAGGTTGACTGTTTGGAGCAGCCTCTCGTTGGGGATGGCGATGACCGTATCCACAGCCGTTTTCAACTGGGATAAGCCCTCCTGCGCCTGCTTGGCTCTGACTTTTCCCTCGAATTCAAAGGGAAGAGTCACGATCGCTATGCACAGCATATCGAGTTCTGAAGCGAGGTTGGCCAGAATCGGAGTGGACCCTGTTCCTGTCCCGCCTCCCAGCCCCGCAGTCAGGAAGACCATGTCTGCGCCCTGGAGGATCTCGATCAATTTTTCCGTATCTTCGATGGCGGCCTCTTTCCCGATATCCGGCCGGCCTCCCGAGCCTAAACCTTTTGTCAGCTTCTCTCCAATCTGGAGCTTTGTCCTGGCCCTGTTGCTGCTCAGAGCTTGAAGGTCTGTATTGACAGAGATGAACTCGACTCCTTCGATTCCTGTCTGGATCATCCTGTTGATTGCGTTTCCCCCTCCGCCGCCAATTCCGATGACTTTGATTTTGGCGCCGAAACGTTCCTCAACCAGATGAAATCTTAGTTTGTTTTTCATTTCTTCTGTCATTTTTTCCTCCTATGCTTCCTTGAGCCACTCTTTGATTTTGGCCCAAAGGCTTCCTTTCCTATCTTTGGATAGGCCTTTTTCTTTCCATTGTTTGAATCCGTAAAGAAGAAGACCGACTGAAGTGGCGTAGTCAGGGGTGTTGACTCTGTCAACCAGCCCTCCCACACCGCTGGGATCACCACGTCTGACAGGCAGGTCGAAGATTTCCTCCGCAACTTCCTCCAAGCCTTCGAGGAGTGCGGTGCCGCCTGTAAGGACAACTCCGGAATTCAGTGATTTTTCATACCCCATCCTTTTAACGTCATTATCCACTAAGCGGAAGATTTCTTCGGCTCTTGGCTGGATGATATCAGCCAGGAGCTGTCTGGAGAGAATCCGGGGTTTTTTTCCTCTACCGACCGAGGGAACCTCGATTGTTTCTTGCTCATCCAGCAGTGTGCTGGACACACAGCCGAATTTTTTCTTGATCTTTTCTCCCTCCGGGATGGGAGTCCTGAGGCCGACAGCGATATCATTGGTGAAGTTGTCTCCTCCGATGGGGATGATGGAGGTGTACCATAAGCTGCCCCGTTCGAAGATGGCAATTTCGGTTGTTCCGCCTCCTATATCGATCATGCCCACACCGAGTTCCATTTCGTCGTGAGTAAGTGTGGCTTCGCTGGCAGCTATCTGGTTGAGGATGATTAGCTCAACTTCAATACCCGCCCGCCCGACGCATGTCCTCAGGTTCTGGACTGAGGTCGTGGCACTGGTGATGATATGCACGTTGACTTCGAGCTTTATTCCGCTCATGCCGAGCGGATCTTTGATTCCATCCTGGTCATCGACCACAAATTCTTGAGGAATAATGTGGATGATTTCTCTATCCGGGGGGATGGACACAGCCTTGGATTGGTCGATAACACGTTTGATGTCCTCTCGAGTGATTTCTCTGTTTTTTCCGGAAACGGCGATCACTCCTCTGCTGTTGAAGCTTTTTATGTGTGCTCCGGATATTCCGACGAAGGCCCGGTCGATTTCATACCCGGCCATGAGTTCTGCCTCTTCCTGTGCTTTTTTGATAGCGCTGACCGTGGCTTCGAGATTGACTACGACACCTTTTCTCAATCCTCGGGACTCGGCTGCTCCCACGCCTATGATCTCGATTTTGTTGTCCTCTCCGATTTCGCCGATAATGGCCGCTACTTTTTTTGTTCCGATATCCAATCCGACAATATAGCTGTTTTTAGGCATCAGAAAGCCTCCTTGCCGGCTTGGGGAATGAGATAACTCTGAGGGAACGGACTCTTGGGTTTGATGTATAGCCTGTCATGAATGCGGAGGTCGATGTATTCCAGAGCTCCATACTTTTCCAGTTTCGCTTGAAACCTGTTGTATAATCTGATTTTCTCCTGGAATCGGTCATAGCCCATGATGAGCTTCGTCTGATTCTCCTTGAGCTGGATAACAACGTTTTCGTATTCAGTCAAGTCAAGGATTTCAAGCTGTTCTTTCTCTGGCGGAGATAAGCTGCGAAGGCATTCCCAAGCCAAATGTAATTTTTCCTCGTAATCCTTTTGGAATTTATTCGAATCGATAAGGAGAGGAAGGTTCACTTTTTCTCCTTGTTCAATTTTCTCAAGAATGACTCCTTCCTCGTCGATCATGTAGATATTGTCTTGTTTCAACAGAGCGGCCGGAGTCCTCTCTTTAATCTCGATTTTGAGAGTGGAGGGAAGAATTTTCCTCACCCGGACCTCTTTGATCCATCGATGCGCTGTGAATTTTTCCTGGAGGAGACTGATGTCCAGCAGAAGGATGTTGCCGAGACGTTTCCCTTCCAGGAATCCATGAATTTCTTCTGTAATTTCTGACATTCGGGATACAATTTCCACGTTTTGGATGTCCAGTTTATCCCAGGAAATCAGGAAGAGGTAGGCGCGCTGCACTGAGTAGAATATTCCACCAAGAAGGATGAAGGTGAAAAGGATATGCATGAATCTCAAGCGGAGCTTCTTCTGGATTTTTTTCCTCTTGATTTTTCCTCTTCCGCGTTGGAACTGCATCGGTTCGGAGATGTAGGAATGGGATCTGTGCCGCATGGTCGGATTGAGGTGATAAGCCATCTTTATCCTCTGGACTCCAGTGTTTTCACGATATCGGGGATTGTCTGGTAAATATCTCCGGCTCCCATGATTAATATTATATCCTCAGGTTGGGCGATCTTCCCGACAAAAGGAGGGATTTTTTTCATGTCAGGTTCAAAATACACGTTTTTGTGCCCGAGTTGCTTGATTTCCTCATAGAGGACCTGTCCAGAGATTCCAGCAATCGGCGTTTCTCCGGCCGGATAAATTTCTGCGATGATGAGAATATCCGCCTGGTTAAAGGAGGTGGCGAAGCTTTTCATCAGCACAGAGAGTCGGCTGTAGCGGTGAGGTTGAAAAACAGCGACCGTTCGGCGTTTCCAGCCTCTCTTGGTTGCCTCGAGAGTGGCTTTGATTTCAGTCGGATGATGGGCGTAATCTTCGATGATCATGATATTGTTGATTTCTTTCTTCATTTCAAAGCGGCGGCCGGCACCGGAATAGCTTTCCAGTGCTTCCAGGATTGTTTCGGGAGGTATATCAAGGTCCAGCCCGGTGGCCACTGCGGCCATGGCGTTGTGAATATTGTGAGTGCCGGGCACGTTTAGCCTGAGCTTTCCGAATTTCTTTTCCTTCCAGTAAAGAGTCGAAGTGCTCGAGAATTTCTCGAACTGCATGTCTCTGGCGAATATGTCGGCTTGAGCGGAGAATCCGTAGCTGATGATTCTTCTGCCGAGAGAGGGAATCAGGGCTTGAAGGTTGGAGTCGTCGAGGCAAAGAATCACGGGGCAGTAGAACGGAACTTTGAGCGCAAAATTGATAAACGTTTTTTTGATTTCATCGACCGTCTGGTACTGGTCGAGATGCTCGTCATCAAGGTTGGTGAGGACGGCGATAAAAGGCGATAAGTAGAGGAAAGAGCGGTCGCTTTCGTCCGCTTCGGCCACGATAAAATCGCCTTTACCCAATTTTCCATGGGCACCAACAGTGTTCAAACGGCCGCCGACCACGATAGTGGGATCAAAGCCGGCCGATTCGAGCACTTGAGCGATCATGGAGGTGGTGGACGTTTTGCCGTGTGAACCCGCCACTGCGATTCCGTATTTCATCCGCATCAGCTCAGCCAGCATCTCAGCCCGGGGAATAACCGGTATTTTACGGCGCCGGGCTTCTTCAACCTCGACATTGTCCTCTTTAATGGCTGTGGATATGACAACCACATCCGCTCCCTCGACTTTTTCCGCTTTATGGCCGATGGAAATTTCTGCGCCAAGGTCGGCAAGCCGCTGAGTTACCTCGGTCTTAACGATATCTGTTCCCGAGACTTTATAATCCATGTTGAGAAGGACTTCAGCGATTCCGTTCATACCTGTGCCGCCGATGCCGACCATGTGAATATGATTGATTTTTCTGTAAACGTGTTTTCCCACTTTCTATTCCTTCCGTTTGTCTTCCAGGAGCTCGAAACAGAGATTTGTAATTTTTTCCGTCACTTTTTCTGTTTTGATCCGAGCGATATTTTTTTCCATCCGGTCAATCTCGTCTTTGTTCCGCAGGAAATGAAAGATCTTTTTTGTGAGCAGTTCTGGAGTGAATTCCTCTTCGAGGATAATCTCCGCTCCCTTTATTTTTTCCAGTTCTCTGGCATTGAGAACCTGATGGTTATCTGCGGCTTTGGAGAATGGAATCAGGAGAGATGCCTTTTTGGAGGCGATGAACTCGGCAATGGTCGAGGCTCCCGCGCGACTGACGATGAGATCGGATTTTTGAAAATAACTGGCCATGTCAGGAAAATAGGGCGCCACAGTCACCCCTTTAAATCCGTTTCGGGCATAGTTTTCTTTGACCCAGTCCAGGTCCTTCTTTCCGGTTTGGTGGAAGATTCTCAAGCTCTCTTTTTCCTTTTGCAAAAGAGGAAGAGAGGCAGATATGCCTTTGTTCAGGAAATGAGAACCCTGGCTTCCTCCGAAGATGAGAAGAGTGAGCTTTGCGTTTCTGGACTTGGGCGCAAGGCTGGTAAACTCCTCTCTCACAGGATTGCCGATGAATATCCCCTTTCCTTTGAAGTAGGGAAGAGACCCCTCGAAAGCAACGACTGCTTTCCGAACCCAGCGCACCAGCACTCTGTTGGTGAATCCCGGATAGAAGTTTTGTTCAAGAATCAGAGTGGGAATTTTTCTCAAGGAGGCAAGGAGTACGATTGGCCCTGAGCTGTATCCTCCCACTCCGATAACCAGGTCTGGCTTTATGCGCCGCAGTATGGAAAAGGATTTTAAGAAAGAAAGGGGGAGAAGAAAAAGGGACTTGATTGTCTTTAGGCCTCTTCCCTTTAATCCTTCAATTTTTAAGGGGATAAAATCAGCCTTGTGGTATTCCATTATATTCTTTTCCAGTTCCCTATGAGTTCCGACATAAGTCAATTGAAGATGGGGATTCATTTCTTTCAGTTTCCTCCCCAAGGCTAAAGCGGGGTAAATATGGCCGGCTGTGCCTCCGCCGCTGATGATGATTTTATTCTCCTTCATTTCTTTTTTGGGATATTTTCCTTTCTTTGTGAAATATTGAGAAGGATGCCTATTCCGAATAACGTGCAGAGAAGAGAAGACCTTCCGTAGCTGATGAGCGGGAGTGGTATTCCGGTCGGTGGACCCAGGCCCAGGACAATGCTGATGTTCAGCAGAGCCTGAGCAAAAATAGCCAGAGTGAGCCCTGCGGCGAGGATTTGACTGAAGAAATTTGGGGCATTTTTGGAAATGACTAATCCTCGCCAAAGAATAACCAGGAAGAGAAAGAGGATAGCCACTGTGCCGATAAGGCCAAGCTCTTCTCCCACTATGGCGTATATATAATCGGTATGAGAGCAGGGGAGGAAGAATAGTTTTTGTGTGCTGCCTCCGAAGCTGACTCCGAAGAGACCTCCCGCGCCAACAGCCAGCTTGGACTGGATTATCTGGAACCCTGTACCCTGGGGGTCTTTTGTGGGCGAGAGAAAGGCGAGGATTCTGTTCAGCCTGTATGATGCCTGAAAAAGATAAAAGGCGAAAAGACCGAGTGTGGGTATTCCCAGGAACAGAAAGTATTTGAGACTCACACCTCCGATGAAGAGCATGATCAAGCAGAT
>JABAOC010018821.1_pt9 | contig 11024 bp, 10 predicted proteins | sample 7062161 | NCBI WGS metagenome assembly JABAOC01 (sample SAMN14538625, study PRJNA623070) | marine sediment metagenome | biome: marine biome [ENVO:00000428]; feature: marine pelagic biome [ENVO:01000023]; material: deep marine sediment [ENVO:00002113] | place: India: Gulf of Khambhat ...
CCTCACCGGCCAGCAGCTCGATCTCGCCGAGGCCGCGCTGCAGAAATACTTGGAGCATGAGCCGCCTACGGGCGCGCCCACGAAGGAGGGCGCGCATTGGCGTCTGGGCATGATCTACGAGCACCGTGGACAAACCGATCGGGCCATAGCAGCCTATCGGGCCGCTCTCCAGGTCAATCCCGGATTCCGGCCGGCGAAGCAAGCACTGGAGCGGCTGGAGGAAGGCAGGAAGGAACCGTAGGTGCAGGCGATGTCGTGTAGCACGCGCGCGGGCATCGCCGCCGCTTGCCTGCTGTCAATGGTGACCGGTGCGGTGCGCGCCCAGTGCGCCGACGGCACCCCGCCGCCGTGCGACGTGCCACGACGCGCAGCAGCAGCCCGCGCGCAGCCTCCACCTCCAGAGCAGCGTGCCCGCAGCTTCTTGATCCTTCCGTTTCGCAATCTGACCCGCTCTCCGGAGCACGAGTGGCTCGTGGAGGGCTCCGTGGCAATGCTGGGCGATGTCCTGGGCCAGTGGCAGGAGATTTCCGTGGTGCGGGAGGGGAGACTGTATCCCGCGCTGCGCCGCCACGGGTTGACGCCGGGTGGTACGCCGGACGAGCAAGCGGTGCGCCGAGTGGCTGAGGAGACCGGCGGCTGGACTGTCGTGTCCGGCGACGTGCTGGCGACCGGTGAGAATGTGCGCATAAGAGCGCGGGCGTATGACGCCGTTACCGGCCGCGACGTGGCTCGCGCAGAGGAGCTCGTGGGGCGCGACGAGGACATCACGGCCGCCTTCAGGCGTCTGGGGTTTAGTCTATCGGGTCCCAGCGACCTGGTGCGTCGCCCGGACTGGATGTCGGCCCGGGCGACTACGCGCTCGCTCGACGCGTACAAAGCGTATCTGCGCGGCCTAGTGCTCTACAGTAATCGAACAGATGTAGCGGCGGCGCTGGATGCGTTTCGCGAAGCGGTGGCACTGGACTCCACGTTCGCATTGGCTCACGCACTGCTCGCCATCACGTATGGGGCGGAGGTCGTCCTATTCGACAATCCAGAGGCTATGGCCGCCTTCGTCAATCCGCAGAGTGAGGCCAATCGAGCGATACAGCGGGCGACAGCCCTGTCCGCGCACCTCCCCCCGTGGGAGCGCCGACTCATGCAGGCGATCAGCGCCGTTGTTTCGAGCGCAGTTCACCGACGCGAGGGGCGCGCTGGAGGACCTGTTCGCCGCCGAGCCGACCGACGAGGTGATGGGACTCCTGGCGGTATTGGAGATGTACGATCCCATCATGGTTACTGAGAGCGGCGTCGAGCGGCGCAGGGGATCGCTCAATGCCGCCGCTCGGCTCGCGAAGCGCATGATCTACGTCAATCCGGCGCGGCATGACGCGCTTGCCTATCTCGTGCGAATCTACCGCGAGGCGGCTGGTTACTGGGTCGGCTGGTCTGGGGGCTTCCGCCGGGAGCTGGCGTCGCTCATTGACTACGCCATGTCGCCGGCGGACTTGCTGTTCGTTCCCGTGCTGCGGGACAGCATCGAGTTCGTCCAAGTCAGTCCCATCGATTCACTGCGACTCCTGCCGGAGGACTCAGTAGAGGCGGCGCGAGCCCGAGCACGAACTGCGGCCCGCGGGTGGGCCGATCAGTGGGTGGCTGCGGCACCGACGGACGCCCGCACACAGTCATGGGTGTCCCACATACTCGAGCTCGATGGGGATCTCGAGGCTGCCTTCGGCGCGCTCCGTGCAGCTGAGGCAGTGGCTGGCCCCCTGCAGCGCGACCGGTTTCGTCCCCGCCGCATGGTGCTCCTGGGAAAGCTCGGTCGGTACTCGGACGCCGGTGCACTGCTGGACTCCGTCTGGGCCGATGGCCGGTTGGCGACGCGCCAGTTCAGCCCACTGTTCCCGAGGGACCGGTTCGTGGCCCTGGCGTGGGCCGTGGGGTTATCGCTGAGCAAAGGCCAGCTTGAGCGGGCGGACTCGGCGTACGGCTTGCTGGAGTTGGAGATCTCCGGATCACTGAAAGACTACGAAAACCTCGTCGCTGCGGCTATCACCGGCTCGCTACCGCGTCCCGGCAAGCACTGGTGGGCGCTGTCGGCGGCGCAGTTGCCCGCGGGCCTGGTGCTCGCGGGACTAGATACCCTGCTGCAGAACATCCGGCAGCTTGCGCCAGGTGGTTTCCTCGCCCGCAACATGCCGTATCTGCTGAGGGGAGCGTCCCGCCAGGCTGGCGCTGGGGACCGATCACGTCTGGCGGCAACGGCGATTGAGGCGGCGTTGGCGCTAGCCGATGCTGAGCGCGAGGCGCTGGCGCTCGAGTTGGCGTGGTTCGCGGTGGAGGTCGACCCTGCCCTTGGTGTCCGGGTTGCGGACGAGCCGTGGTATCGAGCGAGGAGGCCGCTCTAGCCGCCCGGCGACACTGACACCGCGCAGCGAAAGCCTGTGGACTGGAGGTTCCCCCGATCAAGCGTGGGAGGCAGAAAGCCGCGATAGCTGGCCTGTGCCAGGGAGTCCGGCGTGTTGTAGGCGCCACCCCGAATGACGTAGAACTGCGCACCGTCCTCCAGCACGGTGCCCCCGGGGTACGGTAACAGGCGAGAGCCGGTCCACTCCCACACATTCCCGATGAGATCGAACAGGCCAAGGGCGTTCTGGCTGTAGCCGACCTGTGTCGGCCGGTTCAACCGCCCGGACTGGGTGTTGGGTCGGCCCGGGGCATCCGTGTCCGACCATGGGAAGCGGAACTCGGCGGGTCCACGGGCAGCGGCCTCCCACTCTTGCTCCGTGGGTAGGCGCCCCCCCTCGTAGCGCCGGGCACAATAGTCCCGGGCCTCGAACCAGGTGACCCGGGTAACCGGAAGCTCGGGGTCGGGCATCGTTGTCCACGGTGTCGGTGCTCCGGTCTCGGCGGCGTACCGGGCGTATTCCCCGACGGTGACCTCCGTCCGCTCGATGGCGAGGGAGTCGATGGTCACCGCGTGAGCCGGCCGCGCGAACGCCTGCCCGTCGTCGCGGCCGATGGTGTAGACGCCTCCCGGTATCAGCACCATGCCGTCGGGCACGACCAGGGGCGCCGCAACTGGAGGCGTCGGCCCCGCAGGCGTGCGGCGCAGCATCCACAAGGTCCCGAGAACGCCGACCACCAGCACAACAGCGGCGGCCCACACCACAGACCGCGGAATCGGACGGCGTCGCAGAGCTCTGGTTGCGATCGACCGTGTTCCCGACACCGGCGTCGTGCCGCCGAGGGCCTGGACGATGTCTCCTGTGCTGGTGATCCGGTCCTCCGGGTTCGATGCGACGCACCCATTGATGACCTCCGCGAGAGGCGGCGGTACGTCAGGGTTGACCTGCTGGATGGGCTGTGGCGACTCGGTCACCCGCCGGTACAGCAGTGCCTCCGGCGTGGTCCCGGTGAAGGGCGGCGCGCCCGCCAGCATCTCATACGCCACGACGCCCAATGCGTAGATGTCCGAGCGGTGATCGACCTTGTCGCCCGTCACCTGCTCCGGACTCATGTAGGCCGGTGTGCCCACCACCATTCCCGTTGAAGTGAGGTGGCTGCCCTTGGCGGTGCGGGCGATCCCGAAGTCCGTCAGCAGTGCGCGTCCCGTGTCTTTCTCGAGGAGAACGTTGTGGGGCTTGATGTCCCGGTGAATCACGCCACGCCGGTGGGCGAGATCCAGGGCGCTGGCCACCTCCCGGAAGATCCGCGTCGCCTCTTCCACCGGGAGCTTACCCTCCCGCGCCAGCCGGTCGGCCAGACTCTCCCCCTCGACGAACGCCATGGCGAGGTAGAAGAGATCCTCCTCCTGGCCGACGAAGTGCACCGGCACGATGTGGGCATGGGACAACTGGGCAATCGTCTCGGCCTCGCGGCGGAACCGCTCGATCACGGTCTTGGAGAGCACCAGGTCGGGTGAGAGGACCTTCACCGCCAGCGCGCGCTTGAGGGTGAGATCCCGTACCAGATACACTACGGCGAACCCACCGTGGCCGATGGAGCGCTCGACGGTGTAATTAGAACCGAGGGCCGCCTGCAGGCGCTCGCCCAGCTCCCGGAGTTCTGCTTCCTGGCCTTCGGGTCCCTCAGAACCAGACGGGGTGTAGGGTGTGGTGGCAATGGCACCGGGCCAGTCAGGCACCGGGCTGTTGCAGGCCGGGCATTGCGCTACGCCTTCGGGGATCTGGTTGCCGCAGTGGATGCAGTGCATGAGCGTTGCCGCGCACAGGGGCGCTTGATGGTCGCACGTTACCCCTCTGGTGCGGTCGCAGCAAGTGAGCAGACTGTGTAGGTTTCGCGGTCATTGCGAGCGGAGTGAGGATGGTGNNATCGCCGCGCTGGCTGCCGCCGACACCACGGGCTACTGGCAGCAGCAAGTCCACTACGAGATCGTCGCCCGGCTCGATGAGCCGTCCGGCGTGCTCTCGGGACGGGAGCGGATCGTCTACATCAACCACTCCCCCGATACGCTGCGGCAGTTCTACCTCCACCTCTATCTGAACGCATTCCGGCCCGGCTCCCGCTGGGCGGATCGGGATAGCATAGAGGGCCGCCGGCGGTTCAACGACCTCCAGGATCCGGACTACGCGTTCAATCACGCAAGCGACGTGCGGGTCAACGGCGACCCAGTCGCGGGGGAGTATCCCTACGCCCCCGATTCCACCGTCGTCCGCTTCCCGCTCCCCGCTCCCCTCTCCCCAGGCGACAGTGCGGTGGTGGAAATGCAATGGGATGCTCGCCCTAGCACTGTGCCGAGACGCCAGGGCCGCCGCGGCCGGCGGTTCGATTTCGCCCAGTGGTATCCCCGGGTCGTGGTGTATGACCGCTACGGCTGGCAGGACCNNCGGCGAGTTCTACGGCGAGTTTGGCACCTTCGACGTCACCCTCGACGTTCCTGAGGATCAGGTCATTGGTGCCACCGGGGTGCCCGTCGAGGGGGATCCGGGGTGGGAACGGAGGAAAGCTGATCCTACTGTGGAAGTCGACTACCAACGCGAATGGTACCGCTCCCGGCTCCCTGCTTCCCAGCGCGAGAGGAGCGGGGAGCGGGGAGCGGGACCCGGATGTGCAGCGGTCGAACTCCCCGCCGGCAGGAAATGCGTTCGCTTCTACGCCGAGGACGTGCACCACTTCGCCATGTCGCTCAATCCCGACTACGTCTACGAAGAGGGGCGGTACGGCGATGTGGTGGTCCGCGTGCTGTACCTGCCTCGGGACAGCGCCAGTTGGGGTAACGGCGTCGCGGTGCGCCGCACCGAAGAAGCTCTGCGCTGGCTGGACGGACTATTCGGTCCCTTCCCCTGGCCACAGCTCACTAACGTCCATCGTATCGAGGGTGGCGGCACTGAGTTTCCCATGATGGTGATGGACGGCAGCGCGGGCCTCGGACTCATCTTGCACGAGGTGGGCCACAACTACCTCATGGGTATCCTCGCCAACAACGAGTGGAAGGAGGGGTTCCTCGACGAGGGATTCAGTAGCTTCCAGTCGGCATGGTACTTCGAGGAGCATGTCTCGGGGTTCGATCCCTATCCAGGCATCGAACGCTTCATTCTGGATCTCGATCTCGACGGCTGGTCCGAACCGGTGAGTATGGTGAGCGAGGACTACCGCGACTTTTCTACCTACGGCGCGATGATCTACACCAAAGCTCAGCTCTTCTACCTCCAGCTGCGCTACATCGTGGGCCATGAGACCATGCGCCAGATCCTCCGGGAGTACTACCGGCGCTGGAAGCTCAAGCACGTGACTGAGACGGCGCTCCTCGAGGTGGCAGAGGACGTGAGTGGAATGGAACTGGAGTGGTTCTTTTCCCAGTGGCTCCACGGCGCGCCAATCTACGACTATGCCATCGGCAAGGTCAGGCGGCAGGAGTCCGCGGACGGGACGTGGCAGACGAGCGTAGAAGTCAGGCGAAAGGGCAGCGGCCTGATGCCGGTGGAGATTGGGGAGCAGGGGAGCGGGGAGCGGGGAGCGGTCGTCTATGCTCGAGCTTCCGGCCGGCCGGAGCAGGAGGTCGTGACGTTCCGGACGGCGGAGAAGCCTGGCCGGCTGATGCTCGACCCGCGGCTCATGACCCATGACTGGAATTACCTGAACAACAGAGAGCGGCGTTTCTTCGATTTCCGCGGCGCCGCTTGGCGGTTCGACACCTTCGTGCGTGAGCCGTCGCGCCGGGACAGACCCGTCAACTCCATCGCACCAACCGTGTGGTACAATGACGCGGCTGAGTTCACCGTGGGCGTTCGGTGGCGCTGGAACTACCTGGGTCGGTTTGAGCGCGGGATGCTCTGGGTGACCCGCGGCACCACGGGGGATGAGCCCACGACATTCCGTGACCACCGGCTGTACGATGCCTACGCCAAACTCGAGAACCTCGTTTGGCTCCGTCGCCCCCACACTTCGCATTCACTCGAGGCATGGTACATGGAGGGCCGGACCGGTGGGCGCCTCACCTGGGAGTGGGAGCATCGGCGTTCCTGGAGCCACCCGGGCCGACAGCGCCGCGGTGTGAGCGCCATGTGGATGGCCACGCGCAATACGGCGTTTGTCGACCCCGCCCTGTGGGACGACGGCGGCACGGCCGAGCTCTCCCACTATGTCGAGTGGGACGCACCGTCAGGCGCGACCGACTGGAAGCTCCGGCTGGACATCGGGGGCGGGATCGCCTACGCGGCGCGGGATGTGGGCGTGCGATTCGATCGGCAGTACGATGTCGAGCCCTTTGGGCGAGTTACCGCTAGCATCGCCGTCCGCCGGTCCTTGAGCGGTGGTGCCTGGGTGTTTGGCGCCCGGCTGTTCGCCGGCGGCTACGTGGCGGAGAGCCCGCCCTTCAGGCAGCGAGCCATTCAGGTGAGCGGTGCCGATCCGTACCAGCGGTTCGGGAATCCCATGATTCGCTCCTTGGGAGCAGCCTTAGTGCGGCCGGAGATCTTCTATCACGCTCCGGGCCAGGGAAACCTGCGGGGCTACGCCCCCGGCCTGGGTGGGCGCTGGCTCGGTGCGTTGAACTTGGAGTTGGAGCGGATGGTGGTGCGCCGCTCGTCAGGGCTCCTGCGGTCCGCATCGGTGGTGGTCTTCGGCGATGGGGCGCTGGCCGACTCACTGGCGGTGCCGTCGGCTGGCGGCGACTTCCTGACGCCGCTGTTTGACGCCGGTGTTGGTGTACGATTTCGCTGGCGGCTGGGTGACCTGAGCTTTCCGTTGCGAGTGGAGGTTCCTCTGGTGGTGGCTCGGTCTCTGTTCGCCCACAATACTCGGCAAGGAACCGACACCTTTGAGTTCCGATGGCTGATCAGTCTGGAACCGATTTTCTAGTCGGCGCTGAAGGCGACCGCCGGAAGTTCTTACGGGAGACGGTCGGACGCCTGATGGAGGAGATGGTGCGGCGGACCGAGCGCCGCGTCGTCCCGCAGCGGATGTTTCGCCCACCAGGTGCCATCGAGGAGGTCGCCTTCCTGGCAGCCTGCACCCGGTGTGGCGATTGCTTCGACGTGTGTCCGGTTGGCGCGATAGTCAGGGCGCCCCCGGAGGCGGGCCTCGCCGCCGGTACACCCATGATCGACCCTGAGCTCCAGCCGTGCACCGTGTGTCCTGACATGCCGTGTGCCAAGGTCTGTCCCACGGAAGCGCTGGAGCTACCCGAGCGGTTGTGGGAAGGCTATCGCCTGGCGTCTTTGGAGCTGGTGCCGGAACGGTGCATCGCGTTCCAGGAGGTCGACTGTGATGTGTGCTCGCGAGTGTGCCCGGTGGGCGAGAAAGCCTTGAGCGTCGATGATGGCGGGAAGCCCGTAATCCGCGCCGAAGGGTGCGTTGGATGTGGTGTGTGCGTCCGGGCCTGCGTGACGACACCAGCGTCGCTGAAACTCCATTTCACCTGAGACGGGAGCGGTCTGTGGAGACACCGTACCGCGTAGAGAAGCCCTGGGGCTACGAGCTGATCTGGGCGAAGACGGATCGCTACGTGGGGAAGATCCTGCACATCGAGCCCGGCCACCTCTTGAGCCTGCAATATCACGAGAAGAAGGACGAGACCTTCTACGTGCTGAGCGGCCAGATCATCCTTCGCGTGAAGGTTGGTGAGGAGCTTACCGAACTGCCGATGCGTGAGGGAGACAGCTACCACGTCACTCCCGGCACCGTCCATCAGATGGAGGCGGTGGCGGCGACTGATCTCATGGAAGTCTCCACGCCGGAGCTCGATGACGTGGTGCGGCTGGAGGACCGTTACGGGAGGGTGTAGGGGCGCAACACGCTGCGCCCCTACGGACGGGGGAATACGTTGAGGGCTAGATGAAAGTCATTCTGCCGGTCGCGGGGAAAGGGACCAGGCTCCTGCCGATCACCAAGCACGTTCCCAAGCCGCTCATCCGTGTGGCGGGTCGTCCCGTGCTCGACTACGTGATGGATACCCTGGCGGGTCTCGAAGTGGAGGAGCTGATCTTCATTACGGGACACCTCAAGCAGCAGATCGAAGAGTACGTGCGGGCGACGTATGACTTTCCGGCGCGCTTCGTCGAGCAGGAAGTACAGGACGGGACGGCGGGTGCGGTGAACCTCGCGCGGCCCTTCGTGGATGGCCCGGTGTTGATCGTCTTCGTAGATACCCTTTTCGAGGCGGATGTCTCACTGGTGAACCAGGTGGACGCGGACGGCGTCATCTGGGTCAAGGAGGTTGAAGACTACCAGCGGTTCGGGGTCGTGGTTACCGATCGGGACGGCTACATGGAGCGCATTGTAGAGAAGCCCTCCGAACCGGTCTCGAATCTCGCCAACATTGGGCTCTACTACGTCCGAGATTGGGAAGCGCTCTACCAGGGCATCGAGCGGACCCTGGAGGGCCCGCGGCTCAAGGGCGAGTGGTTTCTCACCGACGCGTTCCAGGACATGATCGACCACGGCAAGAGACTGCTGACCGCTGAGGTCAGCGGCTGGTACGATTGTGGGAAGGTCGAGACCGTGCTGTCCACCAATCTCCACTTGCTGGAGCACGGCAGGCGTCGGCGACCCAGCGCCCAAGGGAACGTCACCATTGTCGACCCCGTGTACGTGGCCGATGGCGTTGCTCTCGACGGAGTGACCCTGGGTCCCAATGTGTCCATCGACCGGGGCGCCGTGGTCCAGCGGAGCACGGTGCGTGATGCGATAATTGGCGAGAACGCTGTGGTGGCGGACGCAACGGTGAGACATTCCCTGGTGGGCGACGATGCGGAAGTGCGAGATTTCAATGTTCACAACATGGTGGTCGCAAAGGACGAGATCGCCGAGGCGCCCTAGATGGGACTCCTATTGCTCCTGGTCGGGCTGCTCGCTGCCATATCCGGCGGCTTGAAACTGCGACAGCGTGTGCGCTCCACGCTGGGGCTGTCGCGACTGGCCGTCGCCGAGCTCGTGGTCGGCGTTCTGGTAGTGCTAGGCTCGGGACTCGGCCTGTCCAGGACAGGTGCTGGATGGTGGGTCGTGATCCCAACCCTGCTCTTGGTATTCGCCTCCTCGATCCATCAGGGCCGTCGCGTGGTTGAACACCGCAAGCGCCGCGACCGGTCCGAAGCTCTGCGGCTGGAACTCTACCTCAAGTCTCGTGACCAGGCCGAGCGGGGTGACGGCGGCGAGTCCTGAGCAGCGTCCTGTCGGCAGCATGATCGAGGTCGAATCGCTCACGAAGTACTATGGGGACCTCGCCGCCGTCACTGACCTCTCCTTCACAGTCAGCGCCGGTGAGGTGCTCGGCCTGGTGGGGCCGAACGGCGCCGGGAAGACGACGACCCTGCGGAGCCTGGTGGGGATCATCCGGCCAACCAAGGGGACAATCCGCATCGCCGGGTACGACCTGGAGACGGAGCCTCTGTCAGCCAAGGCCACGCTGGCTTTCATTCCCGACGAGCCGCACCTGTTCGACTATCTCACGGTGGACGAGCATCTCCAGTTCGTCGCCCGGGTCTACGGTGTCGAGGGAGCGGCGCAACGAATCGAGCAACTGCTGGACGAGTTGGAGCTCCGGGAGAAGCGCAGCGTGCTCCCCGACGAGCTGTCTCGCGGCATGAAGCAGAAGCTCGCCATCGCCTGTGGGCTGCTGCACCAGCCACGGGTGCTCTTGCTGGACGAGCCGCTCATCGGTCTGGATCCCGCGGCGATTCGGCGGATGAAGCAGACCATCCTGACACGGGCACGGGAAGGGGCTGCCGTCATTCTCAGCTCGCACCTGTTGCACATGGTGGAGGAGCTGTGTACGCGGATCCTCGTCATTCAGCGCGGTCGCCGGGTAGCCGTCGGTTCCATTGAGGAGATCATCGCGCACCGACCGGAGCTGGAAGGCCGGGGCTTGGAAGACGTGTTCCTCGCCCTCACCGAGCCGGCACCGTGAACAGCGTTCGCCTATTCGCGTTCCTCATCGGCGCCGGTGCGCGCAACCGGGTGGCCCGTCAGATCGCGCGGCTCAAGAACCCTCGTTACGCCGTCGCGCTGGTGGTCGGGCTTGCCTACTTCGGCTACATCTTCTTCGGCATGGGCAACGGCAACGGGGACGACGAGGCTCCCCGAGCGGGCCGTGCGGCCCTGGAGGGAATTGCGCCGTTCGTCATTGCGATGTTCGCCACCTGGTGGTGGCTGCGGGGAGGCTACGAGAGCGCCTTGGCGTTCAGCCCGGCGGAGGTGCACTTCCTGTTTCCGGCGCCCCTGACGCGGCGCAGCCTCATCCAGTTCAAGCTGCTACGGTCCCAGTTGGCCGTTGTCATGAGCGCCGTGCTCCTGACTGTCATTGTGCGGGAGGGCGCCCTTCCGTGGTATCTACGCATCGTATCGTTCTGGGCGATGCTCAGCGCGCTTCATTTTCACCAGATCGTGGCCTCGCTGATCCGCAGCAACGCCGCACAACAGGGCAGCAGCGGATTCTACCGCACCGCAATCCCAATTGTCATTGTCGGCCTGGCGTTCATCGGCTTGGTGTGGAGCGTGACCGCCGGTCTTCCCGATATCCGGTCTGCCGAAGGTGTGGCTGACGCGCTGAGGCGATTGACAAGTGTGCTGGACCGACCGGT
>JABAOC010006269.1_pt1 | contig 11022 bp, 14 predicted proteins | sample 7062161 | NCBI WGS metagenome assembly JABAOC01 (sample SAMN14538625, study PRJNA623070) | marine sediment metagenome | biome: marine biome [ENVO:00000428]; feature: marine pelagic biome [ENVO:01000023]; material: deep marine sediment [ENVO:00002113] | place: India: Gulf of Khambhat ...
ACATTATTTTCAATGATAAGATAAGAGTTATTAATCTTAGTATTGAGGATATTAGATATTCTTGGAAGAACCCAATTTGGTCTTTAATGGGTTAAAGGAGACTTTCTTCGATTTTGGTTTCTTTGGTTTTTTCGGTTTAAATAGCGATTTTTTCTTTTTCGAAGTTTTTTCATCTTCAATTGAAATAACTTTCAGAGTAATGATAATTTTTTTTCCTGCTAAAGGATGATTGAGATCTAAGGTTAGATTATCATCTGAAATTTTTGTAATAGTACCGTAGTAAGTTTTTCCAGAAGGAGCATTTATCTTTACTCGAGAATTAACATCTAATTCTACATTATAACGAAAATTATCCTTCGGAACCTCTATTACAAGATTGTCGATATATGGGCCAAATGTATCTTTTGGTTCAAGATAAATTGTTTTTGTCTCTCCCTCCTGCATATTTTTTAGTTCATTTTCTACAGAAGGAAGAAATCTCCCTTTTCCAACAACAACATTTAGGTAATTTTCCTCTTCAGTTTTATAACAAATATCTCCATTTTCTAATTTAACTTCGCAAGATAAACTAACCTCATCTCCTTCTTTTACAACTTTCATTTTTCTTCCCAACTTATTAAATAGTAAACACGAGTGCTTTGCGAGTGTATCCCTTTTATCATTACGTAAAAAGAGCTATTATCTATTTCTATTTAAATATTTGTAACTTCTTTTGAATAAAAGAAAGAAAATTAGGTTCCAAAAAGTTAGAATTAAGATATTTTTTAAAGTTATATAATCCTGAAAATTGAATTATTTACAATTTCTTTATGTCTTTTGCGTTTGGCCCTCGTTCTGATTCTACAATTTCGTATTCAACTTTGTCTCCCTCATTAATATATGTTCCGTTTGGTATAGCTGATCGATGAACAAAGATATCTTTTCCATCTTCTCCTTGTATAAATCCATATCCTTTTCTTGGATTATACCATTTAACAGTTCCTTTCATTTTTTTACCTCCTCAGATTATAATACCTGAGTGATAACAAAAGAACGAAAACAAAAAGTTTCAAAGGTTCAAATGAAACTACAAAACCTTTGTTTCTATTCATTTGCAAGTATCAGCATTAATATACAATTTAAATAGATTTCTCTAAAATTTTTTTATATAATACTCTTTTTCGATTATCTCATTTTGTTTTAATACTTGTATAAATGAATATTACAAATTTTAATTCTATCTTTGTAAAAAATTTATTTAACATAATTAATTAACTATTAATGCATTACAAAAAACCAAACAACTGAGGTCGAAATTCATGATTACAAAAACAGTAATGTGCCCTAATTGTAAAGACAAGATTACAATACAAGGTAATCCTGGAGAAAAAGTTCAGATTACTTGCTCTAAATGTAATACAAAAGGTGTATTTAAATTTCCAGCAGAAGTAACTGAACAAGTACCAACCCAATCTTTCTCAATAGAAGTTGGTGGTCTAACAAAAAAATATAAAGATGTGACAGCGGTAAATAATCTTTCATTTAATGTTAGAACTGGAGAGATATTTGGTCTTCTTGGTCCTAATGGTGCTGGTAAAACTACGACAATAAAGGCAATACTTGGTTTAATTCATATGAATTCAGGTAATGTTAAAATCAATAAACATGATATAAAAAAGGAGGGTATTGAAGCAAGAGCTTCAGTTGGTTTTCTCCCTGAGAGAGTAGCATTCTATGATAATCTTACACCCTTGCAGACTATGAATTTCTTCTGTGAATTATGGGGTGTTGATAAAGCTGTTTCGAAACCCCTCATAAAGGAAGTTGGCCTTGAAGATGCTATAGATAGAAAAGTGGGTACTTACTCAAAAGGTATGGTTCAGTTGCTTGGTGTAGCACAAGTAATGATTGGTAAACCCCCAGTTTATATTCTTGATGAACCAATGGCTGGTTTAGATGCACGATGGGTTAAAATTATTAGGGAAAAAATAAAGATGTTAAATAAGCAAGGTGCGACAATACTTTTTTCATCTCATATTCTAAGTGAGGTAGAAAATATTTGTGACAGGGTGGCTATTATCAATAAAGGTAAACTTATAGCGGAAGATACGGTAGCTAATCTGAATAAATATTTACGTATTAAACCCCGTCTTGAAATTTCTATTCAAGGATTAAATGGAAGGATCCCAGAAGTAATCAAAACTATCGAAAGAGTAGAAAACGCTAACGCCAAAGGTGATACACTTTATATAACATGCGAATCTTCTATCAAGAGTCAAATCATTGCTACTCTTCAGAACACTGGACTTAAAATAGATAATATTAAAACAATCGAACCATCTCTTGAGGATGCTTTTGTAAAATTAATAGAGGGTGGTGAATAATGGTAGGTTTTAATTTTAAAACTGTATACACTATTGCAAAAAAAGAATTCATGGATAACATTAGAAGTAAATGGATAATTGCAATATCAATAATTTTTATAATTTTAACAATCGCCTCCTCTTATGTAGCTGGTGGACAGGGTGAATTTGGAGGAATGGAAGAGACCGTTGTTACACTACTTAGTATTTCTGCTCTCCTAGTTCCATTAATTGCAATAATGCTTGGATTCTCTACAATTGCTGGTGAAGCTGAAAAGGGCGCTCTTTATGTTGTTCTTTCTTATCCTGTTAGGAGAATAGAGGTTCTATTTGGTAAATTTCTAGGACTTGGTTCTGTATTAGCTGTCACTCCTTTAATAGGATTTGGTCTAGGTGGAATGATTATTGCAGCGACCGTTGGTGCTGAGGAAGGTGTGGCATATTTAGCATTTATTGGACTTACCTCACTCCTTGGTTTAATGTATTTAAGCGTGGTTATTTTTATTTCTGCATTAAGTAAAACCCGTATTAGAGCTATTGCAGGGGGGGTAATTTTATTTTTTTGGGCAATGATTTATGGTCTCATAATTATGAGTATTTACATTGCAACAGGTGGTAATTATCAAGATTTTTTTACACCAGGAGGTATCTTGGAACTTCCTGAATGGTTCTGGGCTTCAATCGTTTTTAGTCCTGGTGATACAAATCAGATGGCTGTTATGCGAGCATTTAATCTCAACCAGGCTTTTGGATTTCAAATCGAACCCCCAGATTGGTTGAGTATGAATTTTCTTCTGATAATCCAACTAATATGGATAATAATTCCATTTATATTAGCATACTTCTTTTTTAAAAGGAGAGATATTTAAGCTAGAAGAATAATAAATAAAATAATCAAAATCTTTAATTTTTATTTAAAAATAGGGAAATCTGCCATTAATTTAAACTTTTTAATTTTACTAAAAAGATTTATATCCTAGCTATACATTATAAATAAATGGGAATAAATATGAAGAAAATTCTACCAATAATGACAGTGTTGATTTTAGTCCTTGGTGGACTTGGGGCAAGTGCTATATCAAAAGATACCATTCATAATACCACAATTGAAGAAAAATACAATATGGACACAATATCCTTTTCCTCACAAATTATTGAAGAGTATAATAGCAAATACATTGAGGTACGTCTTAAGGATATATCATCCTATTTAATGACACCTAACAAGCCTATGCTACCAAAGATAGTAAAGACGGTTGAACTCGATTTTGGGGTGAGAGATGTAAAGGTTGATGTGTTACCTAGAACGGTTGAAGAATATATAATTTCACAAGAAATCCGTCCAGCTCCTACACCTATACCATTAACAGATGAGGTACATAATATTGCTCTAAAATCTGAGAAGGATTTTGAAACATATTCTAGTAATGAAATATATCCATCTACCTGGCACACATATAGTGTTGGTTGTGGACTCAATGCAACCAATAAACATGTTACACATGTGGCCATACATATATTTCCAATTAGGTATAAACCAGTAGAAAACAAACTATTTGTAGCAGAAAATACTGATGTTACGATAACGTATAAGGAACCGATTTTAAATCCGTTACCAGTAAATGGTGAATATGATTTGGTTATTATTGCTCCTAAAAGATTCTCTCGAATTTTACAGAAGCTTGCAGACCATAAAAATGATCATGGTGTGAGTACAATAATTAAAACGACTAATGAAATATATGATGAATACAACGGAGTCGATAAGCCTCAGCAAATAAAATACTTCATTAAAGATGCGATTGAATCATGGGATGTCAAGTATGTTTTACTGGTAGGAGGATTAAAATCACTTATGTGGAGTAAACCTAAAGATGATCATAACCAAGGGACAAAGGGCTGGCATGTTCCAGTGAGATACAATAATCTCTTTGATGATCCAGAGCATCCACTGCTTGCTAGCACTTATTTTGATCCCGGAGTTATTACTGATCTTTATTATGCAGATATTTATGAAGCTGAAGGAAATTTTTCAAGTTGGGATCCAAATGGAGATGGCATCTTTGCTGCATCTGGTAGACCAGGTGTAGAAAATGATACAAAAATAGATTTGTATCCCGACGTATGTCTAGGAAGATTAGCTTGCAGAAATAAACTCGAAGTAAAAAATATGGTTAATAAGATTATTAAATATGAAAGTAAGCCCGCAGATCCTTCTTGGTTTAAAAAGATGATAGTTGTCTCAGGAGATGGATTTCTCGATCAACAAGATTTAGACATCCAATGGGATGTGAATGGCCTTCCAGATGGAGAATATACGATCTATGGACAGAGCAACAATCCAGAAAAAACCTATGGACCAATTGATGTAATCAATGTGACTCTGGATAGAACAGTTGAATCTAATATATCCTTTACTCATGATGATCACCTTCAAATTGATAGCTATCCAGGTTCTCCCATTGCTGAAATCACCTCCCCTTCAGAAGGAGATATATTAGGTAATACCGATTATTTCTACGAACCACCTGATGGAAAAGCCTATTGTAATTTTTTCACAGGTTGGGCAAATGTGAGTTATGAAAGTGGAATTATGCACATTCGAGGAAAATCATATGATCCACAACCTTATGGAAATGTAACAAATATACGCGTTTGGATAGAAAACAGCGATGAACAAGTTGTCTTTTCTCAATGGAGAAACAATACTGAGATGTATTACGAGGGAGAATGGGTCACCGGTGAATTACTCTTGAGAGGAAAAGGTGGTGCACTTTATTACATGCCTAACGATTTTAATAATGAAATAATATGGGCATCAAATGGAAAACTAACCGGACAAAAAGATGTCATAAAATCATTGAGTAAAGGAAGTGGATTTGCTTTTCTATCAGGTCATGGAAGCCCAAGAGTCTGGGCTGATCATTATCCAGGAGTACCCGGTAACCGTGGACATGGAAGTGTTACGGGATTAATGACTACTGATATCTTTGGCCCTCCCTTTGTACCAGTTGAAAGAATTAGAAATATTAACAAACCATTTATCCTCGTGGTTGGTGGTTGTCATAACAGTCAGTTCAATGTGTCATTAGTAACTTCTATTTTAGATGCTTGGTTACCACTTTATATGTGGACATATGGTATGCCCACTCCAGAATGCTTTAGTTGGTGGCTTGTAAAACTTCCTATACGAGGAGCAATAGCTTCGATAGGTAATACTGGACTTGGTTATGGAATGCTTGGAGGAGATTGTACCATTAGTGGTCTTGATGGAGGTATTAGCTTGGAATTCTTCCGACAATATGGTGAAGAAGGCTATGATATACTTGGAGAAGCATACCTTCAAACACAAATCTACTACAACAATAATTTTGACATGGAAGAAGACGATCATATAAAGTCATTACAACAATGGGTACTACTTGGTGATCCAAGTCTTATGATCGGAGGATATTCGTAATTAAATAATCCTCCTATTTTTATTATTGTTGAATAAGTTTTTCAAGTGCTTTGTATCCATCCATTGCATTACTCTTATGGATGATAAATGTTAATTCTGTATTTGTAGAAATTATTTCAAATATGTTTATGTTTTCCCAAGCAATATTTCGTATTATATTAAAAATAACTCCCGGGGTATACAAGAAATCTTTTGAAAATGTCATTGTTAAAGAAACAAGCTCTTCTTCAACATTTACAACATTTTCATTTTTCAATATATCAAGAAATTTTTGTTTATATCGTTCATTTGTGACAATACTTACTTCACTACTACCATGAATTATATTGAGAAGATCTCCTTTTTCAAAATCGACAATATCATAGAGATTTTTTATTTTTTTGAGAAATGATGGTGTTCGTTGAACAGAAATATCACAGATTTGTGTTTTCATAATAATATCTGACGAATAATCAAAGTATATGGTTTTGTGAGTTTGTTTTATATGTTCAGAATATCGTCTCAATGCCATTTCTATTGCATGTTGTTTAACAGGTCGTTTCAATTCTTGTTCAATTTCCGGTTGAATTTGTTTTGCTAACGAAGCAAATGAGATAATATTTTTATTCATAGATTCCTGAATGAAAATTTTTTTGTCAACTAATTTTTGAACTATATGACTAATTGTAACCATCACAAAATCCCAATAATTTGTGATTATAATCACATTAAGTATATATATAATTTATTGTTATTATTTCCACGATAAAATGTTAGAATGTATTGAATGTAAAACAAAACTCTATTTATCAGATTCTGAGCAAAGATCCATAATTGATTGTCCCGGTTGTGGTATCGAATTAGAAATGATTGAAGGAAATCTAGTTAGCTTACAGTTAGGGCCTTCTGAAGAATAATATTTTGAGGTAAAAAAGTGGTACAAATACTTGATTCAACTCTACGTGAGGGGGAACAAACTCCTGGTGTAACATTTAGTATACAAGAAAAATTAATAATCGCAAGCCTCATAGATGAGTTTGGAGTAGACATAATTGAAGCAGGTCATCCAAGAGTATCTGAAGATATTTTTAGAAGTGTCAAAGAGATTGCAAATCAAAATTACAATGCTGAAATACTAGCTCATTGCAGAGCAATGATTGAAGATGTTGATATAGCTCGCTCTTGTGATGTGGACTGGATAGGTATATTTTTCTGTGTTTCAAATCGTAGACTAGAGCAACAGTTTAGATCTAATTTGGAAAAAGCAATAGATATTATTACAAAAACAATAGAGTATGCAAAAGGTTATGGATTAAAAGTAAGGTATACTCCAGAAGATGCGGTAAGAACAGATATTTCAAATTTAATTATAGTTTGTCAAGCAGCAGTAGAAGCGAGGACGGATAGAATAAGTATCGCAGATACCGTTGGAGCAATGACTCCAATAAGAATGTATAATCTTATAAAAAAATTGCAATCTTATGTACATGTTAAACTAAATGTACATTGCCATAATGATTTAGGTCTTGCTACTGCAAATGCATTAGCAGCTTATGAAGCTGGAGTTTCATTGATAGATGTATCAATTAATGGACTAGGGGAAAGAGTAGGAATTACCTCCCTTTCAGAGGTTTGTTTAGCATTAAATTCTATCTATAAAGAAAAAAACAACTGGAATTTAGAATTGTTACCGAGCATATCTCAAACAGTATCAAAATTTTCAAATATACCAATATCAAAAAATATGCCTGTTATTGGAGAGAATGCATTTACACATAATGCTGGACTACATGTTGCAGCGGTTCTGCATGATCCTAAATTTTATGAAGTATTTCCAGCAGAACTTATTGGTAGGAAGAGGACATTTATTTTAGATAAAATGGCAAGTATTCAAACTATCAAACGTAAACTTCAAGAAATGGGACTCCCTCCAAGTAATGATAATATCGATAGAATAATGCAATGTGTAAAGACAAAAGAAAAAGGAACAATTTCTGACGAGGAGTTAGGAGATATATTGGATATTAATAAAATAGAAAGTGTTATGTATCAATGATTATCAAATTCTATTTAAATTTTTTATACTTTTAAAAGGAATCAATCTTTCATCGTAAATTACTAAAACGAATATTGTATTTCTCTCCTGTTATAAGGGCCAGTGGTCTAGTGGTTAAGAACATGTTCTTTTCTCGCAGATTCTCGTCGAAAAGTCTGAGGTTATTTTTCACGGACTCTATAAAATCCTCTTATTTTTTTCTTTTTTTGACTTTTTTCAAAATATTTTTATAACATTCCATAATGCGTATACAGCATGACAAAAAGACGATTTTTATTAGTGACGATGCTTGCTTTCTTAATAGTTATCACGCTCACTGTTGGATGCATTGAAGATAACGAAACACCTAATGGACAAAATGAGGAACCAACTGTTCTCTTAACTGTAATATTTGATGATTATCATGCCAACTATACTCTTGATGATATTGAAGCATTAGATTCCTATTCAGGAACTGGAGGATATATTAAAACCAAGCTTCTTCCTGATTCTGTTGTAATCAGTGATATAATTGAATATACAGGAGTCCGTATTACCACTTTATTAGGTGAAATATCAAATCTTCCTGATAACTACAATGCGAGTATTATTTCTGCTGATGGATGGACTGCAACTTACACTATGAATGAAACCCTTGGTTATGTGGATGTTTATAATGAGACAGGGGATATAATATCAAATGAAACAGTGGTTATGATACTTGCCTACAAAGAAGATGATTCATATTATTCAGAAATAGATCCTGATAATGAAATTGGACCTTTACGAGTTGCATTTGTCGGTGACGATGTTATCACTTCTTCAAGTCTTTGGTCAAAAATGGTTGTTACAATCGAAATAATATCAATATAATAAAAATATTTATCTTTTAGCTAATTGATGAAATTTGAACTTTACTTTATATTTTGGAACAAATCATCATTTTCAAAGAACTCCATAAAACCCTTTTTTTTCTTTTTATTTTGATACTACAGTGTAATATTTAAACAGGAAACAAGTTTATTGACATGATACTATGGAGATAGCATTTTTGGGCTGGGGCTCGCTGATATGGGACCCGCGCAACCTGAAGACCAAAGGAGAATGGAAAAAGGACGGGCCATTCCTGCCGATAGAATTCATGAGGCTTTCAAGCGGCGGCAGGATCACGCTTGTCATATACCCCAAGGCCGAAGAGGTCCAGACCATGTGGATTAAGGCAGACTTGGGGGACCTTGATGCTGCCATAGAGAATCTGAGAGCCAGGGAGGCCACGCTGACCGGATGGATCAGCTTTGTAACTCTCCCGGACTGTGCGTCAAGCTGCAAGGCAGAGCCGGGAATACTGGAGAATATCCAGCAGTGGGCCGGGAAGAAGGGCCTGGATGCGGTCGTATGGACAGCCCTACAGGACAATCCTGAGCATTTTGCAGAGGAAACGGGCATGGATATGAACGAGGACAACATAATAAAATATCTCGGCTCCCTGAAAGATAAGATGTTAAAAGACGCCAAAGAATACGTGCAAAAGACACCGAAGCAAATAGACACAAAGTTCAGGCGCAGAATCAAGCAGGAGTTGGGCTGGTAATTAGTGTTTCTCACTCTCATCCAGCTCACCTACTATATCTTTTTTGTTAAGGCTGTTGTTCACCTTCCAACTTAAATCTTGTTCTTCTCAAAATTAAAAAAATTGAAAATGATGTAGCGAGGGTGACTAAAATCTTAAGAGTCGCTTGATAGTCATCAAGCTCCTTCTTAATGATTTTCTATGAAGATATTAAAAATTTACAATTGCCATAGCCATCACTCTCGCTCTCGGTTGTAATGCAAGCTGTGAAAGCGCCCTTCAGGCGAATTATGATTAGAGGAAAGCAGGACACAGAAAGATGTTCTGCTTTAAATGGAGGTGAAAAAATGGATAATGCAACCATGAAACAAAAGGCATACATAAGGGAATTGTTTCTAGGACAGGGGTTTCGTTGGAGAAACATCAATCCTCTGGAGTTCTGGAACATAAGCAGGAGAGAGGCCAGTGAGCTGATACATGACCTAAAGGTATTGCAGAGGCATTACAGCGGAGACTTGAGGGACATGATTTGCCAGAGCATCATTGGTAAGAACATAGTATACAATATCGCAGAAACCATTGAAGAAATGGAGGAGGAAGAGGAGCAGGAGGACTGGCCTGACCAGCTAACCTACAAAGATGACATTCAATCAAACGAGTGGATACATGAGCCCTATTTGAGCGGCTTAAAAAAACAGGAGGTGACTGCATGAGCCCAAAGAAAACCAAGAAGACTCTCAAGGAAAGCAGGTACAGCATCATCACCGAGAGGCTGCACAACCTTGAGAAGAACATGGACTTCGTGATAGACTGGCTGGATGAAATATCTCCGCTTGTCAAGGACGTACCATGGGAGAAGAAGAGGTACGGGGTCAAAGACCTTCCTGACCCGCCTCCCTTTTTCTATTTTGGCAAATGGTAATGGAGGTGGGCTGATGGCAATTAGGGAAGTCATAAGAAGAGGAGCAGATAGTGTTCTGTGACGAGTGTGGGAAGCAGATAGGAGAAATTGAAGCTTTGACGGTGGACGCTTGGGGAAGCATGGACTATTTTGAAATCAGGGAATTGGATACCAGAGGGGACTTCTGCGACAGGGATTGTGCCTTGAATTTTCTCCAGAGCGGGAAAAAACTTGAAATTATACCGAGGTGATGAAATAATGGCAGAGAGAATATTATTCTCCATATCGGAGAGCTACGTTCAGGAGTATGCCAAGGAGAGGATAGGCAGGGAACTCACGGGAGAGGAACTGCACAGCGTAAGCAAGGGGCTTGATTCAGGTCTCGGCTGGGACTTGGACGTGGTTCTTGACACGGCGACAGGCGAGGCGGTTGAGATTTGCAAAAAATAAAGGGAGGGATTAGGATGTATTTCATAATGGATAACCGTCTGCATGTAACAGATGCAGTCAGCGGCGAGCTGATAACTTTTGACAGCGTGGATGATGCAAGAAAATACTGCGACCAAAACATGAACTTATGGGAAATATGCAGGATAGTGGAAAGCTGAAATTAAATGTTTAACACGGCCATAAGTGAAGGATTGTAGTACATTCTCTACGAAAGAATCTTCAATCTGGATTACTGTCTTACAAGATAACAGTAAAACTCAGTCCAAAAATGTGAATATTGTGTTT
>JABAOC010012035.1_pt1 | contig 11019 bp, 9 predicted proteins | sample 7062161 | NCBI WGS metagenome assembly JABAOC01 (sample SAMN14538625, study PRJNA623070) | marine sediment metagenome | biome: marine biome [ENVO:00000428]; feature: marine pelagic biome [ENVO:01000023]; material: deep marine sediment [ENVO:00002113] | place: India: Gulf of Khambhat ...
GTCCATTTTTATCCACTACAATACTATTGGGAAAGGAAAATGAACCAGGAAATTCTTTCGCTTTCTGTACCTGTCTAACTGAACCAAAGCTCAACTTTACATTATCTTCTGAATCAAAGACCATAATACGGTGGTCCCCCAGAATGTCAGAGACATATAAAGTCCCCTTCGTATCGAAATAGACTGCGATAGGAGCCCACTCAAATTTTGAATCACCATTTGGGAATAGCTGCCTGACGAAATTTCCTCTAGGAGTGAAAATGAACAATCCGTGCAATAAACGATCTGTTATGTATACATTTCCCTGTTTATCGAAAGCTATATATAGAGGACGCAGTAATTTTCTTTCATTATCAAGATCGCTAAAGGAGAAAAGCCACTTACCCTGTGCGTCAAAAACAGAAACACGCGAGTTACCCGTATCTGTAACGTAAATATTACCGGTCTTGGGATGTACTTTAACATCAGTAACCCAGTTCATTGGGGCTTCAGGAGATCCGTCAAATAGGAAAAGAAATTGAGGTGGAGCTAATATCTTGGCCCGCTCGGAAGTCACCGTAGGCAGAGGGATCTCTCTGGATCGCTGATAATAACGCCAGGCAAAGAAGAGAAGAATCAATAGAAGCAGAAGTGCAAGAAGGAGGAGTAATTTTCTCCTCCGTCTCTCCCTTTCTTCCGGAGATATTGCGGTGGGCTGTCCTGCCCTTGCTCTTTCTACTTCCGCCAATTAACCTCCCTGTTTAGATCCACCTAACTACCTAACCTACTGCTCAGTTTCCAGTCCAGCAATGCCTTTTTTAGCCTCTACAAGATCTGGATCAATCTCAAGCGCCTTTTTATATTCCTCTATAGCTTTATCTTTCTCTTCCTTATTCTCATATAGTACTGCCAAATCTACATGTACCTGCGCAAAATCCTGTTTCAATTTCAGGCTCTCGTTAAATTCCGTGACGGCTTTTGAATAAGAACCTATATCTCGATATGCAACGCCTAGCTGTCGATGAGCTTCAGCATCTTTAGGCTTTTTCTTAACAGCATCCTCAAGCTCAGACAAGAGACTCTTATATTTTTTCCCCGCTTCCTTTAGGCTAGGGGCTAAATCGAATGCCTGCTTGAACTCTCCCACTGCCAGCGCCGTTTCCTTTTTCTTCTCATAAGCTAGCGCTAACCCGTAGTGAGCATCGGCATGCTTTGGATCAAATCTAAGTGCATCATTAAATTTAATTATCGCTGAATCAAGCACGTTTTTTGCAAGATAGATCCGCCCCATAAAGAAGTGACTATCGGCATCCGTCCTTCCAATCTCCAGTGCTCCTCTAAGATACTGAGCAGCTTCATCGTATTTTTTTCTCTTCCAATGGATAACAGCTCCCTGAAAGTAAGCTTCCTCAAGCAATTTGTTTTCAAGTGCATATCCAGCCTTGCCGTAGAGATCTATCTCCTTGTCAAACTGCTGAAGTGCCTTGCTGTCCATTCCCTTTTCCATATAAGCTTTGCCCATATAGACGAACGCTTCTTGATTTTCTTTATCAAGTTTCTGGACTTCTTTAAACTGTTCGATTGCCTTATCGTATTGTCCCAGATCCAAATATGCAGTCCCCAGTGCAATCCGTGCTGCCTTATCGCGTGGATTTTTACGCACTGCTTCTTCAATTTGTTTACTAACTTTATAAATAGGAATTTCTCTGCTCTGGCGATATCTGGCATAAAGATAATTTCCCNNTTTCCCGTAAAAATAACTACTGCAATAATTAGCCCATATATCGCGACCCTTATAGCTCTATCTAGCCATCTTTCAGATGAAAGCACAAAACCTTTCATACAGTCTCACCTCAAAGTGTTTGCACCACATTTAATCCTATTCCTGCTTGCGTTGTCAAGCTCAGTTAATCTCATAAGTACTATCCATGGTTCGCAACCATATATCTTATCCTATATCTGACAACTTTACCCACATTTTTCCAGGAAATCAACTGTTGTTTTATTATTGCCGGGGTCTCAACTGCTGCTCTATTCCCGGACCTGGAGTAGCTGGCCCAGGTACAGGTATACCGGGTAGTTGCTGTCCCATAGGTGCTCCCCCAGACGACGCCTGATGACACCGGTAGCATAGTTCGTATCCGCCCCATTTGGCGACCAACTTACCCAACCTGTACTTTCCATGACATTCATAGCATACGGCATAGTATTGAAGCCCTGTAGCTTTGGCTATTCTCAGCGCATGACAATCATCACACTTGAAAGGTTCTCTGTTGGTAAGCTCAAAGTGAGCTTTATGAACCATATGTGTCCTACCCCTTACTAATAACAGAGGGAGTTTGTAGTCACTATGACATTTTTCGCAATTTTTTTGCACTAATATATTTGAAGCCAGTTGGTTGTGGTGACAATCTTGGCAGTATTCCTCTTGTTGGTGACATGCTTTGCAGGTTGCGCTCTCCTCTTTAGCAGGCTCGGAATGTTTACCCATCCAGGTCAGTGAATGAGGAATAGGTGTTCCGTGACAGTCGTCACAGAACAAAGTGCTGTGGCAAGAAGCGCAATCATCGGTTCCTTTCTCACCTTTACCATGGAGTTCCCGCCACATTTGCTTCTGCTCATGATCTTCGGGAATAATCTTCCGGGAATTATGGCAAGCCTGACACCACTCCTCTGTATGGCACATACTGCAGTAAAGACGGTCACGGAGCGCTTCGTCTTTATGTAGCTTCGATTTAAACTCAGAAGTATGATTAGCCGGAATTAGATTAAATTCGGGGGTATGACAAAGATCGCAATTTTCTCCCGCTACTAATCCTTTGTTGCCATGACGAAGCCCGTGACATCCGTAGCAGATATCCATAGTCGGTCTCAGAATCTGGTTTTGTGAGTGGGGAAACTGCAGGTGACATTTGTCGCACTTCACACCCTTCTCGAAATGAATTCCGTGTCCGAATATAAGACCTGGATTCTCAAAAGCATCGAGATCGCTATGACACTGGTTGCATTGACCTAGAGTAACGGGCTCACTGATATTTATTGTGATACCTTCTAAGATAGGTCTTGGAAAGAATCCTTCATAACGATAATTCTCCTCAGGAGCTGGTTTTACCCCTTTGATTGCATGACATTCTTCACAGAACGTTCCCCGGTGACACATCATGCAAAAATATAGATTTTCTTTGCTTTCATTTTTATGAAGTGATGCTTCCCAGGGAGACGTATGGGAACTTGGACGACGATTAAAGCTGGGGGGATGACATACGCCACAGTCTCCGTCTACCCCCAAGCCTTGCTGGGAATGGTAAAGACCATGACAGTTCCGGCACGACTCCATAGTTGGCTTAACGGTACCGGAGCGCTGATGAGCAAATTGGGTATGACAACGGTCACAACTAACTCCATTTTCAAAATGTACCGTATGTTTAAAAATTAAGTTTGGATTATAAAAATCATCTAAGTCGGAATGACAGGGCGTGCATTGAGAAAGCTGTGTAGGACTGCGTGTATCAATTACTACTCCTGATAACCTCTGGCCGTCTTGCTGACTTTGCCCAGACGTAATAGCAAAAAATAGACCTGCTATGCTCGCCACGCTCACTAAAATAACAAAAGCTATCCATCGAATACTTTTTAATTCTAAATGGGAGATTAAAGACTTAAACATTTAACCCTATCCTGAATCCTATAAGATAAATCGCAGATCGTAATCCTGCCCTCTATTGTCTTTTTCCTCTTTTCTCTTTGCTATTAGTCTTATTCTCGTCCTTCTGCTTCATCAATTCTGATATCCCGGATAGCGCTCCAAGGATACCCGTAGCTTCATAGGGAAGAATCAACTTGGAAGCATTACCGTTAGCCATTCTTTCCAATGCTTCCAAATATCTAATTGCCACAACCTTATCATCGACTTTACTCTCTCTAATGGCATCAAAAAGAACCTTGTAAGCCTTTGCTCGGCCCTCAGCCCGAAGCCGTGCACTTTCCTTATCACCTTCGGCAACCAGAATAGCAGATTGTTTCTGTCCTTCAGCTCGCAATACCGAACTCTGCTTCTTGCCTTCAGCTTCTAAAATCATAGCTCGCTTATCCCGTTCTGCCTTCATCTGTTTTTCCATAGCGACTCGAATATCTTCAGGAGGCGTAACAGCTCTAATCTCAACTCGATTGGCTTTTATGCCCCATTTTTCGCTGGCTTCATCTAGAACTGTACTAAGCTTTGCATTTATTCTTTCTCTTCCAGTAAGACACTCATCCAAAGTCATCTCACCTATTATGTCCCTTAGCGCTGTCATGGTCAGCCTTTCTAAGGCCACGAAATAGTCTTCAACCTCGTAAATGCTCTGTGCTGCATTTACAATCTGGAAGAAAAGCACCGCATCGACTTCTACTGTCACGTTATCACTAGTAATGACGTATTGAGGAGCATATTCGTCCACCTGTTCTTTTAAGCTTACTAACCTAAGCCTGCTAACAAAGGGTACCAGTAATACTACACCGGCCTCAGCCGTGCGAATATATCTCCCTAGTCGTTCAATCACACCAGTATATCCCTGTGGCACAATTCTGATACTGCTAAGTATCGCTGCTAAAAGTAAGATGAATACAATTCCGTAAAAGATCCAAAATGCTATTGCCATTTTTTCCTCTTTTCTATGCTATCTTGGTCTTTAGTATTTGAGTATCTCGGTGCCTCGGTATCCTGGTATCCTGATGTCTTCCCATTGAGAGATTGCTTCGGCTGCTCCTCGCGATGACAAAAGTAATGGCGGTTGCTATGATTTGCTTAGTGTCCCGATACCCTCAATATCTTATTATCTTATCCAAGAGGTACACCTAAAGATACACACCTACTTCTAGACGTATCTCGGCATATTAGTATCTTCGTGCCTTAATGCTCTTATGCACTATAATAATTACTAATTGCTCTTATCTACTGGTTCCACTACCAGCTTTAATCCCTGAACACCTATTATTCTGACCCTTTCACCTGTCCTAATCTTAATTTCATCCTTATTACTGAGAGCTTGCCAGGTGCTCCCGAAGACTTTTACCTTCCCACTTAGCGCAATATTGTCTATATCTTCGATACAAACCTCAACTCTCCCCACAAGATTATCGATATTGGTATTGGGGCCTCTTGTTCTGCTAAAAAAGATGCTACGAAGGATGGGACCTGCAAATATTGCCAGTACTGTTGATACAGCTAGGAAAACGACTATTTGTACGTTGAGGGAATTTGTAAAAACAGAAACTACTGCGGCAACCAGAGCGCCAATCGTAAACCAAAATATAATAAAAGTATAATGGGCTAGCTCAATCAGCAGAAAGACTATAGCTACGATCACCCAATATATCCAATAACCAGTCATTAATTCCTACAAATCACCTTCCTCAAGCGTAGCTCCAAAAAGCTCTATAGCTATAGAGCTCTAGAGCGGTACAGCCTTAGAGCCCCTGGGCTTATTTTTTGGGTCGAAGCGATTCTGGAAAAAACCAGGAGCGAATTTTGTCCAAATAAGGTTTGACATAACTTGTGTACAAGCTGCCAGAAGTCTTCGAATAGGGTTCGGTAGTACGGCCCAGCCATCCGAGAACAAGGTTTTTATATCGCAGAACCGGGTTGGTTTCTTCAATCTTCTTGCGACTATGAACTAGCAATGCATACTCTGTAAACTTTTTAGTTGAACCCCTATGGCAGCCTCCACAGGTCTTAGCCAAATTGGTTGCAGAAATAGAGGATGCTGCTTCACTGGCAGGAAGTACATTATGATAATCATGGCAATCCCAGCAGGGAGGTGCATCATGTGCTCCTCTTTTGTAGGCCCGTCCATGGTAGTAATCGTTATATGTTGTATACCGGTCCATATGGCACTGACCACAGACCTCTTTAGCAGAAGATCTGAATTTGAGCTTATATTCTTTTGACTTTTTCAGGCTCTTTATATCATGAGCACCATGGCAGTCACCACAAGTTGCTCCCTCCTCAGGATCTTCTGACAAAGCCAATCTACCGTGCACACTTGCTCGATAATCTTCAGCTTCCTTCTTATGATCATGGCACCTGGAACATGACAGCCCTGCAACTTTTTTATAGTTTACAACCTCAGTTGGATGAGTATAGCTAAAATCAAGATGGCAGCTCAGACAAGTTAAATCTTTATGGGGAGAATCTGTAAAAAGTGTATCGTCAACATAAATTGATCTAATCTCTCCATCAATTCTGCCTACAGCATTTCTGTCAGAGTGACAAACTAAACAGCCAGACCGCCCTCGAAGATTCAAAGTAAGTGAAGTCTCATCCTGCGGTTGTACTGCAGCTTCTTCCTTTTGGTTGGTATTTGTTGCAGGAGGAACCGCGCTGGTCACTTTTGAATCCTTCTTCTCTGGTAGGAATCTGGTCAATATAGATTTTTGATCAAGTGAGACAAAAACAACTGCAAAAACCACTAATATAACTATGAAAAGAAGTCCTACTTTTAGAACCAATAACTTTCCATTCAACCGTATTCATCCCCTAAGTTTGCATTCTCTCAGTCTCACAGACTTACTATCATTCTGCCTCTTTGATTGTCCTTTTCTTTCTTCCACTGGAGGTTTTAGTTGAAGTTGCTGCCTTACCCTTTTCGCCATGAGACCGTGTTGACGACCCAGAGTGAGAAACCGCTGCGGTTCTTTTTCCCGGTACCTCTTTTTTACCATGTTCTTTTTTATGTTCTTCTTTATGCTCTTTTTCGTGCTCTTCACCATGCTCTCCATGTTCTTCTTCATGATGTGCTTTTGCCAGGAAAAAGAAGTCCAGAAACGATGGAAATCCTTCCATAACCGCTAACATAGCATGAACCCCTGTGAGCGTAATCAGTATCATAGCAATTATAAAATGGGTCAAACGCGCATAAGCTACAGCACTAGCAAGACCCCCTGCTATCCCGGTAGCCCAGGGAAGCAACAGATTAGGCCAGACTAACGAGAAGCCAGTATAAGCTTGTAAAATCATAAAGACCGGAAAGAAAATTCCGTAAGTGCTCTTTTGCATAGGATTATATTTGGCAAGATGAGGATAATGGTCTTTTATATATATGTAGTACATCATAACATTGGGAAGATTCTTTATGTCTGCTTTTGTAATTATGAATTCTTTAGAATCGATCATATATGCATAGTAGATACGATAAAACATATTGACTACTACTATATACATTGCTACATAGTGGAGATACCTCATAGGAGTTCGCCCACCCTGAAAGAAGGGATATCTGATGTAAAGTCCGGAAAATCCAAGAGCAATCATGCTCATAACATGAGTTAAGTGAAGTGCTTTCGGCAAAGGGGGGATTATCTCTTCGTGGGCTGGCCAGTGACCTTCAATAAACTTATTTCTAAACCTTCCCGATATAACATCTCCTGAAAATTTCGCAATCCAAAACAAAAAAATAATGGCTGCAAGAACAACTGCTAGCAAATCCGCCCAGACATTAATTTGCGCAATAATCGCTAACCCCTCCTTACAGCCTGGCTTTTTGGATTGTAACTAGGGTTACTATATTTTGTAACTTTATACTACCCGAAAATTGATACGACTGTCAATGTGAACAAATACTCCAGGTTCTCTTTGACAGTCTATTATACACACTGAATATGCTAATTACCATTAATTACCAATATATTCCTATATATGTCTTGCTCTATTTATTCTTTTCAGAGTCCCTCCAAGAAGACGCCTTAAAAATAGTACTGTATATTTCGCAAGCAGGTCAAGAAATCCTGACAATCTTATTTGACGAATACACGCTCTTGACAACAGATACTTGGTCACATTTACAAGATTTATATTCACGGGTACTGTAGGCCACTCCAATTCTGCCTTCTCACACACTGTTGATTTACAAAATCTTTCAAGCTCTGACTTTAGACGCCGAAGTTTCAGCTCTCTTTCGTATCGGTCATCAATAATCATAATACGATCTATCTCTTCCATTACTCTTATGGCTCCCAAGATTCTCTCTTCTGTGGCCCGTGCTGTTTCATGATTAATCGCGCCATATTCAGCCTTCAATCGATTTAATTCAAGGCCCGCTCTATAGGTTGATTCCACCAGATCGTCTCGATTCATCCATTTTGTCTCGTAGTTCAAGACATATTTCCAACTAGGTTGTGTTAGGGCTTGACGATGTTCCTCAAGGGTTCGGCAAAGTAATCTATATCCATATTTATCTGGATTCTCAAAAATTGCCGATCCGGGATCCAGAAAGGGTGCCATAGGAGATATAAAAACAAGCAACCGCTTGTCTCCTCCTAGTTTCTCATAGAGATTCCTACAGTACGAAACTGTACCCATTACTGACTCGCTAGTCTGTTTGGGTAGCCCCGTCATAAAGTATAAATCAAATCTTTCGCAATTGTACTGAAGGGCCGCCTTAATACAGTCTTCTACTTCTTCATTGGTATACCTCTTACCTAACGCTTCCCGAACTTCTTCATCATGTGACTCGACAGAGATCTCGCAACTGTAGTGGGGTAAAATCTCTGAAACTTGTTTAAAGAATTCTTCCCTGGGTGGTCTGAAGAACTCAAAAGCAATCTGGTTAGTTATCTTCCTCTCTCCCAAAGCCTTTAATAATCTATCTGCGTAGCTCTTCCCAGCTTGATAGATATCTCCAATTACAAAGATAGGTGCTCGCGAATAGTACTGAATAGTCTGAATATCATCAGCAACGAGCTCCGGGCTCCTGAAAGCCGGCTTTTTACGATTAGCAAAGTTTTCAAAAGCAGTCTTTGAGCCTCCACAGGTCGCGCAGGCTCCGTTGCATCCCCGGCATGTAAGAAGAGCTACAATAGGATATTCCAGCCAGTTTTCGAAAGGCACATATCCCATTAAATCTCTATACTTAACTACTGACCTCATTACATGAGTATAGTTGAACACATAATGGTCAATAGTTTCAGGGATGTGAGTTATTGGGTGATCGATAACTTTTCCCTTCGAATCCTTCCAGGTAAGATTAGCAACGTTGGTTGGTCCTCTTCCACTCTTGATGCAGTCTATAAGTTGTAGAAGGGGCTCCTCAGTGCTATCACCTTTTACAATATAATCAATCCAAGGATACTTGATTAAATCATTATGGAAATATGTTGCTGACAGTCCGCCAAAAATTACCGGTGTCTCAGGGTGGTATTTTTTAACAATTCGTGCCAGTTCAATACTGCCATGAGCGTGTGGCAACCAGTGCAGATCGATGCCAAAGGCTCTTGCGCACAATTTCTCAATCAACTTCTCAACATCAAGTTCAGGTTTTCTGAGCATGGAGAGAGCCACATTAACTATACGGACATTGTTTCCATGTCTTTCCAGATATTCTGCAATCGTGGTAAATCCCAGAGGGTACATTTCGAAGATGGGACTTGAGGGAACTAAATCACTAACAGGGCCATACATAATGGCAGTTTTACGGAAGTCATAGACACTGGGCGCATGCAGCAGAATCAAATCAGGTTTGNNTTGCTCAAAATGCTCCTTTCTGGTTGATCGATCCAGCTAAAACCCTATTAAATTATCTTCCAGGAAGCAGGTTTTGTCAATTTTATTCTGAGGGTGGTTGGTACTTCGTTACCGTTTTGATGCTGTTTTTATTTAGAGACTGTGCTATAGATAAAATTATCGGTTTTTAGGCTCTTGTAATAAAATATCAAATGTTGCTAAAACCAGGTAAGAAACTTATCAAGCCAAAAAGTTCAGAGATTTGAGAACGAATATGTTGTCTGCAAAAGTATTATTAATTAATCCCAATCAAATGAAACCCGTAGTGACGCCCATTGCTTTAGATTATCTGGGTGAATCTATAAAAGGAAAAGGGCTCTTTGTCGATATTCTTGATCTTGCTTTTGAGAAGGACTTTAGGGAAATCATCGACTACTATTTTCTAACTCACAACCCTGATGCAATCGCCATTTCAATTCGCAACACAGATGATTGCTATTTTGCCAGCCAAGATTTTCTTATACCCAAAGTCAAGGAAATTGCTGACTATCTTAAGACAAAGAGTTCGGCACAAATCATTTTCGGTGGCGTTGGTTTTTCGATTATGCCTGAGGCAATTCTTGATTATTGTCAAGTCGACGTAGGAATTAGAGGAGAGGNNAATCATTGCCCCTACTAATTGATAAAATCCTTCAGAACAAAAACTATGAAGAAATTCCAGGGATTGTTTGTAGAACTCCGGGCGGATTCATAAATAATCCACCTCAATATCTCAATTTAAACAAAATGTCCTTTCCTACCCGTAGTTTCATCGATAATAGAAGATACTATTTGGAAGGTGGTATGGGGAGCATTGAAACAAAGAGGGGCTGCGAAAAGAAATGTATCTATTGTGCCGATAGGATTGCGAAAGGTAGAAAATATAGACTCCGCCATCCAGAATCTGTTGTCGATGAGATTGAGACCTTAGTAAAGATGGGTATCTATCATATCCACCTTTGCGATAGTGAGTTTAACCTTCCTTATGAACATGCAGTTTCGGTGTGCAAAGAAATAATACAACGTAATCTTGGTCAACGAATATCCTGGTATGGTTATCTCACTCCATCTCCCTTCGATTCCAAGCTTGCTATTTTGATGAAGAAGGCTGGTTGTGCAGGAATTGATTTTGGTGTTGATAGCGGTTGTGACGAAATGCTTGAAAATCTGGGCCGTGACTTCACCGTATATAAGATTGCTGAAACAGCAAATCTGTGCCACAACCATGATATCGTCTTCATGTATGACCTGCTTCTGGGCGGACCTGGAGAAACCAGAGATACCATAAAAAATACCATTAGCTTGATGCGTAAGCTAAAACCAACAAGAGTAGGACTATCGGTCGGAATTAGGATCTATCCTGAAACGCCGCTTGCAGGAACAGTAATGAAAGAAGGTTTTTCCGTTGATAATCCAGCTCTTTTTGGAACAGTTGAGGGAAATGAAAGTTTTCTTAAACCTGTTTTTTATATCTCTCCAAAGGTGGGTCTGGACATTAATAATTATATAGCCAGGCTGGTAGC
>JABAOC010007593.1_pt1 | contig 11018 bp, 6 predicted proteins | sample 7062161 | NCBI WGS metagenome assembly JABAOC01 (sample SAMN14538625, study PRJNA623070) | marine sediment metagenome | biome: marine biome [ENVO:00000428]; feature: marine pelagic biome [ENVO:01000023]; material: deep marine sediment [ENVO:00002113] | place: India: Gulf of Khambhat ...
CACTGACCTCGCTGGGTTTTCGGAAAAGCAATGACATCTCTTATATTTTCGGTTCCGGTCAGCAGCATAACCAGCCTGTCGAGGCCGAAGGCTATTCCGCCGTGCGGTGGGGCGCCGTAATCCAACGCCTTCAAAAAGAAACCGAACCGCTGCTGTGCCTGGTCTCTTGATATATTGAGCAGGTCGAAGACCTTTTGTTGAACTTTCGGGTCGTGGATACGGATACTACCGCCGCCTATTTCAGAACCGTTGACGACGATATCGTAGGCCTGCGAACAAATGTTGGCAGGGTCGGTTTCAAGCTTGTCCAGGTCCTCCTCAATGGGAGAAGTGAACGGATGGTGCAGTGAGTCGTAGCGTTTCTGGTCTTCGTTCCACTCGAAGAGCGGAAAGTCCACTACCCATACAAACTCGAAGTGTTTCGGGTCATAAAGTTTCAGGTCATGGGCAAGTTTGCACCGCAGTGGAGCGAGGGCCTTGTTGGCGGCGGCTTCCTTATCAGCTACTAACAGGAGCAAATCTCCATCTTTTGCCTCGAAGCGTTCGATTATTTGCTGCTGGGCTTCGGGGCCAAAGAACTTGGCACATCCGCCGAGCAGAGAGAGCTTTCCGTTGTCTGTTTTGAGTTTTGACCAGGCCAGTCCCTTGGCGCCGTAGTCGGCCACGAAGTTAGTTAATGTTTTTTCGATATCGCTTCTGGAATATTTTTCACCGCCCGGCGCGCAAAGCCCTTTTACTATCCCGCCGTTTTCAATCACCGAGGTAAATACCTTGAACGAGCTTTGTTTGGCGATATCGGAAATGTCCTTTAATTTCATATCGAATCGCAAGTCCGGCCGGTCGGTACCGTAGTCGGCCATTGCCTCTTGGTAAGACATTCGCCGAATCGGCATCGCCACATCCACATCCAGTATTTCCTTCCAGAGTCGGGCTATCAGGTTTGAGTGGACATCGATGACATCGTTGCTATCAACAAAGCTCATCTCGACGTCGATTTGTGTAAATTCGGCCTGCCTGTCGGCGCGGGGGTCCTCATCCCGGAAGCATCGCACTATCTGGAAATATTTATCGACACCACTGACCATTAGAATTTGCTTAAAGAGCTGCGGTGATTGGGGCAGCGCATAGAAACAGTTTTTGTGAAGTCTGCTGGGCACAAGGAAATCTCTTGCACCTTCCGGAGTGCTTTTAGCCAACATTGGGGTTTCAATCTCCCAGAAGCCCAGCTTATCGAAAAAATCCCGCACGACCATTGTAACACGGTGGCGGGTGCGGAGTTTATTCTGCATTTGAGGGCGACGAAGGTCGATATAGCGGCTGGTCAGGCGTAGCTCCTCGCCTGTTTTGTCGGCTTCATATATTTCAAACGGTGGTGTCTTTGAGATATTGAGAATTTCCAATTGCTGTACAGCGACTTCGATTTGTCCTGTCGGTAGCTTGGGATTTTCCATGCCCTCACTTCTGGGCTGGACGACACCTTTGGCTGCTATTACCCATTCACAGCGAGTTGTCCTTGCTAGTTTATGCATATCGGGCTGAGTCTCAGGGTCAAAAACTATCTGGGTAAGACCTTCTCTATCGCGAAGGTCGATGAATACCAGATTGCCGTGGTCTCGATATGAATGGACCCAGCCAGCCAGTGTTACCTCTTTGCCGGCATGCACAAGGCGAAGCTGACCGCAATTATGTGTTCTTTTGAGCATAATAAAATCTTTCTAAAAAACGATAGTCTGGATTCCCGCCCATTCGGCTGCGCTCAGGACAGGCCTTTCGCGGGAATGACAAGAACAGGATAGTTAAATAGGCTCGTCTCGTCAAGCCCGTTAGAGACTTTTTCCGTTGGGTCTCTAACGGGGTCAATAACGGGTTTTTTAATATTTGACTTTCAGCCTGCTAATGGTTGCTTATTTTGACGTATGTCGGAGCAGGAACTGCTGGAGGCCATAGAGGTCGTCGGTACTGAGCAGGTCAACGCCGCTGGCCAGTAGCTCCCGCCAGAGCGTTTGACGTGCCGGTGTGGGTCTGTCAGGTGTTGACCAGAATCTCACGCGTCGGCCTTTTTTATGTGCGGTATCAACGATTTTTTTCAATTTTCTACATTCTTCAGCAGGCATAGGACCGATGCCCCTGTATGAGAAATGTCTCGACCAGTTATCACTGATAACGGGGATTAGTGTCGCCGGGGCGTCAGATTCCAAATCCACAAGCCTGCCGTCGCAGCCAGCATAACGGATGGTCTGGGATTCCATCAACTCGCGGGGCCGATTGCCGGAGACAATGGCAATGACCGCTTTGTCGGTTCGGCCGTTCGAGTCGAAGGTGGTAAAAATGTTCTCGTACCCGGCCAGCATTTCGCTGAGCACATTGTAGGTTTCTACAGCCTCGGTTTTAATATCAATAAACAGGGTGAACTGTGGGCCAGCGGGATAAACCCGACCATCGTTCTGGGCTATGCGTTTTTTCAGCGGTTCAAGATAAAGTGAGCGTAGTGTCCTATCGGGCTTTATTTCATCTGAGTTATGAGCAACGAATAACTCGCCATCAACGAGGTGGATGTCGGCCTCAACGCTGGTAAAGCCGTGGTCCAAGGCATCTAACAGGGGGCGGTCGTGTTCATAGTCGTTATGGGCATGGGCTCTTGGCAAAGGCATGGGGCCGGCGGGAGTTAAATTTTTCGAACAAGAGCCGGTAAGAAAAATTACAATCAACAAAGAAGTGGCGATTACAGATTTAGATCTCATTGTAGTATCACCTAAGACTACATCAAAACTCAATGGCCTTTGCATCCTGTTTCATTTCTGAAACCTTATATCTTATGGATAAACAAATCAAATAAATTAGGCCTTTTTACGATTCGGATTTTATCTGTTAAGGCTGCTGTTCTGATTGCTTTGCTCATCCCCGTTCGTTTTGCCTCCATGACCTGTCAATGGCGGCCAGTACCCTTTGTAAGGAATGGACACACCATCAACCGTCATCCGTGAGATCTGTTCAGCCTTAATGAGCTGCCCTATAATATGGGGGATTAAGATCTCTTCGCCCCCCTCTTCAATGGATTCTCTGAAGTGAGCATCACTATTAAAGGATCCTTCAATCTCCAATCCTCCAAAGTAGCGATAATAAATTTCTATATCGTTAATGCCTAGAACATTGGTATCGCAACTGAGTTTCTCGGCTACTTCAACGATATGAAGAACCGTTCCTTGTAAGTCTTCGTCGTAAAAACCGGTCTCCAGAGCCAGACGTTCGGCGTATTCAGCGTTTCCTTGTTCCCTTTCAAACAAACCACTCTGGCGAACAGGCACGGTAAGAGACAGGGATTCAGTCTGGTCCTGACCAGGGCGTAAACGAACGTAGCGACCTGTTAAGGACCTTTCCAATATTCCTGTTATCGGGAGATCAAACCGCCTCCTGATGATAAGGGTCTGGTCATCTTTCGACATATACACCTCGAAGTCACGTATACCAGGACGAACGTTCACGCCTTCGCAGACCCAAATGTCATGGTCTGTATTGTTCGTTATCTTCCAACCCAAATCGAAGTTGGTATCATTTACATCCAGCTTAGTGAGGGCGAGCGTTATCGGGGTATCTTCCACTTCGTCATTAGCCGGTTCCTCTGAGATCGGAGCGGAGCCGTAAGGAATGTGCACACCATTGACCTCAAGGCGCAGGACCTTTTCACCATTGAGGACCGGCCCCATATAATGGATATTTAGCTCATCGCCACCCGACGCAGCCGACGTAACGGATTCGCTAAAACCTAGAAGGTGTTTAAAGGCTTGTGCAATCATCCGTCCACCAAAGAAACGCTCGCGAATTTCTCTAAAGTCCTGAAGACCAACATCGAGGTCACAATTGAGTTTCTCGGCTAATTCAACGATTTGAAGAATCAACCCAGGCAGGTCTTCGTCGTAAAACCCAATCTCCAGAGCCAGGCGTCCGGCGTATTCAGCGTTCCCAGACTCCCCTTCTGATATACGATAGGGCCGAATAGGTACGGTAAGAGAGATGGATTCAGCTTTTTCCTGACCGGGGGGCAAACGTACGTATCGACTTTTTAGGGGAGGGTATTTCATTGTTAACTCTTCTCTCATTGGGAGTTCAGACTGCCTCCTTAGCACAAGGGTCTTGCCATCTTTGTCCAAAAAATACTCATAGACAGACGGATATTGTGGACTTGAGCTGCAGACCCAAACATCATGGTCTGTGTTATTCCTTATCTTATAGCTCAATTCAAGGGTTGTGTCATTCACATCCAGTTTAGTAAGCTCAATCGTTACGCCGGCTTCCTCTTTACCATTTTGACCACATTCCACCTGCGGGCACATCGTAAGTGAAAACAACAGGACTAACGTTAGGATTAAAATTTTATTTCTGCTCATCTCTACTCCTTTCGCTTTTATCAAGAGTTTTTCAGAACAGGTATCGTATTCAAAGGTGTTTCGAACAAGGTGTGCTGGATTACATTATTCGTTTTTACAGAATCCACAAGCAGCCGATGTCAACAGCAGCGAGGTGTGCTCCGCACGCCATCTTATATATGGTATTATAACAAATTACCACCGAAATGAAAATTTCAATTATTAAGGCAATGACTGGCTTTTCTGAAGCAGGCCGCCTTTGACTGAATCGACTGTAACGGTAAATGTGCCTTTTCCCTCGATGACAAACTGTACACGGACAGCGCTCATACCGTCGATGGTATCCAACTCCACCCGCTCGGGTCGGCGTTCGACGGCCCGGACGCGCTTGAAGTAGCGGTCGGTAACCTGCCCGGCAGAGAGGGCACGAATGTCAGTACCCTGAATAGAGACAATATCCGGCGAACTGATATGATGAGCCACATCCTGAGCCGTTCGGGTGGGAATCAGACGCTGGTTCTCGATGGTTATCCAAATTTTGAATAAGTTTTCGTCAAGCTTTTCAATATTGATTTCGCTGATTTTCAGCAGCGGCATCATGTCGGCGTGAAAGAGCGTAAAGGCCATATTGCGGTGAAGCTCCTCTTCGAGCAGGAACGAAGGCGGCACACGGCCCCACTCTTTTTTCCTGCCTCCAATTTCAATCGTGCCATATGTCGGGTGCTCGAATTCGCGCCAGGGGACGGCGGCTTCGCCCATCAGGACATATTCGATAAATTCGGCCTCCTGCTCATCCGAAAGTGAATCCGGGCTTTTGTATAGATTTTTGGACGTCCATAATTCGTTTGAGAACGAAAGAATGCCCCGTCCTCCATAAAGCCAATCCAGCTCGCTTCCGAGGGCGGTGTAGAGGTCCTTCCAGATAATCATAGAACGATAATAAGGGATGATTTTCTCGCCTCTCTCGGCGATAAGTCTCAGTATCCTGTCGTCCTGGCTTTTCATTTCACCTGCTTCGCGGCCCGGACTTCGCAGAATCATACCGCCGGAATTGTGATAAGACTGGGCCGCTGCGATATTGGGATGGGCCAGAACGAACTCGGAGACCGCCCGGGTTTCCGGCTGCGAGAAGGGATATTCCTTGGCCCCATATTGAATATAATTCGGCTGCCAGTCGTAAGCCCAGTTGCGGTTCATATCATAACCGCCGGGGCCGTCTTCATTGATTCGACCATCTCCATCATTGTCAAGTCCTTCCCAGCCAATCAGGCTATACTCTCCAAGTTCATCCGCCTTTGCCCTAACCATCAGGTATTGAGGATAATCTGGGTGGAGCTTGAACCGGCCGTGGGGGTCTTTCTTGCGCATCATTGTGATATGGCCGTCTCCGTTGAGGTCCTCGGCACCATCTTCGTCGGCGAGTCCATCGCGGTCGTTGTCGGTCGGCTCCATGCCTGACCGAGCGAAACCACCTTTATGAAGCCAGAAATCGCGTCCATCGGGATTAATCATTGGGATGAGATAGAAAACATTGTTGTCGAGTAAAGCAGTTATCTTTTCAAGCCGACCGTATTGATGGCAAAGATACCAAGCCGTATAAACCACCACTTCGCCACCCTGGACCTCGTTGCCGTGAATGTTGCCGTCAATATACATTCCCGGTTTGCGGTCGGGGTCGCCGACGTTAAGCGCCGTAACTTCAAGGCACCAAATATCCCGGCCCTGGGTTGACTTGCCGATAGAATAGAGACGAGTCAGTTCGGGGAAGGCTTTATGTAGCCGGGCGAGGATTGCCCCCAGGCCAGCGTGGTCGTAAAAGCGGTTCCATTCCACCCGGACTTTACGTTCGGCGGTAATGCCCAATGCGGGAAAGGAATGCTTGGCCGGATTTGCAGCTCTCGGTTTGCGAATGCGAGCCTGGGCAAGGCCAGCTTCGGCAAGTGTTAGGGTGAGAAATGAAGAAAATAAAATAGCAATGAACGCATTAAACTTAATTTTCCGCTTCATGAGAAACCTCTGATATCAAAAATATTTTTTCATGTGCTGATTCATTCGGCGTTTGTTAAGTCGATAGTTCCGATTAGCTGTCCGGCTAAAACCGAGATGACTTCGAAATTAATTTTCCTGCGGTCGTAGGCCCGGATTATATATCGCACTTCTTCCATCCCGCCGCTTCCTCGTATTAAGGGCAGATTCGTAATTCCGGCTCCGGAAAGGAAGAGTTTATCATCCAGCTCTATAATCAGGCGGGTCGGATAGACCTCTCTTGTTGTCTGGCCCTGTGAGATTGAGGTTGGCAGGAATCCGGTGTTTTCCACCTGAATCTTGACCTCATATACAGATTGCCCGAGATGGCGGGTTTCAATCTTTCGGATGCCGATGCGGGGCAGCCGCTGCGCCACCATCGTCAGGAATTCGGCATTTTTAGTAGTTATTTGTTCAAGCATTTGGGCCGGAGGATTGGTAAGGGCGAAAGGAGAATATCCGCCGACCTCGACACGTTGATCCGGAAAATCGTGATGCTTGATTGCCTGCCATTTGACAAAGGACTGCGGTGCATGCTCGTCAAACCATTTCAGTTCTTCCCGCTCCTTTTCGTTGCACTTGTCTTTATCATCCTTTGGATTCTTATCTTTATCCTTTTCCTCACTTTCAGTTTTTGATTCCGGGCTTGTTTCCTTTCCCTGCTCAGCCTCTTCGATGTCTTCTTTCTTCTCTTCTTTCTCTTTTTCTCTGGCTTTTGAAAGCTCGACAGCAAGCGCAGGAGACCAGGATCTGGCCGCGAGTGATAAACGACCGCGGTGGAAATACATCCAGTCGCTGAAGGTGCCGGGGCAAGAGGTATCTTCAAGCTCTTTGTTTAATCCAAGGGCTTTTCTATATAGCTCGCCCATAGCTTTATAGTAGCCCGCATCATCCTCATTAATCGCTGTCATAGGCTTTCGGCGGGGCGGTGGTGCGCCTTTAGGGGTCTTTAGGAGATTGTCGGCGGCGCCGTAGGTCATAATAATACCTATATTGGGGTGGTCGATAACAAAATCCGCGAGAGCCCGCGTTTCAGCCTCGCTTACCTGGTGCACGCCGGCGTCAGAAGCAAAGAATTCGAAATTGTACGGGAAGTTGCGGTTAAAGTTAACGCCGCCGGGGCCGTCTTCATTCCATAACTCATCGTGGTCGTTATCGACTCCCTCCGTGAGATAACGCCAAGCACCAACTTCGCTTTTGAGAGGGTCGGCCTTGATGAGCAGCCGGCCGTCATTAGGGTCAAGGATATATTCACCCTCCGGGTCCTCGATGCGCATCGATGTGATTAGTCCGTCGCCGTTAAGGTCTTCTGGGCCATCTTCGTCTATCAGTCCATCATGGTCGTCATCGACCGGTTTGTCATTGCGGGTTGTTTCGCATTTGGGCTCATTAAAAAAGTGCTCTGCGGCATCGGGGTTTAACCGCGGGACGATATAAAACGTTGTCGTCTGAAGAAGCTTAGTAATATCCGCGTCGGTTTCGTATTGCCCAAGCAGATGCTTGAGCCAGGAGACGGCTATGGAAGAACCGACCAAATCATTGCCTTCGATGCCCGCCACGAGCAACATGGCCGGTCGGGTTTTGCGGTCCTGCTCGGTGCCCTTGCCGAGCTCAACGAGCCAGACCCTGCGTTTGCCTATTGAGCGGGCAATACCGTCAAGACGCACAAGCTCGGGATACTGTTCGGCGAGAGAAGCCAGAAGTCTGGACAGGGATTTGTTGTTGTAATACTCATCGGCGGGGACAATTTGAGCGGCCATCGTGAGCAGGCTTATGAGAGAAAACAAAAACACTAACGGCTTAATTCCGGACCGGAAAAAGTACAGGGACATCCCATCATCTCCTAAAGAATTTTATTTGACTGCTACATATTAACAGATTTGTGTTCTTATTGCAAGATTTTATCCGTGGAATCAGGGATTGAGCAGATTGCGAAGATAAACGTGCTCATCGCCGTTCCAGGGCTTGGAGCAGATGTCAATGTCGCCGTCACCGTCGATGTCGGCCGCCTTGGCCTCGTGGCAGCGTTTGCCGTCGAGGATTATGTGCTGAATCCAGCCGCCCCTGCCATCTTTATTTTCCCAGATGAACCACTTATGCGGGGGTTTTTCCGAGAGGGGACCGCCGCCCGAGAAGACGTCGAGGTCGCCGTCGTTGTCGAAATCCGCCACGGCCAGCGAGTGAAAGTCCTGCTTCGTATGGTCGGCGGAAATCAGGCGGCACTTGAAGCTCATGCCTTTGCCCTGGTTCTGGAACCAGAAGACCCTCCCATCCACCGTGTCGGCCTCGGCCTCGACGATGTCGGGATCGCCGTTTTTATCCAGGTCACAAATCCAGACCTTTATCGCCAGACCGTAGCGGTCGGGTCGGTTGCCGCCGGGTGGTGTCAGACCGGCATGCTCAGTCCACTGCAGCCCTTTGCCGTCAACATTCTCGAACCAAACGTCGCCTCGAACGACGTCGTTGTCCCCATCGCCGTCGAGGTCGCCGATGCCCGCCGGGCCGACACCGCCGTGGATGCCGCCGCCGATTTTGTGCTCTATCCATTTGTCACGAGGATTGGGGGGTATCTCGTACCAGACGGTGACGGTGTGGTCCTTCTGGTCGCTGATGGCGACCACGTCGAGCTTTCCGTCGCCGTTGATATCGGCGGCCACGTTGTCGTGACAGACGATAGTCCCGACCTCGAACGGTTCGAAAGGCTCGGTGCGAGGCTTGCCGGTATTGCGGTACCAACCCGTGCCGCAGAACTGATCGATCCATCCGTCGCCGTCGATATCGAAAGCCGTGCCGCCGACGTCGGTGCGGACGCCCTGCCCCAGGTCATGCCGAATCCACTTGTCCGGGCCGACGTACTCGAACCACCATGTTCTGGCCCGCTCGCCGACCACCCAGTCGAGGTCGCCGTCCTTGTCGATATCCACAAGCGAGGTCTGGCCCATTTGGTTGCCGATTTTGGCAATCTGGTGGTACTCGAATTTAGGGAATTCGGCATAAGCCCATGAGTAAAAAAGGCAAATCACAATAAGTGAAGCAAACAAACACCGAACGTTTCTACGGTCAGACAAAAACATATCAAATTCCTCTTTTTAAAATTTATGCGGATTTTACAACATGGTTTTCGATGCTCTATTATGGCGGATTTTGGCGAAAAAATGAAATAAAATCAGGGCGAACAGAATTTTTTATAAAAATAAAGACTATCGTTTTTTTCCGATGCGAACTTTTTATAAGTCGGGTTCGTATAGAGAAATACAAAGCCACGGGCTGAGGTTTTTTTAGTTTCTCTCCTTTCCTCCTTGCCTCAGCCCATTTTTTATTTGATTTTCACAGGAAATTCGTGAAATCAGCCCGCAAGAAGTCAATAAGCGAACAGCGAGGATTTAACCTTCCGGCTAATCTACCAATTATATAAATTGGGCAGGTATGAAGTTTTTTTACGGATGGGTGTGCTTTACAAGATGAAATTTTAAGCCGCTAAATTTTACATCAGGGAGGTGCTGAAATAACGCTCGGCCCTATCCGGCAATACGGTTGTTATATTTCCATCGATTGTTTTTGTAAGCTTGCGTGCGGCCCAGACGTTGGCGCCCGAGCTGATACCGACCAGCAGGCCGAAATCCGTACCCAACTGCCGGGTGGTCTGTATTGCGTTGTCGTCTGAGACCTGCACGACATCATCGACCATCGAAACATCGAGCACATCGGGGATAAAGCCATCGCCAATGCCCTGAATCTGGTGCAGGCCTGGCTCGTGCCCCAACAGCGCCGAGCGGTTCTCAGGTTCGACAGCGACGATTTTTATGTCTTTTCTTTGTTCTTTCAGGAATTTACCGACGCCCTGCAGCGTACCGCCACTGCCAACACCGGCTACGAAGCAATCGATTTTTCCGCCCATCTGGCGCCAGAGCTCACGGGCGGTCTGCTCGTAGTGCACTCGCGGATTTTCGGGATTCTCGAACTGTTGCGGCACATAAACGCGTTTATCTTCGGCGGCCATCCGTTCGACCCTGCTGACCGCGCCAGCAAGACCTTCCTCGTCAGGGATGAGGACGAGCTCAGCGCCGAGGGCTTTAATCAGCTTCTTTCGCTCTACACTCATACCTTCGGGCATTACGATTCGGACTTTGTAACCCATCAGGTGGCCTACCAAGGCCAGGCCTATGCCGGTATTTCCACTGCTGGGCTCGACTATGATGGAATCTTCGTTGAGCTTGCCATTCCGCCGGGCCGCTTCGAGCATGGCCAGAGCGACGCGGTCTTTGATGCTGCCGCCGGGATTGAGAAACTCGGCCTTGGCGAAAATTCTCTCGCCCTTCAACTGCAACAACGGTGTATTGCCAATAAGCTCGAGAATGTTGTCCGTGAGCATGTGAGACCTTCAATTTTTTCTAATTGTGCTTGAAATATTCCTGTTTAACTACAAATATTTTAATATTATGGTTGACAAAATACAAGGAAAGGATTATTATTGAATTTGTTGTATGTTAATACTACGTTGTAGTGGACTCTTTTCCTGGGCAGATATTTTTTTCAGATACAAACATTTTTTGGCAAAAATAGTATAGATTTATATAGAGCTTTTTGATATATTGTTTTGAGCACATTCACAGGGCTGAGGATATCTCG
>JABAOC010039863.1_pt1 | contig 11018 bp, 7 predicted proteins | sample 7062161 | NCBI WGS metagenome assembly JABAOC01 (sample SAMN14538625, study PRJNA623070) | marine sediment metagenome | biome: marine biome [ENVO:00000428]; feature: marine pelagic biome [ENVO:01000023]; material: deep marine sediment [ENVO:00002113] | place: India: Gulf of Khambhat ...
GCCGGCCCGCCTCTCTTGTTTTGATCGATGATGATACCATCTGGAACAGGCAGTATGATGGTTATTATACAGGTAACAAGACGAGTGATCTCTCTGAAAGGATCGGGTACCTTCCAATCGAACCTTTTTCTGGATTTAATTCTAATTTTTATATTGACCTTCGACTCCTGCCGCAGCAACCTGAGCCAGATTTGTTCGGCTTAATTGCTGGCTTAGAGTGATAGATCCGACCGATTCTTCCGCCTAAAAAATGCCTATTCGAATTCTCGCTTTCTGAACCCGGACTTTTATATCGTCCAACTCCTCTCGATTCGCTGGCCTGAGGTTTTTGGAGGGATAGCCTCTATCCAGCGTGTATAATTGAACAGAGAGTGGCCGGATGTGTTTGAGTCTTTCGATCCAGGCTTTTATGTTCTGAGTGTCTAGATTTCCGGCTTGGCCCTTTGAGACCAACGTCTGGATGTCTAAGTCGGGCAAATGGGCTAGTCCTTCTGTAATGGCCTCAAGGTTCACTTCCGGACACGGTTGGTTGTATCTTTTGAATATATCCGGTGTGCCGCAGTCGAGCTTCATGATTCTGACATCGAGCCTGGAGAGAATTTTTCTTACAGATTTATCCGCGACCAGAGCGGAGTTGGATAGAATCGCTGTTTTGGCTTCAGGGGCCAGTTTGTCACGCAGGACGGTCACTTCATCGACAATCTGTGAAAAGTCAGGGTGGAGGGTAGGCTCTCCATTTCCTGAAAACGTGATGTAGGCCGGAGAATTATCCATTTCTAGCAGTGCTTTTTCCAAAGCCTTTTTCACCGCATCGGCCGATGGCAGGTCAAGCCTGGGGTTTATACGGAGGACGTGGTCTTTTGTCCATCCGTATTGACAGTACACACAGTTGAAAGGACAGATTTTTCTCTGCGCAGGCAGGATGTTTATTCCGAGCGACCGGCCCAGTCGTCTGGAGTTCACCGGGCCATAGATGATTTCTTTCTTGAGCTCTAGGAGCATGTTAAGTCCCTCTGGACAGGCCATGGAGGGCTTTTCCAAGCCTGGCTATTCCTTTCTTGATTTCTCCCTCGTTAATGCTGGCTATGGAGATCCTGATGAATTGAGAGAGCGGTGCTTGAGAGAAGTAATAACTGCCCGGAGAGACGACCACATTGTGTTTGAGCATGTATTCATGAAGCTGGCGTTCAGTCAATTTTTTCGGCATTTTGATCCATATCGTGTAGCCACCGGTCGGGCGTGTCCAGCTGACAGTTTTGGGGAAACATTCCTCCATTGTTGTCAGAGCGGTGTGCATTCGTTTCCTAAATATCCGGTGCAGGCGTTTCAGATGAAGGTCGTAATACCCTCTCCTTATAAACTCGTGGAGTACGATTTGGGAAAAATTTCCGCTTGTCAGATCAGAGAATCGTTTAAGAGCGGCGATCCTGTCTATGCAGTCTTTGTCTGCAGTGACCCAGCCGATTCTCAGTCCCGGGAAGAGCGCCTTGGAGAATGTCCCCAGGTAGATCACGATGTTCTTCTCATCTATGGACTTGATGGGCAAAGGAACTTTCCCGTAGTATTTCATGTCCTCTTCAAATCCATCTTCTACGATTGGCACTTTATGCTGAAGGCAGATGTTCAGCAGCTTTTCTCTATGGGCGTGGTTCGTGGTCAGGCCCGTCGGATTCTGGAAATTGGGAATGGTGTAGACAAAATTCACTTGTTCTTTATTTAAAGCATTATTCAGGAAGTGAAGGTCCATCCCTTCTTCCTTCATCGGGATTTCCAGGATGATCACGCCGTTGAATTTCAGGATCGGAATGATATGGGAATAAGTGGGAGCTTCGACAGCGATTTTCCTGCCGGAACCGGCAAAAACGCGGATGAGCAGGTCAATGGCCTGCTGGGCGCCGTTGGTGATGAGGATTTCTTCTTCGGAGACTGAGATGCCGTGAAGCCCTAACCTCTGGGCAATGCATCGGCGCAGCGGAGGATATCCTTTATAGGTTCCATACAGGAGGCTCTCAGAGCCGGTCTCGTGAAGCACCTGATTCACACATCTTCGGAATTCCTTCATCGGATAGAGGCGGGGATCAAGGTCGAGTTGAGATATGTTAATGGCTTTGCCCTTGGATTTCGCGTTGATCGGTCCTTCAGGCGAGTAACGAAGGAATATTTCATGCAGTTTCCTGGCTTGTGGATTTGAGAATTTAGCCCATTCGAGCAGGCTCTTTCTTTCCGGATCGTATTTCACTTCTTTTCGCCGCTTCTGGATGATGCTGTAAGACCCTGATGTGCTTTTCAGGTATCCGAATGCTTGAAGCTCCTCGTAGGCCCGGACAACTGTTGAGCGGTTGACTCCCAGTTTTCTTGCCAGATTTCTGGTAGAAGGAAGCGCTTGATCGTATCCAATCACCCCCTGATCAACCAGAGCTTTGATTCCATCTGTAATCTGTTGGTAGAGAGGCGTGGGGCTGACTCTGTTAATTTTGAGTAGCATGGAAATCTCCAGATTATTGACTTCCCTTCAAATATAGGGTCAAAATTGGTATTCGTCAACATCCAATTATTTAATTTATTCAGCCAGCCAATTTATTATCGAGAGAGAAAAGTTTTGAGAATGGATTGCTGTTCCTTTTTCTCGCCAACGATGAATTTTTAAAACTTGTCATAGTCGCCAACATAATTTATGGCCACCGGCTTATTACGCGATGCATAGATGGCTCCGGTACTTTGTCTATCGAATCAATAGTGGATTCATATTTTTTTTTACTGGCGTTCTGGCATTTGCTATTGCAATAATCACTGTAAGTCTTCAATCCCTGAGAGCCGCTCTGGCAAATCCCGCCGATGCCCTGCGGTACGAATAGGGGAGAGCTTTGTCGAGGGGTGTTTTTATTTATTCTTGTTGAGTGAGTTTTTTTAAAATTTCCTGGCAGCGGGAACAGAAGGCAGTTTTTTTTCTGTCTGTGTCATCCAGGCTGTTGGAGAAATGCATCACACATGACGATTCCGGGCAGTGCTCTAATCCATACACATGGCCGAGCTCGTGAACGGCTTCTTTAACCGCCCGTTCTCTAAAAATATCTTTGTCCTCCGGCAGGCCATAAACGCTCTGTCGCAATCGGGTCAAGGAGATGACCGCAAAGTGCCCGCCTATTTCCGCCTGCCCGAAGACAAAATTCAGTCCGCGGACGTAACAATCTACATCGGCTATTCCAAGAACTTTATCATCTTTATTTTCCAGATCAATGAACGAACGCAGTGTGTTCAGGATATGCGGACAAAAATATTGATTTCTCTTTGGGTCGAATGCGTCCTGAGGAAGGGCCATTTGTTCATGTCGTTCAACACGGCAGCTGAACGCTTTTTCTAATTCTCTATCGAGAACCTCGAGGACGCTGTGTTCTATGGAACCGATAGGAACAAGATAGATCTTATTTTCCATGTTTACCCGACTTTCCGCTTTTGACTCCTGGATGAGGGCTCCACAAAAATAAAAAACAATAAAAAAACTTATTATATAAACTAGCTTATTTGTTGTTGGTTTTCCACTCATTTCGTTTTTTTCAGCCCTGCTCGGCTGCTAATAATCTGTTTTGGCTGAACACCGGTCTGTGCGTATGTAAGGATTATTTTTCCCTTTCCTTCTTGATATCGGAAACAGTCCTCTGTATGGTTATTGATTTTTTTCTCAAAAAACATTTTCTTATAATTTCATTGAAAATAATGGAAATTTAGTTTTTTAATTTTTCTTGGGCTTACGGCTTCGAATAAGCTCATCAAGACTGATTTTCGGGCATTTTTGGTGCTGTGTCGAACGTTTTTCTGCAGAAGCCCTCATTTGTTCTATGTTGGATTGCATAGGGACTCGCTGAATGAGGAGAAGAGCCAAGAGAAGGAGAACTTGGTGGGATTCTCACTTAGTGGCGCTTGAGTGCTCTTTAGATAAAAATGGCTCATCCGGGAAATGAAGTTACCGTTCCCCGGATGAGCCGTTGTTCTCACAAAGGAGAGAGCTCAGCTCTCGACAGTTGTCTCTTATTCACTGACTGCCAATACTTTTTTCTCTCCTTTCTTTCCCGTGACAGGTTAATGATGGATCACGATGCTACCGCTGCTGATCGCTTGATCGAAGCCGTTATCGTAGATCACGATTTCATTGTTGCTCTCATCTTCCTGCCAGATCTTGATCCGGAAGGTGTCTGGACTGCCGTCGCCTGCCCAAAGCATGAAATTGTAGGAGCCCTCGCCGTTGACTGTTCCAATCCCCTTGAATCTGGCGTAATTGCTGCCAGTGACGACCAGCCAATCATAGCTGGTGCTGTGGAAGTTGAGACCAGCCACACGGAACTGGAACTCGGTCTGGCCTATCGGTATATTTGCCCCCTTTTTGTACTTGGTAACAAACCCGAAGGTCGCCTTTCCAGCAAGCGATGGATCGGGCACATAAGCTCCAGCAGGCGAGTCGATCCAGCCGCCGCCTGTGACAAAGCCAACGGTCGGGTCATAGACTACGACATACTGGTACTGAGACTGACCCGTGCCACCGTCATCGTCTGTCACTGTCAATACGATCGTGTAGATGCCGGGCTCACTGTAGGTGTGGGTGCCGGCCACAGAGCCAGAGCCGCCTGTTTCACTGACGGTCCCGGCTGTAGTGGTACTATCGCCCCAATCCCAGTCTGCGGTGTGGGTGTCGGCTATGCCCGGGTCGGTAAAATCAGCGCTGGCGTTGATGGGAGTGCCGGCCTGCACCGGATCTAATGGAGCAGTGATCGGTCCCACTGTCGGCGCTACGTTCACGATTTCTACCTCCGCCTGTCCGATATCACACGCACCGTACTCATCGCATACCTTCAGGTAGACGTAAACCTCATCCGGACCGTCCAGCGCGGCTGCCGAGAAAGTCACTGTGGCGCCAGTCGTCTCAAACACGCAATCGCCATCCAGATCCCAGGCATAATAGGTCAGTTCATGTCCGTCCGGGTCATAGGATTGTGTCCCATCCAGGACCACTGAGCCGCCTTCGTCAACATAGTATTTCTCTTCGGGATAGATTTTCCCGGGGTGAGCCACGGGTGGCCGGTTGGGAGAAAAGACAGCCGTGTCGCTGCCAGTGCAGTCAACACCCGGCCAGTGGAAGAGGGCCTGAAATGTGATCGTTGCGGATTCTGTGGCACCCGCTGGAGCATCGACCGTGACTATGTTGTCCGGATCAATGGTCACTGTCCAGCCCGTAGGAACGCCGAGTGCAGACCATTCCACATCAGCACACTCGCAGGTCTGGAAATCGTCCAAATCAAAGGTTGTGAAGGGTGCCACCTGGTCCGGGATTCCCGCGACTTGCGGCGTTTCATAGACCGTCGTTTCATCGGTGCCCTCGGCCTGAGTCGTGATCCCGCCTCCGGTGACATCCAGAACCGCCTTCCAGGTGTGTGGACCCAGTTCTTCGGGAGAGATATTGTAAACAGAAGTAGCCTCGCCTATGAAGTCAGTCAGCGTCACTGTATCATAAAGCACGTCATCCCTGTAGACGCTCAGCGTCCCATTGGCTGTGAACCGCTCCACGCTGTAATGGATGCTGACGTCGTACCCGGTCAGGTCGCAGGAAGCTCCTGGGACGACAACGTCAACCGAAACCGGAAACACTGAGGCCTGGAGGATAACGATATACCAGGGAGTTGCCAGATATCGTCCCCAATAAGAATAGCCGTTCCAGTACCCCAACCCAGCTCCTGGATGAGACTGAGTGTTCACCAGATAATCGGAATAGTCACCCCACCAGTCGCCGGCTGGCGTGTCGGCATTGGCCGGCGCGTTGGGTATGTTCGTCACCTGCAAAAGTTCGAGTCCCTTGAAGACCGAGAACATGGCATAAGGATGGCCTTTGTTGCCGTACCAAGTCCCAGTGGGGCCTACGAGCCAGCGGGAGTCAATGTAATTAAGGGCTTTTATCACTCTGGGAGTGGTCGCGTCATCCCCAAGATAGAAGAACTCGACCAGCAAGCCGCCGGTTTTGGATATGTTTAGATATGTACCAGGAGTATGGTAACCTGAGCCGCCGCTCGAATGCTGGATATAAGTGACCCAGTGTTCCATCTCGTCCTTGACGAACTCGGGCGCGTAGATCCCCCACTGTTCAGCGGCAATGAGGCCCAGAACCGGCCACTGCGACACCGAGTTGTCCGAATATCCGGTAGCGTTGTTATAATACCCGTAGCGCCAGCCTCCTCTTCCCAGGCCGCCATCCATCTGGGCCCAGGCAATAAAATCCACCATATCTTCCATCACCTCTCTGTATTTCATCCCGGCGCAGCTTCCGGTGGTCACTATTCGGTCCGGGGTGTTGCTGGCCACAATGGCCTGCATCACAAGGCCGGTCTCGTACATTAACGAATGGTAATTGAAAAATACGCCCAGGCCGTTCCCGTTGGTGTCAGGATCGTCATTTCTCCCTGGATAGCCAACCGTCTGCGGATAGATGCTAATTTTATTGGCCCTTGTGAAGATATAGTCGAGCCCCTTTTCGACATTGGCAGAATAGGTGTTTCCTCCTCCGGGGAAGTGTCCCTCATTGGCAAAAGCGAGCACCGCCGTTGCCGTGTTGGCCAAATAGTAACCGCTGCCAAAATACCCATATGTTGGATTCTGCTGTGTGGCCAGCCAGGCCAGCCCGTCCTGGATAGCCTGGTTGATCTCTAGCTGTGTCGCTGCGCGCGCGTCTTTTACGATTTCAAAAGACAGAAAGACAAGCAGTAGCGAGATCGCAACGATGAATGTCAGCAAATGCAGTCTCTTTTTCATTTTTTCTCCTTTTCCTAAATATTTTTGATGAGTTGAAGTAACCTTGATTCCTTATTTTTCCCTTCGCATCACCTCCTTTTTTCAGATTTTGGGTATAAATCTGCCCAATTTTTTTAGACTTCTTTTGTAGTAGATAGAAAAGAAAAGTGGATTTATGTTTATGGATGAGGAATTAATTCTTCCTTCCTTTTCCCCTCTAGTGGGAGTTTTAGGTGCGGATGAAATATATAAGTATAAAAATTGAATGTCAAGATTATTTTTTATAATAAATATATTATTTTTTATAAAATATAATATTTAAAAAGTCGCAGATGCTTTGCAAGATAATGCGTATTAGCACAGAGATTGTTTCTCTTTTATTGGTAATGGAGGGATGGAAAGAGCCTTATGGTTTATGTCTAATTCTAATGGCTGTATTCAGGTTGAAATAAATATATGCTATACNNCTGTGCGCAAATAAATTTTGATTTTGGTTGAAATCAGTAAATTAGTTTTCAATATTCTAAGCCTAAATTTGTAAATATAGCGGTGCAAAAGGAGTTATTTAGTTATTTCTTTTCCATCACTTCTTTATACCGGAAACAGTCTACTGTATGGTCATTGACCATTCCCACCGCTTGCATATGGGAATAGCAGATTGTTGAGCCGACGAATTTGAACCCTCTTTTTTTGAGAGCTTGACTCATTTTATCTGATTCAGGAGTCTTTGAAGGAATATCTTCCATCTTTTTCCAGGCATTTATCTTCTGCCTTCCCCCCACGAACTGCCAAAGGTAGGCGTCAAAACTTCCCTGTTCCTCATGAACAGCCAGGAAAGCTCTGGCGTTTTGAATGGCGGCTTCGATTTTCAAACGGTTTCGTATGATTCCCTCGTTCGACAGGAGTTCTCTGATTTTCTTCTCGTCATATTCAGCAACTTTTTTTGGTTCAAAATTATCGAAGGCTTTTCTGTAATTCTCTCGTTTTTTGAGAACAGTCAGCCAGCTGAGACCGGCTTGAGCGCCTTCCAAGATGAGAAACTCGAACTGTTTCCTTTCATCGTGCACTGGAACTCCCCATTCATTGTCATGATAGCTTAGAGAAAGAGGGTCGTCTCCGGCCCATTCACACCTTTTCTTCATTTCATTACTCCGGTGCCTCTATTTTTACAATATGTCAGGAAAAAATTAAAAAATTTAGCGTAGAATTTTCACTTATTAGAAATTACAAATCTCTTTTTTTTATGCAATAGGAATATTTTAGCTCCTGATGGCCGAGCAGAGAATAATGGAGAAATTATTCTTATAAGGAGCAGTAAAATTTAAGGGCGTCAGTTTTCCTAGAGGGGAAAAAGAGGATGGAAGGACGAATCAGACGACAACCACCACTCTTACTGACGCCCTGTCATTTTTAAATATTCTATCAAATGAAAAATGAAATGTCCATACCGGAAATTCAGGAGTTCAGATAAAAACCGGCTATTATATTAATTTTTTCATCTAAAGATGTCAGACTGATTCCGGACAGTATCGGAAAAAACAGTTTTCTTTTTTTTTCTCTATTCCTATATAATTATTACCTTTTGCTACTCTTTGTTAGGAGGTTGAAATTGAAAAAATTCATCGGGATCTTAATGGTTGTTTTGCTTCTCTTTTCTCCTTCATTCACGAAGGGAAAAAAAGCGATAAAAACCACTTTTGATGAAAAAGCTGCCTGGACCTACATACGGGATATGTCTAGAGACGAGATGCGGGGCCGTAGAAGCGGGCAGCCGAGCGGCGTCATGGGAGAAGAGTATATCGCTTCCAAGTTCAAGGAGTGGGGCCTGGAACCTGCTGGAGATAATGGTACGTTCTTCCAGAATTTCACGATTGAACACCGGCACATCGCAGTGGGGGTCAAATTTGAGATTATCACTGCGAGAGAAAGACGCGACTTTTATTATGGAGAAAACTGGCGAATCCAGAGATACTCCGGTTCCGGGCACTTCTCAGCAGAAATCGTCTTTGTCGGTTACGGAATCCATGCTCCTGATAAGGAATATGATGACTATGCGGATGTCGATGTGAAGGGGAAAGTGGTCATGTTTGCTATCGGAAGCCCTCAAAAACTTGCCGAGAAACTCGGTGATGCGGCTAATACGGAAAAGAAGATCGAAGCAGCCCAGAAGCTTGGTGCGCTGGGGATCATCGTTTTTCAGCCTTCGCCAGGCACGGGTCGTTTTTACGGGATCGGAGTGAGAAAAGAGCAGTATGATCCGGATTTTGTGATATTGTCCATCGAGAGCAATGTGACGGATTTCATCTTCAAGGATTTGAAGACGGAGACACGGTACCTGTTCGGAGAGATAGACGGGAAAGGCGAGCCACAATCTTTCGCCACAGGAGTCAGGGCATTCATATCCGTCAACTCCATTTTTGATGAAAAGAGAGCCACACGGAATGTAGTCGCCAAGATCACGGGAAGCGACAAAAAACTGAAGGATGAATACGTCGTTATCGGCGGTCACATGGACCATTTGGGAGTCAGCCCGATGGGAGATGTGTATAACGGAGCGAATGATAATGCTTCCGGGACAGCCGTGGCAATGGAGATTGCCCGTGTGATGAAGCTCAATAACGTCAGGCCTAAAAGAACGGTCGTATTTGCTGGCTGGGCTGGCGAGGAACAGGGGCTTCTCGGCTCCAGGTATTACGCCGAACATTCTCCATCGATTGAGAAAACAATCGCGTACATCAACATGGACATGGTGGGCCACGGCAGTGGAAACGTTCCCTTCAGGGGTGAGTATTACGGGCCTCATATCTGGAAGCTCCTCGCGGAGAAACTCCCCAAAAACATCATGGAATATGTTAAACCAGGCAGGGGAGGTCCGGGCGGTTCCGACCACACACCCTTTTTGCAGAAAGGTGTTCCTGCCTTTGCGGTGATGACTGAGGGCCATCATTTCAAATATCATCGCCCCGGCGATGACATTGATTTGATCAAACCTGAGATTCTGAAGAGAGTCGGCGATTTGGTCTATGCGGCTGTCCAGATACTGGCGTCTGAACCCGGAGATTTCATCGAGCCGATGCAGCAGGAGGTGTATTATCTGAAGTACCAGGACCTCACCAATTTTAGATTCGAGCCGCTCGCTCATGTCATTGAAAAACACGGAGATGCCAAAGATTCCCATGTGGACTTGCAGGTTGCGGTCATCGAAGAAAAAGAAGGGCTGTCCGGAGCCGAGCTTAGGACGGATATCATCAACAGTCTGTTTGACCTGCCCGAAAAAATGAAAAAGGCTAAAGGGCTTTCTCTGTATGCCCCGAACCGGTCGATTTCGATGAATTCGAGACAAGGTAGAACCACAGTCATGCTGGGTCTCAGAGGGATCAATTCCTTCAAGGATAATCCCAAATGGGCCAAGATCCTGGTCGAGCAGGGCCTTTATTTTGCCGTTGTTGAAGACTTAGGCTTCCTCTTCGGAAAGGAAGGATTAGCCGAGGAGGGAAAAAAATTCATCCCGGCAGTGAATTCGAGCGGCCTTCTTCTTTTGGTCAAGGGCCTGGATGCGGCTCAAAAGAAGGTGCTTTTAGAAGAGTCCAAGAAGCCCATGGTTTTTCTGGAGAGAGAGCTGCCTGATAAAGAAATCCTGGAGCTCATCAAGGAAAAAGAGTTTGTTCTGGGACTCATCCTTGGCGCAGATGAAGACCCTGTTGCCTATTTTAAAAAGCTGAATGAGGCGAAAGAAGCCCTCGGTTTCAGGTATTTGATGGTTGTCAACGAGAATTGCCTCTGGGGCACTGCCGGGAAAGACCAGATGCTCAAGGTCATTTCCGAGATGCTCAAAGAAAAGTATGAAAGGATGGATTTTTCCTATCTCTTATCTTCAACATTCACCAGTGTATTGAGAAGAGCAGGAAGCTGAGGAGAGACGGTGTCTTTTATCGATATTTCTTTCTGAACGCTCAGTTGCACAATTTAAGAGAAAATGGAGACTGTTATTTTTTGCTCAGTAATAAGGTAGCCCTTTAGAATTGATATCGATAGCATACGTGTCATTGTGAGTGACGCGCAGCAATCTAATTAATCTGTCATTACGAGGGTAGCGTGGCATTCTCATTAGAAAATAATGAAAATTTCATTTTTATGAGATTGTTTCTTTCCTGTCCTCATCACAATGATAAATTTATTAAATGGGATTGCCACGCTACTCTCGCAATAACATTATAAAAATGTTACCGAATTACTGAGCGAGTACA
>JABAOC010002386.1_pt1 | contig 11014 bp, 11 predicted proteins | sample 7062161 | NCBI WGS metagenome assembly JABAOC01 (sample SAMN14538625, study PRJNA623070) | marine sediment metagenome | biome: marine biome [ENVO:00000428]; feature: marine pelagic biome [ENVO:01000023]; material: deep marine sediment [ENVO:00002113] | place: India: Gulf of Khambhat ...
AAGACCAGTCCTATGTGTTAGCGATGATTCGGAAGGAAATGTTGCCGAATATCGTTCTGCCAATGGGAGATTATTCCAAGGATCAGACACGGGAAATGGCGGCGAAATTTGGTTTACGTACTGCTCAAAGCACAGAATCACAGGAGATATGTTTTATCCCAGACGATGACTATGTTGCCGTGCTCGAGCAACGATGCCCCGAGCTTGTTCACAAGGGCAACATTATAGACAGCAGCGGCAGGATCCTCGGCGAGCACAACGGCGTTCACAGGTTCACTATCGGTCAGCGTCGAGGCCTGCGGGTCGCGATGGGCAAGCCATACTACGTCACGAAAATCGACGCCGAAAACGATACGGTTACTCTCGGCCCAAAAGAAGAAGTGATGCAAAATAAACTTCGGGCGACAAACAACAACTGGCTTATTGACGAGCCAGCCTCGCCTTTTCGGGCGAAAGTAAAGATACGCTATAATAGTAAAGGTGCATTTGCGAGCGTTATTCCGCAGGATAATCATGTTATGGTGGAGTTCGATGAGCCCGTATCAGCCATAACGCCGGGTCAATTGGCCGCTTTTTACGTTCAGGAGGAAAAAAACAACAGGCTTATTGGAGGCGGATGGATTGACAAATGGCCTGCTAACGGTTAATATTATCTTGATAACAATTCAGGCTTTTAGATATGCAGACTCAAGACGACATTTTGGAATTAGTACGACAAAAGACTGCTGAGGCGGCAAAAAAAAAGCAGCGAGGATTAATTTTGCAGCCCGGTGCGATTGGCGACTGTATATTGACGCTGCCTTTAGCTGCTTATATGAAGGATGCGCTGGGTTTGGGCGGCATTGATATTCTCGGGCATACCGAATACGTCGGCTTTTTGCCGGGCAGGTCCTGTGTCGATGGTGTTCGTTCAATAGATTCAATGGATATACATCGATTGTTTGCTGAGACGGCTAAATTTGTGCTTCAAGACAAGGATCCTTTGATAAGCGCTTTTGGCGACTATGCTTGGATTGTGACGTTTTTGGGTGAGCCGAACAGTAACTTCGAGCAAAATCTGATTTTCACCGCCAATTGCAGCCATAGCGCTGAAGTGATAACATTGCCTATGAAACCGCCGAAAGATTTTTCTGAACATTTAGCCGACTTTTACATCCAGCAATTTATAGACCAAAGCGGCTATTCCCTGCATCCCCGCAGGTTTCGGACCGGTGATTGTTTAGTAAAAGCGACAGAAGCGGATATAAACACAGGCAAAGAGCTGCTCAGAGAAATAGGTCTTGGTTCTGGTGAGAAGCTGATGGTTATTCAGCCGGGCAGCGGCGGAACGAGAAAATGCTGGCACCTGGAGAACTTTTTGGCTGTGGCAAGAGAGCTTGATTCGAGAGGTGTAGAAATCATGTTTTTATTAGGGCCTGCCGAGCTGGACAGATTCAGCGATGCGAACATTAAGAAAATCTGCGGCGTTGGAAGATGCCTGGCGGATTTGTCTTTGACGCAGGTGATGGGGCTCTTAAGCTGTGTGGATGGATTTATCGGCAACGACAGCGGGATTACACATCTGGCCGCCGGCCTGGGCATCAAGACGTATGGTGTTTTCGGTCCGACTAATCCGGCAGTGTATAAATCCATCGGACCGGCTGTTACAGTATTTACAAGCAGTACAGCATCTTTTGCCAAGAAACCATCAGTGAGTTTGCAGCGAAAACTCCTGGAGGTTCTAACGGTATAATGTTTGAACCGAATCGGATTAATGTAAATTTCAAGCGGCTCGAAAAATGGAAAAAGCAGCTTGTGGTTAGAGTGTGGTAACAGCAGAAGGTGCTTGCTTTGCATATTTACCGGCTGAATAGTTGACCACATAACTGTTTTTGTTATAATGACCAGAGCAAGGTTGGTGTTTCGGAAGAAGGGGCGGTGCTGTATTTAATAGGCTTTTTTGAGGTGTTCGTATGCAGGAAAGAACTTTGGGTGAATTAGCCGAATATGTAGGCGGACGGGTCTGCGGCGATCCAAAGGTAATTATCAAGTCTGCCTCTACGCTTGGAAGGGCGGAAAAAGGTGATATTAGCTTTCTGACAAATCGCAAATATGAAAAACAGTTACGGACTACCAAGGCGAGTGCGGTAATAGTAGGAAAAGAAACACCCGCCGCCTCAGTCCATTTGTTGATAGCTGATGATCCTTATTATGCCTTTATGCAAATAATGGTGCTTCTGCATGGGCATCGTAAGCATAAAAAAGTGGGGATCAGCCCGAGGGCTTCGATCTCCGATAGCGCGAAAATTGGTGTTGACTGCCATATCCATGATTTTGTGACAATAGCCGATGATGCGAGAATTAAAGATGGCTGTATAATTTATCCCGGTGCTTATATCGGGCAAGGTGTCCAAATCGGTAATGATAGCATAATATACCCTAATGTTGCCATATACGATGGCTGTAAAATCGGTAATCGTGTAATTATAAATGCAAATTCGACGATCGGCGAAGACGGCTTCAGCTATGCCACCTATAAGGGCGTACATCACAAAATCCCACAGACCGGTATTGTCATTTTAGAAGATGATGTTGAAATCGGAGCTTGCTGCGGAGTTGAACGAGGCACACTTAATGATACTGTTATAGGTCAGGGCAGCAAGTTAGGTGACATGGTTACGATAGGTCATGGCACAAGAGTAGGTTCACATTGTTTGCTTGTGGCTCAGGTGGGAGTCGCCGGCTCTACTAACATCGGGAATTACTGCACAATCGGCGGACAGGTCGGTATTGTGGGTCATATTAATATCGGGAACAATGTTACCATCGCAGCGCAGGCGGGCGTTATTAACAACATTCCAGACAACAAAGTCATTTTAGGTGCACCTGCCGTTGAGGCAAACCTCGGCAGGCGAGCGTATAGTATGATACAATATCTGCCTGAAATGCGGCAAAGTATTCGGGAGCTTCAAGGTCGATTTAAACGGATCATTTCGTCTAACGAACTTGATACCGAAGAACCAGCAGAAGAGGATGGTGACTCATAACTCGTGATTGACGCTGTGGGTCCTGAAAAAGGGTATGTGAGATACAAATATCGAATAACGAACGTTGAAAATTGCACTTTCGACGGGCCTATCAATTTTCGAACAGGGCACTTGTTTGAACAAAATACAAGATCCTACATACGAGCCGCAGGATGTGCTTGGTTTAATTGCCGGAGCCGGCAGTCTACCCTTTCTTGTGGCCGCCGGCGCTAAGCAGGCGGGATTAAAAGTAATTTGTGTCGGCTTGGCGGAAACGGCAGACCGAAAACTGGCTAACGAAGTTGATGTGTTTTACAAAGCAGCCGTCGCTCGACCGGGAGTATGGATACGAAGATTGAAAAAACATCGCGTAACCAGAACAATTATGGTCGGGCGAGTTTCCAAAGAACGGCTTTTTACACCATGGCGAATTATTAAATATTTGCCTGATTGGCGGGCATTCAGGATATATTACTGGCGTTTGCGCGGGAAAAACACACAACCGGACTCGCTACTGTCTGCTGTGGCGGATGAACTGGAAAGTGGAGGGATAGTACTGGAGAATTCAATAATGTATTGTAAAGAGCATCTGGCAACGGCAGGTGTAATGACGGGCAAACAGGTGCGACCATCAGTCGAAGGTGATATCGAGTTCGGCTGGCATATAGCCAAGAAGCTCGGTGAGCTGGATATAGGTCAGGCGATTGCCGTGAAGGAAAAAGAGGTTATCGCTGTCGAGGCGATAGAAGGTACCGCTGCGATGATTGAGAGAGCGGGCAGGCTTTGCAGATCGGGTGGCTGGACGCTTATTAAGGTTTCCAAACCTCAGCAGGACATGCGATTTGACGTCCCCTGCGTGGGACCTGATACTATCAGAAGCCTGGCAAAAAACGGAGGTAAATGCCTGGTTGTGGAAGCGGAAAAAACGATTGTTATCGACAAACCCAAGACCCTAAAACTTGCCAAGGAGTTAGGTATAACTATTTTTGGGCAGTAAGGTATTATAATTTCGAGAAGCAGCTTGCATTTAAGTGAAGCTGGTATGGATGAATTTCCGTTTCAACTCGTTATCAAACGCACTTCTTTGGAAAACGAAGAAGAATCTCTGCTATGCACTGGCTTGTTCCGAGCTGTCCCCGGCAGGCGTACGATTTATGATGCTATGTGGAACGACAGAAGTGTAGTAGCGAAAGTGTTCACGCACAAGATCAAAGCAAGACTTCATCTCAAAAGAGAATTGAAGGGATTAATCCACCTGCAGAGACTGGGATTGAGCTCGCCCAAACCCTTGTTTTACGGAAGGACAGAAGATGGACGATGGATTATCGTGCTGGAGAAGATTGCCGATTCAGCGACGATTCTGGATGTTATCAACAGAACAACTGAGAAGCAAAAGAAGATGGATTTGCTGATTCTTGTATCCAGGGAGTTGGCGAAACAGCACAGCAAAGGAATTTTACAGAAAGACTTACACCTGAGGAATTTTCTGCTGGAAGGTGATAGGATATATGCCCTTGATCCCAGCCAGATGCAATTCTTTCAGCGCCAAGTGCCAAGGAAAAAGAGCATTTCTCAGTTAGCATTGCTCTTGTGTTGTTTACCAACCAGCGACACGGAAACAACCAGAAAAATCTGCGAGGAATATTTCAAGGCCCGCGGCTGGCATTTTGGAAATTCAGATGAAGTGTTACTGCAAAAACAAATGGCTGCATACAGGAAAAGAGGTATCAGGCGCGGCTTGAAAAAATCGCTGCGAACGAGCGGAAAATACTTAAAAATAACGGACAAACAATATTCTGCCGTATTCGTAAAAAGTTTTTGCCTCGAAGCAGAGTCGCTTGATTTCATCGGACGATTAGATGCGCTGATGGATAGGGGGCGAATTCTTAAAGACGGCAATACCTGCTATGTGTCGCGTTTAAGCTGGAATGGCAAAGATGTAGTGGTCAAGCGATATAATAACAAGGGATTTGTGCATTCACTTCGCCATACCATAAAGAGGTCCCGTGCCCGGCGGGGGTGGCTGCATGGACATCGGCTTGTGATGCTGAATGTTGCTACGCCTAAGCCGCTTGCCTATATCGAGCAGCGCAATGGGCTGCTGGTAGAGAAATCTTATCTTATAACCAAGTACGTTGAGGGACAGAGGCTGTATGACTTTTTGCGGGACGATAATGTCGCCCGGCAGCGGCGTTCGGAAGTCATGCAAATGATGAAGACTATGCTTGATAAGCTTGCAAAACATCATATAACACACGGCGACTTGAAACACTCGAATATTCTAATAACAGAAACCGGCCCCGTCTTCACAGATCTCGATGGAATGACGGTACATAGCTCTAAGTTATTGTATAGAAATAAACGGGCAAAAGACGTCGAGCGTTTCATAAGGGGAACGGATATTTCGATTGAGAAAAATCCGGTGGTCACAAAAAATCGGAAGTTTGGACAATAAAATATTAGCGAAACTATTTTACACTCACGAAGCAAATAGAGAAGACCGGTGATGGAACAGCTTTGCAACCAGGCTCAATCCCGGGATTTAAGGAGAGAGAAATAATGAATATATTCGACGCTTTGTTCCGGCCGAAAGCGGTAAAGCGAAATGAGCCTTTTGAAGTGCAGAAACGTCTTCTGGGTGAAGCTGCTGATTTGGTAATTTTTGATGTTGGTGCTTACGTTGGTGAAGTTGCGGCAACGTACAAACGGATATTTCCACGATCAACTATCTATTGTTTCGAGCCATTTCCCGATTCTTTTAACAGTCTTTGTCGGTTATGCCGGGATGAATCCATAATAGCCCATCAAATTGCTTTTTCTGACAAAGAAGGAAAGGCAACATTTCATATAAACGTGGATTTGAGTTGCAACTCCCTCTTGCCGCCCACCGAGAGCGATTTCAAGTGTTATTCGGCGAAATCAATAAAAGATGGTGAAATTCAGGTCGAGACAAATACCCTGGACAATTTTTGTGCCGGCGCCGGGATATCTTGTGTCGATATCCTGAAGCTGGATGTCGAAGGCGCAGAAGTGAAGGTCCTTGAGGGAGCATCGAGGATGCTGTCGAAGCAGGCGATTAAAATAGTTTATTCAGAGGTAATGTTCATACCTCACTATACGGAGGGGTGCCTGTTTCACGAATTGACCTCATTTTTGAATAAGCGTGGATACACATTGTTTAATCTTTACCATTTAAAGTCGGCCGGGAACGGACAACTGAGATGGGGCAACGCGATTTTTCTAAGCCCCGAAATCAGGGCGGGAATTAAGAATCCGAGTGCTGTTTGAGCATTGCCGGGAGCATCATGATTAAACTTTTAGGATTAGGATAACGTCGAAAAGATTTGCTAAGATACTCACGGGCAACGTGCAATTTTCTTTCCCTGAGCGCTGCAATTGCCACTCGGTATTCTTCCCTGCTCAATCGGTGCATGGCGATTTTTTTCGGCACCACTCTATCGCCGCCCCTTTCATAGTAGAATCGCTCAAGTACCTTTAATTCGACAATGCGATTCTTAGTCGAGACAGCGGACAGGTTTTTTGCATGTCTCCGTCTTTTAAATGTGGATTCCGCCAATGCGATAAATCGATATTTCAGTGACAGTCGGAGCCATAAATCATAATCGGAGCAGACCGGCAGGGAAGTGTCGAAACCATTAGCCGTTTCCAGCACGTTTTTGGGAAGCATCGAGCCGCATGAGTAGACGAAAATATTCTGGAAAAGATATTTTGTTATATAGCCGCTGTACTGCCTGGTTTTGAATCTGCCATAGACATGTCCGTTTTGGTCTATTCGTTGATATGGGCCGTAAACTATGACTTCTCCGCCCTCGGCTTCCATTACCTTCATCATACTTTCAACAGCGTCATGCATGAGAAGGTCGTCGGAATCGACAAAGGTGATAAATTCGCCCTGTGCAAGTTTTATCATCTTGTTTCTTGCAGCAGCTTCACCGCTGTTTTCTTGCCAATAGTACCTGATGGGCAGATCGGTGTTTTTGAACATTTCATCTGTACCATCTGTGGAGCCATCGTCTAATACTATGACCTCATAATCTTTGTACGTCTGCGCGAATACGCTATCAATGGTTTGCTTAAGGTAGTCTTTTCGATTGTATGTAGGAATGCAGATACTGACTTTGGGAGCCATTTGAAGCTTTCTTGTTTACCCTGTTCGCTACATCCAGGGGGCCTTATAGGTTCCTGTTTCTATAACATCGATTATGTATTTTGCCATTTTTGTGCAATTAAATTCGCTGTGGGCTCGTTCCATTCCCGCGTTGGCGATTTTAATTCTCTCGTCTTCGTGAGCAAGATACCATTTTGCTAAATTAAAAAATTCTTCTACCGAGTCAAAATACCTCAGATGCACACCATCCTGGAAGAGTCTGTCCGTATCGGGAATTCTCTTTGCCAGAACAAAAGTGCCACAGGAAAGGTAAAATGTAAGGCGGTCGGAATGATAAAGCTCAACATCATTAGCTACGTTTATGCTTAATCCTATACGGGCCCCGCTAATTGCATAGAGGTAGTCAATGCCACCTATTGCCGGCCTGCCGAAACAGCTATAAAGGGCACTATTTTCCATGTCGGCAAGCCGACGAAGGATATGATACCTTATATCTTCTGTTGGGTAGCGTTTGTGTTTATATCTTGTTTTCCCGGTAAATAAAATATCACTTTTCCATTTTGGTTCAACATCATATCGGTATTCAATATCAGGATCGCTCATGTTCGGCATAAACACACAGTGAACGCCGGCGTTTTTGTAAGCTTCAAGCCATTTACCTTCAAAAGTTGTAAGTACTAATTCAAGCTCCTTGGCGGCTGCTACCCGGCCTTTATGCAATTCAGGCCACGGGTCACAATCATAACCGATAAAGAAAGCATTCGGGGCAGCTTGACGTACCAACCTGATGGTTTTTGCGTTAAGATAATTAGCGAAATTAACGAAAACAACGTCCGGATTATACCTTTTAACCTGCTTAACCAGCAGCTTATCTACGTGTGGTTTGCACCTCTTTCTACTCAAGATTTTACTCATAACAGGACTCGTTTGCCAAAATGCGGTGTTATAGCTAAAGACCTGTGTGTCATGACCGAGACGGATAAAGCCTTTAACTTTTTTGCGAAGTCCTTCCATTAGGAGTTTGTCGGTGAAGTTTCGTGTATCATTAATTAAAAATATTCGCTTTGCTCTTGCCATCAATTTCTCCTAAGTCGGTGCCACCGGGTCGAACAAAACCTCTCTCTGTCCGGTAAACTTTCTTGTACTAATGCCAACTGTAAATCGTGACATATTTGAATTGGCTGACTTTCAATTTTATAACTTTTTTGCTGTTCAAAAAATTGTCCCCGGACATGCATGAGAATAATTCTAACGACATAGTATTTTTAGTTTTCTTATCGATTGAAATACATTGATTCATAATATTTCTGGTAATCGCCGGAGACAACATTGCCGAGCCATTCCTGGTTCTGAAGATACCATTTTATTGTATTATCGATACCTTCTTCAAAACTTACGGATGGCTGCCAATGGAGCTCGTTAATAATTTTGCTTGCGTCAATGGCGTATCGTCTGTCGTGTCCTGGCCTGTCGGTTACGTGCTTTATCAGCGATTTGGGCTTACCCAGGCGGTTGAGTATCAGATGGATGACTTCAAGATTCGCTTTCTCGTTGCAGCCGCCAATATTGTAAATCTCGCCGGGGGGGGCCTTTTGCAGCACCTGCCAGACCGCCGTGCAATGATCATATACATAGAGCCAGTCCCGGACATATAATCCATCGCCATAGACCGGCAGTTCCTTATCATTCATGGCATTGTTTATCATCAGGGGTATCAGTTTCTCCGGGAACTGGTATGGGCCATAGTTGTTCGAACATCGGGTGATGTTGTATTTAAGGCCCCATGTATGCCCGAACGCCCTAACGAGATGGTCAGCTGCGGCCTTGCTCGCTGAATACGGCGAATTCGGACTCAGCGGCGTTTGTTCGGTGAATTTTCCCTCCGGGCCGAGAGCGCCATATACTTCATCGGTAGAAATTTGGATAAAACGCTTCAGCTTCCTGTCGCGGGCGACTCCGAGCAGGGTGAGTGTGCCGGTAACGTTGGCTTCGATGAAGACTTTCGGCTCGGTGATCGAACGATCCACATGGCTCTCGGCGGCAAAATTGATTATCGCATCGACCTTGTGTTCATCGAGTATTCTTCCAACCAGAGCACCGTCACAAATATCGCCTTTGATGAATTTGTGATTCTGGTGCTCTAAGAACCCGGCGAGATTTTCAAGGTTGCCTGCGTAAGTGAGTTTATCGAGATTGACTACAAAACAGTCGGGATGCTCGCTGAGCACCATACGCACAAAATTGCTGCCTATAAATCCTGCACCACCTGTAACCAGAATTCTTTTCATAACTGCCTTAAAAAAAGTTCCAATGGAGGCTGCCAATGCTGGATCGGCTCATCAAGCAAAGCTGTGATTTTACTGCAATCGAAGCGGCTGTTCAAGGGTCTTGTCGCCGGGCTTGGAAAATCGCTGGTTTTGCACGGCAGCAGATTGACATTCATTGAAAGTTTGTCCAATATAAATTCGGCCATGCCGTATCGGGTGATATAGCCGGCACTTGAAAAATGATATATGCCTTCGGGCTTTTTTCGCAGCAATTCGCAGATGGCCCCGGCTACTTCTATTGTTGCGGTTGGCGAACCTGTCTGGTCGTCAACGACCTTCAGCGTATTTTGTGATTTTGCACGCTGGATGAGTTTTGTTATGAAATTATTGCCGGCCGAGCCGTAAGTCCACTGAACACGAATGATGCAATATTCACATCCGCTTTCGGACAGTAGTTGTTCTCCTGCCAGCTTGGTTTTGCCGTATGTATTTATGGGCTTAGTTTGGTCTGTCTCGACGTAGGGTTTGTCGCCGCGCCCGTCAAAGACGAAATCGGTGCTGACATGAAGGACCCATTTACCGGCTTGACGAGCGAAGGCACCCAGCCGCCCTACCGCCTCGGCGTTGACACGGTATGCTAATTCGGCCTGGCTTTCGGCTCCATCGACATTTGTATAGGCGGCACAATTTACGATAATTTCGGCGCCGGCTACGGCCTGTTGTAATTGATTGTTGTTGGTAATATCAAATTCCGGCAGGTCGTACACGACCGGCTCCAGTCCCCGCCGCCGGCAGGTCTGAACTAAATCAGAGCCGAGCATTCCCCTGCCGCCCAAAACAGCGATCTTTGTGCTTTCAGCGGTCATCAGATTTTTCCGAATTGCGGCAGATATTCAGGCCGAAGGTCTTTTAGTCTCGGGCAGGCTTTATCTTTGGGTGACAGTATCGGCTCGGCAATCGGCCATTCGATTCCAATATCCGGGTCGTTCCAGATGATGCCGTGTTCGGTAGCCGGATTATAGAAATCGGTGCATTTGTAAGAAAAAATTGCAGTCTCGCTCGTCACGCAATATCCATGAGCGAAGCCCGGCGGGATATACATCTGCTTATGATTTGACTCGGAAAGGATCTCACCAAGCCACTGGCCGTAAGTCGGAGAATCAACGCTGATATCTACTACAACATCCAGAACTTCGCCTGATAAGACTTGTATGAGCTTGCCTTGTGATTGAGGGTATTGGAAATGCAATCCCCGCAGAATTCCTTTTTTTGAGAATGAGATATTATCCTGCACGAAAGGGCCGGGAATGCCGGCCTGTTCGTAACGTTTGCTGTTCCATGTTTCTAAAAAGTATCCCCTGTCGTCGGGAAATACTTTCGGTTCTAAAATTAGTACTCCGGGAAGTTTTGTTTTTATAATATGCATCTTAAACCATGCCGCCATTTCTTTTTCAGACAGGCGGCTCCTTTGCTACTAATTCATTGGCCCTATTTAGCGATTCGAATGTACCGGCGTCCGTCCACCAGCCTTCTATGATGTCATAAGCCAGTTGGCCCTTTGCTATGTAAGCTTGATTGACATGGGTTATTTCCAGCTCTCCACGAGTTGACGG
>JABAOC010043159.1_pt3 | contig 11014 bp, 10 predicted proteins | sample 7062161 | NCBI WGS metagenome assembly JABAOC01 (sample SAMN14538625, study PRJNA623070) | marine sediment metagenome | biome: marine biome [ENVO:00000428]; feature: marine pelagic biome [ENVO:01000023]; material: deep marine sediment [ENVO:00002113] | place: India: Gulf of Khambhat ...
TATATATCTCAGCACCAAAAAGTATAGCTATTGGAAAAGAATTCAAGATTGAAGCTGGAGCTGATGATGGAAATAACAATGGTATCTTAATAGTAATAAAAGATAAGAATGGAAACGAGGTTGCAACTGCAACAACTGTTAACGGAGTAGTCACATTGAAAATCAAAAACAAAGGCACTTACACAATAGAGGCAACAAAAGCTGGATATAAAGACGCAGAAACTTTAACAATTAAGGTAACAGAAGAAGGAGTAACACCAGGATTTGAGCTACTTACATTGATAATAGCCCTTGGTGTAGCATTCATACTATTAAAACGCAGAAGAAAACATTAAGAGGGAAAAATCTCCCTCCTAACTTTTTTTTTATTTCATTTTTTTGGATAAAACCTTTTAATTAGATCTTTTATACGTCTTTTCCTATTGGAGTGATATATTACGAAAATAACAGTAATACTACCAACTATTAATGAGGAAAAGGGTATTGGTAAAACAATTGATTCAATAAATATAAATTATTTTAAAAAGCACGACTGGATTCTAGAAATCTTAGTAATAGATAGTGATTCAAGGGATAAAACCCAGAAAATTGCTAAGAGCAGGGGAGCAAAAATAATAATTGAAAAAAGAAAAGGCTATGGTAGAGCATATAAAACTGGTTTAACTTATGCATCTGGTGATATTATTGTCACAGGAGATGCAGATGCAACATATCCATTTGATAAAATTCACAGTTACATTAAATATCTAATAGATGAAGATTTAGATTTTATTACAACTGATAGAAATGCGGAGTTAAAACATGGTTCGATGTCTGCTAAACATCAATTTGGAAACTCAATTTTAAATATTGTATTACGCGCTCTTTTTTTAATAAACATCCGTGATTCACAATCAGGGATGTGGATCTTTAAAAAAGAGGCACTTAATAAAATTCAACCTTTAGAAGATTTTAATGATGGAATGCCCTTTTCAGAAGAGCTAAAAATTGAGATGTTTACCAATAAAAAAATAAAGGCAAAGGAAATACCATCAGCTCTTTATATTAGAGAGGGTGAAGTAAAACTACAAAGTTTTCGAGATGGTTATAAGAACCTTTTGTTCTTATTTAAAAAGAGAGTTAAATAAAAGTTTTTTTCAAATTAAAAACACACCTAACCTACAACAGATACCTCACGAATTATTTTTTTATCCTTAAATCTTTTAAGATTAAGATGTTCTAAAATATCAGGTCTTTTACCATCAACAATAAAATCTGCAAGTATCTTTGCAACCATTGGTGAAAGCATAAAACCATGTCCACTAAATCCGTTACACTGAATAAAACCTTTTAATTCTTCTGTTTCACCTAGAATTGGTCTTGCATCAGGTGTTACATCATAAAATCCTGTCCAATGTCTAAGCATATTAACATGTTTTAAGATAGGAGCATAACGGGTAAGAGTTTTTGCCATATGTTGCATGAATTCAAAAGTTGGTATTGTTATATATCCGCTTCTTTCTTCAGGAATGGGTATTCCACCCAGTATTTGACCTTCTTTTTGCTGGCTAAAATAAATGCCATCCTTAAATGAAATAACCATAGCTTCAAACACTGGCCTTATTCGTTCGGTAACCATTATTTCTTTTCTAAAAGGAATATTAGGAAGGTTAATTCCTACCATCTCAGCAATTATTTTAGACCATACACCGGCAGCATTTACAACTATTTTTGTTTTAACTGTACCCTTTTCTGTTATAACTGAACAAATTTCTTTTTTATTCTTTTTAATGCCTTTTACTTCTGTATAGGTATAAATTTTTGCCCCAAGACGTTTAGCAGCATTTGCATAGGCAAAATTTGTTTTAAAGGGATTTGCATGTCCATCTGTTGGACAAAAAGTTGCACCAATTGCCTTCATACCTTTTACATCAAGAATTGGCACAATATCATTAATCTTTTCAGGTGTGAGAATATCAACCTTTAAACCAAGTGACTTCTGCATTTTTACATTTTTTAAGGCTTGTTTCATATCTTTTTCGTTATGAACTGCAATTAAATATCCACCTTGCCTTAATTCAATATCTTCACCTAACTCCTTACCAAGTTGCTCAAAAATCTTAACACTTTTAATAGCCAGATCAGTATTTTCTCGTGTTGACCATTGCTGTCTTATTCCTGCTCCACATGCTCCAGTTGCACCAGAGGATAAATACCTTTTTTCAAAAACAACAACTGAAACACCGCGCTTTGCTAAATTATATGCTAATGAACAACCAGAAACGCCGCCACCAATTATTACAACATCAGTCTTTTTTTCCATTTTTACCACTAGCAAGTGTTCCAAGAGGCACTGGAACAATTGGGGGTCTTGATTTGGGAAAAGATACCTTCTTAACCTTTTTTCCAGTCTTTTTCTCAAGTATTTTTATTAACAATTGAATACAGACTCGTCCTTGGCAGGGTCCCATACCAATTCTTAATTTCTTTCTTAACTCTTCAATGTCAGTATAGCCCTCATCTATTGCCTTGATGACGTCTTCTTCGGCAATATCTTCGCATCTGCAAACAATAGCCTTTTTTTTCATTAGCAAACCCTGATATTTCTTAAATCCATTGCAAATTTTTCGTCTGCCTCAACTGTAATTATAATAGTTTTTCCTTTTCTAGTAATCCTTTTAATTACTACTTTATCAATTGTTTTACCTTCTCTATTAAGTCCTTCAACAGTATCACCAACTTGAGGAACTGGTAAAAATTCGTATGGTAAGGTAATCAATGCCTTACCATTTTTAACTTTTATAACAAAAATTGCAAGTCCAGGACATATCCCAACACATTTACCGCAGGAGATACATTTATCATAATCAACAATAGGTGGAGCATTGATATCTTTCATTGAAATTGCATCTACAGGACAACAATCTACACATGGATTACAGGGTATTTCTTGTATACACTCAAGTATTGCAACACCTTTTTTAAGTTGTTTTTTTGAGGGAAGAATCAAATCATTTTTAGATAAAATACCACTTTTTTCATAATTTTTCATGCGCCTTCTCCAAAAAGTTTTTCAATTTTGGCTTTTGCTAGTCTTGGCTTTTTTCCAAACGGTCCTTCCCTAAGGCTTTTCAGCTCCTCTTGATACTTTTTTAATAGAGCCTTGGCTCTGTTGTTATAACCTAAAAAGTGAGCAGCAGATACTCCTGCAATTTTTCCTTCAATCATTGCAGTAGATGCCTCTTCAATACCAGATGAATCTCCTGCAACATACACTCCCTTAACCGTTGTTTGCAACCTATCGTCATGAAGGGCAACATAGCCACCTGCTTCTGGTATAAGTTCCATTTTAACATCAAGTTGAAAAAGAAGTCTTGTCGAAGGAGTTAAACCAACTGCAAGACAAATGGTATCACAATCGACAATTTCATCTGAACCTTTGACTTCTTGCCAGTTTTTATCAAGTTTTATAATAACTGCACCTTCAACCTTTTCATCACCATACACTTCTTTTATAGTATGAGATGTATAAATGGGCACATTACATCTTCTTAATTTTGCAGCATGAACATTGTATCCACCAATAATTGGTGCAGCCTCTACTACTCTATCAACACAAATCCCTGCTTGAAGGAGTTGATAAGATATTATCAACCCAACATTACCTGCACCAACCATTATTACCTTTTTTCCAGGTTTTACTCCATAAACATTCATAAGAGTCTGAACAGAACCAGCACCATAAACACCAGGTAAATCATTCCCCGGAAATAAAAGCATGTTCTCCATTGCACCACAGGAAAATATGGCTGACTTACAGGTAACCTCATAGAGTGTACTTATGAAGTCACTTCTTTTTACAATCCCAAACTTATGAATATTATCTTTTTCTTCATAATAACCGATAACTGTTGAGTCTAGTAGTAACGTGATTTTACCCTTTTTTTCAAGTTTTTTTAGTTCGTTTTCTAAGTCAAGGGCGATTTGAATACCTCTTGATCCTGCCTTTTCATGTTTTGAACCAAAAAATTTATGGGTTTGTTTAATCAATTGCCCTCCGACACATTGATTTTCATCAACAAGTAACACTTTTGCACCTTGATTTGCAGCTTCAATTGCAGCACATAATCCTGCTGGTCCTGCACCAATTACTAAAATATCAAAAAATTTTACCTTTTTTGGTTTTCCTTTAAAGGCTGCTACTGGAAACTCAGCAAATTTACTTTGAGTCTCAACTTTTATATTTTTCTTCAGAGGAGCAATGCAAGTTCTGATATTTGGTATGCCATTTACCCTCATAAGACAAGAAGAACATTTACCAATACCACAGAAAAACCCACGAGGCCTATCATATCTGAGACTTGTTGTAAATTTTGTAATACCTTCTGCATGAAGAGCAGAAGCAATACTATCTCCTTTATAACCGCTTAATTTTTTATTGTCAAAATAAAAAGGAATCTTTTCTTTAAATTTAAAGTCAATTATAGGATGTTTCTTGATTCTCAGAGGGATTCCCCGCTTAGAAATATAGGTTCTTATTTAAAAATTATCATAAAAAAATATTTGATCTTGATATCTATTTTATCTGTACATCTTTAATTGAATGATGTCTACTGGCAAGTTTACGAATAATTTCAATGTTTCTACCTGCTTTTCCAATTATTTTTGATTTATCAGATACATCAACATCAATTTTTGCAATCATCGATTCGTTTTCTCCTTCTAAAGAAATGTTGTTTATCTTATATGGTTTACAGAGATTTTGAATAAATCGCTCTTTATTTGAATCAAATTCAACAAATTTAATGGTTTTTTTAAATATATTTCTAAGTTTTTCAAGGTTTTTTGCCTTAATTCCAATTGCTGCACCAAGTTGGCCCTTTTGAACAATAAAAATTATTCTATCATCAAAACTTAAACAATCTAGGATATGGGTCTTTGTAACATTACTTGCAATATTTATATACTGCATCTCTTCATTTGAAAACATTATATCTGTCATTGATAACTACCCTTTTTTCACAATATTTGATATGTTTGATCCACCGTCATCTAAAACAGCAAAAACAGAGACAGCAAAGGATTTTCCACAAGTATAGCCTAAATCAATGGAACTTGATTTATAGTTATAAACAGGAATCTTTTTTTGTTTTGCAATTTTTTTAATATCTGAGTCAAATGGACAATTATTTGAAATTATTACAATTTGTGCTGATCCATTATTAATTACTGTTTTTGTTTCTTTAAAACCAATTTTTACTTTACCATTTTTTACAATATTTTTTAAAACCTTTTCAATATCTATCATTCTACTTCACCTTTGAGGTCTCTCTTTTCATTATAAGTTCTACTGCACCTGTTCCAAGATTTACTGGTTGACCTACAATGATATTTTCAGCAACTCCCCCTAACTTGTCAATTTCCCCTCTTCTTGCCGCCTGTAATAGATGACTAACAGTAATTTCAAATGCAGCACGTGAAAGCACTGACTCTTTTTCTTTACTAACGCCATGACGACCAATTGCCTTAATTGTTCCATCTGTTGTCATAACATCTGCAACTAACATGATATGTCTTAAATCTACATTTAAACCCTGTTCAAGAAGTGTGTTATAGGCTTCTTGTATTATCATATTTCTTGCAGCTTCAATACCTAGAACTCTTCCAACTGCTTGAATGTCGTTTGTGGTTGTTCTATAGGGATCTACTCCTTTAATCTCAAGTACTTTTTCTAAGTTACTTCCTTCACTATATATAACATAACCTTCATTTGGTTCATTTCTAATAATAATTCTTTTTATGCCATCTATTCCTTTTACTTTTAGGTCTTTTAATGTTTCATTTACATCAAGTAGTTTTTTAAAACTTGGTTCATCAAGTGTTACTTTTATTTTATTGTCTTTAAGTTGTGCATCTGATCCCCTTATCTTATTAATGCTATCGGCCAGCTCATCCATTGATATATTTTTACTTTTCATTGTTTTAAGATTAGGTTTAACAAAAATAACAAGATTTGTAAGATCTGTTTCAATATCTGCAATGCTATTTAATTTAGTAATTTCTATTTGATTTGCAACTTCCTTTGCTAGATCTGAATTTAACCTGTATTCATCTCTTAAATATATATTCATCATTGGTGTTGAAGGAATAGACCGGGCATCTACAATTTCTATTAAACGAGGCAAACCTAATGTAACATTAATTTCTGCAACTCCTGCATAGTGAAATGTTCTCATTGTCATCTGGGTTCCAGGTTCACCGATACTTTGAGCACCAACAATTCCGCATGCCTCAGATGGATCAATAATGTTTTTATCATATTCATTAAGGGCATGTGAAATAATTGTTTTTAATTTTGATTCTAATTTTTTATCACTTGCTACTTTCATAACAATATCAGTTATTACAGAATGAGGAAGGAATTTTCCCATCAATATCTTTTCAATATTTGCTCTTATCTTTTTATACTCCTTTGGTTCTTCAGGGATTTTAGGAGGTGTTATCTTTTTTGGTTCAGGTGTTATTTTTTCTTCTTTTTTTGTAGTTTTTGTGATCTTTTCTTTTTTTGCTATAGTTGTTTTTTTCTTTTGTTTTTTTATTTTTTCATCTTCAGTTTTTGTTTTTTTTGCTTTTACTTTACCTTTCTTTTTAGGCATTAGTTACCCTCTTTTATATCTGTAATAATTCGATCTATATCAACAGCAGTTCCACTTAAACTTCTTGCTGGATCAATCCCATCTTCCCCATATATAAACTGTATTATCTGACCTCCAGAATGTCTTACAGTTCCATCATTTTCAACCTTTACATCTTCAAGTGCATTAATTAACCGTCGTTGCATATAACCAGATCTAGAGGTTCTTACAGCTGTATCGACAAGACCCTCTCGTCCTCCCATTGAATGGAAGAAATATTCTGTTGGAGAAAGTCCAATTTTATAGCTTGATGCAACAAAACCTTTTGCTCTTGCACCAAGATCATGTTTTTTAAAATGAGGAAGGGTTCTATATTGATAACCACGATGTATTCTTTCACCTCGTACTGCTTGTTGTCCAACACAACCTGACATCTGGGAAAGGTTAAGCATGGAGCCTCTAGCACCAGATTTAGCCATAATTACTGCGCTATTATTAAGTCCAAGGTGCTTTCCAGCAATTTCTCCTGCCATATCCCTTGCTCTACCGGTAACTCGCATAATTTCCATTTCTAAGGTTTCTTCAAGGCTTCTACCAGGAAGAGACTCTAATTCATTATTTTCATAAGCTTTTACTAGACCTCTTATCTTTTTCATTGCTTTATCAAGGCCTTCTGCGATTTGTCTTTTTGCTTCTTCTGGAATGTCTTCATCTTCGATGCTTGTAGTAAATCCAAATAAAGTTATACTGGAAATTCCCAACCTCGTAACATTATCAATAAACTCTCTACCAGCATCAACTCCATGATCCCTCATAATTCTATCAATAATTTTACCTTTAAATGCACCAATACTATTTTCATCAATTGTCCCCTGTTTTAATATACCTTTTTTAATTATCACATATGCATCATTTGGACATTTTGGTGCTGTACAAACCTCGCAATTAAGACAGGTTTTAGCCTTATATTCTAAGTTTAGATCATCTGGTAGTAATGTGCTAAATATTGCTTTTCCTGTTATGTATTTTTTTTCTTTTTCTTCAATAATATCTGGAATTTTACCTTGATATTTTATAGATGAAAGTATATGGGATGCATCATCAAGTAAAATCTTTTTATTTTGATGAGTTAAAAGAAATGCACCAGATATATGATCATGAATTCCACCGATAATTACTCCACCGAATCTTGGTGATAATATGTTTTCTTGCACTTTCATTAAAATTTCAGCTTCTGCCTGTGCCTCTTCTCCTTGAAGTAGATGTAGATTCATTTCGTCTCCATCAAAATCAGCGTTATAAGGGGGGCATACACTTAAATTAAATCTAAATGTTTTATAGGGAACAACCTTTACTCGATGAGCCATCATTGACATTCTATGAAGGGATGGCTGACGATTAAAAAGTGATAAATCACCATCCATTAATTGTCTTTCAATAATTGTTCCTATTTCTAATTTATCAGCAACCTCCGCAGCATTTTTTTCTGTGACTTTAATTCTCTGTTTCATTCCTTCCATATCTCTGATTACATAATTCACACTAGGTGTATATACACCTGGTTTTTCAGATATTTCCATTTTTTTCTTGATTAAATCTTTACACCAGTCAATGTTATAAAATGTTACTTTTACTGGAACAGTAAGTTCTTTTGCAACTTCAATAGGAACACCTATTTCATTTATACTTAGATTTGGATCAGGTGAAATAACTGTTCTTGCTGAAAAATTTACACGTTTACCAGATAAATTGCTTCTAAAACGACCCTCTTTTCCTTTTAGACGTTGTGCTAATGTTTTAAGAGGTCTGCCTGAACGATGACGAGCAGGAGGAATACCTGATGTTTGATTATCCAAATATGTTGTAATATGGTATTGTAACAATTCCCAAAGATCTTCTACAATCAATTGAGGAGCTCCTGCATCTCTATTTTCCTGAAGTCTTTGATTAATACGAATTACATCCACAAGTTTATGTGTAAGATCATCTTCAGATCTTTCTCCGGATTCAAGGGTAACAGAGGGTCGAACTGTAACAGGTGGAACAGGTAAAACAGTAAGAACCATCCATTCAGGACGAGCAGAATTTCTATCGATATCTAAAAGTTCTAAATCCTCATCAGGAATTTTTTCTAGCCATTCTCTTATTTCTGAAGGCGTTAATTTTTTACCATTTTCTCTAATGGAAGTAGGTTTATCAAGTTCTATTTTTCCGACTTCTCTATCACAGTGACTACATTTTTCAGATTTTACACATTCTTTAACTATTTGTTTTAATACATAGGTAGGATCTCTCCCTTCAGATTTATACCTGTGAAGTTCATTGTTATATTCTTCTTTTTGTTTCTCTGTAAGAAGTAATTTTCCACAATCCCGACAAGTTGCTCTCAAGCAATCACGTATTGATTTAACTAAACCAACATGTATCACAGGCATTGCTAGATCAATATGTCCAAAATGACCAGGACATTTATCTTTACCAACTCTTAAACCACATGTTTTACATCTTAGACCAGGTTCTATTACTCCTAGTCTAGGATCCATAAGGCCCATTGCAATAGGAAATCCATCATCATCATAGGTATCTGCTGTTATTACCTTTGTTGCACTCATTTTTCTTATTTCATTTGGTGATAAAAGTGAAAATGAAATTGCTCCGATCTTTTTAGTAATATTTCTAATTCTTTCCATAATTACCCCCTCACACTAAAGACTCCAATTTAATTCTTGGTGCAATTACCAAGGACTTTAATTCATCTATTAAAAGTTTAAATGCATAGCTCATTTCAATTGGGTAAATATCTGCTTTATCACCACAAACAGGACAATGAAGTGCTCCATGTCTGTCATGAATTGCAACATGCCCACATGTATTACAGATATATTTAACTGTAAGATCAGACTCATCAAGAAGCCTATCTTTTATAACCATTGATGCACCATGACCAATCAGACAATCTCTTTCCATTTCTCCAAACCTAAGACCCCCTTCTCTAGCTCTACCCTCTGTTGGTTGTCTTGTAAGAATTTGTACAGGTCCTCTAGATCGAGCATGGATTTTTCCTGCAACCATATGATGTAATTTTTGGTAGTATATACAACCAACAAAAATTTCGCACTCTAGTGTTTTACCTGTTTCTCCATTGTATAAAACTTCTTTTCCATTATGTTTAAAACCATTTTCAACAAGAGCCTTTCTTAAAGAATCTTCTGATTCACCAGAAAAGGATGTTCCATCAACAACCCTTCCTTCAAGTGAACCCACTTTACCACCTATCATTTCAAGAACATGGCCAACGGTCATTCTACTTGGAATTGCATGTGGATTTATTATTAAATCTGGAGACATACCTGATTCATTAAATGGCATATCTTCTTGTGAGACTAATAGACCGATTACCCCTTTCTGGCCATGTTTAGATGCAAATTTATCACCATACTCAGGAATTCTTTCCTCTCGAACTGTTATCTTTACCATTCTAGATCCATTTACTGATTCAGATAGCATCACTTTATCAACAGTTCCACCCTCACCATGTTGAACAGTAACTGATGTTTCTCTTCTCTTTTGTGGTGTTAAAAAATCGGTTGGTTCTTCTAAAAATCTTGGTGGTGAAGTTTTACCTATGAGCACATCACCACTAAGCACATCACATTCTGGTGAAATAAGACCATCTTCCCCTAAATTCAGATAGGCCTCTTCACTTCTCACTCCCCTACAATCAGGATCAGGAACCTCAAAATGGTCTTCTTGACCTCCAGGATACCTTTTTTCCTCGCTGCTATAGGTTCTAAAAAATGTACTTCTGGACATTCCCCTCTCAATACTTGCCTTGTTCATAACAAGGGCATCTTCCATATTATATCCTTTGTATGAAGCTACCGCAACAACAAAATTCTGGCCAGCAGGTCTCTCTGTGAACTTAATATATTTTACTGGATGTGTTTGAACAAGAGGGGCTTGTGGATAATGTAATAAATGTCCTCTGGTATCTGGTCGTATTCTATAATTTGATGCTCCAAAACCCAGAGATTGCTTTCCCATACCTGCGCCCATTGTTATTCTCGGTGAGGAATTATGTTCAGGATATGGAACAAGTGATGATCCTATCCCAAGAATACACATTGGATCCATCTCCATATGGGTGTAATCATTAGTAATTTCTTCCTCATTTAATGCAATAAGAGTATTTTCTTCCTCCTCTGCATCGATGTACTCTACTATACCTTCATTTATTAAATCGACCCACTTTTTTCTACCTGTATTAAGATCGTCAATAAATTTTTTTGTAAGCAGAAGTTTCCCATTTTCACTAATAACAAGTGGTCGTCTAAGCCTACCACAGTCACAATTAACAATTAAATCATTTGCTTCTTCATAATAAGTAACATTTACTTCAT
>JABAOC010001725.1_pt1 | contig 11009 bp, 12 predicted proteins | sample 7062161 | NCBI WGS metagenome assembly JABAOC01 (sample SAMN14538625, study PRJNA623070) | marine sediment metagenome | biome: marine biome [ENVO:00000428]; feature: marine pelagic biome [ENVO:01000023]; material: deep marine sediment [ENVO:00002113] | place: India: Gulf of Khambhat ...
TTCGCGGTGGAGCCGAGCTTTAGAATTGTCGAAAAAAGCTTTCGAGCAGCGAAGAGCGCTCCTTTTCCACTTTCATCAGACAAAAGTCGAGAAAAGGGATTTGGGCAACAGCCCGTCCCCACCTGTCCCGCCAACGGCGGGAAGGGGGGAGCGAAGGGATATGAGGGTCCCATCAAAAGGTTGAAAATTGTCGTCAAACATCAGAAGGTTAGAAATTTCTCGCTTTGAAAACTCAGGAAACTCCACTCTAAGTTTCGCTCCTCAGATCTTTCTCAGGGCTTTGATGATCCTCTCGGGTGTCAGGGGCAGGTCAACAATTCTCACGCCCAAAGCGTCGCACACGGCATTCGCTATGGCTGGTGCAACGGAAACGCAGGACGGCTCACCCACACCCTTGGCACCAAACGGCCCAACCCCGTCTCCTGATTCAAGGACAATCGTCTCGACATCGGGTGCATCAAGAGCGGTTGCAACAACAAACTCGGAAAAAGAGGGAGTGAGGGTCTTACCCTTGTCTAGGATGATCTCTTCGGTCAGGCTATATCCCATACCGTAGAGCGCACCACCTTCGAGCTGGCCTTCCACACTGAGGGGATTAATCGCCTGTCCCACGTCAAAGCACGATATCAGCTTCAGGACCGTGACCTTTCCGGTCTCTACGTCAACACATACCTCCGCGCCATGGGTCCCAAAGGTGAAATCCGCAAAGACCTGTCCTTGCCCTGTCTCGAAATCGATCAATTCTCTGAAAGGGGCATTGAATTGCGCTGCATTGTAAAGGGGAATCCCATCAGCGGCGCAGGCCTTCACGACGCCGGCCAGCGGTAGGGAACGATCCGGCTCATTGCGGACATAGATCTTCTTCTCTCCAACCTCCAGGTCCTTAGGTCTTCCCTCTAGCATCTTTGCCGCTTTCGTCAGGAGGTTTTTTCTTACTTCTGTTGCAGCCTTTAGGGTCGCGTTTCCGGACATGTAGAGTTGACGTGTCGCGGTCGTTGTTCCAGCCAGAGGGGTCAGCGCCGTGTCGCCAAAAAACACCTTGACGTCGTCCATGGAAACACCGAGTACCTCAGCCGCTATTTGCGCCAGGGAAGAAGCCTGGCCGCCGCCAACGTCTTGAACCCCGCATCTGACTGTGACACTCCCATCCATCTCCATGCTCACGTAGGACCGCGAAGTATCGTGGAGAAAGACCATTCGCCCGTAGCTCGTCATGCTGGACGCGATCCCCTGGCCAACCCTCTCGGTCGCAGACGCCGGCACAGACTTCTTCCCCAAAGCCGCCACGGCCTTCTCTGCAGATTCAGGGAATGCCACATAATGATCCAGTACGCGCCCCGTGGCCATTGCTTTTCCTTTTCTCAGATAGTTCTTCTTGCGAATTTCCAAAGGGGAAAGATTGAGCTGCCGGGCGAGTTCATCCATCTGAGATTCGTAAGCAAAGCAGATCTGGGGACACCCAAAGCCGCGATTCGCACTGGTGAAGGTGTTGTTGGTCAACACGGTGGTGGTGTCGACCTTGACATGAGGGATGTCGTACGGACCCGTCGCACTCACCGTGGAGTAGAGCAGGACCCATGGACTCAAATAAACGTAGGCTCCAGCGTCTGAGATCAGATCTGCCGCAAGGGCCATGAGCTTTCCATCCTTTGTTGCACCCGTCCGGTATTTCATGACGTAGGGGTGCCGTTTGCTCGTCGCCAGTATTGCCTCTTCCCGCGTGTAGGTGAGCTTTACCGGCCTGCGTGTCTTCCAAACGAGTAGGGCAAGGTATGTTTCTACTGTGATATCCTCCTTGTTCCCAAACCCACCGCCGACCATGGGGGCGATGACCCGCACCTTATTGTGGGGGAATCCCAGGACATCGGCAACACCTCGAAAGTGCTCGATCACCTGGGTTGATACCCGGATCGTGATGACCCCATCGTCATCGAGCCAAGCGACGCCAGAGTGGGGTTCAAGAAATGCATGGTCGACAAAGGGAACACGGTAAGTGTTTTCGACGATGACATCAGAACGGGAGAACCCCTCATCAATATCACCCTTTCTGACCTTGTAACTACAGATGATGTTGCTTTCGCCCTCCCCCACTCGAAACGCATCAGGTTTCATCGCCTCGACGGGGTCAAAAATCCCCTGGAGGAGCTCGTAATCGACCTTGATAAGCTTCACCGCTTCTTCAGCGATCTCCTCGTTTTCAGCAGCCACCAGCGCAACGGCTTCACCCAGAAACCTGGCTTTCCCATCGGCCAATACCCGGTAGAGGCCCTCGAAACCACCTACCTCATGGGTCTGGCCAAAGCGGGTGACGGTCTCGTTGTTTGGGACATCCCTCGCGGTCATAACAGCTTCAACACCGGGCAGTTTCTCTGCCCCGTGAGTGTCAATGGAAAGGATCTTTGCGGCAGGGTATTGACTCCTCAGAACCTTTCCGTAGAGCATCCCCGGGACAGCATAGTCGTCTGCGTATTTTGTCTTCCCAAACACTTTGTCACGAGCATCATGGCGAGGCATGGGCTTCCCGACGACCTGATAACCTCGCGAAGTTGGTTCACCGACGAGCTTCACATCAGACATGATCCAGTACTCCTAAGGCCGTTAAGGACCTTCAAGTGCAACATCTTGGATCGCATCAACGATCTTCTGATACCCGGTGCAGCGGCAGAGATTTCCCGAGATCGCCTCTCTAATCTCCTCCCGGCTCGGTCTCGGATTTCGATCGAGAAGCGCCTTGGCCGACACAATCATTCCTGAGGTGCAGAAGCCGCATTGAATCGCACCGTGTTTTACGAAGCTCTCCTGAAGAGGATGGGGGTCTTCTTCGGTCCCTAGCCCGCGCAGAGTGATCACTTCCTTGCCATCTGCCTGCACTGCCAGGGTGAGGCACGCGTTGATCGCTTTCCCGTCCAGGAGCACCGTGCAGGCACCGCAGTCGCCCTTGCCGCAGCCGTTTTTCACCTCCGTCGCCCCGAATCTGTTGCGAAGCACCTGAAGGAGTGTCTCCCCGGCCGTCACTTCAGCCTTTCGCGGCTGTCCGTTTAGATTTATCTCGATCTGATAGGCCTTCATATCTCCGATCTCCTAGGCCAAAGCTTCCCGAATCGCTCTTTGCAGCAACACCAATGTGACCGTTTTCCGGTACTCAGCGGAAGCCCGGATGTCGCTAATGGGTGAAATCTCATCCCTTACGGCGGCTGCACACGCATCGATCGTTCCTGAATCGATCTCTTTTCCTGCAAGAAGTCCTTCCACGCGATATGCGCGAATCGGATTCGGCGCCACAGCGCCCAATGCAACCCGAGCCTTGCGACATACCTTCCCATCCATCTCCAACATCACGGCAATGGTGACGACTGAAATTGCCATGGCATTCCTCAGGCCCAGCTTGAAGTGGCTGCTTCGTGTCGGATCTTCTTTCTTGACAAAAGTGACCTCCGTGATGATTTCGTCCTCCTCCAAGACCGTCTGATTCGGCCCACGGAAAAACTGGTCGAGAGGGATCTCTCTGCTTCCACCACTCCCTCCTCGAATGCGAACCGAGGCTTCCATGGCCAGCAGGGGAGGAGCAGTATCGGCAGCCGGAGAGGCGTGGGCAAGGTTTCCACCGACGGTCGCACGATTTCGGGTCAAGGGGTTCCCCAAACGCCGTGCCGCCAGCGAAAGAATGGGGCTCTGGTTTCGAATCACCTCGGATGTGGCGATTTCAGACATCGTCGCCAAAGCGCCTATCGATACGATTCCGTTTTTTTCTTTGATATACGAGAGGTCTCGCAGTTTACTCAGATCGATGATAGCCCCTGGAGCCACCGCGCCTGACCGCATATCAGGGATAAAGTTTGTCCCTCCAGCGACGACCTTTGCGCGTCCCTTGAACTTGAGCAACGCCTCAATCGCCTCGTTTAGGTCCCTTGGCGCAACGTATGAGAGCTCTCTCATCAGAAGCCTCTCGACATTCTTCAAACTTCACAATGTTCACTCATCGGTCCATTCTACCGGTCACCCAGAAGTGTCTCCATCTTTCTGACCGCATCAGCCGCATCATAACCAAAGGCGTCTGCCCCGATCTCATCCGCAAACTCCTGAGTCACGGGAGCCCCGCCAACCATCACCTTGACCTTGTCTCTCAGCTTGGCCTGTCTCAAATGCTCGATCACCGTACCCATCTGTTGAATGGCCAGTGTCAGGAGGCTCGACATGCCGACGCAATCTGCATTGTGTTCTGTAACGGCTTTGACAAACCGATCCGCTTCAACATCGATACCCAGATCCACCACATCATAGCCGTTCGCTTGAAGGACGGCGGCGACCACCGATTTTCCAATGTCATGGATGTCCCCCTTGACGGTCCCAATTACAACCTTACCCAGGCTGCGTCTTGTCTTGCCCTCTGCCCGGATTTTCTCATCGAGGATGGCTACACCTTCCTTCATCACGTCTGCGGCCCCAATGAGCTCAGGCAGGAAGCACGATCCCTCACCAAAATCGTCACCCACCTTGATAATCCCTTTTCCAAGCCCCTTTTCGATCGCCTCAAGGGGGTCCATCCCTTTGGCCAGGCCCTCATTGATTAGGCGGATACATTCGTTCTTGTCACAATCTACGACGGTCTTTGCAAGCCTGTCAAAGTATTCGCTGCCAATTGTCTCAGCCATTTTCCAGTCCTCCCATCCTCCCAGCATTATCTTTCTTCCACAGTCCTCGTGTCATTGTACCTACCCACGGCCCATTTCTGGCGGGTTGTCGGGTTCCCCGACATCCCGTTTCTTGACGAAATCGAGATAGTCATCGATCTCTTTTCTAACCTCGAGGGCCACGGGCGATTCGTGCGTCTCGAGAATCTTCAGAGCTTTCTGCTTGCCTTTTTCCAAGAGATCGGTATGCCCTCTCTCCCATGTTTCAAAGAAATCCCGGTTACTCAGCTCGGGAATGAGGAACTCCTCTCTGTACCATTTCCTCGTATGAGCTTCTCTCAAGTAGCTGCCGGGCAAGGGGCCCACCTTGAGGATCTCATCGACAGCCAGTCTCTCCTCGTCCACCCGGATGCCTTTCAGATAGTGGCCGATGAGCGAGGCCACCTCATCGTCGATGCACATGTGCGCCCAATCCACGAAGTTGAAGCCTGCCATACCGCCGATGTCCCAAATGAGGCTAATATTGCTCAGGGCGTAGGTATAGTTTTTGAGCGCACTTTCGTAAGCAGCCTGCTCATCCGCATCGCACGAATCGTTGATGGCGAACCCCACACAGGGGACACCATAATGCTTCGCCATCGCCGCAATTCCAGCGCCAACCAAACCATATTCTGGGTTTCCAAATGACCACAGGCCCGTCCTCATGTCCATGGACGGGTTGAAACTGCAGAAGCATAGAGGATGCCCCGCCTTGTAGGACTGAGTCTGAACGACAAGAGAGAGGGTTTCGGCTGTCGCCTGAACCAACATCCCGGCCAAGGTCGCTGGTCCCGTGGCCCCGCCCATAAGCGCACTGTAGACCGTGATGGGAATCCCAGCGTCACAGAACCCTATGAGCCAGTCGGTATAGTTCACATCGACAACCCGTGGAGGATTGATGATGACATGACCCAGAACATGGGGTCTCTTTCTCAGCTCATCGGCTCCTCCTGCGGCGATCTCCCAGAGTCTCACAAGATCGGAGACCTCATGTTCGGCCCCGGTGTTGTAGACCCAGGTCATTCCCTTTGTTGAGTTTTTCAACATTTCCCCCACAAGCATCTGAGAGTTGCAAATCTTCGGCTCATCGTAAAGCCACATGACCGACTTATACAGACCGTGCACGTTCTCCAGGGCATCCCCCATCAAGGCCCCTTCAACCGCATCCTTTCGAGTGGCCTGTCGCCTCTCTCCGGTTCGAATGTCTCTCAGGTACCGACCCGTGACGGTGGCAAAGTGGATTTCGCCATTTCCAATGACGGCGTCGTTCTTGGGCTCCCGGCCATAGATGGTGAATTCACTTGGGCATGTCTCGAAGGCCTTCATCAGCACCTTCTCCGGTATTTTGATCAGCTTTCCGCTCTCTTCGATCTTGCAGCCGACCTTTTCAAACATCTGAGTCGCCCTGGGATCGTCACATCTCATCCCGCCCTCTTCTAAGACCCGGACGGCGGCTGCATGGATCTCCCTGCACTCCTCGGTAGTTATCGGGTATGCGGACCCGACAAGTTTCCCCGTAAACCCTTTCATCCTGACGCCTCCTTTTCCATTGATTTCCCTATGTGGCCTCCCACGGCATGCGATCTCCGAATTGTGCCCTCCGACTCAAAAGGAGGGGGGAGTTATCGCCCAAATGGCCCGAACTTCAATTTCGCCCGCATTTTCCCATCGATGGGGAATGGAGCTATCATAGTAGATACTGTCTCCAACCTCCAAGACGACTGTCTCGTCGCCGATAATACCCCTAAACTTTCCCCCCAAGACGACCCCGCACTCTTCGCCTTCATGGGAATAGAACTCTTCGGCCCTGGTTCCAACAGGATAGTGGATATAGATGAATTCTATCTTATGCCGTAAGTCCGGACATAGCATTTCGTACAACCCTCCCCAGGGCATGACGAGTTTTTTCCGACGTTCCCTGCGGATCACAGTGATTCGATTGGAATTCATTGTCTTTTGGTCTCCGAAGGAGGTCTCGTCAGGAGTGTCAGTTTCGGGGAGCAGACTTGACATGGGAACATGAAACGCCTCGGCTATTTGCTGTAGCTTTGTCACCGTGGGAATGGAGGTATTGCGCTCGATCTGACTCAAGAGGCTCTTCGAAACCCTTGATTTTTCCGATAATTCATTGAGGGTGATTCGATTCCGAAGCCTCAAGGCTCTTACCTTTTCGCCGATTTGCATTTCAAGCCTCTATTCCGTTATTACGTCTATTTTCCTAAATACCGAACAAAAGTCAAATCCCCTCCCGTCCGGATTTCCACCACACAGAGAGGGCTCTTCTCCTTAGCAGCTCTCTCGCACGATTTTCTATAAAAACCGCAACATATGTTCGAAATGTTGGAAAATCCGCCTCTCTGGATCTTTCGAGAAATCGCACAGGCCGTCTGGCCAGTTGAGCCTACGTGTCATCCACCGGCCCCTTCATTTTTTGGGAACGCCTCGTCAGGAAATGAAGCAAGAGGAGAAGCAAGATGGAAAAAACGATCAGGAGTGAAGCCACAGCTGAGATCGTTGGGTTGATGCTGATTCTGATTCCATCCCACATCTGCTTTGGCAAGGTCGGTTTGCTTCCGGTCAGGAATATCGCGACAACCACTTCGTCAAAAGAGGTGATAAACGCGAAGAGGGCGCCGCTGACGATGCCTGGCCATATCAAGGGAAAGGTCACCTTCCTGAAAGTGACCAAGCGGTTGGCTCCGAGGCTGAGGGCGGCCCGTTCAACGGTCATATCAAAACCCTGGAGCGTTGCCGTAACGTTCACAACCACAAAGGGAATAGCGAGTACCGTATGGGCCAAAACAAGGCCCCACAGCGTTCCTACGAGATGGAGTCTCGCAAAGAGATAGTAAACCGCGACTGAGGTGATGATGACGGGAATAATAAGAGGTGAAAGGATGATTCCATAAGCCAATCTCCTGCCCTTAAAATCACCTCGGACGATGGCAAAAGAAGCCAGGGTCCCCAAAATTGTCGCCACGATCATCGTCAAAACACCCACCTGAAAACTGCGCATCGTCGCAAAAGTCCAGTTTCGGTTCCCAAAGTACTCGGCGTACCATTGCAGGGAAAATCCCTGGGGAGGAAACTGAAGGAAACGGGCCGGGCTAAAAGAGATCGGAATAATCACAAAGACAGGCAGAACGAGGAACATGAATATTATTGCACAGAGGAAATAGAAGAGCCATTTCCAAGTGAAGAATCGATGATCCCCTGTTTTGTATCCAAGATTGTTCACCGGGACCGCTAGCCTCCGCTTCATCAAATTTGCTCAATCTTAAAAAAGCGACTGTACACGAAGAAAAAAAGCATCGTCGCCACCAATAACATGAGGGCTAATGCAGAAGCAAAACCCCAGTTAAGGAGAGTACTTACGTGTTCCTCAATCACCATGGAGATCATGATGCTCTTTCTCCCTCCGAGCAGAGCCGGGGTGATGAAAAAACCCAGAGAGTAAATGAAAACCAGAAGCGAGCCGGCACCAACTCCTGGGAGACTGAGAGGCAAGAAGACTCGAGTGAAAGCTTGAAATTTGTTGGCCCCGAGACTCTCCGCTGCTCGGAGGAGCCCTCGATCAATGCCCTTCATCACACTAAACATGGCCAATATCATAAAAGGCATCATCATTTGGACCATGCCGACATTTACCGCAAAGGAACTATGAAGCATCCTAATTGGGGTTTCGAGGATTCCCAGATCGGCGAGCACACTGTTGAAGACGCCACGCCGACCCAACAAAACCATCCAGGCGTAATTTCTTACCAAGAGGCTCGTCCAGAACGGGATGATGACGAGAATCATCAACAGATTTCGAGTTCCCTCAGATACTTCTGACAAAAGATAAGCGATGGGGTAGCCGAACAAAACGCATGCCATTGTCACAGTGAAACTGATCCTGAAGGTTATCCAAATCACCCTCAGATAGATGTCGGTATCGAACAAATGGATGAGGTGCCTAAGGGTCGGCTCCGGATCTAGGACGCTTTTGGAAAGAAAAAGCGCGATCGGATAGATAAAAACCAAACCAAGCAGAATCGCAGTTGGGAGAAGGAACGGCCAGCCGTATTGGGTTGGTTCTTTTGAGATCATTACTCTTCAGATCTTCCATTCATGGTCTTCAATATACGGACGTTGCATGAACCCATATGCCGCATGTCCGAAGTGAATCAGGAAGCTGGGGGCAGCGGATCTTTCACAGGCCGTGGCCAGGGGCTCCTCGAGATCGCCGGGAAACCCCTGACCTCATTGTTAGCCGAATACTATTTAAGCGACCAGGCCTTCCATCTCTCCTTGAGTTCCTGGTCTCGATCGACCCACCACTCTGCATTCGGTATCCACGTCTTCCCTTGATATTGTGGAGCTGTCGGAAGCAGAGCTGCGACCTCTGGCTTGATGTAATCGAAGGCCTTCTTATTTATTGGGCCATACTGCATCGCTGAGTTGAACATGGCTTGGGGTTTGGCGCTCGTGCAGAAAGCGATGAACTGCATCGCCTCTTTCACATTTTTGCTGCCTTTTGTGATCACAAGCCATTCGATATTGACGCTCCCCTGGTCGAAGCTAATTCCTGCTGGAATCCCTTCCTTAATAATGTTCGCTATCCGCCCGCTGTAGGCATAGGTCATATCCACCTCGCCATCGGTCATAAGTTGGGCTGGCTGCGCGCCTTTCGTCCACCACACCGCGACATCTTTCTTTATCTTATCCAAGCTCCGGAAAGCCCTTTCCACGTCCAGCGGATAGAGCTTGTCCATGGCTACCCCGTCTGCGAGCAGAGCTATCTCGAGCATGTCATAGGGACCGTTAAAAAGGGCACGGGCGCCGGGAAACTTCTTCACGTTCCAGAAATCCGCCCAGTTTCTCGGATGGTTGTCTCCGGGATACTTTTCGGTGTTATACGCCAGAGCCCCTCCCCAGAACTCGATGCCAACAGCATAGGGATGAACCGCTCCTGGCAGCAAATCCGTTTTATCGATGACCGAATAGTCGAGAGGTTCAAAAAGTCCCTCCTTTAACCCGCGGCGGAGCATCCTGTCCTCGATATCTACGACGTCCCACTCGATATTTCCGGTATCCACCATGGCTTTCATTTTCGCAAAGTCCGGATACGAGGTGACGACAACCTTGATGCCAGTCTCCTTTTCGAAGGGTTCAACCATGGCTTTGATTACATTCTCTTCATAGGTTCCGCCCCACGATGAAAGCACAATTTGTTTCTCTGCAGCGAAAGCGGTTCCAGCCACCAGAAAAACAACTGCCATAAACGAACAAAAAACCATTTTATTCTTATCCCTTGTCATTACATCCTCCTTAATTTCAAGATTTTTTCATGTAAGCCCACTCCTTTTACCTGAACCCTATCACCTCCCTCCTCTGAAAAAATCCGCCGATTCGGCACGGTCTCCCCTCTCCCATTCTGGCGAGAATGACCTTCCCTTTCCGGTGGGCGCTTTGAGATCCCTTGCAAGCAATAACAGTCTCAAGAAGCTTGACTCCTGCGTTCATTGCCTCGGCAGCCGGCAGCATCTCGGGAAGGTAGAATTTTCCACACTCGAAATTGATACCAACCGTTTCCATTCCTTTTGCAAAGCCCTCTTGAATTGCATCTATCGGGTCAATCCCCTCTTTAAGCGCTGCGTTCGCCAACTCCGTGCATACCACCTCGCTACCCCTTATTACCGCGCCAGCCATCTTCTCAAGAATCGTCATGAGTTCATTTTCTCCTCTATGAGTGTGGTCAATCGAAGTCAGTTCTTTCTTGGATGACTACGGGACGATTATTCCATCGTTCCATTTCCACCCCACAGTCACTCTATTTCCTCGTTTACAATGCTCGGCCTCCGCCGCATTTGAGATTTTTATGGATAGGACCTGGCCTTTCAGAATCTCGACCTTGTATCGGCGAATTTCTCCTAGGTAGATCTCCTCTTCAATGACTCCCTCCAACATATTCCAACCAGCACGCTTTTCGCCCACTCTAAGAAAAGTCAATTTCTCCGGTCGTAAAACGGTACAGATGTTGTCGCCGATTCCGAAGTCATACTCATTGGGGATGCTGAATTTGATACCCTTGTCCGAAGTGACCTGAATCGCCTTTTCATCTCGATCACTCACTCGTCCCTCCAAGAAATTAGACTCACCAATAAAACTTGCCACGAATCTATTGGCGGGACGCTCGTACAAATCCTCCGCAGTCCCAATTTGCTCGATCTCCCCATTATTCATCACAACGATTCGATCAGACATCGTAAGCGCTTCACTTTGGTCATGGGTCACATAGATCGTGGTGATCTGAAGTCTCTTCTGAATGTCCTTGATTTCCAACTGCATGGCTTCCCT
>JABAOC010002982.1_pt1 | contig 11006 bp, 12 predicted proteins | sample 7062161 | NCBI WGS metagenome assembly JABAOC01 (sample SAMN14538625, study PRJNA623070) | marine sediment metagenome | biome: marine biome [ENVO:00000428]; feature: marine pelagic biome [ENVO:01000023]; material: deep marine sediment [ENVO:00002113] | place: India: Gulf of Khambhat ...
GGGTGGGATTTCCCCCAATAATTGTAGCAGAAATTACTGATGCCCTGGAACTCCCCATCCAAAAAGTTTTGGCGCGTGCAGTAAGATTTGTAAAAGCTGGAGCGAAAATCATAGACATTGGCGCTCTAGTAGGAGAAGAACACCCTGAGAAAATAGGTGAGATCATTTCTACTGTTCGAAACAGACTAGAGATTGGATTCACTAGTCTCAATTGATAGCATGCGCCCATCTGAGATTGAAGCCGGGATTAACGCTGGCGCCGAGCTTATCTTTAGCATCGACGGGCGAAACATGGAGGTTATCGCTTCAGTCTGTAAGGAAGTTGGTGTTGTTGTTCTCCCAACCGAAAAACAGTCTGGAAATATACCTATGGATCCTGGATCAAGGACAAAGCAATTAAGTCACAATATAATCAAGGCTCGTCAGCTTGGATATAAAAAGATCATAGGAGATCTTATACTTGAGTCAATGATCTATCCTGGTCTCCTAAACTCTCTTGAGGCATATTCTACCTTTCGAAGAGAACACTCACTAATCCCTCTTTGTATGGGGACTGGGAATGTCACAGAATTTGCAGACTTCGACAGTGGTGGAATTAATGGGATTACGACTTCACTTGGGGTCGAGTTGGACATAAACATATTCCTGACGACTGAAGCGAGTATTAAAACACGTAATACCATTTTTGAAACCGCTCAAGGCGCAAAAATGGCTTTCTTTGCAAAACAGAGAAACATGCCTCCAAAAGATCTAGGAGTAGATCTGCTCATTGCAAAAAGTAAACGAAGAAAAGATATTGAGGGCCTAGTAAGCAACCAAATTGATCGAATTGAGGTTCAAAGGAAACGTAAGATGGCAGAACGGGACAAAAAAGGATATTTTAGGATTTTTGTAGATTATGACGATAAAGCGATAATTGTTGAGCATTTTTCTGAATCAGATCGAAGAGGACCGGGATTTAAAGGACAAGAGGCACAAGAACTTTATTTAGAGATCATTGAGCGTGGACTTGTAGGAAATTATAAACATGCATGTTATCTTGGAAGTGAACTAAAAAAGGCAGAGATCTATCTCGGTTTAGGCAAGGAATACTACCAAGATGAAGACCCATTTATCACTGGCTGAAGAAAATTGAGTACTCTTACCCGCAAAAAGCCCATAGAGGGCTTTTTTTTGACTACAAAGGAGGGCCTTATCTTTGACGTGAAAGGTGTGGTTCACCCTCATGACCGCGTAATTGCTTATCTTCGATACATCCCCGCTGCCCTAGTCGAGAAAAACACTTCCAAAAAGAGGCGAAGAAATTATTTCAAAGTTTATTTGCTTGAAGAACGTGAGAAAGAGCTAAAAAAAAGGTTTCCGTGGTATCTGTATCCAAGTAAGTGTATGGGGGGCACAATCCAAGCCGTCCCGTATGAAAAGATCCTGCGGATTCATGATCCTACTGAGAGATTCCAAAAATTTGCACAGAGTAGCAGCTCTGAACTAGATCCACTCTCGAAATGCTGTTTAGACTTGGGTCGAGCTATATATTCTGGAGCAAAGATACCATTAGCGAATATGGGAGTTTCAGGGTCTGTACTTGTGGGTCTACACACAACTCATTCCGATATTGATCTTGTAGTGTATGGGAGTAAAGAAGGAAGAAGAGTTTATGAGCAAATGACCCAAATATTTGCTCAAACGAAAAGGATTGAAGGCTTGACATTTTATCGTGAACAAGAATTGCGAGAATTGTATCGTTTTCGATCACTTTCTACTCCAATATCTTTCAAAGACTTTGTTAGAGTTGAATCCAAGAAAGTTCTTCAAGGAATGTACAAAGGGTACAATTTTTACATCAGACTTGTATGTAAACCCGAAGATACTGGGTTAAATTTCGGTGATCAGTGTTTTCAAGATTGTGGTGACATTGAGCTTAAGGCAAGAATCGCCAATGATACAGGACGCTTCTTTACGCCATGTAAATATGAAATCAAAGACGCTATTTTTCTTTCACGACCGATTCATAAATTGAATATAACTGAAATTACATCTTTTCGTGGTAGATTCTGTGAAGCGGCACGGATCGGCGATCAGGTGCGTGTTAGGGGAAAATTAGAGCATATAATTGATCGAAAAACAGGGCGGAAATGGTATCGAGTGCTTTTAGGCCGAGATCACATGGACTATATGGTGATTGAAGAATGACCACCTCTATACACCTAGAAGGGGGAAGGAAGGTCCGGGATCGAGATTTACTGGAGACCCCTGAAAACTTCTTCTTTACCACTGTTGGTTATGTTCATCCTCCAGATAGGATTTTTGCCTATTTAAAATACCTTCCGAGTGAAGAAATGGGAGCTGGAATCTGGAAAAAGGGCAATACTCTTTTTAAAAGGGTGATTCCTAAATATTCCGCGATTAATGTTATAAAAACCTTCAAATTCCTTGAAGAGAACCACCCAGAATATCTTTTCAGATGTCCTGTAAATAACATTCGAATGAGTGCTGTTCCTTGCAAGAAAATCCAAAGAGGGTATTTTTCAGACCTCGAGTTTAAGCATCTTGTCCGCAAGGAAAAGTATGATCGTATTGAGGATAAAACAATCAAAGTTGCTCAAATATTGATGGATCACTTCAATTTGAAACAAGAAGATTTTGGAATAACCGGGTCAGTGGCGCTCCAGATACACCACCCTACCTATTCAGATATTGATCTCATTATTTTTGGTCAGGAAAAAGCAAAACTTCTCTCAGAAGAGTTGCAATCTCTTGTAACTGAACAACATCACCTTCAACCTCTAGCTAAAAAAGAACTAGAAGATATTATTCACCGTAAAGCGGAGTTATTTGGCTTAAATCAGAAAATGGTAAGGTGTTTGATCGATAGAAAGTGGAATATAGGAATTTTCGAAGGAACGCGATTTGCCATCTTGCCTGTTAAAAGATTTGAGGAAATAGATGAAAATTATGGAGATAGGATTTATCATGACAGCGGGAAAGCAACAATTATTGCAAAAGTCAAAGACATACAAGATACATTTTTCAATCCTGCAGTCTATGAGATATCTGTGCAACGCTTCCTAGAGGGATTAAAAGTTTCCAACGTACGAATGCTCATATCATGGGAGAATTTTTTTGCGAATGTTGCGAAAGAGGGGGAGACAGTTATAGCTAAAGGAAAATTGGAACGAGTTGATGATGTAAAGCGAAATGATACATGGTATAGGCTGCTTGTAGGCTCGGGGAGTATTGGTAGTGAGTATATCCTTCCTTGTGGACTATCATAAAAAGTCTGGATTCAACTATTCCCCCTAACTAGTTTCGTTACAAACAAAGGGTTACAAAACAAACTAAAACAATATGTTACTCACGAAGAATTTAAAGCCCTAAAGTAACCGACGGCTATTTGGAACGTAGACGATTAACTGGGAAACTTTATCTTCATCTCCCTTACTATCATCAATGTTCTTTCTGATGGGCTCGCTTAAGGTTATGTTCCTTTTAAAATCACGCGAGGCCGAGTAGACAAAAAGATTTAGCGCTGATAAAGGGCTCCTCAAGGGCTTGAATTGTTGACATAGCATATTGAAAATCTTAATAGCTTTGATCTAGCTTCTGAAAGCTTTAAGTATGTGCAAATCTAGGCACTCTAATCACGCGTGATTGGGGTTGTAAATCCTTGACTGAGACAGATATTTCACTTATTGAAAAATATTCTATGGAACTAGCGGAAATTGAAGCCGAAGCACGAGAATATCAACGAACAAGAGACGAACTGAATGAAAAAACTTCAAACCTGGCTCGGGAACGAAATGAACTGAATAGCAAAGCAAATGAAATCTTCCAAGAGATAAGAAGGGCTAAAAATAGAGATCATGATATCTCCAACGAATTGTCTCGCTTGCGATTCGAAAAAGAAGCGAATTTTGAGGAACTCGCCCAAATTCGTGAGGAACTTAAACCACTCCAAGAAGACTTTGAAAAAATGAAAGGGGACCCTGGCATTCCATATCACAGTTTACGCCGCGAACAACGTGATCTTGAGTGGAAACTTCAAACTACGGTTATGAAAATGGAGGAGGAACGAAATTACGTCGAGCGAATTGCTGAAATCCAAAAAAAACTCAAACCCTCAGAAGAACGAGAAAACCTCCGAAGTGAGATCAGAAAGAAACAGAAACACGCCAGAGCGCTACGTGCTCGCATCGACTACATTAAGGCCCGAATTCCTGAACTTGTGGCTGAATCGCGTGCACTTCGTGAAAAGCTCACTGAGCCCATTGAAAATGCAAACGAAATAAGAATAGCCGCAGATGAAAAGCATGCAGAATTTCTTGAAGCTAAAGAACAAGCTGATAAAATGCACCAGAAATTCATTGAAAAATTAAAATTAGTGAAAGCTTGTCGTGAACAATTATCCGGTGTTAAAGGGGCTTTGAAGAAGAAGCGTTCAGCTGCAACGAGAAAATTAATTGATCAAACTGCTGAATCGGCCTTTGAAAAATGGAAAACAGGTGAAAAACTCACAATAGATGAATTCAAACTGCTTGTCCAAAAAGGTCTACTGTAATTTCGGGTTATTGCTCATTTGTGCTTTTTTTTACGTAGGGAGGGGTATCCGATACGTTTATGAAATCCTCAAATGTTATCAAAGCACAAGTCAAGGTTATTGAAAACAGCAAATATTACTTTAGGTACGGCTTTAATTGAAACCATCGAATTTTTACATTAAATGTGACAAATTTTCTAAGGATAGAAATGAGCCAACAAATTTCTCAATTAGATACATTATTTTAAAAGAAAACTGGAAAAGTTACTTACAGGCAAAATCTTACTCCTTTTATTAGCGCCTAAATATTGTTCATGAACACAACTTCATCCGCAACACTTCTCAATGTTTCACTGATCCGATCCTCTCGACCTATGACTACCACTCGCTTTCCTCCCTCTTTTGTGGCACTCAAAACAGGAAAAATCTCAGAACTTTCTGTTCCAATAATAATGGTATCAATTTGATCATTATACACCGCTTCTAGGGTCTCAAGTGCCAAATAAATTACTTTAACATCTTCTCCTGGTGCAAATACACTAGTAATACCATGACGCGTCGCATTTTCGGTCATTTCTTTTGAGTTGGCATCTTGGATTAACAATATCTTTGAAATACGGACATTTCCGAGCCCTTTAGCTGCATTGAGAATGTTACCGATTCGATCTTGATGGGTCTCCAGAACAAGATCTGAATCGATGATTAAAGCAATATTTGCTTCTTCACCTTCTTTGGATACACGAAGAGCTCGACCTAGCTTTCTAAGCACAATAGACCCCCCATCGACTTGTAAAGGCGGTGTAGGCATGTTGGGGATTTCTTTTCAATTTATAGAGTGAGATTGTATTTGCCATTTTTTGATATAAACTATGTATTTTTCATTTTCGATTCATTTCCCATAGCGGCGTTCTCGTTGTTGGAATGTCCTAATAGCCCGCCAGAAATCAATTTTACGAAAAACAGGAAAATATGCTTCAACAAAATACAGTTCGCTGTAGGCGCTTTGCCACAGAAGGAACCCGCTAAGCCGCTCTTCACCCGATGTTCGGATAATAAGATCGGGATCCGGAAGGCCAGCTGTGTAGAGATGGTCTTCTATTATCCTTTCGGTAATGTCTGCAGGACTAAGTGTTCCTTCTTGGATCTTTGATGTAATTGCTCGGAATGCGTCTAAAATTTCTGTCCGTCCTCCATAACCGATTGCTACATTTAAAACGAAATCATTATAGTCTTTCGTTCCTTCTTCCGCTCTTTTAATAGCTTTTTGAACATAATCTGGAAGCAGATTAAGTCTCCCAATTGCACGAACCTTTACTTTATTTTTATGAACCCGTGCATCTTCTAACAGTTCTTCAAATGACTCGAAGATGATCCGCATGATCTCCTGGACCTCTGCGGGGGATCTCTGGAAGTTTTCGGTGGAAAACGCAAAAATTGTTGCGATTTCGATCCCAGCATCCCAACACCATTTCAACACGTTTTCTAAGTTATCAGCGCCTTTTTCATGCCCTAAATAGGCTTTAAGGCCGTTAATTTCTGCGAAACGTCTGTTTCCATCTAGTATGAGTCCAATATGTCGTGGTTTTGGCCCCTCCTCTATTTGATTCCATAGATACCTTTCATATAATCCATATGTTTTCGATACAAGCCAATCAAATAATTTATCCAGTTTAAGGAACATTATGGCTCGGGGTCTCCTTCTGTGCTTCAGAAAACGGATATGAGTAACTCTTATCTTAATCTTAAAAAGAATTTTTCTACATTTCCTTCTGGATTTAGTTTAAGCGATTTTCATGTTTATTTTTTATAAGAGAGTCAATATGCAGTTTATAAGGAGTTAAACGATTCTTCTCAAGTAGCAATCGTTCTTCGGGNNATCTTTCAAGTTAATCGTTTTTCTTATTCAAAGGATCATTTTTCTTTATTATAATAAATAATACAATGGAGTGGATGTTGACAATCTTCACCTGTATCCAATGTACTTCAGTAACTTGTATACTGATTGAATCATATGTTCTCAGCAATCTGACTTGCGGCGCGCTTCATGTCTAGAAAGATTAGACCAAGTTTTACAGTTTTCTTTGCCGAAACGAAAAGTACGGCATTTGGTCCAGCATCCATCAAGATAATGACGCCGTCTTTGCTTTCTACAAAGATCCTTTCAAGTTCTCCTTTTCCCACTTCTAAGGATGCGCGTTCACCTAAGGAAAGCATAGCAGCCGTCATCGCTGCCACTCGTGTTTCGTCAATGTTTGGGGGTAATTTCGATTCAATAGGGAGTCCCTCGACACTGACCACCGCAACTGCTTCAATAGCAGGAACTGTTGCATCCAGTTCCTCTAAGATTTCCCTTATTTTGTTGGATCTTTCTTCCATCTGATCATTTCCTAGAATTTTGGTCAGTTCCTATCTTACAAAGTTTGTTTTCGTCGTCCCCACTCAGTTTCTCAGAGCCCAATTATATGACTGTCTCCATCGACGATTATCTTGATTAACAATGTATTTTTAATTTTTCCCAATGAAAATCGGGGTATTATCCTCAACTTAAACAGGGAAAGTTGTGAAAACAATTTGCTATTTTTATCAATGGTACAATATTTGATAACAGATAATGGCCGATATATTCCCCTCAGAAAATTTATCGTTTTAGAAGAATTCAAATTTTGAAAAAAGCAACTAATTTCCTTACTCAAGGATTTGACTAAGCCATGAAATATTAACTTTGCTATAGAAAAATATAATTTCTACAAAACATTGATGACTCCTTCTCTTATCCGAATAATCTATCTTCCTCATAGCCTTAGATCCTGACAATTACTCAATTCTCTATTTTCTAATCCCATAAAGCTTGTGGAGGACGATTTCTCGAGCAATACATTGGAAAGCTCGCTTAACTCCTAGTCCTCGGGTTGCGATGGTCTCATACACATAAACAGGGATTCCTCGCCCGTCTAATCCAAGTTCTTTGAGCATCTTCTCCCGCGAAACTGCACCATCCACATCCCGTTTGTTTAATGTAATGACAAAAGGAATTTCCGTCCCTAACTGGTCCTCAACAGCTTCCATTAGCTCTTGCATACTTTCAATATTATCTGCCATCTGTCTAGGATCGGAGTCTGCAACAAAAATTATTCCATCAGCCCCTTTCACTACAAGTTTTCGTTGGTGCACATGACGTATTTGCCCTGCTGTTGTGTAAACGTCGAAAACTACTCTTTCACTTGCAGATAGAGGGACATAGTCAAAATAAAGCGTCCTTCCAGTGGGGTCCTCAATAGATGTAAACCCACCTTTAGTGAAGCCTTCAACTTCATCATAAATCCAACGAAGGCTTGTGGTTTTACCTCCCATAGATGGGCCATAAAGGACAATTTTGAAATGGAGGATCCCATCAGCATCCTTTCTCATTGCTACCTCCTCGGACAACAACTTGTAAATTCAATAACGGTTCCTAGTGCACCAGCCGAGGGGTGAAATGCTGGAGAAGTTCAGGTATCATCAGAATCGTTCTAATTCCTCGAGGGCGCTTTTAAGTTCTTCTTTTTCGAGTTTTGGGGTCCCCTCCGTTACAACTTCCTCTGGGATCCGGGGAGTTGGTTTCTCTCCGACTCCAAGGAATTCATCTAGTAATCGGGATAATTCATCAGAGTATTTAGTCATGACTAGTCGAATAAGTCCGATATTCACATCAGGGTCAGTAATAACACACAAGACCCCTTTTCCACAGCTTGAAGCAAAAATCTTTCCATTTTCAAACTCGGACATCACGGTATCTAAATCCCCGATATCCAAATTCTTTCCCTGCTCCTCACTCGCGCAAAAGACTGCACTCGCGATAGCTCCAATCCCATCCACATCAACTGGGAAATATGCAAACTTAGAAACGTGAGCAATCGTCAACCCAGTACGATCAACGAGAATGACCTTTTTAATACCGGTTTCTGATTTGATAATCTTTGAAAGGATTCGATCAAACGCTTTTGCGTCTAGCATCAGATCACCTCTTCTGCCATCAATTAAGGCAGAATGTACAACAAGTATATTTTTGCCAATTGTATAAAAATATATGCATTATAAGACGTTTTGGGGAAGGACAGGTATATAAGATGTTTTAAACCTTACTTAGACAAGTTGGATTTAAGGATTTCGCCCTATATCCGTTTAATCTGTCTTATCTCTCATAACGATCAAGATATAGTCACTTTCAGGCGCGATCAAGATCTCTCCATCTTGAAGATCAATAGTCAAGAAGTTCAATGAGCTCTCCCCTAGTTCTTTCACAATATTCATTGCTTTTCCAACTAAGCTAGTGATCAAGGCTGAAACCTTTTCTGTCGTTTCAGTATCACAATCGGAACTGATTGGCAAGCCCTCATTGTTTGTTACAATCACGCCTCGCACACCTTCATAGCGGGCGAACCTCTTTAGAGTTGCTTGGAGTTTCTCTTGAGAAATCATGGGTGCCGCAACCATTCTCATTTTTATGTTTGTCTCTACTTCTCTACCTGTAATCTTATAAAATATTTTCCGTAAGCACTTCGCAAGTGATAATATTTAGATTAATATTTGTTTGGGAGCTATTCACCTTCTTATTGTTTTTTGAATTCATTGGGGATTAATTTTTGTTCTTGCATCGTGTGATTCTCAGTTTTTGCCTTCTCTACTATGCGCCTAGGCTTTAAAACCTTTATTATGAGAAAAATTTTTCAAAGTCCAGTTAAATTGATCTGCAGAACCTACTTCTTTTTGAAGGAGATTAGGGTTCAATCAGCATTAAATTAACGAAAACATTCGCGATTATCCATTATCTTTTACAAAATACTTACTTTTCTCCGACTTTCTATATCAAGTGATTTTTATGAGCTTAGAAAACTTAGAGACTTACTTTTCTTGGCTAACTATTATTTATGAATTTTTGTTAAAAAGGGCTAAAATTGCATTTTTGCCCCTATGAGGGGGGGAAAAGTATTTCAAGCTAACATTCAATTCATTAAGCCAGTTTCAAAGTTCTTCCGCACAATAAAACAGTGTTTGCATTAATAAAACTTCATTATGCCCCTAAAAATTGATCAATTTACAAAAAAAAGAATGTTTTATATATGTGTCATAGAGTCTGATTTCTCAGATGAGGTGGAGTTTATGTCAATAACATCTGATAAGATAGAAAAGATTCTCAGTGATCTCATGAATGAGATTCCGGATATTGAGGGAATAGTTCTATCTAAGGATGATGGAAGTCTTATAGTGTCACAGACGATTTTTCCGGATTTGGATGATAATGCGATTTCAAAAACAGCGGTAGATGTAGCTCAATCGGCTGTCCGACTATCAGGAACCATTGAGAAGGGAGAAATCAAGGAACTCAACGTAGAATTCAACGAAGGGTTCTGTTTGATTATCTCCAAGAACAACGTAGTTTTAACCATCATCGCAGCGACTGATGCACGCTCACAGCTCGGTCTTATCAAAATGAATGCTATAAAAGCATTAAATACAATAAATAAGGAGATGGAGAGCTGATATTATATAAGAAATGTTTAACTAAGTATTAATTCATTGTACCTCACAATCTAAAGACTGACATCATGATTCAATACAAATACTCTCCCAATCACATTTAAGTCTGAAAAACGGTTTAAATACTAAATATTTTTACTATGATATCTGGGAAAGGGACTAAGGGAGAGTTTCTATCCCCTTTACATCAAAATTTTTTTAAGTTTGATACATATTCTATCACTTGAGGAGCTTATCTTGAATGTGGAAAGAACATTGAAACAAGTGGATCAAGGAAAGATTATCAATTACATACGGGGAGGTAATACACAGGTTAATAATCAAATCCTTATTAGAATTGAGGGAGTTACTTCTGATAAGGAGGCAGCCCAATTCTTGGGTCGGAATTGTGTTTGGGAGTCATCTTCTGGAAAAAAAATAACAGGAAAAGCGATCCAAGTTCATGGAAAGAATGGAGTTATTTTAGTTAGGTTTACTAAAGGCATCCCCGGACAAGCCATCGGAACTCTTGTAGTATTAAAATAGAAACTCAGTAGTATTCTTTAATAAGCGCGTGATGATGGAAACCGGCAAGTCAGAGCCAACATAGGTATGGTGTTGACGAATTATAGTTACACTGAACGTGCTTACCTCTTTTAGTTTTGGAGCTTTTGAAGAAAGAACCTGTTAAGGCAATAGAATATCTTGCTGAATGGGCCAAATACAATTCTTTTCCATCTATAAACGGAGATGGAAGTTATATGTATTTTGTAAGTTTGATTATTCTCATAAATAACAAAATGACGGGATATTGGAAGAAACAAAGTGTATATTTCTTCCTCTCCCCAATGAATCCTAAAATTATCCTACTGCCTCCTGAAAGAAGCTGATGAGAAAAATACGAATTTTTCAGGTATTTGTGGAGGTTTAAAACATATATTCATATTATATCGAGCAATAGATGGTTATTTTCTTT
>JABAOC010054713.1_pt1 | contig 11004 bp, 10 predicted proteins | sample 7062161 | NCBI WGS metagenome assembly JABAOC01 (sample SAMN14538625, study PRJNA623070) | marine sediment metagenome | biome: marine biome [ENVO:00000428]; feature: marine pelagic biome [ENVO:01000023]; material: deep marine sediment [ENVO:00002113] | place: India: Gulf of Khambhat ...
ATATCTATCAGATATTTTTCCTTTCTCTTGGTTTCTAGGTTGACACTTTCTATCTCCGGCTTCTCTATGTCCGGGATATAATAAACCACACTCCTTTCCCAATCGACTGAAAGAATCCGATCCAATCTGAAAGCTCCGTAGTAATCGACATAGAACTCTCTTTTTTTACGATTAGACCTAGACCTTGTCCACGGTTTCTCTTTTTTTGTTTCCGCAATGACTGATAAATTCTCAAAAATACCTTCATAGATGACAATGTAATATGTCATATCCTCATAAAATCCGGTGGACTCAAAGGAAGTTATTATCCGGTTGTTTTTCTCTTCTAAAGATGTGAAGCCATGCAGACCAAAAGTGTATTTGCTGCCGTATCCCTCTATTACATTTGAGAACTTAACAATTGTTTCTATTTCCAGGGTTTCTGGGTCAAGGGTTTTAAGATAATTATTATCCTCAGAAAAAATCCTCCCAGAAGATGAGACCCAAACAGAAGGGAAATTCCAGACTCTTATTTCATCAGGTCCATCTCCATGGATCAATTTTCTCTCTTTTTTTAACTTCCCGGAGTAATCGTATACCTTTAACTGAGATTCCCTCCATGACCTATCCAGAAGCTCAGAACAGATAATCCCCTGAGGAAGGGCTAAACACCACCCGCTCCAGAGATCAATCTCCCTTACCTTCTTGAAGCTCAATTTTTCAAATTTCTTGCCCTCCTCTACGCTCAGCCTCTGAATCTTTATATTCTCGCCACAGGAAAACAGAAGGAGTAATGACAGAATTAATGCCGTTTTCTTCATTTTAAATGGCTTTTTTCAAATTGTTTGGCTATCATTCTTCTTAGTTCGTCTTCTGTGATTCCAAGGTAAAAGATCTTCTCTAAAAAGACTTTGAGTTCATCTTCAGCTATGACATGACTTAATTTGTTTGATCTGGTCTTATCGTAATTAACATAGCTGCCTTTTCTTCCTTTACACTCAAGAAGGCCTTCATCTTCTAAATTGTAGTATGCTTTTGCTACAGTATTCGGATTTAATTTCAGAGTCTTTGCCATCTCCCGAATCGACGGCAACCTGTCGCCATCTTCTATCTGGCCTGATAATATTTCCCATTTTATTTCCTGTAATAATTGATAATAGGGAGGAATGGCTGAATTCGAGTTAATCTTGAACCGCACCGCTTCTGCCTCGAAAAAGATAAATTGTAGTATTATATTAATACAATTACACTAAATTTTCAACATCAGAATTTTAAAATTGAAGTCAAAAGGGCCGGGAAGGTTGACGAGGGAATGGCGTGAAAAATNNACATCCCTGAATGCTATCTGATCATTTGCCCGAACTAAATGGGAGAGAACCTTGTTTATTTACCTCTTTCTTTTCCAATTATCCCTGACACTCTTTCCAAAGAATCTTCAATGCTGCTTGTCTCAACCCCTATCATCTTGATTTCAATGTTTTTTCTTTTGAATTCGTTTTCCAAAATTTCCATGAAAATTCCTTTACCTTTCATTTCCTTCCCGTCCTTTGAGGTCGTATCAATCCCGCAGCTTGGAGACCTGTTCATCCCAATGAGACCAACCACGCCAAAAGCATGTTTTTTATAATCCTCTATCTGTTTCACCTGCTCACGAGCCATGGATTTTAAGATTGTGATATTCTCCTCTTTCTGCATCAGGTTTCTAATCCGCGAATTTTCTTTCAGGATTTCTCTTTTACCGCCTGCTTTATCTTTGCGATCGAGCCCCAAACACGCCAGTTCCGGGCAGGGCAATTGAATTATTCCCACTTGATAGCTCATTAACAGAGTCACTGCTTCTTCGAACTGGCTTGGAAAATCCGCCGTATTATCTGATATCGAGTTTTGATTTAACAGGCAATGAGCGACTAAAATTATTTTTTTACTTCGTTTATCATTAAACATACAAACATTCCCTTCAAAGATTTAATATTCGATAAAATTGTATTGATAGCAAAATTCCTAATTTCGCCCTTTGAAAAACAAACATTTCCATGGGCCATCTGCTTCATTAAACGTTTCTTTTTATATTTTAAATCACTATTAACCATTTGGATTATTATGAAAGGAAATATACTAACTGTTAAATACATTATTTGTTTGATTAGACTAAATTCCCACTTTAATCTGATTCCAGTTTTTAATTTTGAATCTCTTAATTTTGACTTCCCCGGTTTCCTCTGAAGTGAAAATATAATAAAGGAAGCTGTTTGTTATGACATTCGGAGGAAAAGAAAACCTTGTTTTATATAAATAGTAACCATCACTACTGAAGATATCAAACTCAACCTCACTGCTATCATCAAGAACCGATTTTACTCTTCTTACATATATTCTACCTTCATCGTCATTAAAAATTCTGTCGAAAAATGGCCGATATTTTGAAAAATTAGCAGCTCCTTCAATTATATCTTTAGGCAACTTCCTCCCCCTTGAACTTTCCAGGTGATCATCTATGATTTTATCTTTCTCTCCTCGGTTTATAGCATGATGGGGCTCATCTTTCCTGGCTATCAAATAAATACTCCCTTCCTGATTTAAGAAAAATAACTTGTATTCCGGACTGTGTCCATAAATAACTCCCTTATTATTGATAGATGAAAGACATAACATGGGGCTGTATCTATGGGAAAGAAAAACCATGCTCTTTCCTTTCTGGAATATATCTATCCCCTGAAATTCGGAAATTTTTTTTATGATTTTTCCTGTTGAGTCCACGATCAGGATTCCGTAATTTTGACCTTTTTCCGATGTGACGAAACCGCTGATAATAAAATTTCCCTCTGTGTTTACAGCAAAATCAATTTGAGTAATTGGGAGGTCAACATTCCTTATAAATTCTCCTTTATCATTGAATATGTGAATTATCCGCATCCCTGAGACATAAAGGTTTTTCTGATTATCAAAAAGCATATGATAAATATTTGCAAATTCTCCGGGACCCTGTCCTTTCCTGCCGATTGTCTGAATGTAATTTCCTTTTTTGTCAAACTTCTGCACTCTGTGATTTCCGGAATCCAGAACATAAATATTTCCTTGACTATCTACTTTAATGTCACGTGCCTGATAAAACATATAATTCTTATCTTCCTCACTGCCGATTATCAAATCCTCTTCTAAATCGAAAATTAATTCTCCGAAAACCGGCCCGTCAGGATTTTTTATGACTTTAATTCCATCTTCAACTTCAATCTTGCCTTTCCATTCAGCTTTTTGTTGTCCATAGGAAACAAGCATTATAGAGGCAGAAAGAAACAAAATTATAGAAATGAAAATAGTTCCCGTCTTCATGTTCCTTCCTTCATAATCTATATACTGGTTACACTCTGATGTCTATATCAGTATCGGCAAGTTAGATATTTTGGGCCTTTGGCTTTTATTTTTAAATTAGGTTTATCAGAAATCCCAAATGTATAGGGAAGAATTTGTATTTCCCCCTTTTTTTTACTCAATTATATAGACTTATAATTTTATCAAAAGGTTTAATTAAAAATAAGTCTGCAAATGAAAAGAGTTAATGAATATCAATAAATCATGCTCAACGTTTTTTCAATTTCGCGGAACCGGAGGCTTTTGTAGATTTGGATTCCACTTGGATCAATCCCCAGCTCTTTGGCTTCAGGTGTGGGTCAGGTCAAATTCCTGTTTTTATCTAGTCCCAGTTTCTGATTTTGTAACGATTGACAGACTCAATACCTATCTCACCGTTTACTTTAAGAACATAGAAGAATCCTTTTTTTATAAATAAAGGTGGACCTTCAGACTTCACGTGAGTCTCATTTCATTTTTTCCATTGTACTGACTTTTTTCCTGTCACAGCTTTAATCATTTCCCTGGTTATCTGAACAGGTTGATTTTCTTTTCCAGGATCATAATCTTTCTGAATACGCAAAGACAGTTTCTTTTTATTCTGTTTTGTAAGAAGCTCTGTGTCAAAATAATGTCTCTTTATTCCAAATGTGAGTAGATAAAATTTGCATGTCGGGCATCTGATTAGTATATCCAAATCACCGCCAAGAAGGTCTGGTTTCATTATTGCTTCGTCGTTTTCACAGAGATAACATTTAATTTTTTCCCAGTCCATCACAACCTCTTATTTTTAAATTTTCTATTCCTGCGAGGCCTTCGGGCTTCCACTCGCCTTCTTTTTATAATCTTTCTCTTACTAAATTGGCTTGGTAACTATTGAACGATTTCCACAATTATTACAATCAATAAATAAATCTGATATTTTTTTCTCTTCTTCGATAATTTCAACTCCCATGCTTTGTAATATATCTGTGCTGCCACAATACGGACATTCTTTAAAAGAAAGAGCTTTACAATTCCTGCATACCTTATTTAATTTTTCTTTTGAGGGGCGCATTAGAATTTCTTCTCCTTCTTCAATCTCTGCAATAGATTTCCATTTACTAATATCGGGGTGACATCCTTCAGCTCCCCAACTTCTGCAGAAATCCATTAAACTTTTCATCGCTGTTTCTCATTTAAGTAGTTAGGTAATTTAAACTTATTTTTATGCCCACATGATAATTTGATTTCTATACTTCGAGAATCATTTTTAATATCTGTTATGACTTTTCTTTCTTTGCAAATCTTGCAGAATTTTTTTATTTTTTCCAACCTCCTCTCCTTTCTTAAGAATTCATCTTGTTTCTCCATTGAGATGATTAACACTCACTCTCCTTTTCTCCATTAAATTAATGCTCTATTTACTTTTTTAGCCAGCCCTCTCTAAGTTGCTGAAGGGAAAAGAAGTTTCGAGATGATAATGATAAATGACTGAGAGAGGGCGTGGCATAATCTTTTTTTTATTTAAGAATTTTTGTCTCCCTTGGCTTCTCAGAACGAAATTTATCTATCTATTGTCCTCAAAATGAATTTCTTATGAGGGCACTCACTACATATTTTATCTTGGGATACGTCATTTCCTCAATCATCGTACCTCCCTTGCGAATCTCCTCTATTAATTTTGCTTGTTTATTGAATAAAATATCAATAAGAAAATAGTAAGTATAAAATTGGTAGATAAAATAAGTGTTAAATTTGGAGAGAAATTACAAGTTAGAGAATGCAAAGAGAAGAAGCTAAATTGATATCTTTATTAGATATCCCAATGCTGAGAATTTCCTCCTCCTTTGTCTCTCTTACGAGGCGCTAAATTCCCTCAGTGTTCTTTTTCAACTGAGGAAAGCCGCGTCTTTAGGGGAATTGGATTTCATGCGCCTTATTAATCACTCATACCGTAGGGAATCTACTGGATTGGCTAATGCTGCTTTAATTGCCTGATAACTGACAGTGCCTAGAGAAACTAGCAATGTCAGAATAGCCGATAAAATAAAAATTCCAATTCCTATGTTGGTTCGATAGGCAAAATTCTGAAGCCACTTTTGTGATGTCAGATAGATAATTGGCCAGGCGATAATATTCGCTATGAAAAGAAGCATGATGAGTTCTTTACAAAGTAGTAGCACGATTCCTGAGGCCGAAGCACCCAGAACTTTTCGTATTCCGATTTCTTTTGTGCGTTGTTCAGCTGTGAAGCAGGCCATTCCAAACAATCCTAAACAGGCAATAAAAATTGCAAGTAGGCTGAAATTGAAGAAAAGCCGGCTCAATCTTTCCTCAGTCCGATATAGGTTGTCAAATAATTCATCTAGAAAAAAGTAATCAAAGGGAGCAAGGGGAGCAATATCTTTCCATCTGGATTTTATTAAATCCACCATCCCCGCCATATTTTCGGAGCTTATCTTTATACATATAGTATCAATCTGAGGATACGAGCTATTGATATACATAGGTTCAATCATGGAATGAAGAGATGACATGTGAAAGTCTTTAACGATCCCTATCACAGTTTTTGTCTGCTCCATCCCATATATTTCTTGAATCCTTTTTCCCAGGGGATTATCCCATCCGAATTTCTTCGCTGCTGTTTCATTTATAAGAACGAATTCCTGGGAATCGCTTGGGAATGCAGGGGAAAAATTCCGGCCGGAAACAAGCTCAATGCCCATAGTATCCAAAAAATCGTGATCAACATGGATAGCTCTCATTATTTGACTTTCTTTCATTGAAAAACCTTCAGGCAGATGAGACGCGGCTAAGCCATCCCGCCCAGGAATATGAGAGGAGGCGGCAACATTTAAAACACCGGGAATGCTCTTCAGCTCTTGTTTAATCGCATTAATTGATGATCTGACGGAATTGTCTATCTTCTGAAGAACAATGACATGCTCTTTTTCAAAACCAAGTCTTCTTTTTTTCATGAATGTTATTTGCTGGAGAATGATCCAGGTTCCGATAATGAGGAAAATGGATATAGCGAGTTGGAACACTACGAGCACGCTGCGAAAATGCTTCTTTTGAGCGGGAGACTCAAGACCTCCTTTTAAGACGCTAATCGGCTGAAATTTAGAAAGCACCAAAGATGGATAGATGCCGGCAATAAGTCCAACGAATATAGCTAAGCCTATTAATCCTGGAATGAGCCAGGGTAACTCTGAATAGCGGATCTCTAGAGGTAGTTCGGAGAGTTTGCTGAAGAAAGGGAGGGCAAACTCAACCAGAATCAAAGCAAGAAAAAGAGATAAAAAGCTGAAGGTGAGAGATTCCCCCAGGAATTGCTCGATGAGCCTCCTCCGCACTGCTCCAAGAACTTTGCGCAGCCCCACTTCTTTCGATCGGTATGTAGAACGGGCAGTCGCCAGGTTCATGAAATTGATACAAGCTAAAAGAAGTATGAGGAATGCGATGGATGAAAAGACATAAACATAAGCAATGTCGCTGTTCTTTGTGATTTCGTTTTGGAGATTGGAATACAAATGAATACTATTAAGAGGCTGTAAAGTGAAGGTGAGATTCCACCCCATATCTTCTGGATTAAATCCCATGTGTTTTGCGTTCAATGCAGGAATTTTTCTTTCAAGTTCTTTTGGATTAGTGCTTTCCTTTAAAAGGAGATATGAATAATTAGTAAATTGTGTCCAGCTTTCTATGTGTCTACGGCTAGTCCGTAATAAGGTTTCATAAGAAAGGAGAATATCGAAGCTAAAATGAGAATTCTTAGGGATGTCTTTCATTACACCGGTTATGGTGTATTCCTCTTGCGGATTAAACTTCAGGATTTCTCCTAAAGGATTCTCGTTGCTAAAAAATCGCTTAGCGGTTTCCTGGGTGATAACAGCCGAGAAGGGATTTATCAATGCTGTTTTAGAATTTCCCTTAACAAGCGGGAACGTGAATACCTCAAAAACCGTATTATCGACCCAAAAGATCTTTTCTTCGAAAAATTGTTTACCCAGGCAACTAACACGAGTTCGACCTCTGTACTGGAATCTGACAACATTGTCAACTTCAGGGAAGTCTTTGACAAGGGTTGGACCTATTGGTCCGCTGCTGAGAGCCACATCAAAGGGTCTCCCTGAGGCATCTCCATTCATTACAAGTCGGTAGATGTTGTTGGTGTTTGTATGAAACCTATCGAAGCTGAGTTCATAGCGGATATAAACAAGGATACAGATGAAGCATGCCATTCCTATAGCTAAGCCGGAAATATTGATAATGGAGTAGATTTTTTGGCGTTTGAAACTTCTGAAGGTAATCTTAAGGTAATTGTTAAACATGACGCAACCCCAATAGGCCTTGTCGCTTAAATATGCTGGAATCATCTTCAGAATTTGTATCCAGAACCAAAGATTGGCTTTTAATTGTCCTTTATCAGCAAGCTTGAGGTGATAGATTTCCTCGATATCACCGAATAATCCATAATTCTTTCGCTTGTTAATCAAACGACTCAAAAGCCAGATTCCTGATCTGAAAAATATTTTCTTACCGAAATTCACATTGAGTCTCCGCTCAAATACTTTAGTGAGGGAAGGCCTTTCCAAAAGGCTTCCTGTGTCTTTCTGACTTTGAGCAATTCTTCCATGCCTAGTTGGGTTAAATTATAGTATCTTTTGCTCTGACCGCCGCGAATAGGTGTAGGTTCGCCCTTATAGGCCTCAAGCAAACCCTTTTTAACCAGTCTCTCAAGCGGGAAATATATCCCGCCTATAGCCAGATCCTTTTTAGTGATGTCGCGGATGTGCTTGTAGATAGAGATACCATAGGCTTTATCCTGAAGAGCCCAGACTGATAATAATATCTGTTCTTCGAATCTTGTCAGTTCTGTCATTTTATTCTCCTTTTGCTTATCTTTTCAGATAGTATGAAAAGACTGTGTGAAAGTCAAGGTAATTTATTGATTTTTTTGTTTGGCACAAATCCTTACTATTTTAAAGTTCTCATACTTCCTAGAATATAACGTTTTATAATTTGAGGTGTATCATTACTCAGCGTCTTTTTAATCTGGGGATGCCAGGGCTTTGGGGGGATTGGTTTTATTTAGGTGTTGTTTCTCATGTCATTTCCCTTTGTGTATGTTTATTCTGGTGTATCAGCAGGTAGAAGTCGGATAAAATTGTGAGAGATCTGTTATTATCACAAAAAAGAAATTCAAATAATTATTAAAAAAGACCTAACCTTTTCTTTGATACACAGGTACTATATAGTGAAATAGATTGATCTATTAAAGCTTGAAATATCCCACTGATTCAAAAAAGGGGAATTAATGATGAGGAAAAATTTCATTCTTTTGTTAGGTTTAGCATTTTTCTTTTTCCTTGCTGCTCATACATCTTTTGGTAAAAAATCGAAGATTGATGAAATACTTAAGAGGATTGAAGATAAAATACAAACGATAGAAACTCTGAGCTATGAGTCCACATATGTACATAATAATCCACTCCAGGGAGACTCTGTTTTTCAATCGAGTGGTAAAGTTTGGCTACAGATTATACCTGATGACACCATATTTAGATGCCGTTTTCATGTTAAAGGGCAAGATACACATGGAGAATATGACTATTACTATGACGGCTCGAAAAGCTATGAAATTCGGCACTTTAAAAAAAATATTACGATTTTTAATCCCTATGAATTTCCGAACACCCCGAATAATCCTGCAAAAGCCAGAACGGCCCTAACTCCTTTTGTAGACCTCTTGATTGACAAAAATATTATGAATACACTCCAAGAGAATAATCCTAAAATTACTTTAAGAGAAGACAAAGAGTCAGAAAGTTGGTTAATTGTTTTTGAATATCCACAGAAAGAATCTGGCCGGAGTTTTACCCAAAAGCTATTTATAGATAAATCAACTTACTCTATAAGAAGAATTGAGAAGAGAGTGCTTTGGCGGGGAATGACCTCCTCGACTAATATCTCAATTGAGAATTATGAGATGAATAATAAGGAGGATTTGACAAGAGTCTTCTTGACAAGAAAATATGAAGATTATGCGAAAGAGGTTTTTAAAGGACGTGAAACCGCAGAGGTTTCACCTGTTAGTGACTTAGATGGAGAAGAAGCACCTGACTTCGAGTATACATCATTTGAAGGGGAAAAAGTCAGGTTAAGCCGAATGAAAGGCAAGATTATTCTCCTAGACTTCTGGGAATTTTGGTGTGGTTATTGTCTTATGGTTTTGCCAGAAATAAATGAACTCCTCAAGCAATATGAAAATAAGGGATTAATCATTATTGGCATTACAACGGAAAATAGAGAGCTAATCGAAAAACTTATTAAAGCTAATCAACTAAATTATATCAACATTTTCGCTGATGAAAATATTCTTAAAATGTATAAAGTAACAGTCAGACCAACATATTATTTAATCGATAAAAATGGCATAATTATCAAAACAAGTTATGGAGACCTCGATAAAATAGAATCAGCGATAAAAACACTGATCGATTAAATTCCACTGGATGTTCAAGCCTTATGAGATAAATTTAATCTCTGATTAGTTCATGATGCTATTTTTGAGTTCGGCTCCATGAAGAAAAAAATTTGCAGAGAAGCTGCTTCCCTATTCTTATTATACTCCTATACACAAATTCTTCTAAATTACTCCAGTTTAAATCGTTATTATGCTCCAACCACCATGACCTCACTTGAAGCTTCAGAAGTCATAATCATCTTGTCCCATTTACAGCATTTGCTGCCTATGCACCCAGCAAGTTCATTGTCCTGGTAGACCTGAATAACCTCACATCTATTTTCACAGTCAGAACAAGAAAAATAACGCACATCATAGCTTGCGTTGAGAATAGCATCAAAGCCCTTAAATTTTGTCTTCTCTGGCAGTTCTTCCATAGCCATCATTGCAATCCCTATAGCACCCATGAATGCACATTGTTCAGGGACGATAACAGGATGATTCAGTTCTTCCTCGAGTGCCTTTATTAAGGCCCTGTTCTGTGCTGTGGCTCCTTGAAAAACATAGGGAGGCTCTAATTTGTTTCCTTTACAGATTGTCAGATAGTTTCTTATCAACGCTCTGCATACTCCCATCAGGATATCACTCTTATTAACTCCTGAGTTTAGTTTATTGACAACAGCAGACTGACAAAAAATCCCGCATTTTCCCGGCATTTCTAATTGATTCTTACTCTGAGATACCAGCTCACCGACATCTTCAATGGATATGCCCATCCGGCTTGCGATTGCTTCTATCATTGCTCCTGTCCCACCCGCGCAGATGTTATTCATATTGAAATTGACTAAAATTCCATCTTTTATAATCATCAACTTGCAATCTTCTCCCCCAATCTCAAAAATAGTTCTCACCTCAGGATAAAACTCTAAAGCGGCTACAGAATGGGCCAGAACTTCTGTCTTAACTGTGTCTCCGCCAACCAACACATTCGTGAAATTTCTTCCGCTGCCAGTAATGCCGCACGCCGCTATTTCCGCTCTCTTTTCTAATGCACCAAGGCACTCAATGACGCTTTCTATAATCCCTTTATTTTTCAGGTAAACAGAATCAATTATGTTACACTCCTTATCTAATAATACGCACTTCACCGATGTGCTTCCCACGTCAATTCCTAAATATGCACTTCTCATTTTTTCCTCCTTTTTATCATTTCTGCAAATGTTTCG
>JABAOC010004348.1_pt1 | contig 10997 bp, 9 predicted proteins | sample 7062161 | NCBI WGS metagenome assembly JABAOC01 (sample SAMN14538625, study PRJNA623070) | marine sediment metagenome | biome: marine biome [ENVO:00000428]; feature: marine pelagic biome [ENVO:01000023]; material: deep marine sediment [ENVO:00002113] | place: India: Gulf of Khambhat ...
AACAAAACTGCAGCTGTGACATATCACCAGATTCTTAATTGTGTGGTTACCTTTATATATCCACGAAGCCATACTACCAAGGAGAACAACATGGAAACACTCGACCCAACAGAGATCTGGCTCAACAACGTCGCGATGGCACATTCCAACAGCACAGCAACATCCATCCTCTATCGAAGATATCTTAAGTGGTTCTGCGAGTTCTTGGGTAAAACCCCGCAGCAAATCTTAGATGACTACGAAGCCACCACGGACCGAGAATTCAGACGACGATACGCCCGATACTTGAAAGCGTACAGCTCATCCCTATTTCAACAGAAGTATGCCCCTAGCACAATCCACGGAGCTGTAGCCGCGGTGAAGAGCTTCTTCAAATACAGCGATCTTCCCATAGGGTACGTTCCCACCGCTAGAGTCAGAGTCACGTATCACAACAGAGACATATCCAAAGAAGAGATCAAGCTCATCGTTGATTCTAGCCAAGTGCGACAACGAGCCTTCTACCTTCTCATGGCGCAAGGAGGGCTACGACCATATACGATCTGCCGCTTGAAGTACAAACACCTCAAAGAGGACTATGAGAAAGGAACCATTCCCCTCTGCATAAAGGTGCCAGAAGAGCTAGCCAAAGGAAAAACTCGATCATACTTTACGTTCATCGGGAAAGAGGGATTTGACCATCTCAAAGCCCACCTCAACACGATGCCTGATATCTCAGATGACGACTACATCTTTGTGAATCAAGGCACCACAGACCCCGTTAACTCCAGATCTGTCAGTGGGCTTTTCAGACGAACCGTTACGGCGCTGGAAGAGAAGGGACTCCTGGAGGTTCATCAAGAAGAAGAAGGGAAACCAAGAGACATCAGACTTTACAACCTGCGAAAGTTCTTTAGAAAACACGCAGGTCATGCTGGTGCGGACTTCGTAAACTTCTGGATGGGACACACAGCTAACTATAAGGCCCCACACATTCCAGCCAGCGACGCATCCTACTTTCCTAAAGACGATGTAGAGTTCCACAGGGCTCGATACAAGAAAGATGCGATGCCTCACTTGACTATCTATACGCCCACAGTATCAGAAACAGGCAGAACCATAAAGAAGCTAGAAGAAGAACTAGAGAAAGAACGAAAACGTTCAGCAGCAACTAGAAAGGCGTTTGACGATACAACAGCAGAACAACGTAAAACTATAGATGAGTTGAGGGAACAGGTCGAACAGCACGAGCAGATCTTCGCAATACTGAGAAAGAAGATAGAGGAGCTAGGCCAGCAGCGAGAGAAGAAGTGAAGCTATCCTTCCTTCGTCGTTGTGGATGGGTATGAGTGCTCGTTTTAGGTGTGAAATACTAGGACCCTGTACGACAAAAACGAAGGGTTGAGAGAACTACATTCTGTGCGCGAATGTATCTGTGTTCGACATGTATCCAGAATCGATATATTCTCTGAACTGACATTCGGTGGTGTATGTTTCCAGAAGATTCTTCCACAATTGACAAATAGCCGTTACATGATAATTGTATTCGATTAGAGTGAAGAAGAAAACAGTATCAGGATTATTGCCAACACTACTCTTGCTTGGCATGTTGACGTTGGCATTCAACATTCAATCTGTCAAATTGGAAGATGCGATACGGACGGTCAACGAAAAAGGATTAGCAGACTTCTCCATGATACAGGAAGCAACAACTTCTACAATAGACGTGAAATATGATTGGTCCATGTTCCGCAATGACCTGAGACACACGGGCTATTCGGTGGCTTCCCCTGTACACTATAGTCCTGTTATTGAGCTTAAGTGGATTTTTGAAGCCCCGCCTGCTCACATATTTTCGTCCCCCATTATCGCTGACGTAAATGCTGACGGTAGGTCAGAGATAGTTGTCGGTTCAACCAATAAGAACGTCTATTGCCTTGACACAGACGATGGTTCGCTTTTGTGGCGCCGTTCCATGGGGGGTGCGGTGACTGGATCACCTGCAGCCGCCGATATCAACGATGACGATAAGCTTGAAGTTGTGGTAGGCTCTCGAGACGGCAAAATTTACGCTCTTCGCGGTGAGAGCGGTTCTTTGTTATGGTCCTATCAAACGGATTATCAAATAGGGTCTTCGCCAGCCATTGCTGATATTAATCGTGATGGCAAACTTGAGGTTGTCATAGGTTCCGGGGACGAGAAAATCTATGCTCTTCGCGGAGAAAATGGTTCTCTTTTATGGTCCTATGCAACTTCTGGTACGGTGTGGTCTTCGCCAGCAATAGTGGATGTTGATCGTGACGATAGGCTTGAAGTTGTGGTAGGCTCCAGTGATTGGCATGTTTATGCCCTCAATGGCGAGGACGGCTCATTGTTATGGAGATATTATACCGCCGGTGGTGTAATAGATTCGTCTCCAGCTGTTGCTGACCTTGACAACGACAGCCAGCTTGAAGTTGTGGTCGGTGGCGGTTATGGTTGGATTTACGTTCTTAAAGGTGCAAATGGTCAACTCTTGCGAAGTTATAGAACTGGGCGTTTGGTCTTGTCTTCACCAGCGATTGCAGATGTAAACAGTGATGGCGAGCTTGATATTGTGGTTGGGTCTCATGATAATAAGGTCTATGCCCTTCGCGGGGTAGATTGTTCCAAGTTGTGGGATTTCGCCACAGGCGGCGTCGTAGATTCGTCCCCCTCTATAGCTGACATAAACGGTGACGGCGAGCTTGAAGTTGTAGTTGGCTCTTGGGATGGCAATACTTATTTCCTCAGGGGCAAGGACGGTTCAGTGTTATGGTCGTTTTTCACTCGTGATGTGATAAGAAGCAACCCAGCAATTGCAGACATTAATGATGGAAAGCTGGTTATTGTAGTTGGTGCTCATTATAGCAGTGTTTATGCATTCCAGACGATGTCTCCAGTTGCCTCTGCTACTATATACGCAGACCCTGCTACGCTAAATCTAAAGAGTAAAGGACAATGGATTACTGCTTACATACAGCTTCCTGAAGAGTACGACACAGAAGATATTGATGTTGCTACGATTTTACTTAGCGAGACGATTCAACCAGTCTTAGACCCCAAATACGACTTCGTAACCAACTCAAGTGAATATCACGTAGACCATGATGGTGATGGCAGCTTGGAACGCATGGTCAAGTTCAACAGAACTGAAGTGGCTTCATGGATTCGCGATGATCTTGGCATACAGTATGGCAATGTTACGCTGATGATGACTGGAGAGCTACTTGATGGAACACCATTTGAGGGCACGGTGGTCATCCGAGTGCTCTTTCCAGGTGACGTGGATGGTGACGGCTATGTGGGTTCTGCAGACGCTGGAATACTGAATGGTGCTTATGGAACAAGTGGGGAAGATCCGCTTTACGTCCTAAGTGCAGACTTTGATGAGGATGACTACATCGGTTCCGCTGACGAGGGCATCCTCAACGGAAACTACGGCAACACAGCCAGCTAGCAGATCAAACGCGCGCATCTTTAGTATGCGTTGCTATCGGGTACTCTGTTGGGTTTGCTGGGAGAATAACTAGTTCTAGTCCCTTGTTTCACATCATTACCTAATGTGAACTTAACATGCGTCATTGATGATATGGGCGGAAACGAGACATATTGGAGAACTACATACTACTATAATCTATAAAGGATATCTTACAATCAGCTGCTGCGTATGCTCTTATAGAATGTCCCAGTTCTGACATATGTCACGTCGTTGATCCACAAGGTTGTTATATGCATGCATGCATGAGTGCGTGTGGAAAACAGGTTAGGAGTTCCTTGGAACTCAACGTGTCCAACGCTATTTGTATCGGTCCGGTTCTGCAGGTGTCGCGCGCACGCACAACTCGCGTTGCCATGGTCTGAGGGGAATCGCCTTGAAGAGCATCAGTGCTATTCCGTCCTCCAGGAAAGAGAGCATGACGACGGCTGGTAGCGAATGACAGATTGCACGTGTGTTCGGTGAGTGAGGGCAGGTTTTAGCGTTGCAGTACAGGATGGCCTTTGCTTGCTTCAGAGAGGAATGTCTTTCAGATATGTCAGGGAGAATCTCTTGAACTCTCCCGTTTCAAGGCTAATGAGGAAACTCTGGATGTCTTCAACAAGGTCTTTGAAGTCGATTCGCAGCTTGGTCAATTGGGTGTGGTATTCCGTGTAGTTCTTGTGAAGAGAGATAATCACGCCGGTCATTCCCAACCCTTGCCCAGAAGAGACAAACACCACGTTGGGAAACTCCGACGCATATTTCATGGTGTCCTGCATCATCTTCGGTGTTCGAATTTCAGGACGCATCTTCACGAAGGTCAACACCAAGATTTCGAACCCCATCCTCTTGAAATCTGGAACAATCGTATAGTCTTGGATCGCCTTGCTCTTTTCGAGCTTGTGCCGTGCTCTGGTAACTGTTGGCTGAGAAACACCTAAGACTTTGGCCAGCTCTCTGTCGCTCCGCTTTGAATTCTTTAGTAGCTCTCGCAATAATAGCTGAGGTAATTCTTTTCGCATGAAATACATTCTGTGAAAAACTAGTTAAAAACTTATGGCATAAAACCCATCTGGAAAGCAATTTGTCAGATGCAGGTACGTACCAACAAGGTAGGAAATTCTGTCCCGCGTGCAACGAAGTAATCAGAATCGATCGACATAGCGTCTGGCAATTTCACTGAGAACTCATGTCAGCAACTATAGAGAACTCATCGAGAAAATCTAAACGATGTACTTGCGATTTGACTTCTCAAAGTCTTTCACGATCTCCATAGCTTGTTTCGGAGCATCAATTGGACTCAACGGAACGTTTTCCAGAAGAGCCCACGGACTTGTTCGGGCCAACTTGCTAACGATGTGATCGTCACCGAAGGACTTTTGAGACACTTCGTAGACGAGTTGTCTCGCTTCAGCTTCGCGAACATATCCTAGTGCGTGCATATATTCATGAAGCAGAAGGATGTAGACGAAAGCATTCGCGAGTCGCTGTGACTTTGTGGATGCTTCAACGATCTGCACCAACCTCCGATTCAGAATAATATTGTTGGTGCCGACAGGATGGTAAGCCCCAAGCTGAAGCGGAAGATCATCCAGGAATAACATTATCCCCACGCGATGTTTGGCTAGACTAGTTTGAACCGTGTCTTTGACGAGTTCCCAAATCTCACTGTATCCTCTTGCTTCATCAAGTCTATCATGATGCTTTTCCAAATCTGAGTTTTCACCCAAAGGCGGTGTCCTCCCGGTAACCTTACGTTTTCTTATTTCGAAGAGACGCTGTTGTCGCTTTTCTCCTTAGGTGCCTGTTGTAGGCTTCTGTGCACGCGCAAGGCGAAGCCCCAATGCTTTCCATGCCACGTCCTACCATTCCAAACACCCGCACATATTTCAAGGTTTTTCCAAGCGGGTTTCCCCGCCATTATCAAAAAACTTCATATTATCAACACTACCTCTTTTCAGAAGAATGTCACAAGAAGGCTCAAGAATGTACGACGTAATAATCATCGGCTCTGGACCCGCCGGCCTCACTGCTGCAATCTACACCAGTAGAGCTAGATTGAAGACGCTGGTGGTTGCGGGACAGACGTGGGGAGGACAACTCATGCTCACAACAGAAGTAGAGAATTTCCCAGGATTCAAAGAAGGCATCCTTGGACCAGATCTCATGAACAATATGAAAGAACAAGCCGAGAGCTTCGGTGCCGAGATATCCTTTGACAACGCCACCGCTGTTGACTTCTCATCTGAACCCTTCAAGATAGCAACAGGAAGCAACGAATACGAAGGAAAATCAGTTATAGTCGCCACCGGAGCTTCATCCAAGTGGCTGGGTTTGGATAGTGAAAAACGGCTAAGAGGCAGAGGTGTCTCGGTGTGCGCGACCTGCGATGCCGCCTTCTTCAAAGAGAAAAGGGTGGTCGTCGTCGGGGGCGGGGATACCGCTATAGAAGAAGCCTTGGTCCTCTCCAAATTCGCCAGGGAGGTCAAAGTAATACATAGGAGAGACGAATTGAGGGCGTCGAAATTTCTCCAAGATCGAGCGTTTAAGGAAACGAAAATCCAGTTTGTGTGGAATAGCACAGTCCAAAAAATCTTAGGCGAAAGCAGGGTTGAAGGGGTCAGACTGAAGAGAACGGATTCCGGTGAGGAGTCTCAACTGGCTTGCGAAGGGGTCTTCATAGCAATAGGCTACAAGCCGAACACCGAAATCTTCAAGGGCCAGATAGAACTGGACAATAAAGGATACGTTGTTGCCAGGGATGAGACAAAAACCAGTGTGGACGGCGTGTTCGTGGCAGGTGACGTGGAAGATGATCGTTACCGGCAAGCTGTCACAGCGGCTGGAGCCGGATGTCGAGCAGCCCTGGACGTGGAAAGATATCTAGAGAGATCCTAAAAGCAGCCAACCCCCTTACTGGCTATCCCGTAGATCTGGGTGTGCTTGTACTCGAGGGTTTTAAGAAGCAGAAAGTTTGTAACGGCGATTCTTGGAATCTACGAGACCGTCACTGAACAGCTTGCGTAGAGCTTTGTACACTTTCTTTTCGGATTCCCCGACTTCCTCAGCGATCTCGGCGAGTGTCATGCCCTGAGCTGAGTTCTCCAGTATCGAGATGACGAGATCTTTCAGTTTCGCCAATGCAACACCGTACCTGTTACTTGAAGAAGGTTCTAGCTTGGATGAGATCTTTCATCGTATTTATTGTTATCCACATTCCGTGATAGGTATATCCTCGTAGCATTTTCTGATCTGCTAGTCTCTGCATAGTTGTGAATTCCAGATCCCCCTTCTCTGGAAAATACTTCTCAACTGCAGATTTCTTGAATACGTAGTGGCCAGCGCTCACGTATGAATCAAGCGTTGATCTCTGCTGGAATCTCGTTACGACGATTCCGTTTTGCAGGCTGACCCTGCCATAGGGCAGTGTGGGTTTGGCTAACAGTATTCCTGCGCCCTTCGCTGCATAATCGTAGAGTATGTTAGGATCATAGAAGACAATGTCATCCACATTCATCACATAAGCGACACTGCCTTTAACATGCTTGAAGGCGTCTCTTGTTGCGCCTCCAGTTCCTAATGTGTCCTTTTCTATGGAATATTTTGCTGGTAGCTTCGTCAGATCCTCTCTATTTGAGGCAATGATTATGTTTTCGAAATTATAATTCCGTAGCCAGCTTATCTGGCGATCTATCAGTGTCTGATCGTTGATTCTCACCAGTGGCTTTGGCACCCATGTGGCAGGCTTCAGTCGCCACCCTTCGCCGCCAGCTAAGATTATTGCTTCCTTCATTTGTCTTCACCAAGGGTAGTCTTGTTAGCATACGTTGGGAATTATGAGATTGAAGTCAGCATATATTTACCTTACTGCTCCCATGCCTTGAAATGCGATGTGGGGCTAAGTCACAGAGAGACTCTGAGATTTCGGACTTGTATCGAGATAAGAAAGTTCTATATAACTGACAACTCAGTCCATTCAGGTGGTTACAGATGGTGAAAGCTTTCATCGCGCGCGCCCGGAAAGAGTTGAAGAATTCCCACGTCAGAAGTGCTCGTAGGAGATGATCTCGTCTAATCTCTTTCTTGGAGGTGTAGGTGGAGCAGTTTTCGGATAACCCAACTGGATTATCGCCGCTAGGTGGTAAGCTCTTGGGATAGCTAGAGTCTGTTTCAGGGCGTCTTCTTCTTCTGAACTGGCATGAGTATAGACGCAGCTTCCTAGGTCTTCGTTTGCGGCTGCCAGTAGGATGTTCTGTATGGCTGTCCATGTTGAAGCCAAGGCTACTTGGCTTGTAGGTTCGTCGCTGACCCTATAGCAGACTGCGATCAGGACGGGAATTGTCCTCATGTACGATTTGTCCCACGTTCCACCTCTGCTACCTAGGAACTTGGCGATGCCTGGTGTGAAGGCTTTCCACACTGCTTTACTATATGTTGTGCATATATCGGCGATTTCCGCTTTGACCTCTGACCTGGTGACAACTATGAATCTCCAGGGTTGGAGGTTTGCACCTGAGGGTGCCCAGCGACCGGCTTCAAGAACTCGGTTCAGGGCGTTTCGAGGGATTTGGTCAAGCTTGAAATCTCTGACACTGCGTCGCTTCAAGACCACATCGTAGAAGTCCATGAGACTCTTACCTCTGATTTTTAGTGGATTCTGAGAACTATAAATTTGGCTGTTGGTTGAGTAGATGAGACTAGGTGAACCTGGTTAGTATTGCGTAGTGTCGAAGTCGTTGTTGTGCGTTAGAAACCCGTTTTGCTCTATGCTCTTACCCTTCTCGTGCGCTATCTATCAACTTTGCTCCGTAGTCGGCACACCATCTGACGAACTTCGAGCACTTTTTATTCTGCACGCGTTGTGAACGATATCTTAGCCGCTCTTCCTTATTCCTCAAGTCATATCCGGTCAGATCTTTGCACAGGCTGCTTCCAAACCTTTTCTCGAAATCCGCTAGGGTCTTGGAGACTGTGTCGTACACTTCGTACTTCTTATCCCAGTCTGAGGCTTTGTCACGCTTAGCGGCTAGTCCGATGGCAAGAACGACCCCGCTCAAAGCTCCGCAAGTGGAACCGTTTCTCCCAATTCCACCCCCAAAACCAGTTGCGACACAAGGAACAGCACCAGTACAATTTCTCCCCCACTTTCCTAGTCTATCTGACAAGACGGACAAGACCGATTCTGCACAATTGAAACCTGAATCAAACAGCCCAACAGCCCTATCACCAATGCTGGCCGCCAACCATGACACCGTCCTGAGACTATTGATCATCTCCGAACATCATAAAAACCTTTCCGGCATGGCACGTCCAACCGCTGCACCTTAGACAGAGAATGCGGTCTACAGTTCGTCGCCAACCTGAATTGGAGACCCTGCCTAACATATGGAGCACAATTCTTAAATGCAACATTCCGTGAAACCAAACACTCCAATCGAGGTTAGACAAACATGCCCAAGAAACTCACCGTTGAAGAAATGCTGGAAAAAGCCAAGAGACCAGCCAAACTCGCCTTGGCATATCATCCCTTCTATGAAGGAAAGGTTCAAGTCATGCCGAAATGCCAAATACGAAGCCCAAAAGACTTCGCCATCTGGTATACCCCCGGTGTCGCAGCAGCCTGCCGGGCAATAAAGGAAAATCCTCAAGAAGTCTTTCGGCAGACAAATCGCTGGAATTATGTGGCAGTCGTCAGCGACGGAACGAGAGTCCTCGGACTGGGCGACATAGGACCAGAAGCGGGACTGCCTGTCATGGAAGGAAAGGCATTGCTCTTCAAGTACTTGGGCGGCGTAGACGCTTTCCCCATCTGCTTGGGGACCAAAGAGCCGGAGGAGATCATAACTGCCTGTGAGTGGCTAGAACCGACTTTTGGTGGTATAAACCTGGAGGACATCTCCAAACCGAAATGCTTCCACGTACTTGAAGAAACAAGGAAACGACTGGATATTCCCGTCTGGCATGACGACCAACAAGGGACTGCGACAGTCATACTTGCAGGAATAATAAACGCGTTGAAGATCACAGGCAGAAAGATGGGTGAAGCATTAATCAGCGTGGTCGGTGTGGGCTCCGCCAACACTCGCACGGCAATAGTGCTTATGAGAGCTGGCGTAAAACCAGGAAACATCATAATGGTTGATAGCAAGGGCATTCTACATCCGAACAGAAAGGACATAGAAGCGGAGAAGAAAGAAAACCCGTGGAAATGGGACTTCTGCCTCAAGACGAATACTGAAGGAAGAACCGGTGACTTATCTGAAGCGTTGAAAGATGTGGACGTCTGCGTAGCCGCCTCTAAACCAGGTCCAGGCACAATTAAGAAAGAATGGGTGAGCAAAATGGCGTCAGATGCTATAGTCTTCGCGTGTGCAAACCCGATTCCGGAGATCTGGCCGTGGGAAGCAAAAGAAGCCGGCGCCAAGATCGTAGCCACCGGCCGATCAGATTTCGAGAATCAGATCAACAACTCACTAGGCTTTCCAGGCATCTTTCGTGGCGTTCTGGATGTGCAGGCGAAGACGATAACTGACGATATGTGCATAGCTGCTGGACACGAACTCGCCAAATTCGCAGAAGAACGAGGTATCCATGAAGGAGATATAGTTCCAAGAATGGAAGAATGGGAAGTCTACCCTCGAGAGGCTGTCGCCTGTGCCCTGCAGTCGATAAAAGAAGGCGTCGCTAGAGTCAAACTGAGCAGAAAAGAGCTGTGGGACCGGGCCGTCTCCATTATTCGGAATACAAGAGAATCAACGAAAATTCTAATGGAGAAGGGATTCATTCCCGCTCCGCCACCGGAAGATGAAGTGTTGAAGAACCCCTAGATCTCTCTCCTTTTCCTTGGTTTGTCAGATTCGCGTGCAGTCAGGATATCACGTATCGCCGCAGTCTCTGCAGAGATTGCATCCTCTCCTTGCTACCTATCCGAGCATTGTTGATGGCGATCTCCAAGACTTCGACGGACTTATCCATGGCCTCTCGATCCACTGGATGCGGTACTCCATCCTTTCCACCGTAAGCAAAGGAGTATTTGACAGGATCCTTCCAGCTTGGTGCGTCTCCATAGACAAGCTCGGAGATGAGAGCGAGACCCCGAACGGTTGCTGGACCTATCCCCCTAATACCCAGAAGTTCCTCATAGTCCTCTGGTTGAAATTCATAGGCCTTCTTGACAGCTTCCCAATTGAGCCGACGAGGTAGCGAAAGCACATCGACTACGTGTTCTTTCCATCTTGCCTCAGGCATCCATTCTTTCAAAGACCTTTGATAGGCCGGACGAATCGACTTCAGCAGGTTCATGACCTTTCTAGGCTCCTCTTTAACGATGTCTGTGGAGGTGCTTTGGCAGTCCATGCTGGTTCTCGAGGTCATGTTCAAGGCAACCTTCCTTTTGACGTCACCGACTACAGCCTCATGTGGTTCGACCACAAATTCCTCAACATTCTCAGAGAGCCAGTGATACCTTCTCGCAGTCCTGTCTTTGACACTCATTCCCTGTTGAACGATCGCCCACTTC
>JABAOC010008098.1_pt2 | contig 10996 bp, 11 predicted proteins | sample 7062161 | NCBI WGS metagenome assembly JABAOC01 (sample SAMN14538625, study PRJNA623070) | marine sediment metagenome | biome: marine biome [ENVO:00000428]; feature: marine pelagic biome [ENVO:01000023]; material: deep marine sediment [ENVO:00002113] | place: India: Gulf of Khambhat ...
TCTAGGAAACAAAGTTCCACTTCTTGGTAAGCATTTGCCTAAACACAATACGCCAGAAATACAGAGAGGAATGCCAGTGTTGCGGGATGAACGGCAGGGAGAATCAAGAAAGGGGAACAAACAAACCGGAGCTCATGTTATCTGAATCTAAGGAATCAATGTTCTGTTGGCGCTTCTCCACTGTATATCACCTCACTCTAAGCAACCAGACCCTTTAGCGGTATGCTCACCTGAGCAAGGAGTTTAACAAAGAGGAAATGAATCTCTTGAATAGACTTACAAGCGGAAAGTGTCACCAAACTGTCACATTGAAAAAAGCCGACCTGTGATGGCCGCACTGAATCAAGGTTTTAAGCTTAACGGGCATCAGATTTGCCCCCAGGTTACCCTGATCACCTCCTGGTAGGTCGTCTCACCGTCGAGCATCTTCTTGATGGCATTATCCCTCAGCGTTACCATACCCTCCGTGCAGGCGGCGTGCCTAATCATATCCACCCCTGCCTCCTGCGCAACCAAATCCCTTATGGAGTCCGTAACAGCCAAGACCTCGAAAATGCCAATTCTCCCCAAATAGCCTGTTCCTCTGCATCTTATGCAACCCCTCCCCCTCTTTAGCTCAATCATCCCGGTATCCTGCGTCTCGATGCCCAAGGCAAGGAGCTCGTCAGTACCAATTTCAAAGGCCTCATAACAGTGAGCGCAGATCTTGCGCAACAGGCGCTGAGCCAAAACGCCGGTCAGGGTTGCATGTATGAGAAAGCGAGGCAGGCCTAAGTCAACCAGACGCGTAACAGCCAGGGCAGCATCGTTAGTATGGAGCGTCGAGAGCACCAGATGCCCTGTCAAGGCTGCCTGAATAGCGTTCTGGGCTGTCTCCAGATCCCTCATCTCCCCAACCATAATTATATCAGGGTCCTGTCGTAGGATGTTCCTCAGAATGCTCGCAAATGTTATGCCCACTGCGGGCTGGACAGCTATCTGGTTGAAGTCCTCATAAACCATCTCGATGGGGTCCTCCACAGTGGTGATGTTATTCTCCCCACTCGATAGATACCTCAATGTAGAATACAGCGTAGTTGATTTTCCACTACCGGTGGGACCGCACACTAGAACAAGGCCATGGGGAAGGTTGATAAACTGTTGGTAACGTACCAGGTCCATTGATGTCATACCGAGCTGGCCTACATCCTGGATGAGGATATCCGGATCCAGTATCCTCAAGACACCTTTTTCACCAAACGCCGTAGGTATCGTCGATACCCTGATCTCCGCCTCAACCCCTTGGCCCCTGTCAATCTTTATTCTGCCGTCCTGCGGGCGCCTCTTTTCCGCCATATCAAGGCCAGAAAGGGCCTTGACCCTTGAAACAAGGGCTCCGTGAACACTTTTCGGTAACTCGTATATGGAATGCAAGATGCCGTCAATCCTCAGTCTCACCACACTAATATTCCTCTTGGGCTCAATATGGATATCACTGGCCCTTTGATCAAAGGCATAGTTAAAGAGGTGGTCGACGGCATTTACAATGTGCCTATCATCTGATGGTAGGTCCCTGACCTTCCTGAGCTTTACATACTGCTCCAGGTTTCCCAGGTCTATCGCAGGGCCGGAAAATTGCTCCTCGGCCGCTGCAATTGACCTCCTGAAGCCATAGAATTCATCTATGAGTTTGATAATATCGGATTTGCTTGAGACTACTGGTTTGACCTTTAGTTTACTGACCCTGCTGATATCCTCCATGACCTCAATGTTGTGAGGATTTGGTGTGGCGACAGTGAGCCAACCATCTTGAACAGCTATAGGTAACACGAGATGTTTCATGGCGAAAGATCTGGGAATGGTGGTTGTCGCCAACTTTAGATCGAGTTTGAGCGGGTCAATCTTCTTATAATTGATCTTCCACTCCTCAGCCAAGGCCTGGAAGATAGTCTCCTCATCGAGCTCCCTCGTCGGGTCATCGCATCTGTCGAGTTTTAAAAAGGAAATAATATCAATTATAGTTACGGGGTTGAGTACCCTGGAGGAGGAGCCACCTGATGCATCTCTGATCATCTGGAGTTGCTCTAACCTCTTCTTGAGGGTATCCTTCTTCTTGAAGATCTCCGCAACCTGCGCTTTTGTTATGAGACTTCTCTTTAACAGGATGCGGCAGACATTTTTTGCGGACAGGGGAGAAGCGGAATCATTTCCTTTCATAGTGCCAGTACCCTCTACGCTTTCTATAAAAATATCATTTCCCGTTCACACAATCAAAGCCTTTTTGTCTGCCTATCTCTCTCTGCAAAGATACGCTGGGCCAGAAGCAAATCCTCGAGCGTATCGATACCCATGACCTCCGTCTCCTCATCAACACAGCGAAAGCCAACCGTCAGCCCGTCGTTATCCATCAACTCAACCAGATCAGTAATGAAATACTCCTCCACGACCCGCGTCCCGCCATCTCTCTCCTTCTCTACCCGATGAGGTCTCCGCTCTAATTCCCTCAGGTATCTCAGCAGAGCCGATCTCCTAGCTGCGTATATGCCTGAGTTACAAGCCTCAAAGCGCATTTGCCTCTCTAGTGGATACTCCCTCCAGTATCTCCACTCAGTGATCCTCTTAACCCTTCCCCCTTCTATCTCTAAAATGCCATATTGCGCCTTATCCACTGGCTTGAAGCCTAAGACAACCAGATCTTGATCTCCCAGTTGGGTGATAAGGTTATGGTATGTGGCCTGCTTGACAAACGGGGTATCTCCCATAGTTATAATAAGATGTTCTCGGTCCGTTTGCTCCAGAAACCCCCGGGCCGCAATAAGGGCGCCTCCCGTCCCATTGAGGACAGGTTGATCATAGTATGAAACGCCAAGATCACCAGTTACTCTCATTACGTCATCCTTCCCGTGGTGTACCACCAGGGCCTTTGGCCCCCTTGGAAGGCTCCGGATAATCTCTGAGATCATAGGGTGTTCTCCCTCAAATGGATTTGACCCAGGCATTAAAGGCAGCAGCGTCTTATTGCCGGAAAAACCCTTCATCCTGCTTCCATGCCCTGCCGCAAATATAAGAGAGGCGGCCTTTACTTCCTGCATCACTTCCCTCAAACAACGCCTTTCATCTAAGAAATATCGTCTCCTTTTGTCTCATCCACCTTCATCCAGATCCTAAATGGTTTTTCGTCACTTTCCTCAAAGCACTTGAATCCAGTCGGGTCAACCTCCTCAACCATAACCTCACCCAACTCCCTGCATTGTGCCAGCCAATTCCTAAAATGTTCCCCACCACCGAAATAGACCTTTCTCCACCTGTTTCCCGCAGCATCTGTTCTCTCTTGCACCAGCTCCTCCTCGGCCATTCTGTTCTGAATTGTCTTTCCTCGATCATTATGCTGATCAACCATCTCTACTAGCCCTCCCTACGGTTTACCCATACAGGGCTATATGAGTTGACCTGACCTTCGATTTCATCGCCCTCCCAAAAAAATGGCCATTCCCCCCAGAAAAAAGGAATGGCCGCCTTCTGAGGCACATCTTCTGATTACCTTGTCATGTGTGTCCCACATTTCGCGCAGCTCACCTCATAGCATGGAATACCCCTTTGATCGCTCAGTCTGTGGCCACAATTAGAACAGATACATTCCCCGGCGGGTCCAAGCCCACGGCCACCTATCCTGCCACGACCGCCACCCCGGCCAAGGCCCCTTCCTGTTCCCGGTCCCCTGCCATCTCCTCTTGGCATAAAAATAGCCTCCTGTATTGAGCATTCTTTACACACTTTAATGTAGCTGTCTCTGATATATATGTCAACTAGGACAAGACCTCCGGATAAGGCTGCTACTGAGTCTAAAACGATACATAGGGGTCTAAACTTAGACGAGACGCATGAGTTCTTTTACCGCCCATCTCATTGAGCGCATACCAATCTCGACCTGGTCATCGGATGGACAGGGCCAGGTCGTACCCATACCCCGACTCTGACGGTACCCTGATTGGGTGGACAAAGGCGTTGATTTTCCGGCATCCCTTCTTTAAGGTAGCTGTGATTTAATCACCAAACTCCCCTTTCGATGATGGAGCGAATATGAAACGTGATATTGAGGAGGCCCTTGCTCGGGTCGGTACTGAAAACTGGAAGCGGATCGCCTTGGAGTACGGCCATGAAACCCTGGAAGTCGCCATCCCGGGTGATTCAGTCGAGATCAGTATGGGCACTGTTCCCGTTATAGATAACTGGAGGGATGAGATCGACAGGGCAATTTCGGAGCCCATCGGGGCCCCGAAACTGGAGGAGATCGTCATGAACAAGGCGAAGAGGCCACAAGATATGACCGCTTCGGTGACCGTCTCTGATATTACCCGGCCCGTTCCATATAAGTCGGACAGGGGAATCCTTAGCCCCATATTGCGGGCATTAGAAGCCCAGGGCTTAAGAAGGGAGAACATCAAGATCATCGTTGGAACGGGGATGCATCGGGCCAGCACCCATGAGGAGAAGGTCCAGATGTACGGGGAGGAGATCGTTGCGCAATTCACAATCATCGATCACGATGCTGAGAACGGGGATTCCCTGGTTAGTATCGGGAAGACCAAAAGGGGTACCCATGTCTATGTCAACAAGGACTTCTATTTTGGCGACCTGAAGATAGCCACCGGCCTCGTGGAGAGCCATTTCATGGCTGGGGTCTCCGGGGGAAGAAAGGCCATCTGTCCCGGATTGGTAGATGTAAAGAGCATCGAGAAATTTCACGGACCCAACTACCTTGAGGATCCCAACGCCACCAACCTCATCCTCGAGGGAAACCCGTGCCATGAGGAGGCCCTGGAAGTCGCAAAGATAGTCGGGGTGGATTTCATCGTCAACGTCACCCTGGACAAGCATATGCGCCTCACAGGGGTCTTCGCCGGTGATCTGGTCAAGTCACACATGGAGGCCTTCAAGATGATCAAGGCCTATGCAGAGATCCCCTTGGAGCGGCAATTCGATATCGTCCTCACTCATGGGGGATATGTGGGCAGGGACCACTACCAAACCGCAAAGGCTGCAGTTGGTGCCATCCCCGCTGTGAAGGAAGGAGGCGTAATAATCCTCGCCGCCAACAACCGGGATATGGAGCCCATTGGCTCCATCAAGTACAAGACCTTAAGCCATCTCCTGAAATTGCAGGGGCCGGATGGGTATTTGGATTTGCTCCGGCATCCACGCTGGCGATTCACAAAGGACCAGTGGGAGCCGGAGGTGTGGGGAAAGCCGCTCAGGATAGTCGGCGAACAGGGATTGATATACTGCTCTGGCGAAATTCCCGAGGAGGAGTATGCCATTCTTCCCGGAACCAGTGGCTACGAATTCCTTACGGCCGAACTCATGGGGCGGTCGAATCTGGAAAAAGCGCAGACCATGGTTCAAAACGCCTTGATCTACTCCTATTATCAGCTCAGAAGGAGAAATATCCAGCCATCCGTGGGCTATATCCGCGAAGGACCATACGCTATTCCCGTTTTCACGAAATCCTCTTCCTCATAGAGCCCTCTCGTCACCCGCTCCGGGACCGCTTCCAAGCACACGATTTGGCTTGACACACAAGCCCGCTTCCCCCTAAACTGCTCCGGCAGAATGGGATCTCTTGGAAGGTACCTGGCCTGGAGAGCCAGATCCATAGAAGGGGGGCTGTGAAGTGCCAAAGATCAAAGCTGCCGTAGGCGGGCCGAGGGATAACGTGGGCATCGCGCTGATGGACCTGGACGCCAGGACTGTGCTTAACCTGAAGGCAGGAGACCGCAGTGTAACTGTCAAGCTAGCGGAACCCATCACCTACCAGCACAAGTTCAGCATAGCGGCTATCGCCCCTGATGAAGACATCATGAAATATGGCGAGGTAATCGGGAAGGCCACCAAGCAGATTCGCCCCGGCCAACATGTGCACATCCATAACATGATTGGCCTCAGGCTAGGAGCTCAACTTCGAAAGGAGGGGCCGAAATGAATTTCCTGGGCTATCCGAGAAAAGACGGTTCAGTAGGGGCAAGGAACTATGTTGGTGTGATCTCCACAGCTGCTTGCGCCTCCGATACGGCTACATTAGTCGCAAACCAAATCCCGGGGTGTGTAGCCTTTACGCATCGCCAGGCCTGCGGCCTGGTGCAGCCTGACAGGGACATCGTTCACCGTACCCTCATCAACCTGGGCAAGAACCCCAACCTGGCCTCAGTGCTCGTTGTCGGCCCGGAGTGTGCTGACTCAGACGTTGACCTGATCGCAGAGGGTATTTCCGAATCAAAAAAACGCGTCGAGGTCACCAAGATACACGCCCTTGGTGGGATTATGGCCACCGTTGCCAAGGGCACACAGCTCGCCCGCCATATGGTCGAAGAGGCCTCAACCATTCTGCGCCAGGAGTGCGATATCTCTCACCTGAGATTGGGCGTTGAGTGCGGCGGCTCTACACCCCTCTCCGGGTCGGTGACCAATGCTGCCATGGGCGCTGCCCTTGACATCATTATAGCCAAGGGTGGCAGCGGTGGTTTCAGTGAGACCACGGAGGTAATCGGGGCGGAACACGTGTTCGCCAGAAGGGCCCAGTCCAAAGAGGTGGAGAATAGAATGATCGATGTCGTCGAACGCTTTGAGAAACGCCTGGTTGCCTCGGGCATGGACCTCCTTGGAAGCAACCCCGACAAGCAGAACATCGCCGATGGGTTGAGCTCCATCGAGGAGAAGGCCCTAGGGGCCATAGCCAAGGGTGGTACCACGCCCTTGATGGAGGTCTGCGACTACGGTGAGATACCCAAATCTAAGGGACTCTTCTTTATCGACAGCCCTGGAAACGACTATCAGTCACTGACGGCCCTGGCCGCAGCAAGTTGTCAGGTCATCACCTACTCCACAGAGGGGGCCTGTCCTCCTGCATTTCCGTTTGTCCCGACCATAAAAATAACGGCGAATGCGAGGCACTGCCAGATGTTCCAGGACATCATCGATTTCCTGGTCGCTATCGATGCTGCATTCAGTGATATCAAGGCCGTTGGGCAGACCTTGTACGAAAGGATACTGGAGGTAGCCTCCGGCCGGATGACCAGGAGTGAGACAACCCACTATGGCCGGTTCAATGACATCTTCCTCCTCGTGCCTACCACGTAAAGCCATCCCAAATGGTACTGCCTGCCAATGAGCACCACTACCCCGGGAGGTGACCTCTTCGGCTTTCCTGTTGGTCTTTTCGTTGAAAGCTCGGCGCTGAACCTCGCTGAGGAAATGGACCGCCGGGGATTCAGGGGGGCTGTTTTCGGGGCCAGCGGTGGTATTGACAGCCTGACAACGGCATGCCTCTGTCTTAGGGCCAGGAAAAAAGGGGAGAAATCACAGGTGGTCGCCCTCCAGATGAATGATGCGAGGATTAAGGGCGAATTCTACAATCCTGAATTGTATAGGGCCCTCGGGGCCGACCTTGTACAAATTGATATTACCACTGAGGCCATTGGTATGGAAAAGCACCTCGGCATGCCGCCTCGCTGGCTCACGGCCTGCCTGATGAAGCTGGTGCTCAGATGGCTACCAGTCAGAGCCAGAAGCAGAGTGATAGTAGCGGTTGAGTCCGGCCGAGCTCCTGGATGGGTACTTAGCCATTACCAACTCCTCACCCTTCTCCACCACTTGCGGATCGCCAGGCTCAGGGAATATGCTGCCAATCATCGACTCATGCTGGTGATCTGCGCCAACCTCACAGAGGTATCGCTGGGCTATTTTGTGGAGCAGGGCATCGATGATCCACAGATGGGTGATTGTGCGCCTCTGTCGGGCTTGTATAAGTCACAGGTGAGAAGCACGGCGAAATTCATGGGCCTCCCTGAGCACATCCTGAGCCAGAGGCCCTCGCCTGGCTTCGGGGGAGTTTACGACGAGGAGATTATCGGCCCGTATGAGATTGTAGACCTGATCCTGGTGGGGCTGCAATTGGGTTATTCAGACGCAGAAATCACCGGAGTTATACTGCCTTATGCCCGTAAACTATGGGAGGCGGGCCGCCTCAGAGGAAAAGCATCCCACGACATCGATTATGTTCGACTTATACGAGAGCTGGTCACATTGAATGCCCGAAAGAGGCGAACCTTCGCTAGGCAGGCTTAGTGAAGGCGCTCTCTATGAGATCTAAGAGCTCATCGGGGGTGAAACCCAATTGAGCGAATATCTTTTGCTCAAGCTCATGGGTTTGGCGTTCAAGTGCAATGATCCGCTCACGTGTGCCCTTATCCGACCCTTCATTGCCGTAGCGTTTCCTTAGATCAGCGAATCGCTCAGCGAGGGGTACAACCCTTGTATGCAGTACCCTCTTGTCCGAATAATTAATGATCTCCTCTTCGGATAATGGCCGGCAGAGCCGTCCTTCTTGTAGCCTAATATGCTCGACCACGATTTCACCGATCCTCTTAAAACCAAGGCTGGCAAGGAGCTTCCTGCCGGTCTGGGCATGGTCTTGGCTCGTCTTCAGCCCTTCCATCTTCGTCATATCGTGCAAAAGGGCTGCTGCCTCAATCTCAGGTATGCTTAGATTCTCCCCTCGTTTGTTGAGTTCAGCAGCCAGGAAACCTGCAACTCTGCAAACCATCCGGCTGTGCTGAACAATATGATGAGGAACGCGGTATTCCCTGAGGAGCATATGGCATTGATCAACGGATGGAACTTCGCTTCTTAATGGATTCATAACCAAGTCCCGCCTCCCATCATGAACCCTCATACAGTGCACACCTCCAGCACGGTCGACTGAGCCGTGTGCAAGGGCCTAGGGAGCTTCGAGGGCCTAATGAAGCTGCCTGAATCGCTCCTTTACATCCACATACAGCCCCTTGTATACTTCAAAGAGGCGGGTATAGAGGGGGTACAATTGAGGATTAGGCGTATAGGCCTGCGAGGGGGAAGCAGCAGCCTGCTCAACCGCATCTCTATAGTCCTTATAGACGCCAGATACAATGCCGCCGAGCATCGCCGCACCGAGAACGGCAGTTTCCCTAATACTCATGGGACGAACGACCTTAGCCATCACATCTGCCTTTATTTGGTTCCAGATCCCGCTCCTGGCCCCTCCGCCCACCGTGTGAAATCCACTGATGGAAAACCCCAGATCCTTTTCCACAATATCAACGTTCTGGCGGAGCCCATAGGCGGTCCCTTCCAAGATCGCCCTGATAAAATCGCCCCGGGTACTGCTCAGAGAAAACCCAAAAAACACGCCCCGGGCATACGGATCCCAGATGGGGCTCCGCTCGCCTGCCAAGTAGGGAAGGAAGACAATTCCCTGAGCGCCCGGCGGGGATTTCTCTGCTTCTAGATCCATCACTTCATAGGTCCTCGTATTTGACCTCTCGCCCACCTCCTTTTCACTGCTGCAGAACTGTTCCCGAAACCATTGATAAGCAGCGCCTGGAGCGACCATGGCCCCCATGAGGAGCCATCGATCTGGAACCACATGACAGCGATTCATCAATCGGATATCAAATCGTGGTTGATCGCAACATACCGAGATCACATCCGAAGTACCAGAGGTTTCAAATGCCTGACCTAATTCGGTAATGGCGGAGCCAAAAGCCGCGCAAGCGGTATCTGCACCGCCTATAGCCACCGGGATACCGCTGGGTAATCCGGTTACCCTGGAAGCCCTTGAAGAAACCCTTCCGATAAGAGTTGGAGAAGGTAGCACAGGAGGAAGCTTGTCACGACTGAGCCCCAACTCCTTCACCATGTCCACATGCCAATCCCTGCTGCCACCCGTATCGAAGACCCCAGTAAATGATGCATTGGTCCAATCCATGGCAAAATTCTCCGTCAGGCGAGATGCCAGGAAGGTATTGGCATGGCCCAACGCATATGCCTTGCGGTAAATCTCCGGCTCGTTTTCCTTGATCCACAGCATGCTGGTGACCGAAAAAGTACCTGGAGCTATTCGGTTCCCGACCCTTTGAAAGATCTCATCCAGTCCCAACCTCCCGATGACCTGCTCGCTCTGAGTGACGCTCCGACGGTCCAGGAAGAGGATTGCCGGTCGGAGAGGATTACCCTCTCTGTCCATGGCAACCAGGGAAGGACACATGTTGCTAATTCCAATCCCGGCGATCTCATTCTTCTTCACAGTCGAGCCCTGGAAGGCGCTCTCTAACCCCTTGAGAAAAGCCCTCCACCAGACCTCCGGATCTTCTTCCGCCCATGCCGGAGAGGGATGCTGGATCTCGTAACTAGAGTGACCGAGCCCCCGCATATCACCCTGCGGGCTGACCAGGGCCACCTTAGCGCTCTGGGCACCGAGATCTATACCCAATAGATAGATATTCTTCACTATTGATCACCGTCGCTGCCCTTCGTGCCTTGTGGTCGCAGGGCAACTATCCCCTTAGAACCTCAAGGGCCTCCTTGACACCTTTGTTTTCGTGTATGATCACCTTCAGGGCCTTGATAATGCGGGCGGGATCCTGATGATCCCAGATGTTTCGTCCGTACGCAACGCCTAAGCCCCCGGCATCCATCACTGCCCTGGTCATTTGCAGGAGCTGTTCATCGGTCTCAGTCTTTGGACCTCCAGCGGCGACCACCTTTCCGGGAGCCACCTCCACGACCTTCCTGAAGCTCTCAGTATCTCCCGGATACCACGTCTTAATCACATCCACGCCGAGCTCTTCCCCTGCTCGAACACAGTAGGTCAGGCTCTGTACCGAATATCTGTCTTCATCCTTAATGAGCTCGCCCTTGGGATACATGTGTGCCATGAGGACAAGGCCGGATAATGCAGCATCCCTGGAGAGCGCCCCCAAGTTTCTCAGCATCTCGTCCTGTCTGTTGCCTCCGAGAATAACCCCCATGGAAATGGCATCAGCACCTAGCCGCACTGCTTCATCGGCCTGAGCTACCCAGGTGTCATAGGCGGGATGAAACGGGGAAAAGCTTGATGCTTTGAGGATCAACGGGATTTCTCCAGCATAGGGGTGGAAAAACCTCTCAGCAATCCCTTTGTGCATCAGAAGGGCATCAGGACCTC
>JABAOC010016127.1_pt1 | contig 10996 bp, 13 predicted proteins | sample 7062161 | NCBI WGS metagenome assembly JABAOC01 (sample SAMN14538625, study PRJNA623070) | marine sediment metagenome | biome: marine biome [ENVO:00000428]; feature: marine pelagic biome [ENVO:01000023]; material: deep marine sediment [ENVO:00002113] | place: India: Gulf of Khambhat ...
CAAACTGCGGCGATTCTTTTTGCGCAGGGAAATTGATGTGACTCACGTGCTGTATCCTCCTGACTAGAATCATCACTAGTGCCACCAACACCATGAAAGCACTAAGAAATGCCATAGATAGGAACTCGGGTATCACACCAGTCTCGTCTGTTTTGACCAACCACGCATCGCCATTGCCCGCACCGAACGAGTACGTAGTTCCTGTTAGGGCGTAGCCTTCATCGGTCGTCTCCACCAATGCATACGCAAAATCCTCGCCAGTTCCGCCATACGTCTTATTCCACACATGATTTCCTCCCGAGTCAGTCTTCACAATCCAAAAATCATGAGCCCCAGCACCCCACGAGTCTGAAGCTCCGACCAATGCATATCCGCCGTCAGCCGTCTCAACTAGAGCATACGCTCTGTCTTCGCCTGTTCCGCCATACGTCTTGTTCCACACATGGTTCCCCGACGCATCAACCTTCACCAACCAAGCATCTCGACGAACACCATAAGAGTATGTGCTGCCTGCTAGGGCGTATCCTCCATCAACCGTCTGTATTAGATCCAGAGCATGATCCCCGCCTATTCCTCCGTATGTCTTATTCCATTCATGACCGCCATCAGCAGCAGTCTTAACTAACCACATATCACTGCTCCCAGCCCCGAAAGAGTATGTGCTGCCTGCTAGGGCGTATCCACCATCAACCGTCTGCACCAAGACGAGGGCATAATCAGACTCTGTCCCTCCATACGTCTTGTTCCACCCCCAATCGAAGTCTGTCGAGAAGCCTTCTTCAAAGCCCTCAGCATGGGTGTAGAAGATTGCTCCGATGGATTTCTCGGAACCCTTGGCCGTGTGTGCAATGAGAAAACAGAGAAGGATAATTGCGAACCCAGCAACCTTCCTCACAACCTCACCAGCAGATAGAAGGATTCAAATGATTTTAAAGGGTTCCCGTGCAGATGTGCCCGCATTACTTCGACGCTCTATCTAGCAGCCTTCCATGCGCATTCTGAATTAGTGAGAAAAGGAGAGAGACTGCCAGATTTGAATGCGCTATTCAGCTTGATGTGTTTCGTGTATCCTGACTAATCTACTCCAAGGTGCGGGCGTGGAGGCTTGTCAGGTCGTGACAAGGCTAGATAGAAGATAGTTGCGGTTTCTTGCTGAGCACATAGTTGGTTAGTATGACTCGTATGGCAGCGCTTCTGTTCGCGTACAGTCCTTCTTGGACAAGATTGTCAATTAGTTCAATGACCTTGTCAGGGAGGCGGACAGGAATAACTTTCATTGAAGATCTCTCTGTAAGTCCATGTGTATGTATACCATTAAGGATACCAGTGTATACTAATAAACCTAGTGCTGAATGAACGACAAGTTTATAAGCAACACTCTACAATAGTAGTTCTATGGGTATACTATAGTATACCTTTTAAGGCACATAGAGGTGACATACATGGCCTCAAAGAAGAAACCAGAAAGAAAACCTGGTCAGAAGAAACCCCAATAATGAGCCCTTAGAAGACTAACAACAAGATAGCCCCGACCTGGAGGGTCCCATCCTTTTTTCCATCACCCTCAACTCTTTCAACCCTCCAGCTTCTCTACTCATCTTCCAGAGGCTGGCCCCCGGATCTATGTGCTCCAATGCCAATATATGGAATACGAGCTGGAGCGCAAGGTAGGTATAGATGCGTTTGAGGAATTCACAAGCTAGGTACTCTGACTATTTACTGATAGTCACGCAGCTTCTTTGGTCATCTGTTCACAGTTTTCTCAGGCTTCAGATGAATGAAGCTTAACCAGCGGCAACGCCAAACATCATCCAACGTCACACGATACATAGATCCACTATCTTCTAACCCAGTACTTGGGCAGGGGGATGCAACAGCAACGGACAGCCTGCAGAGAGAGGAGTGAACCAGCAAACCCGCTCGATAAACAGGTCAGTGTGCATCAGCACCCTCACGGCCTTTGCCTAGCTTTTTATGCACCTTCCAAGAATAGTGGATAGCAAGCGGGATGAGAAGCTAGGTGAGGGAATGAAAACCAAAGTCACAGTCCTGTCAGTGAGTCAATGGAGACCGACTGCTTACGACTACTATGACGTCAGAGTGCGCATCCCCAGCAGACCTGATGAGGAAACAAACAAGAAGGGAAGAAGCTTCTTCCAACAAAGCTTCATCCAGATTCGTTGCTGTCGTGACCTGCTCAGTCCCTTTGACATCGTATTAACCTCCAGTGAATATGACGAAATGGGAAGACCAACAGTGGGAGACATACTTGAATTAGACATGAAGAAGCCCAAGTGAAGCTGGATGAGATCTTCACATCGGTCGCTTCCTGCATTCTCAGCACGGCTAAAGAATGTCGGTCTCTGCAGGAACAACTCCGTCAAACCCTACGGAGGGGAACATTGTCAACCATCAAGTTCAGAAAGGATCTTGTTCTGAGAGGCGGAGCCCATTCCATGAGAGCCAGAGACGCGAAAATCCTCGACGAGCTTGAGATGCTCTATGGGGACAAAGATTGTTTCTATCCCCTGCGCGATTGGTTTGGAACAGCAGACACACATTGGGCCAACATAGATCGTCTCTTCAGTGTGGCCACCTACGCAGCGATTCATCGCCCGGACACCGCCGCGCAGATTGCTGCCTCCAGGACCCAGATTGCCACATTGTTTCAACAGACGAAGGATTACGCCAGTGTGTGGGAGTCTAAGCACCAGGAAAAATCCAGACTGGCCACTCGAGACTACGTAGAGGCGTCAGATGAAAGCTGGGATGCGTTAGACAATTGGACAGCGTCTCAACAGGAGCTTCGACACGCAATCTTGGCATTTGTGCAACTCCTATACTCTGTTGTCTCTGAAACCTAGTTCCTGCCGCCTTGGCTACCGCAAGACGCTGAGATTGGACACGTCTACGGGAGCTGAACTGGAAGAATGCTTTCCATTCTCTCCCTGGCTAGATTGTCTCACCCTCATCGTTCATGAGAAGATCTAGCTCTTCTCCCAGAAGATGATGGACAAACCAGCGGTAGTTTTGTACCATGAGAGCATAGTTCTCTCGAGGCTTGAGAAGCCCGTGGCCCTGACCAGGGAAGATCATCAATCGGGTCTGGATGCCTCTGGCTTTCAGCGCTCTGAACATTTCCATGGCGCTTATGACAGGAACCCTTGGATCCTTCTCACCGTGCTGAAACAGCATCGGGGTCTTAGCTTTGGCTATAGCAGTGATAGGGGCAGTTTTGTCAAAGCCTTCTTTGTTGCTGTAGGGATCGCCGGAAAGGAGAATGGAGTGTCGCGCATCAGAGCCACTGTAGTAGGTTCGCCAGCTACAAAGAGCTGCACCAGCGCTGACTGCCTTGAAACGAGTTGAATGCATGGCCGCAAACGCACTGATGTAGCCCCCTTGGCTCCATCCCATCGACCCTATCTTAGTGTCATCGACGTAACCTTCCGCAACGAGATGATCGATCGCCGACTCCAGATCCCATAGATCTCCAATTCCGAGATTGTCGAAATTTAATTCTCGGAATGATTGTCCCTTCCCTAGGGATCCCCGATAGTTGGGCTCAAGGATCAGAATGCCTCTGTTCAGCAATTGCACGGTCGGATAGAAATACCTGTTATTGTTGTCCAACAGGATACATGGTGAAGCAGCGGCAGGTCCGCCATGAACATAGAACAACAGAGGGTATTTCCTGGTTGGATCGAAATCGAACGGTTTTCGCAGGATGCCTTCAATCTCGGTTCCGTCGCGACTCTTCCATGTGATCGATTCCACCGAGCCTAACTCCCAATCAGCCACGGCTTCATTGTATCTAGTAACCCTCTTAAGATCCCAGCCATCTGCCTCTGGAGGCCCACAATAGATCTCCGCGACCAGGGTTGGAGAGGCGGCACGCAGAAAAATATGCCCATCGTCATTGACAAAGAAGTTTTCAGGTGACAAGTTGTGAGTATCCCAGACCTGAACTTCCCCGCTTTCTGTGAGTCTAGCGATTTCACATGTGCTTTCATTCCAGTATCGCACAAAAATCCCTAGTTTTNNAGGTTCTCGGTCGAGGTTCCGTGTGATGCATACGAGCTGCTTCCGCAACTCAGGGCTCTCCAGAGACCCTTCTGAGGATGCTAGATCGAGAATCCAGAGATCTGATTGCACATTGTCGCCAAGACCACGTTCTTTGTGAGACACAAGCAGTTTATCTCCGTCCGGGGAGATGGCTTGGATTCTTGCTCCCTTCGGGAGTGCCAGCTGAGTCACCTTTCCTGAAGGTGAATTGCTCTCGCAGGTGTCCCTGCAGACAGTTTGCGGATCAAACTCAATCCTGAAGCAACTCGTATCAGTTTCGTAGAATACATCATCTTTGCTACGGGTGTTTATGAATACTGCATCATCAGCAGGTGATGGAACAGCAGATTCAATTTTGAAGGACCTCGGCAGCAACCTGCTCAGCTCTATGACAGGCTTGGTCTCCTGGCTCTTTCCGGTCCCTAGCTGTAGAATGCGCCGCTGATCAAGGACCTGTTCCATGTCTACGTAGTACAGTGCAGATGAACTCTCTTCTTCTTCCACATCAATGAAAATCCCGTATCTATTCTCCCGAGCGATCTGCTTCTCCGATCTCTTTTCTGCAATGTAAAGGAACCCGTTGGCAAAGGATTCAAAAGCCTCCACGCCTCCCGGGTGATCCGTAATCCGTCGACCTTCACCCACGAGGTCTTCAAAGACATGTATCTGAAAACCATTGGGGTCTACAATCTTCAAGAGCGCCAATGACCGATTGCCAAGCCATCTGATCTCAGACACTCTTCCTGTCTTCGTGAACTCACAGGTTCTATCTGTGCGAGTGTCATACAGGTAGGAGTAGACCTCAAACTGGTTGTCCTTGAAATTCCAACATCCGATCCGATACAGAACTTTGTCTCCACGAGGGCTTATCCTGCCGCCGCCAACCATGGGCAACTCAAACATGTTCCGTATCGTCGGTTTGTGCTTTTTGTTCAGATTCCTCACCACACTCGATTCGTCACCTAGCCTTAATTGTGATGATTGCAGTATCGTTGACCCCAGGGACCCTGGGAGAAGTCAAGCTGTTCTTGACCAATCGTGGATTGGTTCTCTCGGTAAGGCTGGAATGCAGGAGTGTCACCATAAGGTCCATCTCTCAGTTCTCTCACACGATATGTTAAAGCATGAATCAATAAAGGCTAACGCACCTGTTGTAGTTACATATTGTGAGTATGGAAAGATTCCCTGATGCACGTTCAACCAACTCCCTTCCTTCAATCGCTTGAAACTCGTGCGTGGACGAGCAAGACTTCAACTATATGGGGAGCCCGTGTTTTAGGATTGGATGATGATTCAAAGTTGAGATCAGACGCCAAGACGCGGAGAAGAAATGACATTCCAACGACTGGAAGAGTCGGGAGATTGGCGAGAGCAATTGAAAAGCATGCAGGTCGTGACGTCCTCTTGAAAGTCATGGAGGATGTCGATCACTACCTATCAACGTCCAGCCGCCGAGAAAGCTGCATGGATAAGAGGGACCATCGAGCAGCTGGAACGATTGGTCGGTGTGGAGGAAAGTCGAAGGATCATGGAGAGTTGTGGGCAAAAGTGCTGTGGTCTGACTTCGCGGAAGATCGCTAAGAAACTAATGAGTGAGACAGAGTCTATCGCGGATTTCATCAGGAAACTGAATGACACTGGACTTGGAGGTGGAAGACTCCAACTTGTAGATAGGAACACCGTCACAGGTGGATATGATCGTTGCTGTTGTGGGCATGTCAAGAAGACACGTCAACCTTTCTCATCAACAACTTACTGCCACTGTTCTGTTGGATGGTACAAGCAATTGTTCGAATCCGCTTTGGGAAGACCTGTTAACGTAGAGATCAAGCGATCCATTATCTCTGGGGCGACGGGTTGCGATTTCATCATTCACATCTAGAGCCCCTTCACTGAATTCAACTCGCAGATTCCCAGAAGCGACTTGAGCCGCGTCTTCATGCACACAGGCTATTCATAGAAAATCAATTCTTGTTCTTCAAGTGTGTTGTGGAGCTTGTGCACGGAGTCGTAGACGTCTTGTTCCTTGGTCCCTCCGGTGCAGACAAGGTTCCCACTAGCGAATATGAGGATAACTACTTTCGGTACGTCCATCCTGTAGATCAACCCCGGGAACTGCTCTGGCTCATACATCGTTTTTCCAAGGGTAAAGACTGCCTTCTCTAAATCTACCTTTCCGCCGAGCTTCGCAGAAGCCACGATGTTCACAACCTTCACGTCTGGCTTGCTGATGATGACTATTCCACCCTTCTTCAATTCCTTGACAACTGTCATGACAGCTCTCCGAGATTCCTTTTCCGATTTGGCGCCTGTGCACACCATTTTGCCTGTGCTGAAGATCAACGTAGCTGTCTTCGGTTTCCGAAGTCGGAACACAAGACCGGGGAACCGTTCTGGACGAAACTCCACTCCGGGATAACCTTTCACCACAGCTTTCAAGTCAACACTCTGGTTCAAAGTAGCGGAAGCCACAACGTTCTCAATCTTTATTATTGCCTTGGTCCTTGGCATTGCACACAACTTCGCATAGTGAAATGATAAGCCTCCTTTTATAAAGCCTTACATTCAAGCCGTGGGTTTCTCCGTTGAAACCCTTGTACCCAAGTGCCAAGCGTTTGCCACACAGAAGCAAAGTGTAGAAACGCAGGTATCCGTCGCATGTTGATTACAGAGATGATCCTGGGGATGCACTTTCCCTATGGGATAGGATTCTCCTCGGGAACTTGGCCGCTACTGTGTGTCTTTCATTCACAACCTGACAGATTCGTGCTTTCGCTACTTGTGTGCATAGCATGTAGGCGTCCATACGCTGCAACGCGAATTCGTCCTCCAACCAGAGGACAAGTTCAGTGAACGCTGCTTTCACAGCGTGGTCCAACGAGGCGCTGCTACAAACAGTCATAATCTCATTCTCGGACACGATTCTAGGCCATCCGATGTTCTTTTTCTTCAGCGCATTCACTCTGATTGTGATTTCTGAGGATGACTCGATCGCTACACCTCCGATTTCACCATCACCCTGAGCTGCGTGAACATCACCTACATACAGGAGCGCGCCTTCGACAAACACGGGAAGAAGCAGCTTGCACCCCACTGTGACGTCGGGACAATCCATGTTCCCACCATGCCTATCAGGCTTCGTGCTAAGCTGGGCCTCCAGTTGCGGAGCCGTGCCGATAGTTCCTATCAAAGGCTTGATAGGAATCCGGATGACGCTTCCATCAGCCATAGGAAAGTGAATAGAGCCATTTCTGATCTCGGATATTCTGGTCTCTGCGGAGAGATTCTCCTGAAGATAGGGTGCTGTCAGACCCCCAAAGCCTGGAAGGTTGACAGTGGTGCCTTTCCCGCCAAGTTTTATGTCAAGAATCTCAACCACGAGTGTGTCCCCTCTACTTGTTCCGTTCACGTATATTGGGCCAGTAACGGGGTTGAAGAATGGTGGAAGCGCTCCCTCCGCCAGGAGTTTCTCCAGGGGCTGCTCAGGAGTGATTACGCCGCCTAGAGCATCTCTGGTTTCAACAACTATGACTTCACCAAGTTCCATCTCTGCTGCTGGTTCATGGAATGGACTTAAACTATAGTATACCGTCTCGCTTGAAACCTTGCACAACACAACTCACCTGGACACCATCTGCTGTTGCACGTTCGCAGCTTTAAGGTTGACGTGAACGTGACGGGCTGTGACGTCGCTGTGAAGAAGCTATGATATATCTTCAATTGTTGCATTGAAGCCCTCCCGCTCAAGGATCCACAACGAAACTGCTAACTGTGTGACCTGTCCTGTAGAGAGTGATTGAGATGGGAAATCAACAGATCATGGTTCGCACCCGAGCGGTGATATTCGACGAGAATGGTCAGATACTTGTTCAACATCATTCACGTACGACACCAGATTTTTACAGGCTGCCGGGCGGAGGTCTCAGATTCAGAGAGAAAGTAGAGGACGGCGTGGTTCGTGAAATCAGAGAGGAAGCAGGGTTGGACATACGAGTTGATCGTCTTCTCTGGGTCCGTGATTTTCTGCAGGAATTCCCCTATCATTCCATAGAGTTGTTTTTTCTGGCAACAGTGATGGCAGGAGAATTTACGCCACTTCCAGAAGGTGAGGACATTGAATTGCTGTTCATCTCGCTTGAAGACCTGGAGAAAATGGTCTTCTATCCCAAGGCGTTGATCCCAAAGCTGAAGCTCTTACGCGAGAGTCGAGCGTGGAGAGACAGAAACCCGTATCTTGGATCGATAAAATAGATCTCGAGACACGCCTATAGGTTGAAACGTTCTGAGATAAACCAAGCACGCCCGCAATGACTGTGAATTTGATGGAGTCTTCGAATTCTGCGCTCTCAGTATCGACTCATAGTTGCTTCACCTGTGCTCTCGCTGTGTCGTCGAGCAGCGTGAAAGAGTGTGAGATGCAGAATCTTCTCTTCTTTGGCTTCACTGAAATTTCGCCTTAGGAGCTGCAGAAGCACCTCTTTCACCGATTCTTGCGCCCCATTCAGGGATGCATGTTCATGTTTCTCCACAAAGTCTCCGATGGTCAACGGATCTCGGTAGTCTTGCACGAGGACTGATGGAGTGATTATAGCTAGCTTGCCGCTTTGACTACAGACTCGACTGCATTCTCTCACCATTGCGTCCAATTCTTCAGAGCTGGGAAGACCAATCGCTGTAACAAGATCAAAGTAACCATCTTTCATTGGAATATTGTCATAACCACCATTTAAGGAAAGTATTCCTTTCACTTCCATTTTGATAGTGATGGAGGCTGGCTTTACGAAGTAGATGGAGACTGCAGGCGCCGCGATCTGAATTGCATGGATAATCCGCTCATGTATTCCTGAAGATTTGGAGATCACGTATGCCACATTTCCTGATCGTGGTAGGCTACTCGCAAGTGTATTGGCGACTGTGGTGACAGGATTGAGTTCAGTGGGAAGATTCATCAAATACTGTCCATAAAACTTGTGAACAATCTTGATCGCTTCCGCGAGCATTCCATCCAATTCTTTCAAGCCTGTCTTGCTCACGCGATATACCTTTTTACGAGGTCCATGTTTGCTCTTCTCCCAGCGACTCTGCAAGAGCCCATCCTTCAGCATCTCGTTCAGCACGCGGTACAGACGACCGATCTCAATCTCATGCCCTTCAGAGGCAAGTCTCTTATGAATCTCATAGCCGTAAAATTCTCTGTCACCAAGAGTAAGCACAGTCTTCTTGAGGTCCGCGGTCCTCACAGGAACACCATNNGGAACACCATCCTATATGTGTCTTTAGCTATAGTGTTGCTCCCTATTTTCTCTTTCATTCACAATCCCTCATCATCGTTTGCAGGTATTGCGAGAAGAAACCGAGAGCATCTCTTGGAGCCAACCACAAGCGGTTCTTCCAGAAGATCTCAAGAGATTTGGGGGGGAGCGCGCGAAGCAAGACGCGTTTGCACGACATCTCTATCGCCTGGTGAAATGACGAAGAAGTTGAGATCTTCGCGCGCACTCAAAGTAGATATCTGTATCTTCGTTAATAAAGCAATATGGGTCACAGGCTATAGTAGTAAGTAACATATACTCATTTGGAGCGTTGAACGCTGCAGAAATTGTGAATCACTTATGTAGTTTGAGTGCGACGGACCTGCACGTGTTTTTATAGAGCAATCAATGTAATCACATTTGTGATTAAATGGATATTTCGAGCATTGCCAAGGATGCGACGAGTTTCACACGAACAATCTCAGAAGCCAATCCAAGCCTTCTAGGGCCATACATGTTGTTCATACGAAGAGTCAGCGAAGATGGAGCTCTAGACACAAAAACGAAGGAACTCATTGCTGTAGCCTTGTCTGTTGCCCTGAAATGCAAATCGTGCATAGCCTACCACGGCCGCAACGCCCTTGAACATGGAGCCACATCAGATGAACTCCTTGAAGCATGCATGGTCGCTGTCATGATGGCAGGGACATCATCACTCATGAATCTCAAGGTACTGAAAGAAGTCCTAAACTTTTAGGAGACGAAGGAGACATACAAGCCGACAGACATGGTTATTGACGACGTAGCGCATGTGTTTGCTTCACAGCAAATAGCACTATGGCTGCAGCTGCAAATCCACCTAGGAGTAGCCATAGTGGAAACTCCGGTATGACTGTAATATCTGTTGAATACAGATTCCAGGCATCACCATCCGATCCGAATCCATTGGCTGCCAATCCAGCGACATTGAATTGTACACTACCCTCTTGTGGAGCTGTCCAGTTGAATGACCAACTTCTCTGTCCATGTCCTGCCTCGGTGTGAGTAAGGTCCCCACTCTTGATCTTTGTGTTGACTGAATCTGTAACAACCAATGTTCCTGCTGAAACTGCTAGATCAAACCCACCATAATTCCCAGGAACTGTGTCACTTGAAACCACGACAGTGAGCGAGTAGTTTTTCCCTGGGTCGTACGCAGCAGGCAAACCATTAATCACCACGCTTGTGCCAGCGCTTGGGAAATCTTCATGACAGTCGCAGCCACTCTGCGATTCACCACTGACACCATCTGGAGAACTATAGGCATCTAATGTAAATCCTAAAATCACTGCAAACCCGAGAATGTATAGCCCTAATATTAGCTTCTTTGACAAATCTGCCCAACCTCCCCTCAGCGTGACTCACATCACACCTACACCCTAGTTGAAGAAGGCTTTTATGATTTGTGCTTGGGCGCGTGATGCAACATAGATGTCAACACGCGCGCACATCATCATTTTGAACAGTTTACCATGAGAAAACTATTCAAACACTGTTCAAGTCGTCATTTTTTGCGGAACAGCCAAAAAACAATCAACAACATTGGAAAACACCCTGTGACAACCTTAGCTATTCTAATGGTTTTAGAACGGAACACTAGAATGGCGTGAGTAGTGCAAAGAATGCTGCGAGTGACAGATTCC
>JABAOC010026065.1_pt3 | contig 10994 bp, 11 predicted proteins | sample 7062161 | NCBI WGS metagenome assembly JABAOC01 (sample SAMN14538625, study PRJNA623070) | marine sediment metagenome | biome: marine biome [ENVO:00000428]; feature: marine pelagic biome [ENVO:01000023]; material: deep marine sediment [ENVO:00002113] | place: India: Gulf of Khambhat ...
CAGCAAGCTCACCGACGGGAGCCTGAACAAACGCGATACGTACCCAGCGGGGCGGCTCGCCATCCACGACAACCGGGGGATCTGTGCCCACGTCGGCCGGTGCACCGACGGACTTCCCGCCGTGTTTCGCCTGGGTGAGGAGCCGTGGATCCGTCCCATGGGAGTTGACGAAGGTACGATCATCGCCCAGATCCGCCAGTGCCCGTCGGGCGCCCTCAGCTATTCGATAGATGGCGTCGAACTCCGCGACCAGAACCGCGCGCCCGCCATTCAGGTCTCGAAGAACGGCCCCTACGTGGTGACGGGTGGGGTCGAGCTGGACGTCGACGAGTGGGGGGAGGGAGCTTCAAAGGAGCACTACACTCTGTGTCGCTGCGGTGGGTCAAACAACAAGCCCTTCTGCGACGGCACTCATTGGAAGGGCTTCAAAGACGACAATAATTGAGTCGGTAGCGAAGCGATCCGTACTCCCGTAGTCGGACCGCCTACGGCCGAGGGCAGACACCACTCACGCTGCTCGATCACACCTCCGAGCCATCCCAGCAGTACGTACACAGCCTCGCTTTGGGTAAGCCGATCGCCGAGACGAGATCGTCGAGCCTCTGGTACCTGAGCGATGTGAGTCCCAACCGCCTCCTGATGCACTCCACCATGTCGCCATAGCGCTGGGATCCGGCGTTGGCGTACTCGTGGAGGTTCGCGGTCTCGTCACCCTCCAGTTCGTGGACCGCCTTTCGTGCGGCGAGGTCCAGCTCCGATCTCGAGCGCGAGAAGTTCAAGAACTTACAGGCGAAGACCAATGGAGGGCACGCGGGCCGCATGTGCACCTCCTCGGCACCGCAGTCGAAGATCCGCCTGATGATGTCTTTGAGCTGCGTGCCCCTGACGATCGAGTCTTCACAGAGGAGGAGGCGCTTTCCCTCGATGACCTCACGGATGGGTATGAGCTTCATCCGGGCTACCAGGTCACGGACCCGCTGGTCCTGGGGCATGAAGCTCCGCGGCCACGTGGGGGTGTATTTCACGAATGGCCGGCGGTAGGGGATGCCGGCGGCGCTGGCGTAGCCGATGGCGTGGCCGGTGCCCGAGTCGGGAATGCCGGCCACGATGTCGACTTCGATGTCGTCGGCCTTCGNNATGTCATCCCGCTTCGCCAGACACTCACCGCAGCGGTAGCGGACCGCCTCCACGTTGATGTCCTCGTAACTCGAGGCGGGGTAGCCGTAGTACACCCACAGGAAGGCGCAGATCTGCATCTCGCTGCCGGGGGGCGCTAGCTGCTCCACGCCCTCGTGGTCAATGCGCACCACTTCTCCGGGGCCGAGATACTTCGCGGCCCGGAAGCCCAGGTTCGGTAGGGCGCAGGTCTCGAGGGTGACCGCATGCGCGCCGTCTTTCTCTCCGATCACCACCGGGGTGCGGCCTAGCCTGTCCCGCGCGGCGTAAATCCCTCTCCTGGTTAGGAGTAGAATGGAACACGACCCCGTGATCGTTTCCTGGGCGTGTCGGATCCCGTCCTCGAACGTGTCCCCCTGGTCAATCAGGTGTGCCACCAGCTGGGTCGGATTCACCTCGCTTCCCGTCATTTCGGAGAAGTGGGTGCCGCTCTTGCCCAACGCCGCTCGCACCAGCTCGTCCAGGTTGTGGACCTTGCCCACCGTTACGATGGCATAGGTTCCGTGATGTGAGCTTATGATGAGCGGTTGGTCCTCGTAGTCACTGATGACCCCGATACCTACGCTCCCTTTGAGTCTCGGAATGTCGTCCTCGAACTTGCTGCGGAACTGGGAACTGGTGATGTCGTGGATGATGCGTCTGAAGCCGATACCGTCCCTGACCGCCAGCCCACCCCGCATGGTTCCCAGGTGTGAGTGATAGTCGGTGCCGTAGTACAGATCGGCTACACAGTCTTCCCGTGAAGCTACGCCGAACAGTCCGCCCAAGTCCGCCTCCTCACAGCGTTCAGGTTTGGCTAGGTGGCTAGCGCTGATCCCAGACGGCAAGGTACCGCGGCTGCTGCAGGGAGTCTACGGCACCAACCGGGCATGGCGTGTGCATTACTCCTACGGGGGCGCCGTCTAACGCCCACTGCGGGCCGGATCTGCCGCCGGTGCAGACCTCCGGTACGGGCCCCTGCGTTGCCCTACTTCTCGTCCTTCTCCTTCGCCTTTTCCTGGTCCAGATACTTGACGCCCTCGGCTATCCAGTCGGGCGCTGGCTCACCCTTCAGGTAGTGGCCGAACCACTCCACGATCCGCGTGTGGTAGTCGAGCTGGTTGGCCTTCTTGCGGTTGCTGTGGTTCTCTCCCTCGTAGACCAGCATGACGAAGTCCTTCCCGGCCCGCCGCGCAGCGTTGTAGTACTCGACTCCCTGGTTGAAATCCACGGCGCCGTCTTCCGTGCCGTGGGCGAGGAGCAGCGGTGTGTTCAGGTTCGCCACGTGGAATACCGGTGAGTTCGCCACGTAAGCGTCGATGTCCTCCCAGAACGGCACCTCCATGCGGCCCTGGCTGATCTCGAAGATCCGGGCGTCGGTCCCGCCAGTATTCCAGTAGACCGAGAGATACATGCTCACCAGGTTCGTGAGCGGCGCGCCCGCCACCGCTGCCGAGAAGATGTCGGTCTGGGTCACGGTGAACGCCGTCTGGTAGCCGCCCCACGAGTGTCCCATCAATCCCACACGCTCCGCGTCGACCATGTCGCTCTCGAGGACCTTCTCCACCGCGGGCACGATCGCCGCCACCGCCGAAAGGCCGGGGTTCCGATCGCGGTACACGATGTCAGGCTGCAGCACGAAGTAACCCTGGCTCGTGAACACCGCTGTGTTGTACGCGCTACGATCCGACGGGACGTAGTACGTGTGCACCGACGGCGAGCGAATCTCGTAGATGTATACGATCATCGGGTACTGCTCTCCCGGCTGGTAGTTGGCCGGGTAGAACAACGCTCCCTGCAGCTTCTTGCCCCACGTGTTCTCATACTCGATGAGCTCCGAGTGGCCCCAGGCATAGTCCCCATGGAACGGGTTGGTCTCGGTCACCTGTCGTGCGTCGGACAGATCCGGGCCGGCCACGAAGTAGTCTGGAGAGTCGTCGAAGTCCTGCACGACGTATGCGTAGACGTCAGCGTCCTCCGCCTTTGCCAGCCGGCCGACATTGGCGTCCTGCGACACCAGCCTCACCGGCTCCCTCCCGACACGGAGCCGCGAGTAGCCCCACTGCTCGCTCCACTCGCCGTATGTGCTGAGATAGAGAGGCACCGACGTGTCGATGTACTCCTCTTCCGGATCCAGCCGCATGCGGCGGTGGCGGATCTTCTCCTCGGTTCCGTTGGTGAGCCTCGTGGCCCGGGAGCCATCCGGCCGGATCTCCCACACGTCATACTTGTCGTACAGCAGTACCGAGCGGTCGTCTTTGCTCCACCCCGCCATGCCGAAGGGTGGCTTCTGCTCCACGGTGTGATCGTCCTCGACATCCACGAACGACGTGGCGACACCCTCCGTGATGTTCGTGTGCCGGCCGGTCCGCAGGTCGTAGGTCCAATAGTGGTCGTCCACTAGGTAGAGCAGGTAGCGCCCCCCGGAGCTGGCGCCACGACTGTACTGGATCCGTTGCTTGACGAGCGTGGCCTCACCGGTTCCCACATCGATCGCGTAGAGATCCCGGTACACCGGCCCGAACATCCGGTCTTTCTCGTACGGCGTCTGGTCGGTGCCGATGGCCAGCCGATCTCCTTCAATGACGGTCACGTCCTCGGTGAGCTCCGTTCCCAGCCGCACAAAGCGGCCCGCGTCGAGGTGCCACGCGGCCAGGTAGTTCTTCTCTCGATCACGGTTGGCCGACACCTTCTGCCTCGGGTAGATGTCCACGTCCGCCGCGTGCCAGATCTGCACGGTGCTCGGCTCTTCATCTTCCTCCTCGTCCTCTTCCTTGCCCTCGGTAGCAGCGGTGTCGGCCGCCGCCGAATCCGCCGCGGCTTCGGTCGAGTCCTTCGGCTCGGCTGACTTCTCTCGCTCCTTGATGCCGAAGAACACCGTCCGGGCGTCGTCGGACCAGCGGAGCTGGCGGTAGCTCACGACCCGCGTGTCCTCGGGGAAACCGGTTGCCGAGTCTGGGTCGAAGGAGAATTGCTCGAACGACGCTCGCGCGAGATTTCGCCATGCCAGGATCACGTGGGTCGAGTCCTCGTAGCGCTCGTCGTCGCCTCGCACGCGGAGCACAGCGAGATCATCATGGTCCTCACGCCACGCGAGCCCGGTGAAGCGGGTGGCCTTCGAGTGGAGGGTGCGGAGCGTTCCCGAGGCGGGGTCGAACACCTGCACGCCGTTGCCGGCTTGGCCCTCGGCATCGATGATGAGCGCCAGCAGCGTGCCTTCGTCCTGCCAGGCGAACTCCGACACGTTGCCGAAATTAGTCTCCACTCCCGTGGCGAGGGTTCGCACCACGAGGTCGACGCCCTTGTGCTTCCGATCCTTGGAAGCCCCTGCCGGTGGATAGCGGCGCATGGCCAGGTACGCACCGTCATCGGAGAATGCGAACGACGAGACATCGTCGATCACCAGACTGTCTCCGCTCACCAGGTTCCGCAGCCCAAGCTTGTACCGCACCGGCTTCNNTGGTTTCTCTCCCTCTCGCTCACGCCGATGGAGAACGCCAGCCAGCGGCTGTCCTGTGAGAAGGTCGGCCTGGTGCCGTACGGCACGATCAACTTCTCGTCACCGTCTAGCTGCCGCACCCTGAGCTCGTTCTCTTCGTTCACGCGGCTGATGGGGTACGCTAGCCATTTCCCATCCGGTGAGAGCGTGCCGCGTCCCAACCGCTCCCACTGGCCGTAGTCCTCACGTGTGATGGGCCGTTTGCCATCAGTCGATTGGGCATCTACAGTGGCGGCGGCAACGACGCAGAACGGCAGCAGCAAGGCGAGTATGCGGGTGTAGGTGAGGGACGACATGGTAGGCCTCCGGGAAGACGTTGGATCGGTGCGCGTAAGTTATCGAGGCTGACGGGAGAGCGTCCACCTCATCCTCGGCTTCAAGGCAGTCGCGGCAGGAGCTTCTCCACGGCGATCTTGACGCCCTCAACCACGGGCGGTGGTTGCGACACCTCCGGCGGCAGCCCCGAGCGCATGGTGTAGCGTACGATCTCTCCATGGCTCGACAGCTCCCAAAGAGGCTGTGCCGTGACACAGTCAAACATCCAGGCGCGCACGGTGACCCGGTTCGCCGCCGGGATCGGTCCCGCGCGATCATAGTACCGGTGCCGCTGGACGATCGTCGCGAGCTCGAGGTGGACTAGCGCGTCGATGTCGACTGTGTCACAAACCTCGCCCAGGGCAACCGCATCGGGAATGCCGCTGACCAGATAGGTGAAGAGGAACCGCTCCCACTCAGCCATGACGTTGACCGCTTGGAGTCGAGCGGCCGCCTCAGAAGGTCCCACCACCTCGACATCCGGCGAGCGCTCGCGCAGGTGTGCNNCTCCAGCGCGATTTCGGACGGCACGCTATCGTGCTTGAAGGGGAAGACCGCCAGGCTCTGGACGTTCGCGTCCGCGAACCAGGGGGCAACCCAGCCCCCGACGCTTCCAGAGGTCACGGTGCAGCCGGAGACGAGAAGCAAGACGGCCATGGAGGCGCAGCAACGTAGGCAGGAGGGCGCTGGCATGCCGGTACTGTCCCTTGGGCCGTGGCCGGACCCGCGTCGTGTTGCAGGCGTAGTCGCTCGGTGCCTCACTGACCGGCTCCGAGCTGAGGAAGCGCGTCGAGGATGGAGTTGAGCGCCCATCTCGCGGCATTGCGCACCGACGGCGCACGATACGGCGTATACGAGTCGGCGTACTCGATGCCGCACGTTCCGGTCCATTGGACGCCACCGTCCGCGCTGTCGAACAACGACACTTGCACCACGACGTTGGTGACCGCGTCTCCATACTCGGCCGAACCGTCGAACTGGCTCGCTTCGAGCAACTCCACCTGCAGCAGCACGTCGACCCCCAGGGCGTCGCCCGCTCTCATGACGACGGTGTGGTCGGCAGCGGCGCCCTGGCGGCGGTCCCACAGGAACAGGGCCCAGTCGTATGCGAGACCCTCCGCGCCGATGATGTCGCTGGCCTCGGCCGGGTCCACGATTCGAAGGTCGGGATTGCGCTCTTCGATCACGCGGGTGATACGGGCGGTGGCCGCGCGGATCTCCTCTATGCTCAGGTTCCAGTCGAAAAAGGGGAGCACGGCGATGCTGCGGACCTCGGCCTGGGCGAATCCGGGTTCAACGGCGGTGTCGACGGGCCACAGTGCCGCCGCGCAGGCCTGAACGCCTACACCGCCGGCCACCAGAGCGATCCCGGTGCTTGAGCGCCTCCACACTGGCGGTCCTCCTCAGCAACTTCAAGTAAAGTGTGGTGGCCCCTACTGGAGCCTGTCAATGCGCGCCGCCCTGGTTCCTAACCCGTTGAGCAATAAGGTCATTGCATGACCTGGATGGGCGACGGTTCAGTCACGTTTCACGCGGTCTTCATGTGGCGGCTCACATATGTGCTTGCGGGGATAACCCGCAGCCTCCCGGACCGTTATCGGCGCGTCATCGACGGGGACCTAACCACGAAGCTCACAGTGGCGCTGGAGGTATCCCACCTGAAGTAGGAGTTGCGCGATGGCCGTATCCACGCCAAACCGGGTCGAGGAGGATGTCTGGATCCCGACCTGCTGTGGACAGTGCTACTGCATGTGCGGCATCAAGGTCCGCCGCCAGAACGGTGTCGTCACGGAGGTCGTGGGAAACCCTGGCGCACCGAGCGGGCGCGGTCGGATCTGCGTCAAGGGCATCGCATCCCCTCATCTGCTGTACGATCCCTATCGAGTGAACTATCCCCTGAAGCGCACGAATCCCGAGAAGGGGCTCGGTGTCGACCCGAAGTGGCAGCGAATCTCCTGGGACGAGGCGCTCGACATCATCGTGGAGAAGCTGAACCAGTGCCGCGAGCGCGATCCCCGTGGGGCCTATTTCCAGGCGACCACGACCCAGGCCTCGGAGATCCGTTTCGGCGTGATAGGGTTCATGAAGGGCTTCGGAACGCCCAACTACTGGGTATCCGGCGGCGGACTGCACTGCGGGAACGGCGCGCACTTCATGAACGGCATCATGCACGCCGCCTGGTCGATCATCCCCGACTTCGCCCACTGCAACTACGCGCTGAATTTCGGCTGTTCCAAGGGGCACGGCGCCGGCCACGTCGNNTGCTCCAAGGGTCACGGCGCCGGCCACGTGGCCGTGCAGAACGCGACCCAGGCCGCCGATGCCCGGTTTCGCGGCTTCAAGAACATCGTATTCGATCCGTTCCAGAGTGCCCAGGCCTCCAAGGCCCATGAGTGGGTGCCCATTCGCGTCGGCACCGACGGCGCGCTGGCGCTGGGCCTGATCAACTCCCTGCTCAACGAGCACGGCATCTACGACGCCGAATACCTGATGTACAAGACGAACGCCCCGTACCTCATTCGGCCCTGGGACGGGCGCTACATGCGGGACAGGGAGACGGACAAACCACTGGTCTGGGACCTGGTCGACCACTGCCCCAAGGTACACAACCATGAATCGGTCACCCGGGTCGAATACGAGGACGAGGCGCACGAGGTGGCACTGCTGGGTACGTACCCGGTGGACGGCGTAGACTGCCGCCCGGCCTTCGACCTGCTGAAGGAGCACGTCAAGAAGTACACCCCCGAATACGTCGAAGAGATCACGTGGGTGCCGGCGGCCACCGTGAGTCGCATAGCCAAGGAGTTTGGTGAGGCAGCCGAGATCGGTGCCACCGTCACCATCGAGACGAGCAAGGGTCCCAAGAGGATTCCCAAGCGTCCGGTGGCGACGCACTTCTTCCGCGATCACGGGCATCATGACGTTCAACTCGAGCTGGCCCGCCTCCGCGGCCGCCGCNNTCCGCGGCACCCAGGGGCACGTCAACTCGGGCTGGACCTGTCTCGCAGTGGACATGGTCAATCACATCGTCGGCGCGGCCGACACGTACGGGGGAGCGTTCGGTCTGGGAGCCGCGGTCGGCAGCGGGTACGAGGGGACCGGAAAACCGTACCAGATCCCCTACCCCTGTCCCGACGGCCTGATGGTGGCCAAGACCTGGGTCTACGATCATGTCCCCTATCCCATGCGCGTGCCGAAGCCCCCGACCCGGTTGGACCTGCACGACATGTTCCCGACGTCGATCTACAACGCTTTCACCATCACGAGCCCCAGGTGGCTCGAGATGCTGGAGCGATTCAAGATCCCCTACAGGCCGGACGTCATGATCAACTTCGGCTCCAACTCGGTGATGACCATGGGCAACTCCGAGGCGGTGACCGAGAACTTCCTGAAGAAGTTCAACTTCATCTTCTCGTTTCAGCTGTACGTCACGGAGTTCGAAGAAGCGGTCGCGGACGTCGTGCTGCCCGACGCCTGCTTCCTGGAGCGCTACACCCCGGCCGTCAGCTTTCCATCGACCTTCTCCCACCCCCAGGGCGAGGATGACTGGGGCTGGACGATCCGGCAGCCGGTCGTCGAGCCGCTGTACGAGCGGCGCGATTTCAACGAGGTGATGCTGGAGATCTGCAAGCGCCTCGGCATCCTGGGCAAATACTACAAGGGGCTGAACGACTCGATCGGCGTGCGTTACGGCGGTGAGATGGACGAGAAACACAAGCTCGTGGAGGATGGCAGCGTCGAGCACTCCTGGGAGGACATCTGCGACCGTCTTCTCAAGGATCGCTTCGGCGAGGCGCACGGCCTCGAGCACGTGAGGAAGAAGGGCGTCTTCACCTGGCCCAAGAAGAAGGAGGACGTCTACTGGAAGTGGTTCAACCCTTCGCGAGTGCCGGTCTACTTCGAGTACTTCATCGACTCAGGGGAGCAGATCGCCAAACTGTGGGACGAGTTCGGCGGCCAGGATTTCTTCGATCTGGACTGGTCGCGGTTCAAGGCCCTGGCAGACTGGCATCCTTGTCCGACACACACCGAGACGCAGCCCGAGTACGACATGTACGCCTTCTACTGGCGGGCGGTGATGCACACGAACTCCATGACCATGCNNGCAACTCGATGACGCAACAGAATCCCTACCTCGACGAGTGCTCCCAGGAAGACCCGTACGTGTACGCCATTCAGATGCACAAGGACACGGCTGCGGAAAAGGGCATTGGCGACGGCGATGTGGTCTGGCTGGAGAACCCGAAGGGCCACCGCGTGAAAGGGTGGGTGGCTATTACGGATGGAATCGAGCCCCATCACCTGGCCATCGCGGCCGTCGCGGGCCACTGGGGCAACTACATGCCCATCGCCAAGGGCAAGGGCACGTTCTTCAACGATCTCGTCGAGATGGACCTGCCCCACACCGATCCTCTCACCTTCAACCAGGACATTTGCGTCCGGGTGAAGGTCTACAAGGCGAGCTGAGATGCAGGTCATCGAAGAACAGGTCACCGGAACGTCGCTACGGGAGACGACGATGCCGCGTTGGGGAATGGTCATTGACCTCAAGAGGTGTTACGGCTGCTACGCTTGCGTGATGGCGTGCAAGGTGGCGAATCACACGCCGCCCGGGGTCTTCTGGTGTCGACTGCTCAAGGGCGAGGTGGGGACCTTCCCCAACGTCGTGCGACAGGCCCTGCCGGTGCTCTGCATGCAGTGCGACGAGCCGTCGTGCCTGGAGGTGTGTCCCACGGGCGCCACCGTCAAACAGGACGATGGAATCGTGATCGTGGACAAGGACAAGTGCATGGGCTGCAAGTACTGCATCATGGCCTGTCCGTACGGCGCGCGATACACGGTGCCGAAGTGGGAGAGCTATTTCCCGGAGGGACTGCGGCTCTCGCCCTACGAGGAGTTTGCCAAGAAGGCCTGGGAAGAGAAGTCGGGGTGTGGAGTCGCCACGAAGTGTGATTTCTGCAAGGACAGAATCGCCGAAGGCAGGAAGCCGGCCTGTGTCGAGGCGTGCCCGGCCCTGGCGCGGACCTTCGGCGACCTGGATGATCCGAACAGCGAGGTTTCCATCCTGATCAAGAAGCACCGGGGTGAAGTGTTGCATCCTGAGCTGGGCAACAAGCCCAAGGTCTACTACCTCGCGCCGAGATAGTCTTCGGGGATCATGGTCTGAGGGACCGGAGAATACTCAGCAGACAGCGGGGAACGCCTGATGGATCCGAAAGTCAATGGTCAGATACAGACGCAGTGGGGTTGGCTGGTTGCGATCTATCTCTTCCTTGGTGGTGTCGGAGCCGGAGCCTATACGATCGCCGCCATCAACGGATTCATCGGTGAGGGGGCGGAGCTGTCCACGACGGTGGGTCTGTGGATCAGCTTTCCTGCGCTCCTGATCGGTAGCGCTTGCCTACTGGCGGATCTGGGCTCACCGACACGCGCCCTGCTGTCCGGCATGAGGCCGGGGTCTTCCTGGATCGCACGAGGATTCTGGATCATCACCATCTTCATGATCCTCGCGTTCCTGCACTTCTTGCTTCATTCGTATACCGATGTAGGGCAGACGTCCGGCGGAAGGACGGTCCTGAACGTCATTGCTGTCGCGGGAATCGTCTTCGCCGTACTGACGATGGCTTACACCGGCATCCTGCTCGGCGCCTCCAAGGGGATACCGTTCTGGCGTTCGGGCGTGGTTCCGGTCGTCTTCGTGGTCTCCGCGTTGGTCACGGGTCACTTCTCCATCATGCTCGGCATGACGCTGGTCGGCCAGGGCGNNAGGCGGCCGTGTTGGTGGTGCTGGAGGTGTTGGCCATCGTCTTCTTCCTGCAGGCGGCGTACAAGCTGCCCGACCCGCGAGAATCGGCGGAGCGCATTATGCGGAGACGCTCGTTCATCGTCGGTTACTTCATCCTGGGACTGGCCACGCCCTTGGTGCTGATGCTGATCGTGTATCGCTCCATGACACAGCCCGACGCCGGCAGCAACATGGTGGTGGTGGCGGTCGGCGCCGTGCTGGGTCTCGTGGGCGGACTGA
>JABAOC010004484.1_pt1 | contig 10992 bp, 10 predicted proteins | sample 7062161 | NCBI WGS metagenome assembly JABAOC01 (sample SAMN14538625, study PRJNA623070) | marine sediment metagenome | biome: marine biome [ENVO:00000428]; feature: marine pelagic biome [ENVO:01000023]; material: deep marine sediment [ENVO:00002113] | place: India: Gulf of Khambhat ...
TTCGCGAAAATAGATGGGGTTGTGAAGTTCGAGAGGAGAGGGAGAGACCGAAGACAGGTTAGCGTTTATGCCCCCTAGAACACCCAGGGCCGGCATCACCGGAGAGATGAAATTCCGGGACGAAGCCAAGATATGGGTCAAGGCAGGTGATGGCGGCAAGGGTTGTGTAAGCTTCGGGCGAGGAAAATTCATTCCAAAAGGGAAAGCAGACGGAGGGGATGGTGGAAGGGGAGGGGACATCCTCCTGGCCGGAGATATTCATCTGTCAACCCTTTTGGATTTTTCTTTTTCGCAGCACTATAAGGCCGGAAATGGCGAGCCCGGCGGGAGAAGGAAACGATTCGGAAAGAGGGGATCGGATCTCGTGATCAGGGTCCCGGTGGGAACCCAGGTTAAGGATTTGGAGGCCGATGTACTCATTAAGGACTTCACCATACCGAATCAACAGCTTGTGGTGGCAAGGGGAGGTAAGGGGGGAAGAGGGAATGCGCGGTTTTGCTCCTCAATAAATCGGGCGCCTTCACGGGCAGAGGAGGGCGAGAAGGGGGAGCAGAAGTGGTTGAACTTGGAATTGAAGCTTTTGGCGGATGTGGGCTTGATTGGATATCCAAACACCGGGAAATCGACTCTCATGGCAAGGATATCATCGGCAAGGCCGAAGATTGCCGATTATCCCTTTACGACCCTCATTCCCAATCTCGGGGTTGTGGAAAAAGGGGAATTCAGTCAATTAGTCATCGCCGACCTTCCCGGATTGGTTAAGGGAGCGCATCGTGGTGCAGGACTGGGGGTAAGTTTTTTGCGTCATATTGAAAGGGCGAGCCTTGTTATCCATCTTATCGACATCTCAGATCACTGTCGGTCAGATCCCATCGAAGACTTTCGGTTTGTTAATCGAGAACTGGAGATCTTCAGATCTAGCCTATTGGATAAGGCCCAGTTGGTCGCCCTCAACAAGATTGACTTACATCATGTGCGACGCCGGATTCCGGAGGTGAAGGAAAGGTTCGGCGAGATGAAGGTACAGGTCTTTCCCATTTCCGCTTTAACGGGGGAGGGAGTGGAAAGATTGATGGGAGAGATCATCCATCGGGTGGAGGAGAGCAGGGAAGGGGGTTTGGAAACGGTATAGAAGGCCATAGAGATTATGGCAGGGCGTTATCCCTTTGACCCTATACGGCGGCGGGCTAGCTACCATGCATTTCCCGTTTCGGGAGCGGATAGGGTTGCAGGGGGCGAGGTGACGGGTGAGGATAGGGATCTTTGGCGGAACGTTCAATCCCATCCATTTAGGACATCTAAGGGCAGCAGAAGAGATACGGGAACGGTTTGATTTAGACAGAGTCATTTTTATCGCCGCGGCAGTGCCACCTCATAAGGAGGTTGAAGGCGGAATCCCGGGAGAACACCGGATGGAGATGGTGCGATTGGCGATTTCGGGCAATCCACATTTCTCCATATCGGACATTGAGTTGAAGAGACCGGGTAAATCTTATTCAATCTCTACCATTCAATTTTTCAGGCAGAGGTTTGGTTCCGACTCGGAGATGTTCTTCATTCTGGGCATGGACGCCTTTTTGGAGATTGGAACCTGGAAGTCCTTTCAAGAACTCTTCTCACTATGCCACTTTATCGTGATGACAAGGCCAGGGTTCGAAAAACCCTTGTCGGCTGTCAATCTCCCCGCCGAGATAGAAGATGCCTTCGTTTACGATGAGGAGGGAGACCGCTTTACCCATCGGAATGGGTATTCCATCTATTTGCAGGGGGTTACCTTCTTGGACATATCCTCCACCAAGATCAGGGAAGAGATAAGCAAGGGGAGGTCCATACGATATCTTCTTCCCCCCGAGGTGGAGAGGTATATCAGGCGACACCATTTTTACAGGGGTGAAGGGAGGTTGGAATAGGAGAGTAATTTCGGAATCGCCGAAGATGGTTCAAGAAAATCGTAAGATGACGAGTTCGAGGGAAAAATCACTCCGATGTGTTCGAGCCGCTTTGGAGAAGAAAGCCTACGATCTGGTCCTTTTAGATGTTCAGGAGATCTCTTCTTTCACTGCATACTTCCTCATCTGTAGCGGACGGTCGGATCGCCAAGTCCAGGCCATCGCCCGTTCCATAGAGGATGATTTGAAGAGGATGGGCATCCGCCCCTTGGGAATGGAGGGGTTTGAAGGGGGGAAATGGATTTTAATGGACTACGACGATGTGCTGGTCCATGTCTTCCTCGACCCGGTTAGGAAGTTTTACGACTTGGAAGGACTTTGGCTCGATGCCCCAAGGGTGGAAAAGGTGGAGCAGGAGGCAAGGAGATCCAGCCTGGGTGCCAAGGTAAGGGGTTAGTCACTCGGTGCGGTAGAGAAGTGAAACCTAAATTAGTAGAACGGTTTAGAAAAAGGTTACTTCAGGCGAGGGAGGAGATTATCGGACAAATGAGACAGCGGGATGGGTGTGCCCAGGAGATTGGCCAGAATGGAATTCAGGATATCGGGGATGAGTCCGTTACCATTTACAATCGCCATCTCCTCATGAGTTTGAGCGAGAACGAACGGGTCAAATTGATTGAGGTGGATGAAGCCCTGGATCGCATCGCGAACGGGAGCTTTGGGATTTGCGAGGAATGTGAAGAACCCATCGCATTGAAGCGCCTGGAGGCTATACCCCACGCGCGGTATTGCGTCCGTTGTAAGGAAGAGCTCGAAAAGGCTTCGGAGGAATCACCCTGAATGGACTCATCCAACTCACAAAAGACCCTTCTCTACTTCTCCTAAGTGAGCCATCCCCTCTTTTCTCAGCATTGAGCAATCTTTTTTATCGGGGCAAGGCTCTTTGCGTAGGAGCTTCAATCAGCCTGCTTTTGTCACAACTGAGTTGACAACTCCCACCTTCTCATTCAGAATCCAATATAAAAGGTAAAGGGGAAAGGTCATCCAGGTGAAAATAATAAGAGAGGGAAACCCTTCTCCATGGAAGGAGATGGAAGGGATTGTCAGAGGGTTGATCGATCTGATCTTCCCTCCACACTGCGCTTTCTGCGGCACTCTTTTGGCTGAAGATGACACGGCAGAAATCTGCCCGGGTTGTCTGCGGAATATCCGTTTCATTTCACCCCCCATCTGTCCGAAGTGCGGCTTTCCCTTCGTGATGGGAATCGGGGAGAATCACCTCTGTGGGCAATGCCTTCGGAGACAATGGCATTTCGGTTCGGCAAGGGCCCTGGCGTTCTATGAGGGGCCGATACGGGAAGCGATTCATGGCTTGAAATATCGTGGCAAGTCCTTTCTGGCCAAGTCCTTGGCCGGCCTTTTTGAGCGGGGCTATCCATTCATTGACTATGGATCATATGATCTTCTGGTGCCCGTTCCATTGCACCCAAAGCGGCTGAGGGAGAGGGGGTTCAATCAAGCCTTGATATTGGGTAAGGCTATCGGGCGGAAGGAGGAGGTTCCCTGCACGAGATTCCTCTTGAAGAAGATCAGCTGGTCTCCGCCCCAAATTGATTTGAGCCCACAGGAAAGGGAGAAAAATGTAAAGGGCTCCTTTGCCGTTACGGCCCCAGGAAAGGTTCGAGGGAAACGTGTTTTGCTGGTCGATGATGTGATGACCACCGGGGCGACGGTCAATGAATGCGCCCGGGAATTATTGAAGGCCGGGGCTGAGCAAGTCGATGTTTTCACCCTAGCGAGGGCCGTTTGATCCCGATAGGGAGGCAAAGGTGAAGAGGGTAAGGAGAAGAGTCCTGTTTTGGATCATCGCGGGGCTCCTCATCGCAATCTTTGCTGGTTCAATCCTTCTTTTGAGATCGATTGCGCTCCCCCAACGCTATAGGGGACTTATCGAGTCTCGGCTGAGAGAGGCTACGGACAGGGATGTGCGGATCGGTCGGGCCAGCTTGCGCTTCCTGGGGGGAATCGGGATCGAGTTTGAAGATCTCGTCATTAAGGATCGGGATGGGAAATCCGATTTTATCCGGGCCGGGGGGTTAATCCTCCAGATGAAGATCCTACCTCTCTTAAGAAGGCAGTTGAAGTGGAAGTCGCTCATCATTGAAAAGCCCTTCGTTCACCTCCGTCGAAGCCGCGAGGGTAATCTTACCTTTTCAGGCAAGAGGAAGAAGCCGATTCCCAAAGGGGAAAGGGAATATCCCCATATATTGCGCCTTTTATCCTCCTTTGCCGGCGGGGAGATTAGGGTCCGGAAGGGGAGTGTCCGTTTCGAGGACGACTTTGTAGCATCTGGACCCGTTATCGCAGGGATAGAAAACCTCTCCGTTGAATTCACGTCAATATCCTTGGATGAACCTATCGCCTTCCGCGTCCAAGCTAGGCAACCCAATTCTAAGGGGCCGGATGGTCGAATCTCGATTATCGGTAAGCTCCATCCCCTCCCGGATCCCCTCGAGTGGTCCAAAATACGAATAGCAACAGAGGTGTGGGCGAAACGCATAAATCCCCTTCCGTTCCGGCCGTACTATAGGCCCCACATTTCCGCAAAGGGGATCGAGGGATTCCTGGATATCCATGCGCATTATGAAGGGAATTTCTCAGGACTCTTTCGATCCTGGGGGCAGATCAAGCTAAAGGATTTTGCCTTGAACCATCCCCAGCTCTTCGTTGCGGTCTTGAGGCCGAAGAAGTTTGACGTCGATTACGATGTCACGCTAGATATGGGGAGCCTAATTATCTCGGACCTCTCTTTCCGGCTCCCTGAGATAGAAATAAGTGGAAGGTGTGCTATTCACGAGATCAGTTCTCCAAGAAGACGCATAGAGGCCTTCGCCAACACCGGTTCCTTTCGGTTCGAAGAGGTCAAGAAGTATTTTCCCCTGAGGGTTATTCCGCCTGGCTTCAAGAAGCTTTTGAAAAAGGTCACCAACCGGGGAAGTGGGAGGATTGTATCTCTCCGAGTGAAAGGACCCATAGAGGACTTTGCAAGGGTAAAAGACCCGAAGAAGGGGGATCTCATCTATGGGAAGATGCGATTGGATGGCGTTGCCTTTCCCTTTGCCAACGCTCTTAACCCCATCGAAAACATCTCTGGATGGATGATTTTGGAGGAGGGATCCTTGAGGTTCCAGGATTTGAGAGGATCCTTTGGGAAGTCGAGGTTGAATGCAGCAGAAATGATTATCTCCCGAATCTACTCCTCTCCGCAATTGGATCTCTCCCTCGTCGGAGAGGTGGATCTGAAGGGGATTATGGCCCTCGCCAGGCCGGGAACACCCCTGGGGAAGGGGGTAAACCTTCCGGCTACGACGGTTTCAGGTAAAGCCATTTTCTCGAACGATGGGGTTCGTATCACAGGTGTCAAAGGGAAGGTGGGGAACGCGGCCTTTTGGGGAAAAGGAGAGATGGGAAAACCCTGGCTGAGGAAACAAAAAGGACAGGGGATAAACCTTACCTTGGGAGGGGAGCTGGATTTGCGTGAATTGTTTTCCCTCATCCTCCCAGGGCTTTTTCCCGAGATCTCTGAGACCATGGCATCATTCTCAGATATATCAGGGTGGGCGAGGGTAACCCTCGAGCTCACCGGAGGGGAGGGGATACGTTATACGGGAAGGGTTAGGCTGGGAGATGCAATTCTTCGACACCATAGGATGGTCTCGCCGGTGCGGGTTCGCAAAGGGTACATCCATTTTACTCCAAGGGTGATTCGGGTTTCTCAGATGGAGACCCGATTAAGGGGGTCACATCTCAAAATTGAGGCAACCCTCCGGGACTACCTCGCTTGGGAACGGTCAAGGATCGACGCACGTATCCATGCCTCAAACCTGGATATAGGAGATTTCAGACTGAAAAAAGGGGGGGATGGGGAATGGATTTGGAGAGGTGGGATCGTCCTCCCCAAGTTCGGAGGAGTGACTGTTCGGGTCAAGGAGGGAAAATGGCGCTATACTGACTTTTCAAACCTCACGGCGGATATCACCTTGGCCGAAGGTAGACTTAACCTGGAGAGATTGCATTGCGAGGTGAAGGGGGGGAAAGTTGACCTGACGGCTTGGGTGGATTTGGCCAAAAAGGGTGGAGTTGCCTTTGCATTACACCCAAAGTTGAGCGATGTGGATGCCGGCCAGTTCTCCAGGGATCTGGGTTTGGAGGAGCGTGTTTGGATTACCGGGAATTTCAGCCTGTGGGGGAAGGTGATGGGAAAGGGTCGTAATGGGAAGGAATTGACGAGATCCCTCGAGGGGAAACTCAGCGTGGGGATGGAAAAGGGGAGAATTCGACGTTTTCACCTCCTCTCGAAGGTTTTCTCGCTGCTCAACGTCCTCCAACTATTCAAGGGGAAACTGCCGGGGCTGACCGGCGAAGGGCTTCCGTACAACAGGATCAGCGGAGAGATTGGGATTGCTGGGGGAATTGCCAGAACCAAAAACCTCCTCGTGGACAGCGACGCCATGAGGATCACCATCATCGGGGAGGCGGACATCGCCCGTGAGGCCCTGGATTTAACCATGGGGCTCTGTCCCCTGGGAACCGTCGACACAATTGTGAGTAAGGTGCCTGTGGTTGGGAGGATTCTCGCGGGGGAGGATGATTCTGTCATTGCCTACTACGTTGAAGTGAAGGGGAATTTTTCCAACCCAAAGGTGAGACACATCCCCCTGAAGTCAATGGAGAAGGGGCTGATGGGGCTCATTAGGAGGATTTTGGAGACCCCCATACACATCATTCCCGTGGGAAGGGAGTGAGTGGGTGCTGGCTCCGATGGCCGTGACTGAGCCGGTTCCCGGAGGACGAGCTCGATGATTTTTTCCCGTAGGACTATCGAAAGGTTCAGGGGGGCGAAGAGGCTCGTGGTGATAACCGGGGCCGGGATCTCAGCGGAAAGCGGGGTCCCCACGTTTCGGGGAGCCGACGGACTCTGGGAGAGATATCGTGCGGAGGATCTGGCCACTCCCCAGGCCTTTCGGAGGGATCCCCGATTGGTCTGGGAATGGTACGATTGGAGGAGGCGATTGATTTCCGAAAAGGAACCCAATGCAGGACACATGGCCATTGCCGCCATGGAGGGCCTCTTTGAGGAGTTTCTCCTGATTACGCAAAATGTGGATGGACTCCACAGAAAGGCCGGAAGCAGAAAGCTCATCGAAATCCATGGTAATCTCTGGAGGGTTAGGTGTATGGGTGAGGGAAAGGTTTTCGCCAATGAGGAGGTGCCCTTGAAGGAGATTCCCCCCCGGTGCGAGTGCGGGGCCCTTCTCCGACCCGAGGTAGTTTGGTTTGGGGAATCTCTTGCGGAGAAAGACTTACGGGACTCCCACATGGCCTTAAGGGAATGCGACTTCCTGTTGGTGGTTGGTACATCCGCCGTTGTCCAACCCGTGGCATCATTTCCCACCATAGCCCGGAATGGAGGGGCCTTCATTGTGGAAATCAACGTGGAGCCAACGCCCATTTCCGGATGGGTAGATGAATCGATCCTCGGAAAATCCGGGCGTATTTTACCCCGACTTCTGGAAAACATGAAATAATTTTTTTTGGATTTTTTCCTTGACAAACCCTATATATTGTAGTATCAAAAAAGAATAATACAATATATAGGGTATAGAAATTTCCTGAGTCTCTCGAGAACACCGTTGTCCGTGACCGAATTCATTGGAGAACTGGGGTACCCATCGAGCCTGAGCAGAGCTTGTCCCGAGTCTTCGATCCTGAGCTCGGGCCCAACGGAAGGAGAAAGCCAGCCCTTTAGAGGGTTCAAAGGATAAGGATGAAAAACAACCAACTGCGAAGCGCCAAGGTCACTTTCGAAACCAGGTTTTGGCCGAGTTCCCTGGACCGAACATGAAAGAATTTTAGATAACCATTCTTCGTGAAGCGAAACGGCCGTAAATCCAATGTCTGAGACTGAAGGGCAAGTGAAGGGAAAGAAGTAGCGCCCTGGCGCTCTTTGCAGTGGAGCGAACGCTAGAATGGTCAAGAATTCTTTTCAGTGGGAGAAAGGGGATTCGATCAATAGACCACGAAGCATGGAAGCGAAGGGATAACGGTGTTCGCCTACGAAGAAGAGAATTTGCTATGGGGGGTGCCGTGGTAAAGATGGAGAAGGGTAAGCTGTTGAGGAAGGATAATGAGACCACGGATATGGCGCTCTTTGTCCGCACCTCGGACGACCAGTTTTCGGGTTGGAATCGCCAGAAGATCGTCGATGCCCTGATAAGGGAGACGAAGGTGGATGTGGTCACCGCCCAGGAGATCAGCCGTGAGGTGGAGGAACTCATTGCCTCCTCGAACATCTCCATGGCAACCTCCCCCCTCATTCGGGAGTTGGTGGACGCGAAATTGATCGAGAGGGGATTGGAGCAAGAACGCAAGAGGCATACACGGTTGGGTATGCCCCTTTACGACGTGGGTCAGTTAATCCTCCATCCCAACAGGGAGAATGCCAATGTCCCTCACGGCCCTGAAGCCACCAATCTCACCCTGGCGGAAAGGATTAAAAAGGAGTACGCCTTACTCTCCGTCTTCTCCGAGGAAGTCGCCGACGCCCATATGCGAGGGGATATTCACCTCCATGATCTGGGTTTCATCGATAGGCCGTACTGTTCTGGACAGTCCGTGGAATATATCAAACGGTTCGGGTTGAGCCTTCCCAATTCCATCGCCGTGGCCAAACCGGCCAAGCACGCGGAGGTGTTATTAGCGCACATGGTTAAATTTGCCGCCGCCCTGCAGAGTCATTTTGCCGGGGCCATCGGCTGGGATGCGGTGAACCTCTTTTTCGCACCTTACCTGGTGGGGATGAGGGATGAAGAGGTCAAACAATTGGCCCAGATGATGATCTTCGAGTTCTCCCAGCAGGCCGTGGCCCGGGGTGGCCAGGCCATCTTCACCGACCTTAATCTCTATTGGGAAATCCCGAGGCATTTTGAAGACGTCCCGGCCATTGGCCCGATGGGGGAATACACGGGTAAGACTTACAGCCAATACGAGCGCGAAGCCCAAAGATTTGCATGGTTTCTCTTCGAAGTGTATAGGGAAGGGGACGGGTCTGGGAGGCCTTTCTTCTTTCCCAAACCCCTCGTCCACATCACTGAGAAGTTCTTCAGGACACGGGGGCACCGAGATTTTCTCAATCACATCTGCAACGTGGCCAGCGAAAAGGGAAACACTTACTTCGTCTTCGATCGGGGGGAGACGGCCAAGGTATCCGAGTGCTGTCGGCTGAGCTTCAAATTAGACGCCTCCGATTTGGAGGACGCTAAGCAGCCATGGAAAATGCGATATTGTGCGCTGCAGAATGTGACCCTCAACCTCCCCCGAATTAGTTATCTATCCGAGGGAGATGACAGGTCCCTCTTCGAAAAGGTTGAGGAATTCATGGGTATGGCCGTTAGGGCCCACTTGGAGAAGAAGGCCTTCATTGAAAAACTCCTTTCCTACGGGGAGAATGGTCCCCTGGCTCTCCTGGCTATGAAACGTGATGGATCGCCCTATTTGAGGATGCACCGGGCCAGCTACCTCATTGGAATGGTTGGGCTGAACGAGCTGGTTCAGACCCATACCGGCAATCAGATGAGCGGATCCAAGGAAGCATTCAAGTTTGGTTTGAAGGTGATCGCCCATATGAAGCTCCTGGCGGATCAGTTGAGCGCAAGATATGGAATGCACTTCGTTTTGGAACAGACTCCCGCAGAGAGCACGGCCTATCGATTTGCCAAACTAGATCTCCAATACCACTGGCAGAAGGCCCGCCACGTCGTTAAGGGAGATATCCGCCGGGGAGAGGTTTATTATACCAATTCCACATATCTCAATAACGGCGCGGTCATGAACCCCGTTGAGAGGGTAAGGCAGGAGGGTCTGTTCCATCCATTGATTGAAGCGGGAGCCCTCACCCATATTTGGCTGGGGGAGGCCAAACCCTCGCAGGAATCGCTGGCCAATTTCGTGATCAAAACCTTCAGACAAACCCAGAACGATCAGATCGCTTTCAGCCCCGAATTCACCACCTGCAATCGTTGCCATCGGACGAGCCGTGGCCTTGCTGAGATCTGTAGTTACTGTGGCTCGAGGGATGTAGACGGAATCACCCGAATTACGGGGTATTTTACCAGGATTTCCAGCTGGAACAAGGGAAAGATTGGCGAGCTCCACGATCGGTATAGAAACCAAGGATTTCTCGGGGTTCAAGGGAAAGAAGGGATTCATGAGGCAAAGACGGCTGTGTTGACATCGGCATACTCGGGCAAATCGGAGGCTCATGAGCGTATCAATGTGGACGAATAAACGGCTGGGGGTTTTTCCGATTCAGAGAGTGCACCATGTCGCGACGATATCATTATCAGAAATCCCAACAATTGAGGGGAACCCTTTGGGTCGAGAAAGGAGGAGCGATGGGGGCGGTCAAGATCTTCACGAAGAAAGAATGTCCGAAATGTCCTGCTACGCGAGAGGTTGGGAATCGTTTGAGGATGGAGGGGGTGAGGGTTATCGACTATGATCTTGGGACCATCGAAGGGCTTGCAGAGGCGGCTTTTTACGGAGTAATGGCTACCCCTACCATCATCGTGGAGGATGGAGAGGACAATGAGCTGGCGGCCTGGAGGGGTACCGTCCCAACTCCACGAGAGATCCAAGAGACGTTGAGGGCCCACGGTTTCTTTTCCACATGAAGGATTGGAGAGAGGGTGGGGCTACAAGTCAAAGGTTTTTGGGAGACCTCGCTCCTGGATTGGCCGGGAAAGTTAACGGCGGTTCTGTTCCTTCCCGGATGCAATTTCAGATGCCCATACTGTCACAACCATCCCTTGGTTATCAATCCCGAGAGGTATGAAACCATCTCGCAGGAATACATTTTAAGGCGCCTGAAGGAGTTAAAGGGGTGGATTGATGGCGTCTGCGTTACCGGCGGAGAGCCGACTGTGACCCCCGAGCTCCCGCTTTTGTTGGAGCGGCTCAAGGGGGAGGGATGGGCCGTCAAACTCGATACGAATGGAGCTTTTCCCGTCCGAATCAAGGAGCTACTCGATAAGGGCCTGGTGGA
>JABAOC010004265.1_pt1 | contig 10985 bp, 6 predicted proteins | sample 7062161 | NCBI WGS metagenome assembly JABAOC01 (sample SAMN14538625, study PRJNA623070) | marine sediment metagenome | biome: marine biome [ENVO:00000428]; feature: marine pelagic biome [ENVO:01000023]; material: deep marine sediment [ENVO:00002113] | place: India: Gulf of Khambhat ...
TAGTCTCCGCCTTTTCGAGAAACGCCAAGCCCGACAGACTGGTCGCCCTGGCGCAACTGCCGGGCATATATGTGCCCGCTCTTTACCAGGTGAAATACGAGGCCGCTGCTGATTCACAGGGCGGTATTGCAGCAGTGGAGCCTGGTGAACACGCCCCACAGACTGTGAGAAGGTTATTCGTCCGCGCCCTCGATTCCTGGCCCTGTCATTCCCGTGTGCTCACCGAAGAAACGGAGTTCGGCAACCTTTTCCTCGTGGAGGTCTCCAGGGGATGCGCCAGGGGGTGTCGTTTTTGTGTGGCGGGCCATGCTTATCAGCCTCTTCGTTACCGGTCGGCCGAGAATATTCTCTCCACTGCGCGGGCGGGCCTGGAGTTTCGAGATACCATCGGCCTGATTGGCGCGGCGGTGTCTGACCATCCTGAGATTGAGAAGATATGTCACGGGGTGCGGGATGCGGGTGGCAAGATTTCTCTGGCTTCCATTAGGGCCGACAGCCTTACCCCTTCTTTGTTGGAGGCGGCCCTTGAAAGCGGAGCAAAGACCCTTACTCTGGCACCTGAGGCCGGCACCCAGCGGCTGAGAGAGTTGATTGGCAAAGGTTTGACAGAGGAAGATATTCTGAACGCGACATCTGAGGCCGCAAAGATGGGCCTGAAACGGCTTCGCCTTTACTTCATGGTGGGCTTACCCGGTGAGACGGATGCGGATATTGAAGCGATTTCCGGCATGGTGAGTAAGATAACAGAGCAAGGGATAGGCCATATCACTGTCAGCGCGTGTGGTTTCACCCCCAAACCCGGAACACCTCTTGAGCGGGAAGCAATGGCCCCGCGCAAAGTGATTCGGGGGCGTCTGGACATGCTCAGGCGTTCGCTTTCCCCCAAACGGGGCGTAGAAATCGCCTTCGAGAGCCCTAATTCCACCTTTCTTCAGGGCATTATCAGCCGGGGTGACCGCAGATTGGGGCGAGTGCTCGCCAGGTTGATGGAGATCACCTCCGTCAGGCTCGGGAACTGGCAGAAAGCGCTGGCGGCAGAAGGGCTTTCCGGTGAATGGTTTGCTTGTCGCGGCCGGCCTGCGGAAGAAATCCTACCCTGGGGACACATTGGCGTTGAGCGCTGACGGTTACCCAATCTGCAGGATAAGGAAGAAAAGGAATGGGAAACGGGGCAGCAAGCTACTCCGTAAAGAAAGCGAGAGCAAGTCGCCGACGCTTCATAGCCTGCGGCTCTGCTGCTGTGGCGACGAAGCGCTCTCGCACTCCAAAGCCGGAGGCGGCTGAAGAAGGCCGTTTTGGAGTGTGGTGGCTTGCCACCGCTTTGACCGGCGGGAGTCTTGCTCCCGCCGAGGGTCAGAAACTGAGTAACCCTACATCCTGGGGGGCTTGCAAATAATGAAGTATTTCGCTGTAATAGTCCTTAGTAAACAACCCGGAAGGTATGAGAAAGGTGTTTGTCGAAAACTCGCAGACGGATAAGCGAAAGAGGCTGTCCGGAAGTTCCGCCACGGCTAAAAGCAGGCGGGATTAAGGAGGTGGGCGCAGTGCAGTACTGCCCATACCATAGCCGCAGGCGGAGGTTCATCGGGGTCACCTTCTTGGCTCTCTGGATGTTGGTAGTCCTGGGAGCCACGGCAAATGCCCTTACTGAAGAAGAGAAGAAGGCCGCCTGGGCCGAGATTTACCCGTCAATAACGGAGAGCGATCTCCAGCCTCACATTACCTACCTGGAAAACCTCGGCAGCCGGCTGGCGGGCTATCCGGGCAATGAAAAGGCTGCCCTCTATATCGCCGATCAGTTCCGGCGGCTGGGCCTGAAGGATGTCAGCAAACAAGTAGATCCGAAGCGGTTCGGACCCGAGCGCCCCTATATGGAGGCGTTTGAAATCACCACCCCGATAGTGCGCTTCGCCAGCCTCCGGCTCAATAATACCGACAGCGAACCTGTACGCATCTACCCCCTCTGGCCCAATGTAATTCGCACCTCCAAATTACCACCGGGAGGAGTTGATCTGCCACTCATCTATGCGGGCAGCGGCAGTCTGCCGGAATTCAGCGGCAAGGAAGTAGAGGGCGCCGCGGTTTTGATGGAGTTCGACACCGGAGGTGATTGGCTGAACGCCGCCCGGCTGGGAGCAAAGGCGGTGATCTTCGTCGCTCCTCCGAAGCGGAGCGCGGGTGCGGAGCGGGGAGAAGCGGAGAATAAGTTCCTCAGATCTCCGGTCGACATGCCTCGTTTCTGGATAAGCCGGGAGGAGGCCTGGCCGCTGCTGGCGAGGATCAAATCCCAGACCGAAGTGGAAGTCCACTTGGAATGTGACATGGTTTGGGAGGAGCGCCACTCCTGGAATATCATCGGCGAAATCCCCGGCACTGATCCTGAAATCAGCGAAGAGACGATATACATCGAGGCCTATTATGATTCGATGTCCATCGTGCCCGAGCTGGCCCCCGGCGCGGAAGCCGCCTCCGGTGTGGCGGCACTCATTGAATTGGCCCGCATCTACAAACAGCACCCTCCCAAGCGCACGGTGAGGTTCCTCGTCACCGGCGCTCATTTCTTCGGGCTCGCAGGTGTCCGCTCCTATCTCTCCCAACATATTCACGACCTCACCGTGGGAGAGCTGAAGAGCCGGCCCGCGAAATTCCTGGGATTGATCCCCTATACGGACAACTATCGTGAGAAGCAGAAGATCTACTCTTTCTGCGCGCTGGATCTCTCCTCTCGCTCCCGCCAAGTGGGCATCTTCTTCAAGGGGATGTATTTCGACATCTCAAAAGATGAACACGTTTACGATTTTGCCGATTTCGGCCGGGTCTGCCGTGAGAACGCGGATACGATCGGCGGTGAGCACCCCGAAGCCGCCGGCGGGTTCATCGACGCCATCAATGTCCCGGAAGGCAAGGAGTGGAGCAACTACATAATCGGCAAAGTGGCCCTGGACAATGAGCCATTCACATTGGGAGGGGGTTTGGGCGTTTGTTTCTTGACGACAGATGATTCCCGCTCTCTGGTGGATACTCCCTTTGATCACCTGGAGGAGATGAATCTGTCGAACCTGGCGCGACAGGCGAGGCTGCTCTCCTGTGTCCTCTGGGTAGTGGCTAATGATCCTGATATGGCGGTAAGCATCTCCGATGAAGAGCCCTCTTTCTCACGCTTCTACTTGGATGGAGGCTTCTCACTGTTGACGGGCCGGGCGGTGCAGTTTGAGGGGAAAGAGGGAATTGTCCCCAACAAGGTGATCCCCGGCACTCTGGTATTGGTCAGCGCCGATAACACTTCTCTTATGGGGGTGCGCGGCGACCTGATAGACATGGTGGACGAGGAAGGCCGCTTCACTTTCGACGGGATCGCCAACATCAATGCACAGCACTTACGCAAGGGGACCTACTTGGAGGCCTACCATCTGGACCCCAGTACCGGCGCCATTGATTTTGCACCGGATAAGGGCCCGGAGATGCAGCTCAACTATCCCACGGTTTTCCTCCTCGGCAAAGGCCGCGCCGAGCGCACTATCGTTATCTTCCCCTGTGTCGCCATCACCCTTTACGATCTGATTGATCCGCAGACTCTGAAGAGTTTCACGACCGCGATAGTGTTGGATGGACAAAGCAACATCGCGCCTACTTCCTTCGGATACGTCGCAACCCATCCTGAGACCTGGCGCTCTCACATCGAGGATGTTGCAGTAGTCTTTCTGAAGAAAGACACGCGTTTCAAGGTTATCATGGGAAGCTCGGGCAAGGCGATGGGCCTTGTGCTCCTGAACGCAGCAACCATAGACGATGACCATCCCACCGGCACAGGCTACCTGGCAGACCGCTCCAGGACTATCGTAAATATCCCGCTCGCCGCCGCCCGTGACATGCATGCTCTGGATGCGAAGCGGATAGAGAAACTGGCGCGCTTCCGCATCGTGAATGAGAATGTGATGCGGCTCCATCGTAAAGCCAAAGAGTATATTGTTCGCGCGGAAAAAACGCTTGCCGGCCAGGATTACAGCGCCACGAATGCACTCGCCCGCGCCGCCTGGGGATATGAATCGAAGGCCTATCCACAGGTGCAGAAAACGAAAGACGATGTCGTCTATGGAGTGATCTTCTATCTCTTCCTGATGCTGCCCTTCGCTTTCTTCATGGAGAGGCTCATACTCGCCGCTCCCGATCTGAAACGACAGATCATGGGTATGGTGGTGATTTTCGCCATTACCTGCGCCGTCTTCTCCCGCATTCATCCCGCCTTCCGCATCTCCTCCAGCCCGTGGATTGTTCCGCTCGCCTTCATCATGCTGGCCCTCAGCGTGCTGGTCATCAGCCTGGTGTTGATGAAATTCGAGGTGCTGATGCGGAGCCTGCAGCGACAGTTGGGAGGATTACATCGCGCGGACATAGGCCGCCTGGGAGTGGCCTCCGCCGCTTTCGGCTTGGGCATTTCCAACATGCGCAAACGCCGCGCCCGCACGATCTTTACCTGCATTACTCTCGTGCTTCTCACCTTCACTGTTCTCTCCTTCACTTCTGTCGTCACTCAGACGCGCTTTAATGTGCGCCGCGCGAAGGGTGTTCCCCGCTATCAGGGGGTCATGGTCCGTATGGCGAATTGGGAGCAACTGGAGGAGCCCGCCTACCGCCTCCTGAATGACGAATTCGGCGCCACTCACCCGGTGGCCCCCAGGGCCTGGTTCTTCACTTATTGGATTGATATCGACATCGCCACCGGAGTTGAGCAGGAGTCTTATGTCGCCTTGACCTCCAACAAGTCGGACAAGGCCTATAACAGCCGCGCCCTCGTGGGATTGGCCCCTGAGGAGGCCGAGGTTACGGGTATAGACGAGGCTTTGGAGTGGGGGCGGTGGTTCCGCGAGGGAGAAAAGAACGTCTGCATAATCCCCACCGCGGTTGCGAAGATGTTCAATATCGGCCCCTCCGATGCAGGCCGGGCAAAGATCTATATTGGCGGTGTGCCGTTCAAACTAATCGGGGTGATGGATAGTTCGCGCGCCTCCTCCGTCCTGGATTTGGATCAAGAAAAACTCACCCCAGTGGATTTCTTTTCCTTGATCCGGGTGTCGTCCAGCGCGTCCGGTCGCGGCGGCCAACGGGGCTTCAGGCAATATCTCCATCATCCAGTTGATGACGTCGCTTTCATTCCTTACAAAACCGCCCTCAGCATGGGTGCGGCGCTTCAGTCCATAGGCATCAGGTTCGCCAATGCCGAGGAAGTGAGAAAAACCCTCCGCGAACTGATGCCTCGCCTGGCCTTCAACCTCTATGCGGGCGAAGGGGACGAGGTTTACAGGTGGTCCTCGATCGCGCGCACTTCAGTGGGGGGATTGCAGGACCTGATAATCCCCATCGTCATCGCCGCTCTCATCGTTCTCAATACGATGTTGGGTTCGGTGTATGAGCGGGTAAAAGAGATTCACATCTACTCTTCGCTTGGGTTGGCCCCCAATCACATCGGTACACTCTTCATGGCGGAAGCTTTCGTGTACGCGGTCCTGGGGGCGATGTTCGGCTACTTGGCAGGGCAAAGCCTTTCCATCATCATCACACGTTACGGCCTGGCGACAGGACTCTATCTCAACTACTCCTCCATTTCCGCGGTGGCCTCCACCGGAATAGTCATTGCCACGGTGATGCTATCGACAATATATCCCGCCCGCAAGGCCTCCGAGGTGGCCACCCCCGCCGTGGAGAGACGCTGGCAGCTGCCCGAACCGGAGGGAGACAAACTCGAAATCACCCTGCCTTTCGCGGTTACCGGCGGCCAGGCGACCGCGCTAAATGCTTTCATGTCGGAGTGGTTCGAGGGTTATGCCGAATACTCCGTGGGGGATTTCGTTACCGAGAATGTCCAGACCGCGCGTGAGTCAGGGCCGCATGGTGACGGCTATTGCATCAGCCTGAATACCTGGCTCGCCCCGTTCGATCTGGGGGTAAGCCAGCGGACGGAACTGCACACCATCGCCACCGAGATGAAGGATGTTTACGAGATAAGACTGACTCTCTACCGGGAGAGCGGAGAAGTCTCGGACTGGACGCGGGTGAACCGCCGCTTCCTCAATACACTGAGGAAGCAATTCCTGATCTGGCGGACTCTTTCCGCAGGAGATCGGGACCGCTATCTGGGAGCAGGCCGGTTCATCGAGGTGGAGGGTCTTCCCGAGGCGGCGGGATAGTGCGCAGATTCGAATCGAGAGCAGTGAAGGATGGTTTCTGAGCCTTAAGATCTTCCAGATCCTTTGCAGGTAGGCAAATGTCGGAAATAGAGCGACCCGGGGACGAAGCAAACCCTACCCCAACTGACAAAGAAGGCGAACGCGGCAAGAAGAAGTTAGATATCTTGTACGAAGAGCGCCTCCCCGAACTGGAGCCCAAGGAATTTCATGAGGGTTTCACGGTAAGGACAATTCTGGGGGCGCTGTTCGTTGCTATTATCATGATGCCGGGTTCCATCTATCTGAGCCTGATGATGGGACAGCAGATGGGCCCTGCCGCGGAATGGACTACCATTATCCTCTTCGTAGAAGTGGCAAGACGCTCCTTCACGGTTCTCCGCCGCCAGGAGATCTATCTCATCTACTATCTCGCCGGCGCCCTGGTGGTCAGCGCAGGGGGATTGATGGCGGGCGCGGGAGGCCCCTTCTTCTGGCTCATCTGGAACCAGTATCTCCGCCGCTCGACAGTAGCGAAGAACTTTGGTATCGCGGAAGCCGCGGACCCCAAAATGATGATTCCCACCTGGGTGGCCCCGCCCTTGGGTTCTACTGCTTATGTTGAGCGAACCTTCTTCCACCAGGACTGGGTAATTCCCATTTTGGTCATCGTCGCCACCAACGTCATCATGCGAATGCAGTGGATAGGTTTGGGCTACGCGCTCTTCCGCACCACCTCTGATGTGGAGAGACTGCCCTTCCCGCTTGCTCCCGTCGCCGCCCAGGGAGCCACCGCGCTTGCCGAGGTTTCCCAGGAAAGAGAAACTTGGCGCTGGAACGTATTCTCCGCCGGAACCATGGTGGGACTTCTGTATGGCTTCCTTTATGTGGCGATTCCCATTCTCACCGGGGCTTTTCAGCCATCACCGCAGTTTCTCATCCCCATCCCCTTCTTGGATTTCACAATCAACGCGGAGAGCTCCTTTCCCACCGGACGCATAGGCATCTCCACCGACCTTGGGCTCGTGCTGTTCGGATTTGTGCTTCCCTTCCCTATCGTAGTGGGTGGGTTCATCGGCTCCGTGTTCTCCAATTTCCTCTTCTCCCCCAATCTCTATCGGTGGGGAATAGCCCACGGCGAGAACTTCTTCCCCACCTGGAAACACGGCATGAATCTCATCCAGAGCGAGATCTCCACAGGATTCGATCTCTGGATCAGTGTCGGCATCGGTATTGCAATTGCCATCGCTGTCATCGGCATCGGAAAGGTGGCGAAGAGTGTCGCCGCTCACAGGCGCGCCTCCGCGGACAAGGAGGAGCGGAGTCTCGCCGCTGTTGCGATCCCGGCGGGCCGGGGAGATTTCCCCATCGCCCTGGCAATGGGCGCGTGGGGCATTGCCACCATTGCAATGGTCCTAATCATCCACAAACTTGTCCCGGGGTTCCCGGTCCTGATTATTTGCCTCTTCGCCTTCGTCTGGAGCCCCATGATCTCCTATGTTTCCGCCCGCCTTCTGGGCATGACGGGCCAGCCGATCGCCATTCCTTACATGACCGAAGCAGCCTTCATCCTGAGCGGGTACAGAGGGGCCGATATCTGGTTTGCTCCCCGGGCCACCGATTTCGGTTGGGCCGCACAGCGCTTCCGGGAGATAGAACTGACCGGCACCAAATTCACTTCCGTGATAAAAGCGGAGGCCTTCGCTCTGGGATTGGTGTTGATCTTCTCCTTCCTATACTGGTCTTTCTACTGGAAACTCAGTGACATCCCCGCCGCCCAATACCCTTATGCCCAGACCTTTTGGCCCCTCAATGCCTTCTACCAGTGCCTGTGGCCCACCGGCACCCTGCCCGGGGGCGCCAACTATCTTATGCAGGCGATAAAATTCAATGTCATCGGCTACACCCTGGTTGGCGCGGTGGGTGTGTACGGGTTGATGAGCCTGGTCGGAATCCACACCATGTGGTTCTACGGCCTGCTGGCAGGAAGCGCCATGAATGTGACCAACTACATTCCCATGTTCGTCGGAGCACTACTGGGCCGCTACTATATGACGAGACGCTTCGGTATCCGCAAATGGCAGCTCTATGCGCCGGTGCTTTTCGCCGGTTATGCCTGTGGGGTGGGCCTGACGGGAATGTTCTCCATCGCCATCGCCATCATCTTCAAAGCGGTGCGGGTGCTGCCATACTAGAAATGAACATGTCGGCCGCACTGCTTTGTGAGCGGACATGAAGAATAATGGGGAAATCATCTACAAGCCGTGGTGCAAGAAAGAACTCCACCAAGGCAAGGGAAAGCAGTCTCAGTGGAAACGCCCCCTCCGGCTGGATCCGGTTCGGTTGGCAGGGAATCTCCGGGCTGGTTCCACCGGAATGGAACATCGGGGCCATCGGAGGAGATCACAAACAGGGATACCTGCGCCTGGATGACACCGATTATCCGCGCTTGGAGGTGAAGTGGAATCAACAGCAGATTGATCTCTCCCGCGTGCTGGAGAAATATTTGCGCTCCATGAAAGCACCGAAGAAGTTCGGCGGTGGGATTCTCGGCAAAGGGAGGAGAGCGGTCGAGGTAGATCGAAAAGTGAAGATCATTTCTCACCGCGCCAAACCCTCAAAGGAGATACTGGGCTTCTCTTGGCAGCAGGCGCAGGGGCTCAAAGGGGCGGGTGTTGTTTGGACTTGTCAGGTCTGCCGACGCACCCTTTTCGGGCAGGTTAGAGCTTATGGCGCAGAGGACGCGGTGGCTCTGGCGAAGAGAATCTTCTCTTCCTTGGAGGACCACGGGGAAGCAGGCCGGCTGCTTTGGGCCCTGTACGGGTTGGAGTTCCGGATACCGGAGAAGTATCTGCTGATCGGACAGAGTCTAATGGCCGGTTACCTAGAACTGCGCTTTCAAAACCGACAGCGCAAACTGCGAGTGAGCCGTTGGGGTTTGGCCGCCAACCTGTTGGCACAAGGTAATCTGAGCGACTGGTTCAAGACCGCCGGCGTCAGCCCCAAGAGCGGATTTCATTGGCAGGCACATGATACAATAATAAAGGAGCATCCGGGCCTGAAAATATTGGGGCGGAGCCAACGGCCCCTTGCGCGGCTTGGCAAGAGTCTGCGGGCCCTTTCCCGATCCGCTCTAAAGCGGTCTGGAGGAGGCCCGGCTGAAAGCGATGGCGCAGGCCGGGTTTGGCACTGTTCGCAGTCAAACCGCATCTACTTGGTGGAAAGCCTGCACGAGCCGGAAGCGGAAGTGTTGGCTGAGGTGATAGAGTCAATAAATTGTCATTGATATATGCGAAGAGCATGAGCGCAAATCAAGAGAAGATAGCCGTGAAAATGCAGAAGGGAAAGCCGAGGCTAACGCGCCGGCAGGCCCTCAGCGCGCTTCCTGTGCGCAATCAGGCCTTTGCCGTCCGGCGCACCGAGAACGGCGAAACCGAAATCACTGTGCCGCGTCGAAATGATTGGCTGGGGAAACTGCTCTCTCTCATTCTGCTCATCCCCAAAGAGCGCAAGATCGTTCTGGAGGCCGTCGGCTCCGAGGTATGGGACATGTGTGACGGGGCACACACTGTCTCTCAGATGGCGGATGCCCTTGTGAAGAAACACAAACTGGACCGCCGGGAAGCGGAAACCTCCCTCACCGAGTATCTCCGGCGACTGGGAAAGCGGCGGCTGATTGCGTTCGCCATTCCCAAAACGGCGTTGGAGAGAAAATCTTCCGCGGCCGGAAGGGATCGCACGGCCTGAGATTTCCGGGGCAAGCGGGAGATTCGGCAGCAGGATAGGAAGTTATCGAATATGGCACACAGGGAACATCATCTACTGGAGGAGCTCAAAGAGCGGGCGGGAATCCGCCGCCAGATCGTGCTGCCATGGAGAAAGGCCTTCTCCATGTGCAAAAGTAATATCTTCGTTCGCCTGGGGCGCTCCACCATCACCGCCATGGGCATCTTCCTGGGCATCGCCTTCCTCGCGGCGGTGTTGGTCTCCAGCGCAGTGCAAGCAGGCGCCGCCAAGCTAATGGCAGATGTGGTTGCGGTGGAGGAGAACGCCGGCGGCAATGGAGCGGACAGCGCGCGCCTCATCTGGTTGGTGGTCCTGTCTCTATTGGTGGCAACCATCGGAATCATCAACGCCATGCTGATGGCGGTAACCGAACGCTACAAGGAGATCGGCACAATGAAGTGCCTGGGGGCCCTGGATTCGCTCATCGTAAGACTCTTCCTCTTGGAGTCAGGTCTGCTGGGTATGCTGGGGGCGACCCTGGGTCTGATCGTGGGCGGGGGTATGATGATTATCGTTCAAACCATCAGATACGACTGGACGACAGTATTGAACGCGCAGCCGGTGTGGGGCGGGTTGCCGCTGTGGGTGGCGTTGGTGCTGACCATCCCCCTGGGAGGAATACTCTCCGTGCTCGCCGCCCTCTATCCCGCCTGGAGAGCCGCCAAAATGCCCCCCGCCGCGGCGCTGAGATCAGAGTTCTAGATTCATTAGTTTGTCGTGGAGGTCAGTTATGGCAGAGGCCAAAGCAGCACAAAGCATGCCGGAGACAACGGTATACGAATACATCGTTCGCACCAAGGATTTGCAGAAGATCTATGCCATGGGCGATACCGTTTTGAATGCCCTGGATGGTGTCGAGTTGGATATCAGGCGGGGAGAATATATCTCCATCATGGGCCCTTCCGGCTCCGGCAAATCCACCCTCTTCAATATGATCGGCGGGCTGGACAAGCCCAGCAATGGAACCGTCTTCATTGATGAAGTTGATATGGCCCAACTCGACGCGGGTGAATTGGCCTGGCTGCGCTGCCGCAAGAT
>JABAOC010021162.1_pt3 | contig 10984 bp, 14 predicted proteins | sample 7062161 | NCBI WGS metagenome assembly JABAOC01 (sample SAMN14538625, study PRJNA623070) | marine sediment metagenome | biome: marine biome [ENVO:00000428]; feature: marine pelagic biome [ENVO:01000023]; material: deep marine sediment [ENVO:00002113] | place: India: Gulf of Khambhat ...
GAAGAATGCGAATTCGAAGAAGACATAATCTAAACAGAACAAGAAACAGTTCAGAAACGTGAACATGAAATGATCAAATGCACAGATTGTGGAAAAGAAGTCCCCGAAGACCCTGTTGCTTATTGCGACATAGGCGGAGTTACCCTCTGCGAAGAACACGGAACCACCGGAGTATGTTCCACGTACGCCGAACTCTGGGAATCAGAAATAGACCTAGAAGACATGGAAGCAGAAAAAGGATAGCGTCCGAGGATTATGTAGAGAAAAACGCGCGCGCATTGGCTAGATCACTATTTACCTGCAGAGAGATAGAATGATCGATTTGTTGTATCACTGTAGAAAAGGCTTAAATAGCGTATAAATACATACAAACACGTATGAGCACGCCGAAAAGCAAAACCAAATTGACATTGACCGTGGACAAAAATGTCATAGAGAAAGCAAAAGAAGTTGCTAATCAGAAGCGTGTTCCTATTTCACGTGTAGTCGAGAACTTCTTGGATTTTCTCGCTGACCCTGAGGTTTATTGCTTCAAGTGTGGTGAGAAGTTTAGTTCGGTGGAAGCAGAGCTTTGTCCGAAATGCGGTTGGATGATTTGTCCAAAATGCAAAGCTTGTAGGTGTGGTTTGAGTGAAGAAACTGCAATAGCTGTTTTCCACATGAGAAGGGTCTACGAAGATCTTCTATCGGGAAGAGTGAAAGGATGAGAGTTGAAAAGTTAGTTGATATTCAAAACGAGAAGCCCGAGAATGAAATCGAATTGGAAAAAGTCGGCGTGGAAGGATTGAAGAAGTATGTCATAGTAAGGAGACCGGACAAAAACTACCACGTCATCACTACCATCAACAGTTACATCACCTTACCTTCTAACCTCCGAGGAGCACACATGAGCAGGTTTGTAGAGTCTGTTGAAAAAGTCCCAACGGAATCCACCTCTATCGAAGACCTGGCCGAACAGATCTCCAAGAGTGCCTTCAAGAATCACGGTTTTGATTGCCTCACTGAAGTTTTCGGAGAACTTCCCTATGAGAGAACAAGACCAAATGGAGAAAAAGAGAATTCTATCGCACAAATGTTTGCATGGTACACTACTGAATCCAGCAAGAAAAGAGTAGGTGTCGCCGTCAACGGAGTGTTGGCTTGTCCTTGCTCGAAAGAACTCTGCAATGGTTTGACTCACAATCAAAGAGGGACTCTGACGGTTGAGATCGACATCTCAAAGGACAACATAGAACTGTTAGACATCATAGAAATTTGCAATCAGAGTTTCAGTTCTCCAACGTTTTCTCTCTTGAAAAGACCTGAAGAAAAAGAAGTTGTGGAAAAAATACACAGAGACCCAAAGTTTGTTGAAGACGTCGTGAGAAAGTGTGTTCAACTACTTAGGGAAAAATACCCAAAGAGGTATTGTAGAGTAAAATGTGTCAGTCTTGAGTCCATTCATGACCACAACGTCTGTTCCGAATGGCGGGGAACATTGTGAAGGTGATGAAATGTACAGGTTAAGGATTGAGTCTCATTTTGATGCTGCCCATAAACTGATTGGTTACGAAGGAAAGTGTGCCGAACTTCATGGCCATACCTGGAAAGTGGAAGCTTTCGTAGTCGGAGAAGAATTAAACGATGTAGGACTATTGGTTGACTTTGAGATTCTAAAGGAGAAACTAAGCAAGATAATTCGAAGACTTGATCACAAACTACTGAATAACATCAAGGAGATTGGAAATCCCACATGCGAGAACCTTTCTAAGTACATTTTTCAAACCCTACGAGATCTGCCGAAACATATCAGATTAGATAAGGTCAGGATATGGGAAGGCGAAAAAAGTTGGTGCGAGTACTATGAAACATAAGATTGGCGTTGTGCTTTTGAGCGGAGGTTTAGATAGCACAACTACTGCAGCCTTTGCGAAAAATGAAGGTTACGATGTTCACGCACTCACAATGATCTATGGACAGAAGTTGAGCAAGGAGGTTGAATGTGCTCGAATAGTGGCTAAAAAATTAGGTATTGCCCATAAAATCATCGACGTCTCATCTTTTAAGGAAGCGGCTTGGTATAGCGCTCTAACGCATCCAGAGTTCTTTGGAGTACCTAAAGGAAGAAACATGGAGGAAATGAGTAAAGAAATACCCATAACTTATGTTCCCATGAGAAACACTTTCTTCATAGTTTTAGCATTTGCCTATTTAGAATCTATGATCCTTCACAAGATCGAGACGAAAAAAGTTGAGCCAAACGAGATAGAAGCTCGAATTTTCATAGCTGCGAATTATCTGGATTATTCTGGATACCCCGACTGTAGGCCAGAATTCTTTGATAAGATGAACGAGTTGCTGTCGCTGGCCAGTAAGGTTGGGACAGAGTACAGCATAGAAATGAGAATAGAAACTCCGTCGTTGCATTTAGGAAAAAAAGAGATTGTTGAATTGGGAACTAGACTGAAAGCCCCTCTAGAGTGGACCTGGAGTTGTTATGAAGGCGGAGAGGTTCCTTGCGGAAAATGCGACTCCTGCTTGTTAAGAGCGAAGGGATTTAGGGAAGCTGGAATTGAAGACCCTCTTATCTCAAGGTTGAAGAGAGAGGGAAAAATGTGAAAGTTTCTGAGATATTTTACTCGATTGAAGGTGAAGGAATAGAAATTGGCAGGCCAGAAGTCTTCATAAGACTCGCAGGATGCAACCTTCAATGCGATTGGTGCGACACCAAATACGCATTGAATGACGGGAAAGAGATGAGCATAGACGAGATAATTCAAGAGATTAGCCGTTATCCCTGTAAGAATATCTCAATCACTGGAGGCGAACCGTTACTTCAGAGAGAAGAATTACNNTAGCCGTTATCCCTGCAAGAATATCTCAATCACTGGAGGCGAACCATTACTTCAAAGAGAAGAATTACTTGAGTTGGTTGAAGAACTTAAGAGAATGAACTATTGGATACAACTTAACACGAACGGAACGATTTTCGACCAGAGGATTTTTGACCTAGTTGACTTAATAACCATGGACTGTAAATGTCCATCTTCAGGAATGAAAAGCGATCTTGAGGTTTTGGTGAGAACAAAGAATTCGTTTGACTCTAAATTGCAATTCAAGTTTGTAATATCGAATCAGGGAGACTATGAATATGCAAAGAATATTATCCGAACCTCCCTCAAGGGCACAACAAACAAGATTTTCCAACCTGAATGGCAAAGTAGAGAGTTTGCTGAAAAACTGGTGGAAGCTGTAAAAGAAGACGGATTGAACGCAAAAGTAATACTTCAACAGCAAAAAGTGATCTGGGGCCCAAAAAGGGGGGTTTAGAAGGCGCATGCATGCATTTACGCGCTCGCAAAATGTTAAATTAGCAAACATGTAGACTTTTTTCCTGGTCGTCATGGTCAACGCGAAAATTGTGTCTTCTGGGATAACTCATGCAAAGCAATGGCTTGGATTCTCCTACGGATCCGACCTAAGCATGCATCAATACACGGAACGCATTTCGTTCACCCGAAAAGAACAAAACTACTTGAGTAACTTTCTCCAAAAGATGGATAACTACTCGGAAAGAAGTTCTAAACTTAGACATTTGAAAAAGACGGGGCAATTACAGACTGTCAATGTTTCTGCTCTGAAGAATCTCGTGACAACCGGTCGCCACATCTTCAAAATTCTGAAGAGAGTTCGCGAGTTCAAGGTCTCGAGTTTTGAAGACCTTTTCGGAGAAGAAAGGGAACTAACGTTAACCTTGGATAACACGACTCGTAGGTTCCCTTGGGAACTCGCATATGACGGTGATGGTTTTCTTTGCACATCATACGATGTTGGAAGAAAAATCGAAAACCCTGATTTTGTTCAAAGAATGAGCGGCTATGGACCTGAACATCGAAGAGCTTTGGTCCTCGGACTAAACTATAAATGGAAAAAACGGGCCTACCGGTTGTCTGCACCCGAAAGAGAAGCCTTGACAGTTGAACGGCGACTTAGGAAGAAAGGATACACTGTGTACTCACTTAGAGGTGAAGAGGCCACTCTGGATGAGACGGTGAGCATTCTCTCTGAAGGCGTTTCAGTTTTTCACTTTTCAGGACATGGAGCATACAATGTCCATCAACCAGAAGGTCGAAGGGGTTCTCTGGAACTAAGGGATGACAAGCTCACCGAAGAACACCTTAGAGAATGCTTTCATAAAGCGCAAGGTGCTCCCTACCTCTCATTTCTCAATGCTTGCCAAAGTGCCAAAGAAATATACAGTTCTCATTTCGTAGACGCTTTTGTGGAGTACGGAGCTGAATACATTATAGGTACATTTTGGCCAGTATATGATCAACCGTCAACAAGTCTCTCCGCAAGATTCTACCGAGAAGTTGCAGAGTATGTACCCATCGCTCATGCCTTGAACCTGGCAAGATGGCAGTTCTTTCAAAAGGAGAAGGAGATAACCACCTGGCCTTCATTTGTACTCTACGGATCCCCAAGGCACCTGCTTCCTNNCATGCACTCAAAGTATTGGGAAATTCTCACTTCTTCGATTGAGATAGTCTTTGAGATCCGATATATTGAAAGAACTTTCTCCCTCGTCGGTACTGCGAAATCCAATGTGCTCTTTCAGGATCATCATCGAAATTTGCTGACCATCTCTACCAATGATTCTTTGAGCCGGAGACTCCAAAGAATCCCAGGCTATTCTTGAAAATTCCCCAGAGGCTGCGAAAACCGCCCATACCAACTCATCTCCATTGATAAAGGCTTCTGGAAGAATACGTCTTAAGACGGGGTCTCTATTCTCCAAATGCACCATAGCACTGTACAATGTATCAACCTCCGGCTCCCCGACTCTTCCCCTCCACCGCTTTGCTTGGCCAATGACCTTTCTATTACCGGGATCCCATATATCGCGTGGATCACCAGAACCTAAATAGTATCCAAAAAAGTCTATCCTTCTATCCGCTCTGATTCTTGTTCTTTTTATTCCTGTAAGGCCTTCAGATTCGAGAGCAACACAGCAGAGAACTTCAAATTCCTCTGGGGTTAGTTCTCTGAGGCTATTGAATATTACATCTAGGCTTTGCAGTAGATCCCTGCGTCCACGCTCCTCTGCAGTTGCATTTAGGGGAACAAATCCTCTGCCCACTAGCTTTCTGGCATCTAGTTGACTCCACGAAACTATTGGTGGAACTCCTCTTTTTTCGCACCAAGATATATGTGCTTCAATGAAATATCGAGTCCNNCCAACCTCAGGATCAATAGTCGAAATGGCTCTAAGCATTATGTCATCAAGATATTCACATTTGGTAATGTCAAAATTCTCTAAAATCCATTTGGCTATGTCTCTTGCTTTCATTATGACACTGCAACCGAAATGCCTATCCAGTCTGTTCAGGCGATGGGCGAAGAGCATCTGCTTGCCCTATTCTCGTCATTAGCCATTTCTGAATTGACAACAAAAGTTCATAACTTCGTGAATCAGTAAGGAGCTCAGCAGGAAGTGCTCGTAAGACTTCAACGCACTCCTCAAGTCTGCGTCTGTAGGAATCAATACTCACTGCGACTCTTGTCCTCACTGCGTAAGCATGTGCTTCGGTGATCGTTACTCCAGGTGTTCGCAGGAACTCTATGGCATCTTCATTTTCTAGTATGATGGGCAACATTCTAATCTGAATTGATTGAAAGATCTTTCTATCTTCCGGAACTACAAACCAAGACAAGAATTCTCGAAATCTGTCAATGTTTCTGAATCGTCTGGAAGTATCATACCAATCTAACCATTCCTTTATTTTAGTCTTGGTTACCGCTTCTTCCATATGAGTATAATGATCTGGGGTGGCGAACTCCCCATACTCCTCATCTTCTTTCATTTGCTCTAAAGCGTTCATTGTCCTTAGAACTCNNACTCTGTTTACTTGGATTACAGAGCGGAGAAGAAGAATCTTCTTTATCTCCTGTGGGTTCTTTCCTGCATCACTAAGAGTCTGAACTGTCAGTCCACGTTCATAGGGACCCCACCCTCTGATACCTCCAATGTGGCGTATCCCTTGAAGCGTATACCTGTGTTTTCTGAAGTCCTCAGGGCTTCCTTGATAGACTAAAACTGGTATGGAATCAAATTGATCGGATAGCCCCGGAGGTGGTTCTTCACCTCCTCTTTCCGTTTCTTCTTGGATCAACTTCATAGCAGCCAATCTTCTGTTTCCCTCAACAACCACATAGTGGTCTGTGCCGTTTAGCGGTCGAACTACCATTCTATCTATCGGGATATACCCAACTTGAATGATGGAATCTTTGATTGTCATGACATCACAATGATTCAGCATTTCCTGATATACACGGTTTTGAACTTGGGTTTGGCTAATGTTTTCCAAAGGAACGCTCTCTCTCCATCCTTTCCTTTGCGGGGGAATTCCGAACAAGCGAGGATTATTTGGATCAAAAAGAAGTTTATCAAGACGAACTGTAGCCTCTTCGAATAAGATAGAAAGACTGTTTACACTTGACATTAAAGCACCATGTACAAGTTGCAATCAATGGGTATTTTAGTTTAATTATATGCCCATTGTATGCATGAATAGGCCATGTTTCTTAAATATGGTCACTATCGTTCTGGATTTGTTTTCTGAGAGTACGGATTCCTTCTGCCGCGCGCGGCATTCTGATGCTTCTTTTTCCAAAAAAAGAGGTGATTTGCGGGATATATCACCAGCGTAGCGCGGGTTCGAATCCCACCCCCGGCAGATTAGGCAAGAACCTTTAACTCAGCATGCATGCATCAGAGAGGAGGTTAAGATCTAATTCAGCGTATGTTAGTTTTCATGTATCCTCGTGGATTGCCAAGTAGTAATAGGCTTTCTTACCTACCAACAAGCCCTCTCGTTCTCGCTTCAACTCAAACTTCGGAGACAGTATGATATGTTTCCCTCCAAATCGGATTTTTCTTTCCGTTAGAGGACTTTTCTTGGCAAGAGTCGTGATGGGAGCCCCACTTAATTCGATTCTTCCGATGTTTTCTAAATAGGTCTGTCGTAACATTTCATCAAAAACTCTGCGCGTGATCTTCAATTGTTCACACGTGTTCTCCCTAATCTTGGGTATTTCCACGAAGACTCCTTTTCGACCATAAGAAAAGGAGAGTTCTCGGTAACATCGTGAAAGAGCACTCTTGAAAGCGTTGGGATCTGTCTCTTCATCCTTTATTAAGTAAAATCTTCTGGAGTACAGATGTCGTTGGATCACTCCTAAGCGATCGCACCAGTCAGATAGAACTTCAATGGCTGTTTGATTTAAGGTGGGATGGTGATTAGACTCCTCTTTGATTTCTTCCATTAATAAACCCTTGTTGTCATCGATATGACTTGCCAATAACTGGATGAAGTCCTGATAGAACAAGTAGTTCTTTAGAAAATACTCATGGATTCTATCCCATTGTTCATTTTCGAAGTAGTCTAGAAACGCAATCGTGTTACTACTTGGCTCATAAGACTCCTCAAATATCGCTAGCAACCCCATTCTCTCAACTTCTAGGAGAATTTCCTTGGCTCTTGAAACACTTGTATGCAATTCTTTGGAGATTATCTCAATATCAATGATTCCTGATTTTGTTGCTAAGCTACAAGTTTCTATGACCCTTCTCAACGTTACTGGTCGAATAGTCTTTCTCTCAACCATTTAACCACCTGCGAAACGAAACCGTATCCGTTTTTTCGCATACTCAAAGGCTTTCTTAGCCCATTTCGCCTTCTCAAAACGAATATCAAGATATTCCTCAGTTCTTCTTTCCTTAATGGCTGTTTTCAACTCTTCTAATTCGTTCCATAGCGTTGACAAATTATGAAAAATAAGTAGTTTTCGACTTTTCCTCAACTCCTCAATGGAATGGTTTTGGCATATTGTGCACTCACAAGGTAAAGACTCAAATTTTTGTAATTCATTGAAAGAAACGCGACCGTAACCCGGGACGGCATAGTTTCTTTTCCCAGATGCAATAAAAAAGTAAGAAGAATCGAAAGAATCAACGCCCAGGTAAATCAGCAGGGGAGTAACCAACGGGCTTCCCAATCCGTACACGTGGATCGGTTCTTTAGTCTCGAGTTTTGCCGCGAATATCAAGTCCACTAGAAACCTGTAGCCACTAAACCTAGGCATCAAACTGCCAATCGCAAAACCGTCGAAGTCTCCTTGTTTCTTCAGATGTCTTATTGCGTTTCGGAGGACCATTGGGTCATATCCATTTATACTCGCAAACAACAACATATTCTGATCTTTTTTTACAGAAACTGCAAGTTTAGCATTGGATATAGTCTTCACGATGTTGGTGCTTTCAGACATCGCTTTACATGTAATCGGGTAGTCCAAAGTGGAAGCAATATCAGCCCCCATCTTTTCTTGAATTTCCAAAATCTTCTCTGGTTTGATAGTTAACTTGTATTTTCGATAGAGAAATCCGCCGCTATCAACAAAGGCTACTCCGAAAAATCTAATGAAACGGTGGACTCCAACTTGAAGAATCGCCCCCAAGTGTCCACCCTTGTTCATGGAGAGAATAGAGGCGTTAAACATGGCTGTATTTATTTCTGGATACTTTTCCCAATAACGTGGTGTATTATTTCCACCTTCTCCTCCAAGGGCGTGCANNTTATTTCCACCTTCTCCTCCAAGGTCGTGCACTGGGAAAACCGCCGGTGTTCTGAGGAGTCCATGTTTCGTTTCTAGTTCTCCCAACCTTGCTAGATTGTCCAACGCTTCTACGATGAACATCGTAGCACCATTGGTCAAGTTGCTTTTAGTTGAGGAAACTCGAAAATGTCTGGAAGCATTTCTCTAAGTTTCTTCGCCCTTATTGTTGTTAAGTTTTTGTCTGCCCCTATGTCTATGGCTTGATTACATATCATCAACATTCTGCGGATATTACCTTCTGCTGCTCTTTGAATTGCTTTTATGGCGTCCTCTGTGAAAGGAAAAATGTCGCTCGGTGGATCTTCGTCTCTGATTCGATATTGTTGTAGATATGATGATATGAAATTGCGCATGTCTCCTTCGTTCAACGCTTTCAAAGTTATCTGTCGAAAAATCCTTTCCGAAAAAGCATGGTATTCTCTAATTATGTCGGACCAGACTTCAGGGGCACAGCCTATTATTAAGCTAAGCCCTTTAGGGTTAAGGTCTATCAGATGTCGAATGTTGTTCAAGATTTTCTGTTTAAGAAGTGGATGAAGGTACTCGATGAACTCAAATTCATCAATCAGCAAGCATATTAGTCTGTTTCCCAATAACGATAAAATTTTCTTTAAACTCATAAAAGCTCTTAATGCCTTCTCATCGTTGTCGATATTCATTACAACATCCAACTCTTTTCTCTGATCAAAAAGAATTGGTTCCCCACACAAGTATCTCCAAGCTATGAATTTGGATTCTTCAAGAGTCAATCTTAGAAATGCAGTCGCAAAATCGGTATACTTTATCTCGTTGTAAAGCCTTCTCTTCCCTACTTCCAAAATCTCCGGAAGCAACACTTCACCTTCGTTCACCTTTTTTCTCAGATTTCTTTCACCAGTACAGAATTCCAAGAAAAACCAAACCAGTTTCTCCAGTTTGTCAAACCCAAACTCGTAAATGAAACTCGAATACAATGAAAGAAATCTTTCACCAGGAGTCGCCAAGTAAACAGCAACAGTATCCTGCAATTGACTTCTCATCTGTTGTCCAATATATTTCAGCGTATGTGTCTTCCCGTTACCATAGCTCCCCACAAGCACTATGTGAGATGATGTACCCCGCAATGAAACCTTTATCACCTCCTCAATCATTTTGAGTTCTCTTTCCCGATCCGTGTAAAGTGGCAAAGTTTGATCAGGCACACCAACATACGGAAATGGGTTGCATTCAAGACAGTATTTTTCATATTTTCTGGGCGGAGATCTAAAGTCCAAAAGGGTGTTTTTATCGATCATATTAGATCCCTAGACGGAAATACGCTTCTTTAGACTTCTAAAGAAGTGCCTACTAATAAATATTTTTACTCCCATAGAAATCCCAAGAGGCATAAAAATGTCGAAAAAATTTACGATGTCAATCCCAGAATCGATGCACCACGCTCTGGAAAAAGAAACCAAGAAAAGAAAGCTAGGAACAATTCAAGAANNAAAAAATAACTGAGGCTTCGGCATTCCTGAGTTGGTAAGCCGCGTTTTAAATTACTGATCAAAATATTAAAAGTCACTCTCCCTTAGAATTACTAGACCATCTCAAGATCTCTAGTCGAGGAAAAACTAGTGAAGTATTTCATACCGGAATGGGATGACCGTGTCGATCCCAACTATGATTTCGTAAACGACAAACATTCTAGAGAACACTCGGAAAACCCGATAGAAAATGATGTCTACACATGGAACATATTCGGGTTAGAGAACGCTCCAATAGACGGCGTTCTCGTATCCCGAGTTACGATAACAGGAAACAAAAAGAAATATGAAAAAATCCTCGCAGAAGGCATCCACAAAGTTCTAAGACTTCCAAAAAGTTTTGAAATAATGGGGGATTGTGGTGCGTTTGGTTATGTCAAAGAGAAGACTCCGCCATATGATCCTCTTGAGACTCTGAGTTATTATCGGGATCTGGGTTTCAACTATGGTGTGAGCGTTGACCATCTTGTTGTTCCGGCGTTTGACAAAGATAAGGAGTTGAGAATGAGAATTACGTATGAAAACGGCCTCAAATCCTATCGTGAGTGGCTAAGGAACTACAAAAAGGATTATCAACTTGTTGTGGTCGTTCAGGGGCAAAATATTGATGATTACCTGAAAATGTATGATGATTATGTCAAGCACGGTGTAAGGCATCTCGCTTTTGGTGGTCTCGTGAGATCGCCAACACCATTTATAACGAGTTTGATCGAGGAGTTGCTCAAGAAAATAAAAAAGTCACAAGTTATTCCTGCATATTTGCACTTCTTCGGTTTGGCGAGGTTTTCGCTATTCCCGAGATTTCAAGAGTTAGAAGAACTAGT
>JABAOC010047079.1_pt3 | contig 10982 bp, 13 predicted proteins | sample 7062161 | NCBI WGS metagenome assembly JABAOC01 (sample SAMN14538625, study PRJNA623070) | marine sediment metagenome | biome: marine biome [ENVO:00000428]; feature: marine pelagic biome [ENVO:01000023]; material: deep marine sediment [ENVO:00002113] | place: India: Gulf of Khambhat ...
GAGATACACTTCTCAAATGGACAGAGCGATTGCGAGTCGAGACTGGGGACGGCTTTCCTGAGAAAGTCACAGCTTTTCATGAGGGAATGGCAGTTCATGGCAAGTATGGCAAGCTCTGTCCGGTTTGCGGAACAATGGTTCAGCGAATTCGTTATGCTTCCAATGAAACCAACTACTGTCCGCTTTGTCAGACAGGCGGGAAGCTATTAGCAGATAGGGCTCTATCAAGACTTCTAAGAGAGGATTGGCCAAGGTCTTTAGATGAACTCGAGGACAAGAATAGAAATTTAAATTGAATATTTATTTGACAAAAATTTAATTTAATCGAGAAAAACAATTTTTTGCTTGCCTGAAATATTATTTTTTTATAGAATACCTAATCATTCGCCACAGTTAATACTAAAATAAACTTTTATACATTTGATAATTGTCGCTGGTAATGAACTAGAATCATTCAATCTCTTATTAACTTAATTCTGTGAGGGAGTTATGGAAAAAAGAACACCTTTTCCACCAGTTTTCTGGATTGCGAATTCTGTAGAAGTACTCGAACGGTTTGCCTATTATGGTATTTATATGGGTTTTGGAATTTACATGGAATATCTCGGATATACGAAAGCCCAGTTGGGAATCGTGCAAAGTATCTTCTTGCTTTTCTCTTATGTGATTCCTGTCATTTCTGGCACATTTGCAGACAGATTTGGATTTAAAAAAGTCCTGATTGTTTCCTATCTTGCATACCTGCCTTCCATCTTGCTGTTGATCATTACTAAATCATTTTCTGGTATTGCACTCACAATGCTCAGCATTGCCCTGGCAGCTGGAATCTTTAAACCTCTAATTTCTGGCACAGTCAGAGCGGTTACCGACAAAAGCAATAAAACACTTGGTTTTGGTATTTTTTATGCCATGGTCAATGTCGGTGCGTCTTTCGGACCAATAGTAGCAGGTAAGCTAAGAGCCATCTCCTGGAATTATGCTTTTTTAGCTGCGGCTATAGCCATTGGTTTCATGCTATTGATTACAATTTTCTTTTACAAAGAACCTGAAAGACAAATCGAAGGAGTTACTCTAAATAAAAAATTCAGGGACATGTATACAGCCCTTTCCGATGTCAAGTTTCTGATATTTTTAATATTACTCGGTCTATTCTTCTGGCTTCCATTTTGGGCATTTTTCAATTTGCTTGCTATGTATATTGATAGGAACCTCGATACTGCAACGCTTTATTTAAACCTGAAGAGTGTATTTGGAACTTCTTTTGCAAACTTTTTTTCTCATGTTGACGAAAGAGGCGTAACCAGGATACTCGGTGAAACAATTTCGCATACTGGTTATATCATCATGATCTTTCAGGTATTCGTGTCCAGAATAGCAGAGAAATTTAAAGCACTTCCAACATTTTTCTTTGGCCTGTTTGTAGCTGCTTTAGGTTTCTTGATCATAGGCTATGCAAAAATCTCAATTCCAGCATGGGGATTTTTGGGAATTTTATTTTTTGCAATCGGAGAAATGATTTCTTCACCACGCATCCAGGAATATATCACATGGATCGCTCCAAAAGAAAAAGCTGGTTTATATATGGGATCTAACTTCCTGGCCATCGGTTTAGGAGGTGCATTGAGTGGTGTTACTTATACCTCACTTTATGGTTATTTCCGAAATTTAAATCATCCTGAACATATCTGGTTTGTTCTCGCTGCTCATACGATATTAGGAATGATAATAATTTACATCTTCACAAAAAGAGCAGGAGAATTTAAAGAGTTAGAAGAATAATAGATTTTTACATAACAAATGCCAAAACAAAAATCAAAAATCTCAATTCAAGAATATTACGAAAAATTTCACGAGGATAATCGACTGTCATCAGGACTGGGGCCACTTGAATTCGAGAGGACAAAAATAATCCTGAAACGTTTTCTTCCTCCATCACCTGCAACTATTCTTGATGTAGGGGGAGGAACAGGTCCTTATTCCTGTTGGCTTGCGAAAATGGGTTATGCAGTACATTTAATTGAACCATCACCAAGGTTGATAGAACAGGCTCGTCAAGCTTCAAAGCGGCAGAGCGATGCACCACTGGCGAGCACTATGATTGGCGATGCTCGTTCCCTTAATTTTCCTGACCAAAGTGCAGATGCCATTTTACTATTCGGTCCTCTATATCATTTGCTAGAAGGAAAAAATCGCAATCTAGCATTGAAAGAAGCCTATCGTGTTCTCAAAGACAATGGAATCCTATTTGCTGCTGCTATCTCACGTTTTGCCTCTGCAATCGATGGTTTTCTCCAGGAATTTATAAAAGACCCGATTTTCACTGATATTATCAAACAGGATCTGATCGATGGTCAACATCGCAATCCCACTGAAAATATTATTTATTTTACTGACGCGTATTTCCATCGTCCTTCTGAATTGAGGCAAGAAATTGAAGATGCTGGTTTCAAGTGTATACAATTGTTTCCTGTGGAAGGAATCGTTGCGCTCGTAACGAACTTTGACGAAATGTGGAGAGATGGAGCAAAACGAAATTATTTATTAGAAATGATTGAACTAACAGAAAAAGAAGAGTCAATTCTTGGAGTATCGCCTCATCTGCTAAGTGTAGCTGCCAAGAAACGGTCGAAAGCACCCTTTCAAAGATTTAAAGCCTTTTAAAGGGGATGGTGTGTAGCGTATCTTAAAGAAGATTATACTTGAAAATCTGTATCAAAATGTGTATATTTTAAATTATGAAATATAAATGAGACGAGGCAAAGCGTAAACAAAATATTGACAAACATGGATTGGATTTTGTAGACGCAACATATTGTTCATCACAATTTAGAAACATTGCTTTTCCGAGTCATTCGAGAAGAATTACAATCAGCAAGTTGATTTATAATCTTCACATTTGATCTTTGTATAGAAAAATCTCTGAAGGAAAAGTATTTATAGAACTTATGAGACTATTTTAGAAAATGCGATAAAATTGCACCCGATAGAACGAGCACAATTAATCGAGAGATTAATGACGAGCTTAAAGAAAACCGATTCTGTAATCGATGAAATTTGGGAAGAAGAAGTGATAATAATTCTAGCCTTAGCGCATCATCGTCGCCGTCCATTTTATTGGATTGATAGAGTTAAAAATTTATAATGTAAAGCTTATATAATGTCCCAAATCCTCACCAATGACACATTCGCCTTCCTCTACCTCATGGACATTTTATCGTTCATTCCCATTTGCCACCCATAAACAGCAAAGCCTATTCCTAATTTATTGATGAACATTTGCTCGCCAAATCAGCGGGACCCACTCATGCCCAAATTAGTTTAACCAATGCCTGCCCTCAGAATTGCGAATATTGTTATAATAAAAACAGGACAGGCAAAATCATGGACACTGCCACGATTAAGCAAGTCATCCAGGATTTAAAAAAGATCGGTGTTGTATGGCTGGGATTCACAGGCGGCGTGCCTTTATTGAATAAAGATATTGTGAAAATCACTGAAAGCGTTGGCGATGACTGCGCCTTGAAGTTATTCACGACTGGCTGTACGCTTACCAAACGATTAGCAGCAGAATTAAAAAATGCGGGCTTGCTATATGTGTCTATTAGTCTGGATCATTGGAAAGCAGACATACATGACCGAGGGAGAAGGTACAAAGGCGCCTTTCAGACCGCCCTGAAAGCGATTGATATTTTCAAAAATCTGGGCGATATCCATGTGAGTGTATCGGCGGTATTGTCTAAAGAGATGATCCAGAACGATCAGGTAGAAGAATTTTTACAATTCCTGATCGGGCTTAACATTCACGAAGCCTGGCTCAGTGAAACAAAACCATCTATTGAGGCTTTCTGGAATAATTCGATGGTCATTACGGAAGCCGAACGCTTGAAATTGGTAGTGCTTCAGGATCAATATAATAAGGTAAAATAACAGTCAATTGCCTCGGTCACTTCGAAGGCAGAGAATATTTCGGCTGTAATGCAGGGCACAAAATGGTTTATGTGGCCGCTTTCGGGGAAGTCAGCCCTTGTGTTTTTATTCCGATGACGTTCGGCAATGTGATGGATCAATCCATCGAAACCATCTTTATGGAAATGAAACGACATTTTCCCTCAGAGGAGTGCTGTTTCATTAACAAAAATTATGAACTTCTCAAAAAATACATTGGCAAACATACCCCGATCCGCAGAGAAGATTCTTCGAAATTGATGCAAGACGTGCAATTCGGCGACTTTTCAAAATTCTTTCAACTTTAGATTTTTTCCCTGCGGATTTGATCGTACTCGCTGCAGGCGGAATGGGAACGCCAGTTATCCTGCAAAACTCAGGTATTACGTGCCAATCCAATTAGTTTGTGGATCCAGTATTATGCATGGCAACCGAATGGCTGGATGCACTTCAAAATAAAGAGGTATCCATGCCTTTTATCGTTCAGCAGCAGCATTTTATCCTGTCCCCTTATTTTGACTATTTGAGTTTCTTCTTCAATAAATCCTGGCGCATTCCCGCTCGAAATATCCTGAACATGATGATCAAACTGGCTGACACGAATACAGGTAACATTTCCAATAAAAAAATGAACAAAATTCTTACTGAGCAGGATCAGCAGCGGCTTCAAAAAGGTGTTGAAATCTGCACTGAAATTTTGATGCGATTTGGCGTGAGAAAACAGGATATTTTTCTGGGCACGATAAATGCAGGGCATCCTGGCGGGATGCTTCCGCTCACGGAGAAAGAAGCAGAAAATTTTCATCCTAAAGTTTTGTCTGAAAGTGTTTACGTGGCAGATGCGACCCTGCTTCCGAAGTCTCTGGGCAATCCACCTATACTGACGATCATGGCAATGGCAAAACGGGTGAGTAAGTTATGCATGTCGAATTAAGTGATAGAAAGATTAGCAAAGAAAATCTGATAAAATTCATTGAACCATAGACTGTCTGCGAGCCATCATCCTGACCACTATAACTACTGCTGCAGGACTACTCCCCCTCGCCTTTGAACTTGGCGGCTTAAACGTCTACATGTCCCATAGGCACTGGCACTCGGCTGGGGCTTGCTGCTGGCAACGCCACTGATACTGGTTTTGATTCCGTGTTTGTATTTGATTGGGTGAGATGTTTATTGGGTTTTTGGGGTAGGTTTTTTGGGAGAAACAGCAGTTTTTAATTTTCTTTCTGACACTCGATTTGTTTATTTAAAAATATCAATTATAATCCTTACAAGGAAAGTTTAAAATTGCGATTGTTAAAATTTTATTTCTTGACATTTTTAATTAAAAATTGTATTATATTTTATAAGCGTATTTAAACAAAGTAAAAAAAATGATTGTATATGATTATAAAATAACTGAAGGCTTTGGCAAAAAAGCGCTCCTAATCAATCCTTATATTTATGATACCCAATACTGGGCTGAATGGAGTCAACCAGATGGATTATTAAGAATCGCCTCACTTTTAAAACAGAAAGGTTATCATACATTTTTAATAGACTGTTTAGAAACAGACGAGAATAGAAAAGTTAAAAAAAAAGTGATTGGGAGACGCCAGGTTGATGACATTGAATTAAAAATCTATCATTTTGGTTTAAGCAAACATGAATTCATAAAAAAAGTTGAAAATTATCAGAATGAATATGGATATCCAGATGAAATTTATGTTACTTCTATAATGACCTTTTGGTGGGAGAGTACCCGTGATGTAATTGATATATTGAGAGATGTATTTCCCGATAGGGCGAAAACGAAAATTTTATTAGGGGGTATATATCCAACTTTGTCTCCAGAGCATGCAGAAAAAAATATCACGGCTGATATCATTGTTAAGAATGAAATTTTTGAAGCTTCTGATTTACCTCTTGATTTGAGTTTATATCCAGTTAAAAAACATAAATATGCCATAATTAAAGGCAAAAGAGGTTGTCCTTATAATTGTGTGTATTGTGCTCAACGTGTTTTGAATAATGGCAGAAATGGAGAAATTGTCAGGTGTAGAGAACCTAAGACAATTGTTGATGAAATTGAATTTTATCTTTCCGAGTATGATATTAAAAACTTTGCTTTTTATGAAGATAGCATATTTTATAAACCAAAAGAAAACTTAGAAAAAGTTTTAGATGAGATTTTAAAAAGAAATTTAAAATTAAATTTGTATGCTCCAGAAGGTTTTGAACCGAGAGAATTATCCAGGCATCCTGAAATAATTTATAAAATGAAGGAAGCTGGATGGAAAAAAATTCATTTAGGATTAGAATCTTCAGTCGTTGAAGTGAATAAATCATGGAACCGAACACATACGACAAAAGATGATTTTGAAAAAGCTGCTTAAACTAATAGTAATACAACAAGCAACTTTCATAAAAATTTGTAAATTCATAAATTAATCCTAAGATAAAATTCTTTGTTTTGAATAATATAGAATAGTAAAATGACAAAAAAAATAAAGCAATATGAAGCTGTTATTAAAGTAATGGAAGAAAATAATGGATTTGCAACACTTGGTCATTTATATCAAAATGCTTTAAAAGTGGCTGAATGTGAATGGAAGTCAAAAACACCTTTTGCAAGTATAAGAAGAATTGTGCAAAATCAGAGATTTTTTTTTAGAATTAGACCTGGTTTATGGGCATTAAAAAGCCATGAAAAGAAAGTAAAAAAATTATTTAATATTGAAACTGAGAACGAACTCGAAGAACAAAAATTTACTCACTCCTATTTTCAAGGATTATTGGTTGAACTAGGAAATTTGAAGAATTTTATCACTTATGTTCCCCCACAAGACAAAAATAAAAATTTTCTTAATAAAAAATTAAATGAATTAATTGGAATAGAATCAATTTTTAAATTTTCTTATGAAAAATTTATTGAGAGAGCCAGTACTATTGATGTAATTTGGTTTAATGAAAGAAAAATGCCTAATTCTTTTTTCGAAGTTGAACATACTACTGATATACAAAATTCTTTAATCAAGTTTGTTGATTTACAGGATTTTTATAGTAGGTATTATATTGTTGCTGATAGATTAAGAAAGTCTGAATTTGATAAGAAAATTAATTTTGATGTGTTTAAGATGATAAAGAATCGAGTTGAGTTTTTAGGATATGATGACTTATCATTACTTCATGCCAAGACATTTGAATTACATGAATTATCTTTAAGAATTAATATATAATAATACATTTCATCATATCTTCACTTGGTAAAAATGTGACTCAAAAAGATATCGAAAAAGAAATGTGGGGAGTAGATAGCACAAAAAAATTATTTAGAGATATTAAAAGAAATGAAGGGTTATTAGAAGAAATAATAGTAAAAGACAATCTTGTGATCGAGGGGAACACAAGGTTATGTGCATACAGGAAATTATATGCTGATGCAAATAGAAATAACGATTCAGAAGGTATGGGCAAGTGGAGAAAAATTCGTGCAAAAATTTGCCTCATTATATTAATCAAATACAGTTGTTTTCTTTGTTAGGAACTTTGCATGTTCGCGGAAAAACGGAATGGCGTCCCTTTGAACAAGCAGGTTATGTGTATAGAATGTCAAAACAATTAAATAAGACACCTGCCGAAATTAGCGCGTTAATAGGGATAAGTGAAAATGAAATAAAAAAGCAAATTATAATTTACGAGATTATGACAACTAAATTTTTAATTGATGATAATACATCAGAAGCTTTAGAGAAATACAGTTATTTCGCTGAATATTTTTCAAGTAATGAGATGAAAAAACTTCATGCAGAGAATCCAGAGTTAATTGACAATTTTTGTACATGGATTAAAGAGGAAAGAATCTATAAAGCACATCAACAAGTAAAAGATCTAGCTCATATACTTCAGAATAAAAAAGCAAAAAAGATTTTCTTGGAAGAAGATGTTGATAACGCTTTTGTTTTAGCTAAAGAAAAATTATTAGAAGATAAACCAGCTAAAGGTGATCCTTTCTACAATCAACTTGAAAAAACTCGCCAAGCAATTCGAAAGGCCTCTCTTCATCAAATAAAAAAAGAAATTGATGAGATGCCCAAAAAAGGAGATATTATTCAAAAATTACATAAGGAACTAACTCGATTTTGTTATAATTTGGGGATGAGTACAAAAGTTCATGTACAGTGAAATTAGTAAAATATTCTTATAGTTGAATATACATTACATGCAATTAATCAATTTCACCGTATTGTGAAACACTTAATATTAAGGAATTAGAAAATGCATAGTACCAAACAACAGAAATTACATATAGTGATTGAAGCAAACAGTGGAATACCTGTTTTGCTGAAGCGTATCGAAATAAAGAACAAGCTTATCAGAGAGAAAAGACGCTTAGAAAAAAGATGCATCCAGAAAATGATGAGACTGGAGTTTTTGAAGTCGAAGTAATATAATTAACTAAACAAATCGACTTCGTAAAACAACAAGTCTTAGTGGAAGTTCAGTTTGGTAAGTGTGCTTTTATGTTTTATGATATGGCTAAATTTCAATTATCAAGAATTGGTCTGATTTAGCACCTGTACCAGCTTTTCAACAACTCCATCTATTTCCTCATAACTAATCGTCAACGGTGGCAGTAATCGTAACACCAATTGTCCCGCAGGTAATGCCAACACACCCAACTCCATGAGTTGCACCAGATAAGGCTTTACTTTTTCCTTCAATTCTATACCAATCATCAATCCAAGCTGCCTGATTTCTCTAACTATGGAGAATTCATGTTTTTTAAGTTTCTCAATGAAATATTTTCCCTTTTCTGTAGCCTGGATGTCCAGTTTGTTAGCAATCATAAAATCAATCGCAGCAATTGCAGTGGCACAGGCTAATGGATTCCCACCAAATGTCGAGCCATGTTTACCAGCAGGAATTTCAACTTTATCTGAGCAGAGAACTGCCCCCATGGGAATGCCACCCGCGATGCCTTTAGCGACACAGAGGATATCTGGCTGAAGGTCGTGATGCTGACAGGCAAACATTTTTCCCGTTCGGCAAAACCCTGTTTGAACTTCATCGATAATCAGCAATATTCCTTTTTCATCACAAAGTTGTCGAATCTGCTGAAAATATTCTCGACTCCCGACGTAAACTCCGCCTTCTCCCTGTACAACTTCCAGGATTATTCCTGCTGTTTGATCATCGATTTCTGCTGCAAATTTTTCAAAGTTATTGAAAGGAGCAAATTTGAAACCAGGAACAAGCGGTTCAAAATCCTCTTTATATTTGGATTGATATGTTGCGCTGAGCGCACCAAGCGTTCTGCCATGAAAGCCTCGATTGGCGCAAATAAAATTCTTTTTCCTGGTGGAGTATCGAGTAAATTTGATAGCGGCTTCGATGGTTTCGGTTCCTGAGTTGCACAAAAATGCTCTCTTTAAATTGTTGGGAGCGATTGAAATCAATTTTTGCAGCAGCAGTGCCTTTTTATCGTTGTAATATGTTCCATCGCAGGTGATAAGCATTTGTGCCTGTTCCACAATCGCCCTGGCGACCATTTCATTACAATGCCCAATATTGGCGACGCTATGCCCGGTTGAACAATCGATGTATTCTTTACCCTGAGTATCCCAGACTTTAGCACCCTTGCCCTTCACCAGCACGATATCCCGTTTGGGGTAGACATCGAATTCATACTGTTTTTGAATTGCCATATAATCGATCATGAAATCACCGTACCCTTTCCATCGTATGCATCTCTGAGCGGATGATCTGTCCGTCCGTCGGTAATAATCACTTTGGCAGCGCCGCCTTCAAAAAGTTGCCGCAATGCAAGCATTTTTCTTTTCATTCTTCCCTCAACTTCCTCCTCACGATGTAACAACTCTGTTCGTGTTATTTTGGGCACAAGCGAGGCAGGATCATCGGGATCATTAAGAAAGCCAAGCGCTTCAATGAATTGAATAATTATATCTACTTTTATTGCTTCCTGCAAAACTCGCACAATATCATCATTTTCGGAATTGATGGCAAAATTATTTTCGTCGATGATGGGAACGCAAAGGACGGGCGTGTAGCCATTTGAAAGGAGCAAATTCAGTAAATCGGTATTAATTGTCCGGGGTTTCCCCGAAAAATCCCTCACGAGTTTTATCTTGCTGCCTTCTTTCACTCGAATGCCTTGATTCCGTTGCCCCTGGATAATCTTGCCATCCAATCCCGACAGCCCGACGGCGTTAATTCCATGCTGCTGACACAGCTCAACGATTCTTTTGTTTCGGAGACCGGCATAAGCCATCATCTGCAGGTCGATCACATTTTCATCGGAAAGAACGCTGGAATATCCTCGCACCGAAGTAATTACTTTTTTCTGAATATCGAGTTTGGCAGCCAGTTCATCTCGCAGGGCATTGGCGCCGTGGAGGATGATAAACTGATCTTCTTGTTCGGAAAGATCGGCAATGATGCCTTTGATATTGATTTCGCTGCCGCCGCCAATTTTAATAATCATCATCATTCATATACCTTTGTTGTATGGTTTGGGATTTTATGCCAATCGGATTCACCTGCATAAGGATCAGAGCAGATGAGCAAGCGATCATCTGATTTTTTATAATGCATGGTAAAATAGTCGACGTCTTCATTGAATCCTGAAGAAACATAGGCATGTTTTTTATCTGACATGATAATATTTATCGCTCGAACATAAGTCGTTCGTTTTCGAATGATTTCAATTCCCTTTTTCAGCGCCTGCAGCAGATCGCCATTATGAAAGCGTAAAATATAATTAAAAATTTTTTCCGCGCCAATTCGTCCCTGTTCTTTTATTTTTACGCCTTGCAATTCACCGTTGAAAATGTAAATAATGCCATCTTTTTTAAATGGCATGTTATTTTCTACTCTAATGCCTTCGTCTCTGAAAGCGCTTCGGGCATGGGCGAGTAACTGCGTTGTTTTGCCAAATTGTTCTAAGTCATCTTCCCAGATCGGTTTGATGTTTTTGTAAATCTGCCAATCATGATTAACTAAGTAGGCACAACCCCACCCATGTCCCTGGTATTCCC